>Ga0272444_10005330_pt1 | contig 11151 bp, 9 predicted proteins | sample SSMForm13_FD_201033 | JGI IMG/M metagenome (GOLD analysis project Ga0272444, IMG submission 201033) | Marine sediment archaeal communities from Little Sippewissett salt marsh, Falmouth, MA, United States - SSM-Form-13 | ecosystem: Environmental > Aquatic > Marine > Wetlands > Sediment ... | reverse complement strand
GACGTCATCTGGGGCCTGTGGACGTCGAGTCTCTTCGTTGGATATGCAACGATCGTCACCGGGATCATGCGGGACGCTCGGGCCCGGTTCGGAAGGAAGCCCGTCCGTGCAATCGCCGCCGCACTGCTCACCCTGGGCTTCTTCTCAGTGCACTTCCTTGGCTTCCATTATGGTCACTCGGCCTTCCTGAACATGTTCTTCCCGTTGTTGGGTACGAAGCCCGTGCCCGACCTCATCACCACCGCCATGACGGGGCTGGCGCTCTACTGGCCTCTCGTGATGGCGAGTCTCCTCTCACGCTTCCCCGATCTCCGATCTGAGGTGAACGGTGAAGCCGAGGGGATGATGGCCTCCCCGTACGGGAACGTCGTCAGGATGCATCTCCTCATCTTCGTCTTTGCCGGACTCCACATGGCACGCCTGAGCGGCCTCGCCATCTACCCGGTGCTCGCCGCCTACTTCTTCCCCTGGGGCTCACTCGTCCGCACGATCCGCGACGCCTTCCGCGCTCGTCGCTCTTGAATCTCTGTCCTGCCCGCGCTAGGATGGTCCGGTCACATCTGCCGGCCGGAGGGCAAGCCATGGACCTGGGTCTCGACGCGGGCACCATTCTCCTCGGAGTCGCGATCTTCGCCGCCCGCGTCGTGGACGTCACGATCGGTACGATCCGGACGATCAGCACCGTCCGGGGTCGCACCAAGGCGGCTTTCCTGCTGGGGCTCGCCGAGATCTCCATTTGGCTGTTAGTCATCGCGGCGGTTATCGCCGACATCCACGAGCGCCCGATTCTCGGTCTCTTCTATGCGCTTGGGTTCTCGACCGGAAACGTAGTGGGAATCCTCGTTGAGCGCCGCCTGGCGTTCGGCTACGTGGTGCTGCGGGTCTTCGCGCGTCACAACGGCGCGCGGCTGGCCCAGGCGATCCGGAAGGGCGGGCACAGCGCGACCACTTTCGAGGGGAAAGGCGGAGCGGGTCCTGTGATCGAGGTGTGCGTGGTCTGCCGCAGGAAGGCTCTTCATGAGATCCTCGGCATCGTCAGGGACATCTCTCCGAAGGCCTTCCATATCATCGAGCTGGCCGGAACCGTCAGCCGTCCTCTGCGCGCTGCGCCTCAGCCGGCCACCGGCTGGCGGGCTGTGCTGAAGAAGAAGTGAGCCGGAACCGGGTGGCGCGGCGTTCGAGGTTTCTGCCGCAGACCGGCGGAGCTCCGGCAGGAGGTTGGAAGCATGTCGTTCTTCATGATGAAATCGATCCTGTCCGTGGCCCTCATGGTGACGGCCGTGATCGCACTCGCGGCGATGATGTCGCTCATGGGGAAATCGGAGCACAAGCGCGGCCCGGACTCCCTGAGAAGAGCGCACCGTCTCTGGGGCTATGTCTCCGTCATCCTCGTCGTGTTGATCAGCTACTTCTGCATCACGCACGTGGCGGCCGTCGGCGACGCCGTGCCGGTGCGCGGTGTCCTTCACGGTGTTCTCGCGCTCTTCCTGATCGTCGGAATCGTCATCAAGATCGCGATCGTCCGCTCGTACCGCCAGTTCCTCAAGTACGTCCCTGTCATGGGGATGGCTCTCTTCAGCCTGATCTTCGTCGTCGTCGCGACGTCGGCGGGCTACTTCCTCGTCAGGGCGTGGTGTCCCTCGGCCCGGCCGCGGCCCGCCGTGGTCACGGGCCAGGTGGCGCAGGAAGCCGCAGTCGGCGAGGGCGACGTCGCGGGCTCCGGCGACAGGGAAGCCCACATCGCCGTCGGCGAGGAGATCTATGCTCGCCACTGCGCGGGGTGCCATTTTGCGAACAGGGAAGACCCCAAAGTGGGACCCGGGCTGAAGGGTCTGATGCAGCGTGACCGCTTCGTGTCGGTCGATGCGCCCGTGACCGTCGTCGGCGTGATGCAGCAGATCAAGAAGCCGACCGGCATGATGCCGGCGTTCGGCGACCGGCTGTCCGACCAGGATATGGCGTCTCTTCTCGCGTATCTCCGAACGCTCTGATCGGAGCTTCGGTGGAGGTGTCACGATGCTTGATCTCGCGGTTCTGCACCGACCTACCAGCTCTGAGGAGGCCGTGCGTCTCTTCCATGAGACGGAGGGGAGCGGTCTTTATCTGGCCGGCGGCACCGTCCTCGTGCCGGCCGGCTCCTCGAATCTCGACTTCCTCGTCGATCTGAGCGACGCGGGCCTCGACTACATCCAGTGCGAGGGTGAGGATGAAGGGCGGCGGGGATTCCTGCGCGTCGGTGCCGCCACAACCGTTGCGGATGTCGCCCGATCGACGGAGCTGGCCCGCCTCGCCGGGGGGATCCTGAAGGAAGCAGCTCTTCGCATTGCGGCCCACACGCTCAGAAACCGCGCCACAGTGGGCGGGAACATCGTTGCTTGGCGCTACCCGACCGATCTCCCTCCGGTGCTTCTGGCGCTCGGCGCTGTGCTCGTTATTGAGGACACCGAAGGCACGAGAACGCTGTCGCTCGAGGACTTCTACATGCGCCGCCGCGACGTCTACAAGAAGGGTGATCTCCTGGTCGAGGTTCGCGTACCGCTGTCGACCGGCGAGTGGTCGGGGGCCTTCGAGAAGCTGGGACGCCTGAAGTTGGATGTCGCGGTCGTTAACTGCGCGGCCGCGGTACGTCGGACTGGCGACCGCATCACGGAGGCACGTGTCGCCCTGAACGGCGTGGGGCCCGTTCCCCTGAGAGCCGCGGCCGTGGAGTCCGCCTTGATCGATGTGCTCCCGTCGGAAGAGCGTTGCGCCGACGCGGCGGCACACGTGGTCGAAGAGATCTCTCCGCGCTCCGACCAGAGGGCGAGCGCGGAGTACCGGACGAAGATGGCACGCGTCCTCGTCGAGAGGGCGCTCAGGAGAGCCTGCGGGCTCGGAGCGGGGTAGGCCACCATGGAGATCAGTTTCATCGTCAACGGCCGCACCGTCGTTCTTGAAGTCGAGCCCCACGAGGTCCTGTTGGATACCCTGCGGGATCTCGGGCTTCACGGCGTGAAGTCCGGGTGTCGAACCGGGAGCTGCGGCAGCTGCACCGTTCTTCTCGATGGGCGTCCGGTTCCATCGTGTACCGTCCTGTCGGCGCAGGCCGACGGGCACGAGATCACCACGATCGAAGGACTCGGCGACGCTGCCGCGCCGCACCCGCTCCAACAGGCGTTTCTGGATCACGGCGCGGCCCAGTGCGCCTACTGCATGCAAGGGATGATCCTCTCGGCGAAGTCGCTTCTGGATGAGAACCCACACCCAAGTGACAACGAGATCCGCGAGGGCATTTCCGGCAACCTGTGCCGCTGCACGGGGTACGTGAAGGCCGTGGAGGCGATCCGCTCCGTCGCCGATGGACGGAAGAGCGGTCACGCCGGCGGGGCGAACGCGTTCGGCTTTCGCTCGGTCGGGCAACGGGCGCCCAAGACCGAAGGCATCGGTCTCGTATCCGGTAAGGCGAAGTACACGGACGACTTCACGGCAGACGGGATGCTCTCAGGCCGCATCAAGAGGAGTCCGCACGCCCACGCGCGCATCGTGAAGATCGACGCGAGACGGGCGCTCGCGCTCGACGGCGTTCACTGCGTGCTGACATACGAGAACGTGCCCCGCGTCCCGTTCACGACCGCCGGGCAGAACTACCCCGAGCCGTCACCGTTCGACACGATGATGCTCGACAGCAAGGTCCGTTTCGTCGGCGACCGCGTTGCCGCCGTTGCAGCCGAGACGCCTGCGCTGGCGAAGCGCGCCTGCGACCTCATCGAGGTGGAGTACGAAGAACTTCCCGCGGTGCTGGACTCCGAGCGCGCCATGGACCCGGACGCTCCCACGATCCACGACGAGGACGACGCGACGGGGATCGCCGATCCGACACGGAACTTGGCGGCTCATCTGGAGATGACCGTCGGGGACGTCGAGGCAGGCTTCGCGAAGGCCGACCGTGTTTTCGAACAGGAATATCGCTCCCAATACGTGCACTGCGCGCCGACCGAGCCGCACGTTACGCTCACGTATCTCGACGAGAAGAACCGGCTCGTGGTCGTGACGAGCACGCAGGTACCCTTCCACGTCCGCCGGATCGTCGCTCGCGTGAACGAGCTTCCGGTCTCGGACGTTCGCGTCATCAAGCCCCGCATCGGGGGCGGGTTCGGCGTCAAGCAGGAGATCATCCTCGAGGACATCTGCGCCGCGCTGACTCTGGCGACTCGGCGGCCCGTCAAGATCATGCTCGATCGCAACGAGGAGCTTGCCTGTACCCGGACGCGCCATCCGCAGATCCTCCACCTGAAGACGGGCGTTACGAAGGACGGCACGATCACGGCTCGGGAGCTGCGGGTCCTGACGAACACCGGCGCATACGGCAGCCACGCGCTGACCGTGCCTTCGAACACCGGAAGCAAGACACTGCCGCTCTACCGCGCCGAGAACATCCGGTTTGAGAACCATTCCGTTTACACGAATCTGCCGGTCGGCGGGGCGTTCCGCGGCTACGGCGCCGTCCAGGGGTACTTCGCGATCGACTCCCAGATGGAAGAGATCGCGCGCGAGCTCGGGCTCGACCCCGTCGAGTACCGTCTCGCGAACGCGATCCGGCAGGGAGACGAGGATCCGGTCGCCAAGAGCCTGGGTGAGGGGAAAGAGGGATTCGGGCGGCTCATTCGCACGAACGGGCTGGCCGAGTGCTGGGAGAAGGTGAAGGCGGCCAGCGGATGGGACGAGTGGGTCGCCGGTCTGCCGGCGGGCGAGGCCGGCAAGCCGGGACGCCGCCCCGGGACCCGCGTCGGCAAGGGAATCGCGTTCGCCATGCACGGGAGCGGCATTCCGGGCGACGACATGGGATCAGCCACAATCAAGTCGAACGAGGACGGCTCGTTCAACCTTCTTGTGGGGGCAACCGACCTCGGAACGGGGAGCGACACGATCCTTGCCCAGATCGCGGCCGAGGTTCTAGGCATCGAACCCGGGAGGATTCACGTCTACTCGTCCGATACTGACCGGACGCCGTTCGACGTCGGAGCGTACGCGTCGAGCACGACGTACGTGACCGGCGGCGCCGTCATCAAGGCGGCCGAGGCCGTCCGCGATCAGCTGCTCAAGCACGCGGGCGCGATGCTCGGAGAGGATCCGGGAGGCCTCACGTGCGCCGACGGCAAGGTCACGTCGCCCTCGGGGAAGAGCGTGACGATCCCCGATGTGACCATGCGGGCGATGTACGGTGAGGAGAAGGAGCAGCTCGGTGCGACGGCGTCGAACGTCACGTACGACTGCCCGCCGCCGTTCGCCGCCGCCTGCGCTGAGGTCGAGGTCGACACCGAGACGGGGTTCGTCGAGGTCCTCGACTTCGCCTGCGCGATCGACCTCGGATGTGCCATCAACCCGGACTTCGCGGAGGGCCAGATCCAGGGCGGTGTCGTCCAGGGCCTGGGCCAGGCGCTCTCGGAGGAGATGCTGTTCGATTCCCGCGGCCGCATGCTCAACGCGAGCGCGCTCGACTACAAGATCTTCTCGTCGGTGGACACGCCGCCGGTGAAGGCCCTTCTTGTTGAGACCAACGAGCCGACGGGGCCGTTCGGAGCGAAGAGCGTCTCGGAGATTCCGGTCGACGTCGTCGGCCCCGCGGTCGCCAACGCCATCTTCGCCGCGACGGGGTTGAGGCTACGTGAGATGCCCTTCACGCCCGAGCGTGTCCTCGCGGCGTTCGAGGCCGCTCGGTCATAGACCGCTGTCTGGACTGTGAGTCGGATGTCCGCTCGGGGATCGTCCCCGATACACCGGCGCAGCTGCCCGCTCCCGGCGCGCCGCTCGATCAACGGAAGTCGTGATGATTCTCTTCAGGAACGTCTATCACCTCGCAACGATGAACGACGCCGGAGAGCGGCTCTCCGGCGTAGACGTGCTTGTAGAAGGCAGAGAGATATCGGAGATCGGCCGTGAGATCGCACCCCCTGACGGCGCCCGCGTCATCGACTGCTCCTCGATGCTCATGATCCCGGGCCTCGTCAATCTGCATCACCACTTCTATCAGACGCTCCAGCGGAACGTCCCGCCGGCGCAGAACCGGAAGCTCTTCGACTGGCTGACAACGCTCTACGACATTTGGTCGCATCTCGGCAGCGACGCGGTGCGCGCGGGGACGAGGCTGGCGTGTGCCGAACTTCTGAAGACCGGCTGCACGATGTCGAGTGACCACCTCTACGTCTTCCCGACTGCCCAGTCGGATGATCTTCTCGCCATCGAGATTGAGGCCGCACGCGAGCTGGGCATTCGCTTCCACCCGACCCGGGGGAGTATGTCGCGCGGCAGATCGTCGGGCGGGCTGCCGCCCGATTCCGTGGTCCAGTCGAGCCGGGAGATCATCGAGGACTCGGAGCGCCTGATCGACGAGCACCACGACGCCTCACCCTTCTCGATGGTGAGGATCGCGCTGGCGCCCTGCTCTCCCTTCTCGGTGACGGACGAGCTGATGGCCGAGACGGCCGCGCTCGCCCGCCAGAAGGGCGTCCTGCTCCACACGCATCTTGCGGAGACCCGCGACGAGAACCGGTTCTGCCTCGAGACATACGGAATGCGGCCGCTCGCACTGATGGAGAAGCTCGGGTGGGTAGGCCGGGACGTGTGGTTTGCTCACGGCGTGCATCTTGAAGACGACGAGCTCGATCTGCTTGCGGATACGGGAACGGCGATCGCGCACTGCCCCACGTCGAACATGCGGTTGTCATCCGGCGTGGCGCGGGTCCCGGCGATGCTGGAGCGGGGCGTCCGAGTCGGGCTGGCCGTAGACGGCAGCGCGAGCAATGACACATCCGACATGCTGGGCGAGCTCAGGAACTGCCTGCTCGTGCAGCTCCTCGCACACGGTCCGGAGGCGATCACCGCCGAGGAGATCGTCCGGCTCGCGACCCGCGGGGGGGCCGACGTCCTCGGCAGGCCGGAGATCGGGATGATCGCTCCCGGGATGGCAGCCGATCTGGTGCTCATCGACATGGGGCGACTGGGCTACGCTGGCGCACTCTCCGATCCTCTCGCGGCGATCGTCTATGCAGGGTTCGATCGCACGGTCGACTATACCGTCGTGAACGGCGAGATCGTCGTTGAGGACGGCAGGCTGACGAAGGCCGACGAGAACGACATCATCGACGAGGCCAACGAGGCCTCGTTCCGCATGCTCCGCGACGCCGGCGTCGACACCCCGTGGCCGCTCGCGGCGCCGCGTCACTGACACAGCGTCCAAACGGACCGCGCCCACACGCCTCTCTTGGGTGAAGGCAGCGGGTTTCTCCGGGGTCGCACCGATTCCTTCCATCTCTCTCGAGCAGCCTACTTCGTTGACATCCGCGCACCCATCTTGCGCCGCCTTCCCGCGGAGCGCCCCGCTCTCCGGGGATCCCGGGAGGATCGGCGTGGATGGCGCGGAAGCTGCACGAGAGCGCCCGGTTCGCGCGGTCCGGGGACCTGCGCTCGGGCCGAGCGTCCGGTGACGGCGTGCGCAGGGAGGGGAGGGGTGTGTCCATGGGACGCGTGGCCATCGTGTTGTTCTGTCTACTGCTGTCGCTGGAAGCGGCGGTCGCACTGGAGACTACCGACCGGGTCGTCTTCCACGAGATCTACTACTATGTGCCGGGTTTCGACAAGCACAACGAGTACATCGAGCTCATCAACGCGGGAACGGAGGTCGCCTATCTCGACGGGGCGGTCATCACCGACGAGGGTGACAGCTGGATGCCGGAGGGCGCCTTCCGATTTCCGGGAATGCACGGGGGCGTTCTCTTCCCGATCGAGCCGGGAGAGATCGTGCTCATCGCGGTCGACGCCGTCCAAGGCGAGCTCGAGCCCGACCTCCGGTGGGCCGACTGGGAGTTCTGGCACGCGGCCGACGACAACGACAATCCCGACGTGCCCAATCTGGAGGAGATCACCGGATCGAACGTCGACATGGCCCTGGCAAACGAGGGGGACGGTATCGTGCTCGGGACGGGCGTCGACATCTGGCCGGCGATCAGCTGCGGCACGGTCGTCGACGGAGTGAACTGGGACGAGGTCCCCGATCCGGTACCCATCGGTCCCGGCGTGTGCGTCGATGCGGCCTACGCGCCGGCGTGCCCGCAGGGCAACTGCCTGGGGCGGTGCCCGGGCGGTTTCGACAGCAACCTGTCGAGCGCCGAGGACTGGTTCATCATGATACCGAGTCCGGGGCAGGAGAACATCTCCATGCATCCGGACCACTGCACATCGCGTGTCCCGGACGAGCCGCCTCCTTCCAGCTGGGGTGTCGTGAAGGCGCTCTACCGGTGAGGGGCGCGCGGCGGATCCAGACGGGCGCTCACTGACTGACGCCGGGCTGCCCGCCGTGGTCGACCTATGCTCGCTGTACGTACGCGACGGCCCGGGCCGGCATCCGGGCCGTCGGCGCGTCCACGGCCGGGGATTGACCGGCTGCCCGTCAGGCGGTACAATCTCACGTTCAATGGCGAGTCCTCATGCCTCCGGAGTGTCTCTTGATCATCGGTGTGGGTATCGACCTCGTTGACCTCGACGAGTTCAGAGACAGGCTCTCCGACACGGTGATACGCGAGCTGTTCCTCCCCGAAGAAATCGAGTACTCCAGCTCCAGGGCGCGGCCTTGGGAGAGCTACGCCGTGCGGTTCGCCGCCAAGGAGGCCGCGTTCAAGGCGCTCGGCGCCGGCCGCGCGCAGGGTCTCGCCTGGAAGGACATCGAGGTCGTCAGGGACGCGAACGGGGTGGTCGGCCTCCGCCTCACCGGATCGGCCGGCGCTCTGGCCGACAAGCGTGGCGTGACGGGTTCGCTTGTGTCGCTCACGCACACCAGGCGGACAGCTGCGGCCGTCGTCGTGCTCGAGAGTGGCGGTGAGGGACTCAGCGATCATCCAAGGGGGACACCTTGAGCAACATCGGATCGTACGAGGAACGACGGAAGAACTTCGATTGGGGGGTCGCCCGGGAGGTTCTCGGTTGGAGGGACGGCGAGCCGTTGAACATTGGTGCCGTCTGTTCCGATCGCGTCTGCGCCTCGGGGAAGGCTGACAAGACGGCGCTCATCTGGGAAGGGTACGGGGACGAGAGTCGCACCTACACGTTCGACGACCTCCGTGTCTACTCGAACGGCTTCGCGCGATTCCTCGTCGATCAGGGTGTCCGACCCGGTGATCGCGTCTGCATCTTCATGGACAAGATCCCCAGTCTCTACTTCGCATTCCTCGGAATCCTCAAGGCGGGGGGCATAGCCCAACCGCTCTTCTCGGCCTTCGGCGACGAATCGTTGGAGGTGCGTCTTGCCAGTGCCGGGACCGGGACGATCCTGACGACCCAGAAGCACGTCAAGAAGGTCAGGAAGATCATCGACCGGCTTCCCGCGCTCGAGAGGACCGTCGTCGTCCACGGCGATCCCGCGAAGCTCAAGGAAGGGGAGATCTTCTTCGACGTCGAGCAGGCGCCCAGGGTCGAGCAGTTCGAGGCGCACGAGTGCGACTCCGAGACCCCTTCGGTTCTTCATTACACGTCGGGCACGACGGGACAGCCGAAGGGCGCACAGCACGCTCACGGCTCACTGTGGGGGCAGGCCCTGACGGCGAGCTGGGTCCTCGATCTCGCGGACGACGACGTCTACTGGTGCACCGCAGACCCCGGCTGGGTCACCGGAACAAGCTACGGGATCATCGGCCCGTGGTCTCTCGGGATCACCCAGTGCGTCCTCGACAGCGGTTTCACCAGCGAGCGCTGGTACCGCTTCATAGAGGAGAACCGGGTGACCGTTTGGTACTCCGCGCCTACCGCGATTCGCTCGCTCATGCGCGACGGGGAGGACGTCGTCAGGAAGCACGATCTGTCGTCGCTCCGTCACCTCGCATCGGTCGGCGAACCGCTGAACGCCGAGGCCGTCATCTGGAGCGAGAAGGTCTACGGGCTCCCGTTCCACGACACGTTCTGGCAGACGGAGACGGGTGCCATGATGATAGCGAACTATCCGGGCACCAAAATCAAACCCGGCTCGATGGGCAAGCCGTTCCCCGGGATCGAGGCGGGCGTGCTCGACCTGAAGACACACGAGCCGATCACAGAGCCCGGGAAGGTCGGCCTGCTGGCCTTCCGTCCGGGCTGGCCGGCGATGTTCCGGGGGTACTGGAAGCAGCCCGACGTCTACAGGAGCAAATTCGTCGGAGCGCCGGGCGGTGCCGGTCCGGATGAACTGCGGACCAATCCTGGACTCTGGTACGTCTCGGGCGACCGTGCCAGCATCGACCGCGACGGGTACTTCTGGTTCGTCGGGCGTGACGACGACGTCATCAACACGGGCGGCCATCTCGTCGGACCGTTCGAGATCGAGTCCGCTCTGATCGAGCACGAAGCCGTCGCAGAGGCAGCGGCGATCGGAAAGCCCGACAAGGTCAACATGGAGGTCGTTAAGGCGATCGTCACCTTGAACCCCGGGCACGAACCGAGCGGCGACCTAGAGCTCAGCATCATGAACTTCGTCAGGAAGCGGTTGTCGCCTCTCGCGATGCCGCAGGAGATCGAGTTCAGCGACAAGCTGCCGAAGACACGATCGGGGAAGATCCTAAGAAGATACCTGAGGGCGATCGAGTGGGGAGAGGACGTCGGAGACCTCTCAACCCTCGAAGACGACTGATCGCCGCCGGCGCCGCCGACCATGGTAGGCGAGAGGAGAGGACGCACATGGACGAGATCAAGGACATGGTGCTCGAGTACGTGATCGACGAGTACATCGACGAGGACGACGACATCGAGGTGAAGCACGATACGCCGCTCATCTCGTCGGGCATCGTCGACAGCTTCTCGATGGTCTCACTGAAGGCGTTCCTCGAGAAGAAGTACGACATCACGATTCCCGATGCGGAGGCGACGCCGCAGGCGTTCGACACCGTCGACAGCATCGCGGCGCTGGTCGTGAGGCATAAGAGCTGACCTGGAGGGCCCGATGGCATACACCGAGGCAACGCGGAGCGAGTTCGCCGGCGAGATCGAGGCGATCAGAGAGAAGGGGCTCTACAAGGAGAAGCGCTTCATCAGGTCACCGCAGGACGCGGAGATCCGGGTCGAGTACCCGGAGGGAGCGGCCGAGGAAGCGGTCCTGAACTTCTGCGCCAACAACTACCTCGGCCTGTCGAGCCACCCCGACGTCATCAAGGC
>Ga0272444_10005329_pt1 | contig 11153 bp, 7 predicted proteins | sample SSMForm13_FD_201033 | JGI IMG/M metagenome (GOLD analysis project Ga0272444, IMG submission 201033) | Marine sediment archaeal communities from Little Sippewissett salt marsh, Falmouth, MA, United States - SSM-Form-13 | ecosystem: Environmental > Aquatic > Marine > Wetlands > Sediment ... | reverse complement strand
CCACTGTTCACTACTCACTTTTCACTTTTCACTATAATTTCAAAGCTTCACTACTCACTGTTCACTTTTCACTATAATTTAAAAGCTTCACTACTCACTGTTCACTTTTCACTATAATTTAAAAGCTTCACTACTCACTGTTCACTTTTCACTATAATTTAAAAGCATGGAGAACGCTTTATGAAAACTATAGGTATTATAGGGTGCGGGGCGATAGGGACGGCCCTGGCCGGATACGCCGAGAGAGAACTGGCACCGTTCGTGAGCGGCATGGTCCTTTACGATCGCGAAAGCGAAAAAGCAAGAACATTAGCGGGAAAACTCACTAAGGCGCGACCGGCGGGTTCGATGGAAGAAGCCGTCGACAAGGCGGATATAGTGATCGAAACAGCTTCCGCCGGAGCCGCCGCCGGGATATTAAAAGAGGCTATTAAAAAACAAAAAGACATTATGATGCTGAGTATCGGCGGGCTTGTGGCGAGCGCTCCGCTTTTTGAAGAGGCCCGGGAAAAAGGGATAAGACTTATGCTTCCTTCCGGCGCTATAGCCGGCATTGACGCGGTAAAAGCGGCCAGGATAGCGGGCATCGAAAGCGTGACGCTCACCACCCGCAAGCCGCTCGCTTCGATAAAAGGCGCGCCTTATCTGTTGAAGAAGGGGATAGATGTTGATAAGATCAAAGAGGAAACAGTTATTTTTGAAGGTACCGCGAGAGAAGCCATCGAAGGTTTTCCCAGGAATATCAATGTTTCCGTGCTTTTGTCGTTAGTCGGCGAAGGACCGGACAAGACAAAGGTAAAGATCATAGTTTCTCCTGAATACACACGTAATATGCATGAGATAGAAGTCAAAAGCAAAGCGGGTACCATAAAAACACGCACCGAGAACGTTTCTTTCCCCGAAAACCCCAAAACAAGTTATCTCGCGGCCCTTTCCGCGATGGTCGTCCTGAAAGGATACTTTGATACGGTGCAGATAGGGACGTAAATCAGTTCGTAGTTCGGAGTTCGCAGTTCGAGTAAGAATGGTCTACGAACCTCCAACTCCCAACTCCGAACTTAACTCCCTTGACATTGATATAAGTTCATGTTAAGGTATCGCCGACGGCAGTTTTTTCCACTATAATAAGCATCAAAGGAGAGTAAACTTAATGGCGACACAGATCGCTTTCATGCTTATAGGGGGCCTGGGGCTGTTTTTCTTCGGCATGAAGATAATGTCCGAAGGCTTGAAAAATATCGCCGGCGACCGTCTTAGAAATATCCTTGCCATGGTGACAAAACTCCCGATCCTGGGTGTTCTTGTAGGCGCCGCGGTGACCTGCCTGATACAATCTTCAAGCGCAACTACCGTAATGGTGGTGGGTTTCGTAAATGCCGGTCTTCTCGCTTTAAAACAGGCCATAAGCGTTATCATGGGCGCCAATATAGGAACGACATTCACCGCGTGGCTCGTCTCCTCAATGGCGGTCTTTAAGGTCACGCAATACGCGCTGCCTCTCGTGGGTATAGGTTTCGCTTTAAACACCTTTGGAAGGACAAAGAAAGCCAGGTTCTGGGGCCAGGTCGTTATGGGGTTCGGCCTTCTTTTCATGGGGCTGGGTTTCATGAAGGACGCTTTTGAGCCGCTCCAGCAAAGCCAGCACGTTAAGGATATATTTGTCAGGTTCGGTGATAATCCCATACTCGGTGTTCTTGTAGGCATGATGGTGACGATGCTGATACAATCCTCAAGCGCGACCATCGCCATAGTCCAGGTCATGGCGTTCAACGGCCTTATCGGTTTCCCGGCCGCGATCACGCTGATGTTGGGAGGGGATATAGGGACCACGATAACGGCCCAGCTGGCGGCTGTCGGAACGAATCTTCAGGCGCGGCGCGCCGCGATGTCGCATACGCTTTTCAATGTCATAGGCGTCGGTTACATGATGATATTTGTTTACAACGGCTGGTTCGTCAAAGGGGTGGAGTTCGTAATACCCGGCCAGATAACCGCGAAGAACATAATGTTCTATATAGCCGTCGCCAACAGTATTTTCAAGATCTTCAACACGGCGGTCTTTATGCCGTTCATCGGCGCCCTTGAAAGAGCCAGCACTTTCCTCGTGCCAAAGAGAAAAGGCGCCATAGAACCCGGTCCGCAGTATCTGGAAAAACACCTTCTGGAGACGCCGCCGATCGCCATGCAGCAGGCGCGTCTAGAAACTGTGCGCATGATGGAACTGGCCGCGAGGTCGGTTGCGACCGCTGTAAAAAGTTTTTTTGAGGATGACCTGCGCGCGGCTAAACCGGTCAGCGAACTTGAGCGCGCGGTCGACAATCTTCAGTCGGCGATCACACAGTACCTGGTGGAACTCTCACAGCGGCATCTCAGCCAGGAGATATCCGAAGAACTTCCCGTTCTGATCCATGATGTCAATGACATAGAAAGAATAGGGGACCACGCCGAGAACATTATCGAACTTTCCGAACGCAAGATAGAGAAAAAACTTCCGCTGACCGACGAAGCCATGAAGCAGCTGAAACTTATGTGGAACGAACTTAACAGTATGATGATCGAGACGCAGGAAGCCCTGAGGAAGAACGATACGCAGATATCCGAAAGCGTTATAAGGCGTGAGCAGCGTATAAATAAATTCCAGGTCGACCTCAAGAGGTCCCACGTACGCCGCCTTAAAGAAAGAGCCTGCGATATAAAGACCGGCGTGGTCTTTATGGACCTCGTGGACAATCTTGAAAAGATAGGCGATCATCTCACCAACATCGCCCAGGGCGTCATAGGCGGCATGAAATGGCGGGGCGTCAAGTGGAGCAAAGGTGAGATGCCGGTTCCCGAAAAAGTATAGCGCTTATATCCTTGACAAAACCTGCCCCCTTTTGTATCATACTACCTATTATTGAGATAAACGGTTTTTTTATATAGTGTTAGGAGGATAAGATGGAGGAATCCAGCATGGGGATGTGGGTAGGCATAGGCAGGAAGGCCAGGCGCAGTTATGGTTTTGATGAAGTATCACTGGTCCCCGGAGAACTCACCATAAACCCCAATGACGTGGATACGTCCTGCGAGATCGGCGGGATAAAATTCCAGGTGCCTATCATGGCGTCTTCCATGGACGGCGTAGTGGATGTGAATTTCGCCATCGCCATGGGGAAGATAGGCGGAGCCGCCGTCCTTCATCTTGAAGGCATTTCCACCAGATACAAATCTCCCCAGAAAGCGGTGGAAAAGATAATCAAATGTGACATAAAAGAGAGCACCAAGACCATACAGGACGTCTACTCGGAACCCATAAAAAGAGAACTCGTGACCAAAAGGATAAAAGAGATAAAGTCCGCCGGTGTGCCGGCGATAGTCAGCTGTAACCCGCAGGTGGCCGGTGAGTTCGGCCCCATAGCCAGGGATGCCGGCTGCGATATTTTTATAATCCAGTCGACCGTTATCAGCGTAAAACATGAATCAAGCGAATACAAAGCGCTGGACCTCCATAGATTCTGCAGGGATATGAAGGTCCCGGTGCTTTTCGGCAACTGCGTGGATTATGATGTGGCGATAAAGCTGATGGAGACCGGGTGCCGGGGTATTTTCGTGGGCATCGGCCCCGGGACCGCCTGCACTTCACGCGGCGTGCTCGGCATAGGAGTGCCGCAGATAACGGCTACATGCGACTGCGCCGCCGCGAGGGATTTCTATCACAAAGAGACGGGAAAGTATGTGCCGATAATCACCGACGGCGGGATGGCCACGGGCGGGGACATATGCAAGGCGTTCGCGGCCGGCGCCGACGCGGTCATGCTCGGCAACGCTTTCGCCAGGGCAAAAGAGGCCCCGGGTAAAGGGTACCACTGGGGCATGGCGATGCCGCACCCCTCGCTGCCCAGGGGAACGCGCATAAAGGTCGGGATCAGCAGCACGCTGGAAGAGATACTTTACGGGCCCGCCAGACTCGATGACGGCACGCAGAACCTCATGGGAGCGCTCGCGACCAGCATGGGAAACCTCGGGGCGCACAACATCCGGGAAATGCAGCGCGTAAAGATGATAATCGCACCATCCATCCAGACCGAAGGGAAAGTATACCAGGCCGCCCAGCGGGTCGGGATGAAAAAATAGCTACAAGCTTCAAGCTTGTGACTTGCAACTGGAACACCACACTTACGATGACAGAAATCAAATCCGATTTTGTACATTTGCACGTTCACACCCAGTTCAGTCTTCTGGACGGCGCGTGCCGTCTTGACGAACTGATCGACTTTGCCAGGCAGTATAACATGCCGGCCTGCGCCATAACCGACCACGGCAGCATGTTCGGCGCCATAGAATTCTATAAAAAAGCTAAGGATAAAGGTGTAGACCCCATAATAGGATGCGAGATCTATGTGGCTCCGGAAAGCAGGTTCGACAAGACCAGCCACGGGATCAAGGGCGCTTCTTACCACCTGGTGCTCTTGGCGAAGAACCTGACGGGTTACAGGAACCTTATAGAGATAGTTTCTATCGGTTACCTTGAAGGGTTCTATTACAAGCCCCGGGTGGATAAAGAGACCCTGGCTAAATACAGCAAGGGACTTGTCGCGCTTTCGGCCTGCCTTGGCGGGGAAGTCCCGCATTTTATACTTTCCGACCAGTGGGAAGAGGCCAAAAAGAGCGCCGCGCAATACGCGGAGATATTCGGCCGGGAAAATTTTTACCTGGAGATCCAGGACAACCGCACCGGGGACCAGGATAAGGTGAACGCCGGCTTGATAAAAATGGCGCGCGAACTTGACCTCGCGCTGGTGGCCACGAGCGACGTTCATTACCTGGATAAAAGCGACGCGAAGGCGCATGATGTCCTGCTTTGCATACAGACCCAGACGACCCTGGACGATCCGGACCGGATGAGGTTCCAGACGGACCAGGCGTATTTCAAGTCCCCGGAAGAGATGAAAAAAGCCTTCGCCGACATCCCCGAAGCCCTGGCAAATACGGTTAAAATAGCGGGCCAATGCCAGGTGGAGATCGATTTCAACGAACTGCACCTGCCGCGTTTTGAAGCCCCGGACGGCGAGGACAACATCAAGTTCTTCAGGCGCCTCGTAGACGAGGGCATAAAGGGCAGGTACGGCACGGTATCCGCCGGGATCAAAGAGAGGACGGAACACGAGCTGAAGATCATACAGGACAGCGGTTATGTGAGCTATTTCCTGATAGTATGGGATTTCATAAGGCACGCTAAGCAAAAAGGCATACCCGTGGGCCCCGGCAGGGGTTCCGCGGCGGGGAGCATAGTAAGCTACGCGCTGGGGATCACCGATATAGACCCTCTTAAATACGGCCTGATATTTGAAAGGTTCCTCAACCCCGAGAGGGTGTCCATGCCGGACATAGACATAGATTTCTGCTACGAAAGAAGAAGCGAGGTAATAGATTACGTCATCGAAAAATATTCCAAAGAAAACGTGGCCCAGATAATCACCTTCGGCACCATGATGGCCAAAGGCGTGATACGGGACGTCGGGCGCGTCATGGGCATGCCCTATGCCGAAGTGGACAAGATAGCCAAACTTATCCCTAACGATCCCGGCATCACCCTTGAAAGGGCGCTGGACATAGAACCCGAACTCGCGACAAGATACCAGGAAGACCCCATGATACGGCAGCTTGTCGACACGTCAAAACGCCTTGAGGGCCTGAACCGCCACGCTTCCACCCACGCGGCCGGCGTGGTGATATCGGACAAACCGCTCCAGAAACGCATACCGCTCTTTAAGACGACGGACGACCAGGTGACCACGGGTTATTCCATGAAATCTCTTGATGAGATAGGCATGCTGAAGATGGATTTTCTGGGCCTGAAGACGCTTACCGTAATAGACCAGACGGTGAAGATCGTAAAACGCACCCGCGGTATAGACGTGGACATAGATAAGATACCGCTTAACGACAAAAAGACGTTCAAGCTGCTGACGCGTTCCGAGACCCTGGGCGTGTTCCAGCTTGAATCCAGCGGTATGAGGGACCTTTTAAGAAGGATAAAGCCCGAAAAGTTCGAGGAGCTGATAGCGATACTCGCGCTTTACCGTCCCGGACCCATGGGAAGCGGCATGCTTGACGATTTTATCAAAAGAAAACAGGGGCAGGTGGAGGTCAGGTACGATCACCCTCTTCTTGAGCCCATACTGAAAGAGACCTACGGGATAATAGTGTTCCAGGAACAGGTCATGCAGATCGTCTCCGCGCTGGCGGGTTTCAGCATGGCCGAATCCGACAATCTCCGCAAGGTAGTATCGAAAAAGATACCGGAAGCCATGGAGGGCCTCAAGAGAAAGTTCCTGGAGGGCGCGGAAAAGAACAACGTCAACACGATAACGGCGGAGAAGATATGGGACTTTATATCATACTTCGCGGGGTACGGCTTTAATAAGTCGCATTCCGCGGCGTACGCCATGGTCAGTTACCGCACGGCTTACCTTAAAGCGAATTATCCGGTGGAGTTCATGACAGCGCTTCTGGCGAGTGAAAAGAACAACATGGATAAAATATCGGACTATATCAACGAATCCATGCGCATGGACATAGAGATCCTGCCGCCGGACATAAACGAAAGTTTCAAGGATTTCACGGTTGTGGGGAAAGACATCAGGTTCGGGCTTTCGGCCGTGAAGAACGTGGGCGCGGGGGCGGCCGAGTCCATCATAACCACGCGGCAGGCCGAAGGCAAGTTCGAATCGTTGTACGATCTGGCCCAGAAGGTGGATTCCCGCCTGGCCAACCGGAAGGTCATAGAGAGCCTGATAAGGTGCGGGGCGTTCGATTCCACCGGCATATACCGTTCGCAGGCGATGGCGGTGCTGGATAAGGTCATGGCGCTGGCCGCCAAGGCCAACAGGGACCGCAACATCGGGCAGTTATCTTTCTTTGACCACGCCCAGACCAAGGATAATTTCAAGGAGAGTTTCGAGGAAATACCCAATATACCCGAATGGTCGGAGAACGAACTTTTGGCGAACGAAAAAGAGATGCTTGGTTTCTACATCACGAAGCACCCGCTGGCCAGATATGAGAAGCTCCTTAACGCTTATTCCACGTGCAAGATCACGGAACTGGCGGGCATGTCGGACGGGCAGAAGATCCTCATGGGCGGCATCATCAGCAAGGTCAGGGTGACCGTTACCCGCAAAAAAGGCGAAAAGATGGCAATCCTCACACTGGGGGACCTCGGCAACTTTGTGGAAGTGCTTGTTTTTCCGACGGCTTACAGGCGGTCCCCGGACATCATAAAAGAGGATAACCTGGTGTATATCCACGGCCAGCTGAACCTGCGGGAGGAAGAGCCCAAGATAGTGGCCGAAGAGATCATACCTCTGGAAAAAGTGAAGGAAAGGTTTACGAAGTCGGTGCTTATTAAGGTATCTACGATCGGCCTTGAGGATGAGATGCTGATGAAGCTCCGGCACGTGATACAGAAATATAGAGGCAAAACCCCGGTATTTATGGAGCTTGTGTCCCCGGAGGGCCGCAAGGTAAGGCTCTCGACCGATAACAAGCTGTTCGTGGCGCCTTCGGATGAGCTGGTGGAAAGCGTGGAAGGCATAGTGGGCGCGGGCAACGTGAAGTTTCTTACTAAATAACGTTGACATAAAACATAACCGGTGATACCATAAGGACTTATAATACGGTAACGGTCAGGGTAAAGAAGCCCGTATAGGTTAGGGTAACGTTTGACGTAACCGTAAAACGATACGGGCCTCGTAACCGAAACCTTTTGACGTTTAAAACAGGAGGGAGCATAAATGACAAAGAAAGACATTATCATGAAGATCTCTGAGGACACCGGCCTGAAACAGGTCGATGTCAAGGAGGTCGTGCAGCGCACTTTCGATATTATCACCGACAGCCTGGAAAAAGGCGGGAAAGTGGAGCTCAGGAACTTCGGCATTTTCAAGGTGCGGACCAGAAAAGGCAGGGTCGGCCGGAATCCGAGGACGGGCACGAGCGTATCCATACCCGACAAAAAAGTCGTGTCGTTCAAACCCGGGATGAGAATGAAAGTTGACGTTGAGAAAAGCTGAAAGCTGACAGGACCAGGAAAAACATATGAGTGACAAGCTCAGGTATAGATCGCTCAGGGGCATGCCGGACCTGCTGCCGGAAGACATGGCCGTGATGCGGTGGGCGGAAGACAAGGCCCGGGAAGTATTCAGGTTGTTCGGCTACAGCGAGATCAAGACGCCGCACCTCGAAGAGACCGAGGTCTTTACCCGCAGCATCGGCGAAGACACCGATATAGTGGAAAAAGAGATGTATTCGTTCACCGACCGCGGCGGAAAGAATATTTCCCTGCGCCCCGAGGGAACGGCATCGATCATCCGCGCTTACATCGAACACGGATGGCATAACACAAAGGGGCTGGTCAGACTCTTTTACTCGGGGCCGATGTTCAGGGGCGAACGCCCCCAGAAGGGACGGTTAAGGCAGTTCAACCAGATAGGGGCCGAGATAATAGGCGCCTCCGATCCTTATATCGACGCCGAGATAATCCTTAACCTCAACGTGCTGCTCAGAGCCCTGAACGTAAAAAATTCCACCATACTGCTTAATTCCCTGGGTTGCGCGAAGGACAGGAGCGCCTACCAGAAGGACCTGTCGGCGTATCTCGCCGGGAAAAGCGTCCGCTTGTGCGAAAGCTGCGGCAAAAGACTCAAAACGAACGTGCTGCGCGTACTTGACTGTAAAAGAAAAGAATGTAAAGACGTCGTGAAAGACGCCCCGGGCGTAATAGGTTATTTATGCAAAAAATGCGTTACGGATTACACCTCCCTGAAAACGATCCTGAAGGAGATGAAGGTACCTTTTACCGAGAAGAAGGACCTCGTGAGGGGCCTGGATTATTATACCGGGACCATCTTTGAGGTCACTCATCCTTCTCTCGGGTCGCAGGACGCGATAGCCGCCGGAGGCAGGTATGACGGGCTTTCCAAACAAATGGGCGGACCCGATACGGGCGCGACGGGTTACGCCATCGGGGTGGAGCGGCTCATGCTCACGGTCGACAGGAAAAAGATACAGCCGCATGCGCCAGAAGTGCTGGTGATAGCCGTGGATGAAGCGGCGGCCGGGTACGCTTTCAAGGCCGCCAATGAGTTCCGCGCGGAGAACATACCGGCCGACATGGATCTTTCGGGACGGTCCTTTAAAGGGCAGCTGAGAAGGGCCCATAAAGAAGGACGCAGGTATGTGGCGCTGGTCGGGGAAAAAGAGATGAAAGACGGGAAAATAACGCTTAAGGATATGGAGACGGGCGGACAGGATACTATATCCCTGAGCGAGGCAATAGAAAGGGTAAAATGATACGCACACATACTTGCGGCGAGCTTACGGCAAAAGATGTTTCCAGGGAGGCCTGCCTCTGCGGCTGGATAGCTTCCAGAAGGGACCACGGGGAGATCATCTTCATGGACCTGAGGGACAAACACGGCATCACACAGTTGGTCTTTGACCCCGAAAAGAACAGCGAAGCGCATAAAAAGGCGCACGAGCTGAGGAACGAATTCTGCGTGAAGATCACGGGGAAGGTCGGCAAAAGGCCGGAGGGGACAGTCAACCCCAAAATACCCACCGGGGAAATAGAAATGGAGGTCCGGGAGCTGGAAGTGCTTTCGGAGTCGCTCACGCCGCCTTTTGAAGTGAAGGACGCCGCCTCAGTTTCGGAGGATGTGCGGCTTAAATACCGCTATCTTGATCTCAGGCGCCCGGACATGCAGAAAAAACTCCTGATAAAACATAATGTTTACAGGTTCATTATGGATTTTCTGGATGAAGAGGATTTCCTTTTTGTGGAGACGCCGATGCTCACCAAGGCGACACCCGAGGGCGCGCGGGATTACCTGGTACCGTCGCGTATCCAGCAGGGATCTTTTTACGCGCTGCCGCAGTCCCCGCAGATATTCAAGCAGATCCTGATGGTCTCCGGCGTGGAAAAATATTTCCAGATAGCGCGGTGCTTCCGCGATGAGGACCTGCGCGCGGACAGGCAGCCGGAGTTCACGCAGCTTGATATGGAGATGTCGTTCGCGGACCAGGATGACATACTCGGGGTATGCGAGCGCCTTTTCAAAGGCCTGTTCAAAGAGATAATGGGGCTTGACGTGAAGACGCCATTTACGCGCCTGGATTATCACGAAGCCATGTCAAAATACGGCAGCGATAAGCCGGACACGCGTTTTGAAGTTCACCTGCACGACCTTACGGACGACGCGGCGGCGAGCGAGTTCAAGATATTCAGGGAAGTGGTTTCGTCCGGCGGCAGGGTAATGGCGATCGCCGCCCCGGGGTACGGGAAGATAAGCCGCAAAGAAATAGATGAACTGACGGCTTTCGCGGCTGAATACGGCGCCAAAGGGTTGGCGTATTTCAAGGTGGACGAAAAAGAGATGAATTCGCCCATAGCCAAGTTCTTCAAGGCCGAAACACTTGGAAAATTCCGCGAAAAGACCGGGGCCAGGGCGGGGGACATGATCTTTATCGTCGCTGACACCGCGGAAGTCGCCGAGACGGCCCTCGGGGGATTAAGGCTCAGGATAGGCCGCGAAAAGGGACTGATAGACGAAAAAAGATTTGATTTCCTGTGGGTGGTCAACTTCCCCCTGTTCAGGTTCAATAAGGACGAGAACAGATGGGTGTCAGAACACCATCCGTTCACGGGCTTCAGGGAAGAGGATATGAAATTCCTGGAGGAGGGCGAACTTCCCAAAATAAGGTCCAAGTCATACGATCTTGTGCTGAATGGCAGCGAAATAGGGTCGGGAAGCGTGAGGATCCACCGCAGGGACGTGCAGCAGAAGATCTTTGACGCCCTGGGGCTTACTAAAGAAGAATCCGAGAAAAAATTCGGTTTTCTTCTGGACGCTTTTAAGTACGGGCCTCCGCCTCACGGGGGCATCGCTTTCGGTATAGACAGGCTGATCACACTTTTTACCGGGGACGCTTCTATCCGGGAAGTCATACCCTTTCCGAAGACCCAGAAGGGCGTTTGTCCCCTTACCGGTGCTCCCTCGACCGTTGACGCAGCGCAACTCAGGGAGCTGGGCATAAAACTGGGCAAATGGGCCAGGAAGGAACAGGGAGGGGAATGATGCGGTTTTTTATAATATTTATGGTCGTTCTTAGTT
>Ga0272444_10005328_pt1 | contig 11153 bp, 7 predicted proteins | sample SSMForm13_FD_201033 | JGI IMG/M metagenome (GOLD analysis project Ga0272444, IMG submission 201033) | Marine sediment archaeal communities from Little Sippewissett salt marsh, Falmouth, MA, United States - SSM-Form-13 | ecosystem: Environmental > Aquatic > Marine > Wetlands > Sediment ... | reverse complement strand
GCTTTCAGCCAGCGAGAGAAGTGATTCTGCCGGGAATGAAACAGCAGCGATTCATCCGGTATTTTTTTGAGCTGGCGTTCCAGATCGCGAAGGTCCCGGGCGCGGGCGACCTCCTGCCCGTCGGGCAGACGGAAAATAAAATCCCCCAGGCTGAAATACTGCACCATGAAATCGCGGACTTCATCCAGCAGCGACGGCGAAGTCTTCAGTACGAACGACACACCAAGCTTGTTTGCAATCTCCTGATACTCGACAGAGTCCGACTGAAGCAGAATGGGGACGTCGAAGTGTGAAGCCTGAATCTCCTTGGCCAGCCTGATGCCGGCCCCGGGATCTTTCCGGCCGGCCCGTGGGAATTCGATATCCGAGATCACGCCCAGTACGCAGTTCTCATACTTGCGATAATATCCAAGCGCCTCCTCGTAAGTGCTGCACAAAAGGATCTTGGGGCGGGCCCGCATGCGAAGCAGCTTGTGGGCCATATTCATCCCCTCAGAGATGAGACCCTGGTGATGTTTCAGCACTTCCTCATATATGAGCGGCAGGTAGGAGGAGTAGAAATTGACGTTGTCCTCCACCAGGATGATCGACTGGACCCCCACCAGCTTGGTATCAGACTCCAGGTTTATCTGGTCTTCAATGACTTTGATGATAGCGATGAGGATACGGAAGTCCCCCTGCCAGATAAACACCTTCTCGAAAACCGCGTACTCATTGGGGGTCAGGACGCTCAGTTCGCGCTTATCGTAAGTGAGGAGGACGATCGGGACGTCAAGACCGGCGGCTCGAGCCTTGCGGGCCAGTTCCGGGGCGTTCATATCCCCCAGGTTCATGGTCGTGATGATCAAGTCGAACTGGTTGGAATCCGAAGCTAACTGGACTGCCTCGGCGCCGCTGGAGACGCGGGTGATACCCGGGGCATGACTCAGGTTGAGATCGATGTAACCGGAGAGGATCATCTCATAGAGACGGCCGTCCTCCTCGAGTATAAATGAATCGTACAGACTCGAAACCAGGAGCACCTCGCGAACGCGATAGGACATCAGCTTCTGGAATTCGTAGAACGGTCGGGTATAGCCCTGCTGATCAACCAGTTTTTCTATGCTGTCCATCCGGCCTCTCCGGTCTTACATGATTTCGAACAACTCGATGCAAAATACAGGCAGCTTCACTCTTCATAATAAAAAACGGGGGGGCCAAAAGCCACCCCGTTTTGTCATACGCCTTGCATGACTTCGTCTTAGACGAGGCCCTGATCCATCATGGCATCGGCAACCTTCAGGAAACCGGCGATATTGGCGCCGTTGACATAGTTGCCGGGGGTACCGAAGCGATCCGAAGCTTCGACACACGCCGAGTGAATGCTCTTCATGATGATGCTCAGGCGGTTGTCTACCTCTTCGCGCGTCCAGGAATACCGCATCGAGTTCTGGGCCATTTCCAGACCGGAGACCGCCACGCCGCCGGCGTTGGCCGCCTTGCCCGGGCCGTAAAGGATCTTCTTGTCGATAAACAGCTTCACGCCGTCCGGGGTGGTCGGCATGTTGGCGCCCTCGGAAACAACGTAGACACCCTTGTTCAACAGATTCTGGGCGTCCTTGACGTTGATCTCGTTCTGGGTCGCGCTCGGGAAGGCGCAGTCGGCCTTGATGTCCCACAGCGGGTTGTGATCCAGGTTCGGATCGGTCGCCGTGTACTTCGCGCCGGAAAACTTGTCGGCGTACTCTTTGATCCGGCCGCGACGGACGTTTTTCAACTCCATCACGAAAGCCAGCTTCTTGCGATCGATACCGTCGGGATCGTAAATGAAACCGCCCGAATCGGAAAGCGTGACAACTTTGCCGCCCAGATCGAGAATCTTCTCAACCGTATACTGGGCAACATTGCCGGAACCGGAGACGAGACAGGTCTTCCCCTGCAGCGTCTCGTCGCGGGTACCCAGCATGTTGGCCGCAAAATAGACCGAACCGTAACCGGTAGCTTCCGGACGAATCAGCGAACCGCCCCAGTTGAGGCCTTTGCCGGTCAGGATGCCGGTGAACTCGTTCTTGATCTTCTTGTACTGGCCGAACAGGAAACCGATCTCACGACCGCCGACACCGATATCACCGGCCGGAACGTCGGTGTTCGGACCGATATGACGGCAGAGCTCGCTCATGAAGCTCTGGCAGAACCGCATGACTTCGTTGTCGCTCTTCCCTTTGGGGTCGAAGTCGGAACCGCCCTTACCACCGCCCATCGGCAGCGTGGTCAGGCTGTTCTTGAACACCTGCTCGAAAGCGAGGAATTTCAGAATGCCGAGATTGACCGAGGGGTGGAAGCGAAGGCCGCCTTTGTACGGTCCAATAGCGCTGTTCATCTCGATGCGGAAACCGCGGTTGACATGGACCTCTCCCTGGTCATCCATCCACGGCACGCGGAACATTATGACGCGTTCCGGCTCGATGACCCGCTCGACGATTTTGGCCTTGCGGTATTCCGGGTGCTTTTCCAGAACCAGGACCAGCGACTCGACCACTTCCTCGACCGCCTGGTGAAACTCAGGCTGAGCCGGGTTCTTGGCTTTCACGGCCGCCATGACATCAGCTACATAGTCAGACATTGTATTCTCCTTTTGACATACAGCAGTCGGCCAACGGTGCCGCCCGGAAGGCTAACGCCCCATTGGCCTGATTTAGTCTTAGCTTTGCTTCAATATTGGCAAATTCCGCAAATCGGCAATCAGGAGAAATCCCCATTTAGGAAGGGGAAAGTAGGTATTCTGCCGCAGTCGCCGGGGCTCTCAATTTAAACGTAGATAACGGGCTAACTATGCTTCGATGAGGTGATTGCGGATACAATACTTGACAATATCGGTCACGTTTTTGGCGTTGAGCTTTTTCATGATCGAAGCCCGGTGGGTTTCGGCGGTCTTGGGGCTGATACTGAGAATGTAGGCGGCTTCTTTGGTCGAATAGCCATCGGCCAGCAGCTTGGCCAGCTCCCGCTCCCGCTGGGTCATGATTCCCCCCGGCTTTTGGGCCTGAAGCAGCGGCTTCACATACTCGGCCACCATCTCCTGCCCGGCCGGGCCGGAGAGGTAGTAATCCCCTCGGGCCGCCTTTTTGACGGCATACACCAGCTCCTCGAAAGAGCAGGACCGGGAAAGATACCCCCGTGCTCCGGACTCAAACGCCTCCCGCATCTGCTGCTCGTTTTGGATTGTCGTCAAAAAGAGAATCTCGGTCCGGGGGTGCCGGGCGCGAATCCTGCGGCATGCGGAAATACCGTCGAGGGTCGGCAAAAGCACTTCACACACCACTACATCCGGGTCCAGGTCGGCCACTTTCTCCACCGCCTGAAGACCATCGCCGACCTGCCCAACCACATCGATGTCCGGCTGGCTCGCGAACTGGGCCACGAGGCCGCCGCGGAGGAGTTCGGTTTCTATTGCCAGAAGCAGCTTTATGTGCGATTGCCTGATCATAATTCGAGGCTGGTATAATAATCCTAACTCGCTCTTTCTCCAATTTCTTTCTGTATTCGGGAGCCTAAAGCAGACTATTTCCGGGAGGTATCAAATAGATTGCCATTGGGCAACTTAAGCCGTATACTGGCGCATTCTAAGTGACAGGACGTCAAAGCTAACCCGATCGGAAGCCGTTCCTTGTATAATCGGATCCTGATGGTCGTGGCCGATGGAGCCCGCGCTGACCTTGCCCGGCAACTCCTCGATGAGGGGAAGCTCCCGCAGATCAAGCAGCACGTAGTCGACCGCGGCTGCTATCGCACCGCCCTGACCGTTTTCCCCAGCACCACCGGCCCGGCCCACATACCCTTTGTCTGCGGCATTCACCCCGGAACAGCCAACGTACCGGGCTACCGCTGGCTCTGCCGGGAGACCCACGATCGGAAGAGGCGAAGTATCTACCGCCATCGCAGCCTCAACAGCCCCCGGGGGTTGATGGTCGGGCGGGACATGGACCGACAGAAATCCCTCTCCCTCTTCGAATACTTCGACAAACCAAGCTCCGTCCTGGAACTCATCGACTATTGCCCCAACCAGCCGCTCTTCAAGATTATCGTGCGAAGGTTGCTGCGTATCGTCCAGGCCCACAAGTCCGATAACTGGAGCCGGGTTGACAATATGGTCGAAAGGCAAATTATCAAGCGGCTCAAAGCCGGCTCGAAATGTGTGATCGGCAGCTTTTTTGGTATTGATGAATATTCGCACCTGTACGATCCTTTCGATAAACGCACGATCGGCGCTTATCAGAACATCGACAGGGCGATTGGTAACATTGCAGGAGTGTTGCGCGATCTGGAAGTTTACGATGAGACAATCATCGCAGTCGTCTCCGATCACGGCCTGAGCAGCACGAAAGTACACATCCCGGTAGTGGATATAGTCAAGCAGCACGGTTTTGACCCCTATTACTATCCCAGGCTCTACTGCCGCAAACGGGACAGCGCCGTGATGGAGAGCGGCAATTCGATGGCCGCCCTGTATTTCAAGCGCGGAGACAAATGGGGGAGCCACTGGTCATACGATGAAATGGCGGCGGAGCCGCGTATTAGCCGGTTGATGGCAACTCTGCTCAATACCGAAGGTGTTTCTTTCCTTGGCGCTCGCGCCGACAAAGACGGGGTGGTGTTTATAGGACCAAGCGGGATGCTTCGCGCCGCAAGCACAGCCGACGGCTGGGACATCTCGGTCGAGGGAGTCAATCCCCTGATCGATCACCCGACCGGTCGCTTCACCCGGGAAGAGCTGATGCAGCGGACTTTCAACGACACCTACCCGGACGCCGTCAATCAACTGGCCCTGCTCTGTACGAGTCCCCGGAGCGGCGATCTGGCGATCAGCAGCGAGCCGGGGTACGATCTTCGCTGGCAGCACGAGGACCCGGAACATCACGGTTCGCACGGGTCGCTTCACAAGGAGCATATGCACGTGCCGCTGATGGTCAGCGTGCCTATCGAGGACGAGTTCGTTTACAACTACGATCTGGTCCCGACCTTCCTGGCGCTGTGTGGGAAAACGCCGGAAAAACCGACCGATGGACGCGTGCTCAGTGTTAAGGGTTATGATCTCCGTGGCCCGCAGACGTCCCCGTCTGCCCCTTCGTTGGAAAGTGCGGTTAGCAACAATCCCGGTCACACCGGCGGGGGGGTAGTTTCGAACGACGCGACGGATACTTCTCCGGACGAGCTGTGTCTTCCTGACAAAAAGAAAAGCAACCTCATTTCGCTGCTGATCACCATCGCCATCATCCTGATGGGCATAATCGTCACGGCGATTTTCAAGGAAGACATCCTGTCGTTCGGCGAGCACCTGATGGTCACCTACGGCGAGACGTGGGTTGACGTCATCCTGTTCCTCTTGACGGCGGTCAGCAGTTCGCCGCTGGCTCTTCCGATCTGGGCCTATGCATTGGTTGGGATCGCACTTGGATATAACGTTCTTCGCCTGGCGGCGGTGATGGCGGTAGGCTCGGCCACCGGGTCGCTGGTGACCTTTTTGTTGGGGAAGTACTTCAGCAAATCGGACTGGGTGAAGAAGAGATTCCCGAACATCCACGAGCACCCCTGGGCTCACGGCAAATCGCGTAAGTATGTGACGTGGATTCTGTTTCTGGGTACGGCCTCGCCGATTCCCTGCGATGTCTTTTACGTCGCATGCGGCGCGAAGCAGTATCCGACCTGGCTCTTCTGGATAACGATGGTGCTAGCCCGCTTCGTTCGGTACTTGTATCTCGGCTACGGCTTTTTGTATTTCCGGGACTTTTTTGATATGTTTTTGTAGGGGGACTTTGCGCAAGTCAATTCAAGGTACGTCTTGGATTCGGTAGCCCACAGCTTGCTGTGGGAACCTCACGATTCATTCTTTCTTGTCGTTGTGTCCCAATCCCAGAGACGTCGCAACAAATGTGATTGACTAGTCCGACTCCACGGCGTATATGTAGCCCACAGCTTGCTGTGGGTACTATGGGGGGTACAGTTGACCAAACTAGAGCACTTTGACTCGGACGGCGGGGCAAGATTCGTCACCTTCTGCTGCTACCGACAACTTCCGTTTCTCAGCGGCGATCTTGCAAAGCAAGTCTTTCTTAGGACCCTAGAGCTTGTGCGCAACAAGCATGGTTTCAAGCTCTACGCCTACGTCATCATGCCGGAGCACGTGCGCCTCGTTCTTCATCCGCCTGAAGGGATGAAACTTGGCTTGGTCGTTCGGGAACTAAAATCGTTGTCGGCGCGTCGATTCTTTCTGTTGAGGCCGGTTGGTGGTCCCAACGAAAAGCGCGTGTTCTGGCAGAGGCGGTGCTTTGACTACAACTGCCGCACACCCGAAAACACAATTCAGAAGATCAATTACTGTCACAACAACCCAGTGAAACGTGGCCTGGTTACCGACCCCGGCGATTGGCCATGGTCAAGTTACAATTGTTACCACGGTTCAAAATACGTACCTTTGGTTATTGATAGGGTTGAAACATGATCCTGTATACGTAAGCTCCCACAGCAAGCTGTGGGCTTCCGATTTGGCTTATTCTGGGAGGTGACGTGTTGACAAGATCAAGGAAGCTCTTCTGGGTTTTCGTTATTGTTGGAGTGCTGGCCATCGCATGGTTTAGCGGATACTTGCCGGTAGCAATTTTAATTGTAATGGAATCAATGTCGGAGCCGGTTCCACCGGAACGACCGGAAAGCGTACCGCCCGAAGCGGTCTGGGCCGGAGGCTTTGACGGTGGTGTCTTTATTGACTGCATAGAGATCAAAGAGAGCGATTCATGCTTCGACTGCGTTGTCTACTTCGATTACAGCGGTGATATCTGGATAAGGGACACCTTCTGCGTTGACGAAGGAACAATACGCATGGATTCTCTTCGGCACGTATATGGAGGCTTCGTCGGCCAAGACATATTTCTCACGGACGGACGGCGGCTGGCGCCGCTGACAGACCGGGGCTCCATCGGCGACCCAGAATACGATAAGTGGTACGACAATCAGGTTAGTGCTGGCTGGCACATGGAGACGTTCCGCCGTTGAGCCAACTGACGGAAAACCGGCGGGTTCGGAGACGGACCCGCGTACGACTCGAGCCACCCTGAGCCTGAACCAGGGCGTGCCTGTCGAAGGGGGGCGATGGGGACGGGCGCTCAGCCCGTCGTTCCAGCGGCGGCTGGAATCCAGTATGAAGATGGGCCCCAGCCTTCGCAGAGGGGGACGGAGAAACCCGCCCCCGGGGAAGAGCCCCCGGATCACTCCGGAATTAGGCAGATAAAAGTGTACTCAATGTCACTCCCGGAAGATCCCTGTGGAAACCAGAGCTCAGGTCCGGCTGCAGTATGGTGTCTTTCTTGTAAGTTGACATGGGCACTAATCGATTGTACGTTGTTTCGAAATCATGACAAACTAACTCGGAACACATTCCAGGAGGACTGAATGAAAAAGATTCCGATTTTGGTGGCGCTGCTGGCCATCATGGCCCAGCCTTGTCTGGCGCAGATGGAAAAAGGTGATCGTGAAGTACAGGCCGCCGGTTCGGTATATTCGGCGGAAGGATTCACCGTAGTCAACATTCACGGTACTTATGGTTACTATCTCACGCCGAACCTTCAAATTGGCGGCGGACCTACAATCACGCGTGTCTCGTTTTTCGGTTTCAGTACGACTACAGTCGGGCTGACTCTCTTCGGACGACACTACTTCACGACAACCGAAAAGATTGTTCCCTATCTCTCCGCGCAGTGGTACCAGTTCGATTTGTCGCCTGAGGAACCTCTCTCCTTTACCGATGTGGCCTATGTCCAGGTGGGCGCCGGGGCGAAGTATTTTGTTAATGAATATATAGCCTGGGATGTGTCGGCCAATCTCGGCTTCGGCCTGGGGGGTGGCTCGGCTTTTCTGTTGGTGGGAGGTCTCTCAGCCTTTTTCTAAAAGAGTGGTGTCGATAAATCCGGCAATAACAATTGGGTGACCAATGAAAAGATACTTGTTGATCAGCCTTCTAACTCTGTGCGCGGCAGCCATAACCGCCCAACCGCGGCTGAGCCTGCACAAGAGCATAGCGCTGGAGTCGAAAGAAATTACAGCTTTGGCGTTCAGCGGTGACGAACAGTACCTCGCAGTGGGTACAGCCGAGGGGACTGTTTATATTCTGGAGGCCGCGAATGGCAGCGTCCTCCGGGAGCTTGACTTTCACAATAAGGAAATCTCCTCCCTGATCTTTGACTCCCAGAATGCGCTCCTTATTTCCGGTTCTCGGGACAAAAAGATTGCTATCTGGGATGTCCAGAGTGGCACCAGACAGCGTGTAATCGAAAGCAAAGGGCTGGCCGTCACGGGGCTGGCTTTGAGTCCGGATGACCGGATGTTGGCAGCGTGCGGAAATCAGAAGGACCTGTACTGCTGGGATGTCCCTTCGGGTAATTTCCGGGGCAAACTCAAAGGACACAAGAAGGATGCCATCTTCGTCAGCTTCAGCAAGCTTGGCGATCAATTGTTATCTGTTGGCAGGGACCGAAAAATGATATTCTGGGATATTGGCAGCATGCAATCCCAGCGTGTTATCGAGGTTTCCGTCCAGACAATGAAAAACTCCGGCCTTGATGTGACGGCCGCAACGTGCAGTGGGGATCGCCAGATCATTGCTGTGGCGGTGGTGGAACACGCCCTTGACAAGGGGGGGCGCGGTATGAAATTCGAGCGGTCGATCGCGTATTACGACTGGGAAACTGGAAGTCGATTGAAGATCGTCACGGGCAATCAGAAAGAGATGAACACCATCCGGTTGACTCCGCAGTCAACTTACGCAATCAGTGACAATTCATCGCTTCATGAATCTCAGTTATCGTTCTGGGACGCTGAAGCCGGTATAGTGGAGGCCAACCACAGGCTTGATAATTCAATCTCCTGTTTTGAGCTGTCCAACGGCGGGAGCTGGCTGGCAAGTTCATTCACCCAAACAACAGCTCCAGGCAAGAGTCACGTCGACCTGTGGTCGACATCCGGGATCGGGGGTGCGGCCGAAAGGGATTGGTCGCCGGACATCCTGAGAAACGTGATCACCCTGAGCGATAGCCTGCCCCTTATTGAGTCCGGTCCGCTGCGGCCTCTGGCCGTGCTTTATTTTGGCTATAACAATGTAGACAGTGCGGTCGCCCGCTCGGCAACGATCATGCTTGAGAATCGCTTGTTCAAAAGTCCGTACGTCAGACTTCTGGAGCGAAATCAAATAGATAAGATTCTAAACGAGCTGCACCTTCAGCAGTCCGGGCTGACCGTTTCCAAAGCGATCGAAATCGGAAAATTGATTGAAGCCGAGTTAATCCTGCTTGGCAGTATCGATAAGTTGGAGAGCGAACTTCACATTACCGCACGGCTGGTCGATGTGAACAGCGGACAGATTGTCGGGATTCGCGAGATTTCCTGCACCAATGCGTCGCCGACAAACATCGCCGATATGACAGAAAGGCTGGCCCCCGCAATAGCCAAAATGAACTGACGCATTGCCCCCCATCCCCGGACCTGTTCCAATGGGACCTGGTGGCATATCTCTCGATTCTGCGGCCCTGAAAGACAAGCTTTCAGGGCAGGTCCGACCTCGAACCCGCCAACTCGAGTGAGCCAGCATTCATAGCTGGTTCCCAGGTGCGGCCCAATCAAGGATTACGCGCTCAAGTATATCCCTATAATGTCCGACTTTATCTATAACTGACTCGACGTAAAGAACGACACGAAATAGGGGTTATCATGCAAAGATTGATCACGCTTCTAGGTGTTTGCTGCATCGGCATTTGCCTGTCAGGTCCGGCAGCCTTCGCAGAGCAGTATTTCGACCCGTTTATCGGCTATTCCGCCGGTTCCTACCCGATCGGTATAGCCTCGGCCGATTTCAACGGCGACACTTATCCGGACCTGGTTACCTCAAACAACGCCGCCAGCACGGTCTCTGTCCTGCTGGGCAACGGCGACGGTTCCTTCCAGACCCGGACCAACTACGCCACCAACCCTTCGCTGAATCCGTATTTTGTCGCTACCGGTGATATGGACGGCGACAGCAATGTCGACATTGTAACCGGTGGAAGTATGGGTATTGACATCTTCTACGGTGTCGGCGACGGTTCTTTCGCCGCGGCCGACAACTACTACTTCGGCGAGCAGGTTCTCGATCTGGTCGTGGTCGACTTCAACAACGACACCCACCTGGACATCGCCACCTCTCACGCCGTCAGGGACTCGGTGGGCATTCACATCAACAACAACGATTCCACCTACACGACGCACATGGTGGCCACCGGATACGGTACGGTCTCGCTGGCGGCCGGTTATCTCGACGGCGATAACTACGTGGACTTGCTCGTGGGATGTTCGCAGGGAACAGTCTGGAATCTGAAGAACGACCAGGCCGGCAGTTTCATCCCGACGGAGGTCCATATCGGCATCCTTTCCGACCCGGCCGCGGTGGCTATAACCGATCTCGACGGTGACAATATCGGGGACTTCTGCGTTACCCATGCCGTCAACGACTTTCTGTTCACCTATTTCAACGACGGTACGGGCGCGTACACCGTCGGCGAAGGATACGTCCTTACGGACAACCCGACCGGCTTCGAATTCGCCGATGTCAACGATGATGGCGATGACGATATCCTGGTTTGCATCGGCACCACCGATGAAATCCAGCTCTATCTGAACGACGGCGACGGTACGTTCACCTTCGACACCGCCTACACCGCCGGCGGTACGCCCAAGGATATGCTCTTCACCGATCTCGACGGTGATGGTTATTCGGACCTGGCGGTGGCCTCGTACACCACCGACGCCGCTGCTGTGCTTCTCAATCGGTTGTCGCTGATTCTGACGGTCGAGGAAGTCGACAACGACGGCGCCCTTCCCAACGACTATGCCCTGGAGCAGAACTACCCGAACCCGTTTAACCCGGAAACACATATCAGGTTTTCGCTGCCTGTCAAATCGCACGTGAAAGTCGAAGTATTCAATGTGCTGGGTCAATCGGTGAGAGTGCTGGTGGACGAAGATTTTACGCCCGGAGTGAAAGAGATCACCTGGAACGGCGTCAACTCGACCGGCCGGCAAGTCTCCTCGGGGATCTATTTCTATCGAATCACCGCCGATCAGTTTGTCGACTCCCGGACGATGGTGCTGGT
>Ga0272444_10005327_pt1 | contig 11154 bp, 7 predicted proteins | sample SSMForm13_FD_201033 | JGI IMG/M metagenome (GOLD analysis project Ga0272444, IMG submission 201033) | Marine sediment archaeal communities from Little Sippewissett salt marsh, Falmouth, MA, United States - SSM-Form-13 | ecosystem: Environmental > Aquatic > Marine > Wetlands > Sediment ... | reverse complement strand
ACTCAGCACAGGGCAGGCACATCCTGTGCCTGCCCTGTGCTGAGTTTCTCGCCCAACTTCGCCCCCTCCAATGGATAGACGGGTGAATTGGCACAAAAGGAGTAAGAAGTGAAGTCGCCTATTGACCCTTAGTCCTTCCAATGTGTCAGTCTCTATCGGTCCCACCCATTCCATACCAAGGCGGCCCCAATCTCTTCCTGTCGTCGTACTTCATCCTGAGTTTTCAACCTGTCACGAGAATGTCCCATCTTCATCCCCAATGACCCCTATGAGCCTGGTCAGCTCCGGAATCAAAGATGGTGCACATGCAGCATTTCCTCGGGCACGGATTTTTCCGCCAACGCCACAAGGTGCTGATGATGGGTAAAAAATACGATCTGGGTCTTTTTGGCAAGGGCGCCCATTGTCTCTAAGGCGGCAGCTGATCGATCATCATCGAAATGGACCAATACATCGTCTACAATAAACGGCATGGGGCCGTTGTTTATAATATATTTCTCAAGTCCCCCTAATCTTAAGGACAGAAAAAGCTGGTCCCTGCTACCGTCACTCATTTCTCGGACGCCGAGCAAGGTGCCTTCGGGCCTAATCGCCTTGATCACAGGATCGCCCTTATCATCGAAATCGGCCCTCAATCCCGCAAAGGACTCTCCCGTCATGGTCTTGAAATATTCACTTGCCGCAGACAGAACAGGACTTTGATTGCTTTGCCGATAGCGCTCGATGGCCCTGGTCAATATAGCCGAGGCCAACCTCAGTTTGACATAGTGCTCCACATGGGACTGAATATTTCCGACAAGTCCTTCCGCTTCTTCGGCAATAATGACGGCAAGGGATTCGCCGCCAATCGATTGAAGTTCTTTTTCGGCCAGGGCAATGTCTTGTACGATGGATTTCTGTTTCTTGAGGGATTCTTGTTTTGCAGCCTCTAATCGGTCCAGCTTGGCAACCAGTTCATCCGGGTCGTGCGTCTTCACCTGCGAAACGAATTCCTCCAGATTCTGGCCTGATGCCAGCTCGATCAGCCTTTCATTGACTGTGCCGAGCCTCCCCTCCAGGTTGATTTTCCTGGCAGCGCGTTTTTCGATCTCGGGCAATTGATCGGCATTGTCTGCATGGGCATCCATACATAGCAGGCGGATGGTCTCCTCAAGGCCAGCCAATTTCTCTTGTTCTTTTAAAAGGGCTGCATGCTTTTTACCCTTGTCGTCTTCCAGCAACCGGTGTTCCTGTCGTCTCTCTTTGTCTCCTGCCAACCGGCCATGCAACTCCATGGCAGCAGCTTCGGGATCGAGATCTTTCAGCTCCGGGGCCAGTTTCGCCACCCCATCAGCCACCTGCTGGCCGTAGGCCCTATAATTTTTTTGTATGGCATCAATACGCTGCTGCTTTTCTTTGGCTTTTTCCAATTCCACGAAAACATCGTCCAGGGCCAAAACAAAATCGTTCACGTCGTCCGGCCGGGCATCTTTGGAAAAGCCCAGCCTGGAAATAGCCTGAGCCCAATCGGCCGACCAATCCTCCAGATTCTGCTCGGATTCGCTTTTTCGCTCCGTGCTATTTTCGATCTCCTCTTTTAGTGCCCGAATGCGAAGGTCCAGGTCCAGTCGATCTTGGCGCAATCGGTCATGATGCCGAACCGTCCGTTTGGCCAATTCAATGATAGCGGCATAACTGATTTTTTCGGGGACATTGACCCCTATCTCCTCAAGGGCTGTGGCCACATCAGACCTCATGCGACCCAGATCTTCACGTAATTGGTTTGCGGCAACCCGGCGATCTCTTACATCCCATACCTTGCGCCTGAGTTCCCCTGCCCTGCCGGCCCATGCCGTCATTTCGCGGGGTGTCAAGGGTTCTATGCCCAGCGGCTCCCATAACTTTAACCAAGCGCTCCAAAGGCCGGTGCGGTCTTCATCCAATTCCTTCCTTCGGGCCTTTATTTTATTGAGGCTTTCTTCTTGGTCCTGGATTTCCACCCTGAACGCATCGGCACGGGCTACGGCATCCGCATCATCCCGCAGCACGTCTGCCGTATCATCTGCTCTGCCAACACTTTGTTCATATGCCTGGGCAAGATCATGACTTCCGGGAAAGGCCTCCATAAAACCCTGATCCGGATCGCCCCCTTCCAACCATACCGTACGGACCGACTGCCAGCCCTTGTCCCGCAGGGTGCGATGGGACTTGAGATCCTTCACCGACGGGAGCTCTCCCATTTGTGTCATTTCGGCCAGGGCTTTTTCCTTGTCTTTGAGCCGTTGTTGGATTCGGATACCTTCCTTTTCCATGTCGGCAAGCTTTTGGTCCGCGTCAACCAGGTCCGTCTCAAAGCGGCGCATGGTCTCTTCCGCGGGCAGGGCCAGTCGTTCCAGGGCCGAAATATCGCCGGCCCACAGCCCCAAGGCGGCAAGGTCTGCATGGGCTTGATCTTCTGACAGGGCCACCTGAGCCTCGGCAGCCGCCAGGCGTTCTTCCAGCTTGCCGTGCTCTGCCGCCCGTTCCAGACAATCTGCCAGCCCTGAGGTGTCTTTGGGCTCTTCCAGTTGATCAAGCTCGGCTTGTGCCTTTTTCAGATGGGCCTTGGCCGAGTGCAAGGCTTTATGAGCGCTATCCACAGAGGCTTCCAGTTTTGCGCCCTTGGCACCGAGCCTTTGGATCTTGCCCTTTTCAGGCTTGGACAGGCGAAGCCCTTTAGCGGAATCCAAGCCCAGACCAGGCCGGAGAAGGTCCAACGCCTGCTGGGCCGATTCGTTGTGCTGGTAAATCCTGGCCCTGAGCCCCCTGCCGTCCAGGGCGGCTTGGGCATGGACATTGGCTTTATCTGCCAATGCCTTGATCAATGCCTCATTGGCGATGATCTTTTCATCATAGGTAAGCGTTTCCAGCTTTTTGCCGATCTGGGCCAACTCCTGGGTCAAATGCCTTTCAATCTCGTGAGACTGTTTGATGGCCACCTGTGTTTCGACCCTGCGTTGTGGAAAATCCTCGGCCAGATCAGGAACCACGCCGAGTTCAGAGACCTCTTTTTCCAACTCTTCCCGAAGGGCGACAAATTTTAAGGCATGGCGGTGACGGGATAACAAACTGATTTCAGCCCCCAAGGCTTCCACCTGTTTGATCTCTTCAACTTCTTGTTGCTGAAGATCATCCAACCGTTTTTTCATCTTTTTCCATTGGTGGTGGCTGGCCGAGGCCTCGCGTTGTTTCTTCCTCAGCTTGTTCAGGGCTGCCACCCCGGCATTAATATGGGCCTTTTGCGCCCGCGGGGCAAAGAGCAGGCTTTGCTGCTCATGGAGCTTGGTCATGACCCTTTTTAGGGTATTTAGCCCGGAAGTGGCTGCAAAAAGCGCGTGGCCTAAATCCCCTCCGGCTGCCAGCACGCTTTCTACCCCCCGGAGCAGCGAGTCATGGGAAATGCCAAAGGCGTGTTCAAAGGCCTCTTGGCCCATGCGGCCCAAAATGGTGTCCAGGTCCGCTTGATCAAAGGGCTGGCCCGTGGCTTCGTTGATGAGATCGTTTTTGCGGCGTTTGTAGCGCGTCAAGTGCAGCAAATCGCCATTCCCCAATGCCAATGCACCACCTACGGCCAGTTTGTTGGATTCGTGAAGCCAGGCGTCCTGGACGATATGGCCGAACCCGTACAACAGGGCCTGCAATGCCCTCAACGCCGTGCTTTTACCTGCCTCGTTGGCGCCAAAGACCACGTGCAGCCCGTAGCCCTTGCCCGAAAAATCCAGCACCTTATCCGTAAAGGGGCCGAAAGCAACGAGCTTGAGCGCATCGATTTTCATGATTTCTGCTCCTTGCTCTCCATGTCGGCCAGCATGGTCAACAAAATATCTCTGGCGCCCACGAGCATTCGGTCCATCTTACCTTCAGGCACGACGACATGGTTGCCGGACAATTTCGACTTCAGCTGCGTCAGATCCACACCCAGGTCTTGGTATAGCTGTGAGCTGGATGCAAGCTCGTCCAAATAACGAAGAAGCTCGCCTTGGGGGGTGTCGCTTTGAGCAAGGGCCTCAACGTCAAAATCCGGTGCCGTATCCAGCTCAACCTTCTCAACCCATGCCCTGCCACGGGAAACATCTGTGGCCGCCGCGCGAATATTGGCGGATAAGGTTTCAGGGTCGGTGGATAAACGACCATGAATCGGACAACGCCCTTGCAGTATCACCCGCACACAGCAAGGGCGACCATCTTGTTTCGCCATGGCTTCTTTAAGGGCTTCTCCAAAAAGGGTCGCCACCTGCTCCATGGTTTCAGCGCCGCCAATGTCTGCTGTGACCTTGACCCAACGAAACACGTCCAACGGCACGAACTCAGTCTTCAATGTGTTGTTTTCCGCCTCTACCAGCACGCACCCCTTTTGGCCGGTCTCCTTGATATGCCGGCCTTGGCTGCACCCCGAATAGACGATCAAGGGCTGCTGTCTTAATACGGCATACTCATGGACATGGCCCAATGCCCAGTAGTCATATCCTTTGGCTGCAAGCTCGTCCAATGTACAAGGAGCGTACGGCAGGTGGCCCTGAGAGCCGGAGATCAAACAGTGCAACACACCGATATTGAGCATCCCGGGGATGGGATCCGGATAGCCAACAGCCAGGTTTTCCGTCACGTCCTGGGTGGCATAGCTTTGGCCGTGAACGGCCACACCCAGGTCGTCCAATCTCCAGGTTTCCGGTTTTCGCGCCCTGAAGGTTTTAACGTTGTCAGGCATGACGAGCGTTTTGGTCATCGTGTTCGCGGCATCATGATTTCCCCGAACCACCGCAACGCGCACCCCGGCTTCGCCCAGCCGCTGCATCTGTTTGGCAAAATAGAGCGGTGTATTAAAATCCTGCCAGTCCCCGTCATAAAGATCACCGGCAATGATCACCAAGGGCACTTTTTCAGAAAGGACAAACCCGACCAGATTATCCAGGGCGTGCCTTGTGGCGCCCCGAATCTCATCCACGTCCGGCGCACCTTCGTATTGAAACAACCCTTTAAGCGGCGAATCCAAATGAATGTCCGCAGCATGCAAAAACGTAAACACCATGAGCCTCCATTTTCACGAAGAACAACCAATGTCGTGTCAGCGAAACCCACCCCGATTTTCCACGAGGTAACAAAAGGTAACAGGGGCGGGCTTTCATCAATTTCTGACAAAGACCCTATCAGAATTGAAGGGGAGTTGAAAGGGGGGGGCGTCTTCACCCAGCGCCACCGTCTGTTGCGTCTCCCGGAAATTCTTGGCGGTCCCCTCCCTTTTTGCCTGGCAGTCTAAGGATCACTTGGCATACCGCAGTTGACTCTAACGTTGCAAAAGCTGAGGGTGCTGCAGATGCAAGGCGTCAAGGTTGAGGCTGTAGTCGTTTACGCCGATCCCTTGACAACGCAGCAGATGCTGTATCATCGGCTTTCCCGAAGGGGGCCTAAACGGCTGCACGCAAAGCGTGCAGCTTGCTTTCAGGGCCATCTGCCGTAAAAGCAAGAGAAATGTCAGTTTCCGGGTTTAAGTTTGGGACCTGGTGCGAAGCCCAGGATCTCAAACAAACAACATGGCTGTTTTTCTGCTTTTCTGGATATCACTCGGAGTGCATTCCACAAAAATACTAAAAAAGACCGCAAAGAAAGGCTATTGTTGCTTTTTTGAACATTTTGCCACGTTGTTTATGCAACTATAGGGTTGACTCAATCCTTCACCACCAAGTGGTGTTGCACTCATGATTTGAATTCACAGCCAAAAAACAATCTGAAGTTTGGTTCTTTTTCAATGATATAAAATTGTTAGCTTGGTCCGGCCCCAAAGAAATTCTGAAAGGAGCGCCTCCTTAAAGATGACATCCTGTGCCTGCCCTGCGCCGAGTTTCTCGCCGAGCTTCGACCTAGGCAATGGATAGATGGGTGAATTGGTGAGAAAGGAGCAAGAAGGCGAGTCGGCCTTCCGCCCCCTAGTCGCTTTGATGATGAGTCGAGAGCAGACGTGCCCCCGATTCCTTTCCACCAAGTCCAGACTTTTCAATCTTTCACCAGTCTCTTGGCCCTCCTGCAATGCTTCTGCTTGGACCGCCGGCGACATGGACACCAGTCGGCCTTTGCCCTTAGTTCTTGCACGCCTGAGCAGACCTGGCCCAAGTTTTTTTGGTAAGTTCAAATAGATGAAGTATTTCTGGACCCCGGTTTTCACCGGGGTGACGACTCTTTGCGAATCCATCTTCGTTGACAGACTAAAATCTATAATATATGCTAATAGTTGAAGCCCAACAGACAGTCAGTGGAGTCTACCTGTCCATGAAATCTCTTTCTGAAATCAACTCTGTCCTTCAACAGCATTTGGACCACCTGAAAAAGGAATTTCACGTGGCCGAAATCGGTATCTTTGGCTCCTCTGTCAGGGGAGAACAAGAGAGTGAAAGTGATATTGATATTCTCGTAGCGTTTTCACGTCCCGTTGATTTCTTTCTCTTCATGCAATTGGAGGCTCACTTGTCAAGACTCCTCGAGGCCAACATCGATCTTGTTTCTCGAAAGGCTTTGAAGCCCCAGATTGGCAGAAGAATTCTTGAGGAAGTACAGTATGTCAGTTGAGAGGGAAATCGGTGACTATCTCAATGACATTGCAGAATCAGTTGAAGACATTCGATCTTTCACAGAGGGACTGACTTTCAATGACTTCGTTGCGGACAAGAAGACTACTAACGCCGTTATTCGCAGCCTTGAAATCATTGGAGAAGCAGCGAAGAAAATCCCTTCAGATGTTAGGGCCTTACACCATGAAATACCCTGGCAAGAAATTGGCGGGATGCGAGATAAACTGATTCATGAATACTCTGGAGTTGATTTGGAAATTGTCTGGGAAACCGTACAGAATAGTCTCCAAGATCTCTATAACGCCATATGTGATATCAGGTCGGCCCTGGGCGACTGAACCTTCCTCCTTCTCTCGTTGAAATCCTCTCAACTATTCGCACTGCGAAACTTCTTGCCCTTTGCTTCGACATAACGAGGAAATGCACCCTTGGCGTCACGCCGACCATTTTGAAGATGATCCCCTTCTACACACCCCTCTGTACTCAGTTCCTCGCAGAGCTTCGACCAGGCCAATGGATAGATGGGTGAATGGGCGAAAAAGGAGCAAGAAGGCAAGTCGGCCATGTCCGTTAGTTGTCCTTACCAAGAGTCGAGAGCAGGCCAGACCCGGATTCCTTCCCATCAAGTGCAGACTTTTCCACCTTTCACGAGCGTTACCCTTAGTCTCCTGTTTTGTTTGAAAACTGCAAAACGAAAGAATGTCCCCAAAATTTCTCCTTTTATGACCTATGAAAGCGTCAATGTGATCCCTAAGAAGCAAAAGAAATGAGTAAGGGGGACGCTTCCGCCTATAATGTGGCTGGCGACTTGCTCAAGGATAAGCAGCCAGAAAAGGCACGAAGCAGCAACTATTATGCAATGCCCACTCTTTGAGTTTAGCCGTCTTAGGGCAGGTGAGCACAGCAAAGCCAAACCCATGGAAAGCAGAAAATGATTATGAAAGCATAATCCACAATAAATGAATAAAACGGAGCTAAGCACTTCAATTAAGATGTAAGGCCGTTCGCCAGTGCCGTTATTGTTGCTCCCGGTGGGCGTAAAAGCACTATGACCATTCAGTCCTTGTATTGTAGCTGGCAAGTTGATGGAACTGGATGCCGCACCAATAAAAGGCATAACCAGAATGTAGCATAGCTTCGTTCGATAGTCGGTTTTTTTTATCAAAAGGGCAGTTAGAACGGGAGCGATCATAACAACAAACATTAGAATATAGGGGCTGGAAAAGTAGTGTCCTTCCAAAAGTGATGAACTCTCCGCGATACAAATGAGGACCAAAAGCAACCAATAGAGAGATCCCACAGCTAAACGCGTTTCACGAAATGTGAAGTCAAGGGTCTCCTGAACGCCTAATTTGCTTCTCCAGATCAAAGGAAGCATTTTTTTTATTATTTCCGCGTCAGCTGTTATCCACCTGCGTCTTCTTTTCCAATAATCTCTGTAGGATTTGGGAAATGATTCAAAGCCGGTCACATAATTCAGGTACTTTCCAAACCTTCCCAATAGTGCGAGGCGAATCGTCAGGCCCAAGTCTTCACTTACAACAGGAGGAAAGCCCTCAGCATCCTGAAGATCCTTGGTTCTAAAAAGAACGCCATGACCTAACGAGGGCATGATACCAAGATTCTCCCTGGCGGGAACCTCATACATCCAGGTAGTATCCACTTGCAAGCTTAACAACTTTTGAAAGGGTTCTCTTAAATCTTTCCGTCCACTGTGAGAAGACTGGACAAAGGCAAGGTTGGTATTTTGAATTTCATTCACCATTTGCCATGTATATTCAGGTTCAATGACTTGGTCAGCATCCAATATCAAGGTGTAATGGTATTCGTTGGGTTTTGCATATTTTTCCAGCCAGTTATTAATATTGCCACCTTTATAGTGCTTACGGTTGTTTCTCCTTACCAGGGTTATGCTATTGGCCTGTTTTCGCACCCATTTGGAGACCGCTTCTTGATACTCCTCGCTTATGGAGTCATCCAGAATAAAGAGGTGAAAGCTTATATTCTTCTGGTTTAAAATGGATTGGCACGCCTCCTGCGAGAAATCATCACACGTCAAATAAAGTATGGCAACACGTGCTTCCAACTTAGCGCTTTCTTTGAAGGTATATCTCTTACTGCAGAATATACTGACCAGAATGCATAGCAAATGATATACTGAATAGGCTGCCAAAGGCGCCGCACAAATAAGAATAGCAACCAACATATTACTCAACCACTACAATATTCAATTCACTAGCAATGTGTGCTCCCTTGGGTAACTGTTCAAGCTCCAGTGATCCAAACATTTTCTTTTTTGCCCATCCATTGATGATTGCATTGGTTTTTTCCGCAACTGTAGTGATGAGTATGGATACGATACCCTTGTTAGGACGAATGTTCCTGGCCTCCCATCGATTGTCAGGAGGTGGTCTGAAGTCCACAGGCGGTGATTGCAAGTATATGTGTCCATACTCATCTTTGAGAAAAATCCAGGCTCTACGGCGCATACCCTTAAAACTACCTTGGAGGCGAAGAGGGGCGGTGCCTACCACATAAGGAGTTAATTCCGTATCTACCTGTATAATGCAATCATCTGCAGGAGTGTCTTCTTGATTTATAAAGTCCGGACCAACTTGCTCTAGGGGAAGTGTAATTGGTATATTCTCCAAAATGCTTGCGCCCGTGGGAAGGCTTCGAAACCCACCCCAGTCCGCTCTATCGACCTTATTTTGAAAAACACTATCAGCCCTTCCATCAACTTCCACAAACAAGATGGAAGTTATGCCTTGGCCAGGATTAATATTCATGGATTTCCATGAGCCATTGGTGAAAAACTCCACGATCGGGTGTTGAATGTAATGGTTTCCATAAGAATCTTTGAGCAACGCCCACACTCGTGAGAATGTACCGGAATATCTGCCGTGTACCACCAATGGTCGGTCCTGAATATAGATCACTTGATTGCGCCTTAAGCTATCCACCATAAAAAACCTGGGAGTTCCGGTTTCCATGTTTTCTTGGGAAGTAGGGGGGGAGTCGACCACAACGTTCAGTTTTGCGGAGCTCAACTGGTCTCCGTCGGGGCTTGTACACACTGGCTGATCAAGTTGCGGGTTTCCAAGGATTTTGCTTAAAAGCGACAATGCCAGCCACATGTAGTCAAGTTGCCGGGGATCCATTTCCAGTTCAGGGTCTAATAGGCGGGCAAATCGTGTGACGTGGCCTGCTAAGTAATGCAGGTAGGCAAAGTAGTCGCTAAAGTCATTTGCTCTGATACTGCCATTATCAAATGCACTTTTGACTTTTTGGCGAACCATATAAATCAGATTAAGCAAAATGTCAGGATCCGTTGCCCAAATTTCCGGACACAACTCATCGGCATCAAGCAGGGCCTGCATGACGTGGCGAATATCCGTATTTCCCTTCCACCGGAGCAACAGATCAGCCTCTATGCGGGACAGGTCTTTAACGGGATCCCCAATGGAAGTCAATCCATAATCTAAAATGTGAAGGTGCTCATTTTCATTGTTTCCGGCAGGAGTAATTAACAAATTGGCGCACCGGAGGTCATTGTGGCAACAGCTTACCTTAGGGGGAGTATATACGGGGTATTGCTGTAATGCTTCCTTCTCCCAACGCTCCTGTAAAGTCATCAAGAACGTTGCCCACCCAGGAACGCAACAAGCGAATTGTTTAGCCCGGGGCAAAAAGGTTTCCCAGGGGACGTTCACAAGCTTTTTCATAGGCCGCAAGCGATCTGGGTTGGAAGCAGAAACTTGGTTATGGAGAACTCTTGTGACAACTTGCAGTAACCTTTGTAACGACTCCTTAATGTTTCCGGATGCCAGCATACTTTCGCAATTCTTCAAGAAGTCGCCGCCAGCAAACTTGTACCCAATGATGGATTCTTCCAAATTAGTGTCACTGTTCAGTTTTCTGTACAAAGCTTTGCCATTGCAGTCAAGCAAACGAGTAAAGTTGACCTTCCTATCTATCAAGTAGCCCTCAGTCGACGCGGTTAGCAAAGGTTTAATATGAGATAAATAGTTATCCGCCTCTTTTTCGATCACATCAACGTCGCCAACAGGAGGGCCAAATTTAATAACCAAAGGCGACTCACTTGCATCGGTAGGAATAACAAGCCCAACCTCTACACCGCTTAATCCTCCGGACAATTTAAAAACCTCTACACCTCCGATACCGGGAAATACCTTGTCCAAATAGTGTCGGATCAAATTGTCAGCAAAAGGATTGTTAAAGCCTGGCGGATTAAAACAAATGTTCATGATACCCCTCCGATATTATCGAATATGCCGTTGAATCGCGGCGCTGACCCGCGAGCACGGCGGATGGGTGCAGGCTTGCCTGCGGACATCCGGCGAGCGCAGTCGGGTCCAGTGCCTTGTTCTGGCGCGCGGAGCGTGACAGAGCAAGGTGCTGGAGGAAGCCAGCGCCGCGATTCACGGCGACGCAGTCGCCGTGAACGCTACACATCACCCGCAGCAAAAAGCAGAGCGAGGAACGAGCGGCGCTTTTTGCTGCCAGAGTGTATGTGATTGTTATGCATTATTGATAATTCTTTGTAGTATAA
>Ga0272444_10005326_pt1 | contig 11154 bp, 12 predicted proteins | sample SSMForm13_FD_201033 | JGI IMG/M metagenome (GOLD analysis project Ga0272444, IMG submission 201033) | Marine sediment archaeal communities from Little Sippewissett salt marsh, Falmouth, MA, United States - SSM-Form-13 | ecosystem: Environmental > Aquatic > Marine > Wetlands > Sediment ... | reverse complement strand
GACTGCTAGTTGGCAGTATAGCGATGAGCCTTCCCCTTGTCAAGACCCCCGCAGGCAGGTCGATGTAGAGGTTTTCCCCAGGCGTGTGGGGAACACAATTGGCGCGCCATCTGTGATGCACATCACTTGAGAGTGAATCTGATTCGGGACTTCGGTCACCAGGCCACAGCTACCGAACGCGTTCTACATTCAGTCCCCCGGGCTCCAAAGCAATCCGAAACGCTGGTTGCAGGTCAGTAGATCCGCAGATGCTCTCTCTCGAATTGCCTTTCTCTTGAAGAATCGTCAAACCTTGGGAGGTCAATGTGGAAGAGAGGAAAGCGTGCAATTGGAACCCTAACCGATCAATTGCTTCCCTATCATCCCGATGACAAAGCCCAGGACAGCTCCAAGTGGCGGAGTCCAATGGCGTCGCATCTTCGCCTGAGGAGCAATGTCCTGAAAAACGAGGTACAGCACGCCGCCGGCAGCGAAACTCATGATACCCGCAGTGATGTTGGCTCTGTCCTGAAGGAACAGGTAACCCATACATGCTGCAATCGGGCCGAGCAGGCTAACCGCAAGGAGGGTCGTGAGAGCGGAGCGACGTTTCGCCCCTGCCGCCACGATCTCCCGGAATGCATTGAACCCCTCTGGCAGATTCTGCGCACCAATGAACGCAGCGAGCAACACCCCTAACCGCTGGTTGTGCCCAAACACAGCCCCAAGAGAGATCGCTTCCGGCAGGAAGTCCATAAGCATCGCCATGAATTGAGCCTTGGTTCCACCTTGTTTGCTCAGTTGGGCATCCAGAACGCTGAATGCGAGCCCTCCGAGGCAGAACGTGGTGGCGAGACTCACGGGGCCTAGGACCGCAATCCCCTCTGGAGCCAAGGCAAAAGCGACTGCAGCAACAAGAATCCCTCCACCAAAGGCCACGACGCCATGAATGATCTCACGCTTGAACTCAGTCTCTCGCGTCCGTTCGAATCGTGCAACGAGAGCACCGAGAAAGGCAGCCATACCCGCCAGCCATGAGACAACGACTATGATCATGAGTTGGCTCACAGCACTTCCTTCCGCCTATACAGCGACATGCATATCACTCAGTGACGATACTTGACCTGCCTGGCCCTGCGTTGGGTCCACGTCTAGAGCAAGTCTAGCCCTCCTAAAATCGCGCCGGCAAGAACCGGGCTGAGAGTGATCACCGTTTCAGGCGCTGTGACCTTCACTCAGGAACTCGGCCCAAACCGAATGTCAGGCCGCCAGTTCAGGATCTGAGAGGTGAAGCGACACCGCGTAGCGAAAACGTCGATCCAAAGAGCGTATCCGCTTGAAGTGCGTGAGCCTCCAGAGAAGTACCGCACCACGCCGCAACGCACGCACGCGTTCTACAATCAGTCCCCCAGGCTCCAAACGGCTTTTCACCACGCAATCTTACGTGTTTGGCGGAGCCCCATCCGTTCGCGAACGGCTTTCCCTGCAGCAGGAGTACGAGTCTGCTTCCATCAGACGTCTCCCTAGACACGGCAGGAATCCTGCTGCTAGACTCCTCTGACCATCCGATAGGGAAGGGGCGATGAATGGGGAGCAAAACAGGGCTTCTGGTCGTCGATGTACAGCCTGTCTTCCTCAAGGACCCTCCGATGTGGACCGTGGGGGGAGATGATCTCGTCCAGAAGTGTAAGAGCCTCCTGGACCGTGCGAGAAGTCGCGGCGTTGCTGTCATCTTCGTCCAGCACATCGATGTGGATGATATGCCTAGCGGAGCAACGGATGCGGAGAAGGCAATCCACGGAGACCTGACACCTCTAGAGGGGGAGACCGTTGTTGGCAAGGTCTACGGGAGTGCTTTCATGGAGACGGATCTCTCCGACATCCTTGCATCCCAAAGCATCCGACACCTTGTCGTCTGCGGGCTGTCGGCCTACGGCTGCGTCAACGAGACGGTTCTGTTTGCGAAGCTGTTTGGCTTCGACGTGACCGTCGTCGAGGATGCTGTCGCCGCTCAGGACTACGATGAGTGGCCAGCGAGCGAGGGGATCCCAGTTTTCTTGTGCGAGTGGGAACGAGGCGGGATCTTACTGTGCAAGGCTTCGGAGGTCCCGTTCTGAGCGGTGTGAGCATGCAGGATGCAGACTCTCTCCCTCGGACCCGGCCTACACACCATGTCTGCACGCACTGCCAGTTCCGATCCGAGGTGGCAGTAGAGTGTTCAGTGGTAGATACCTAGTCCCTAACGACGCAATGGCTCGAAGCACGTGGCCGCGTGGAGACACCCATCACCACTATGCAACGCACGAACTCGTTCTACATTCAGTTCCCCAGGCTCCAAACTGCTGGAACGATAGAGTGTCCCGTATCTGCCGATGCTTTCGTCACCTCTCAGCAGATCCCTGTCAGCACCTCGCTTCTTTCCCAAACGTGCCGCAGACCTTTCTGAGATTCTGCGTTCGGCGAGATGGGCTTCTCCTCCGACTTCGAGAAGTACTTGCCGGTCACTCCATCTAGTGCTCTTGAGGAAGCCAACCTCACGACATGCACAGCGGCGTCTTCGGGTTTCGGGATGAATCGATTCAGGAGCCGATTGAACCAACGTGGATACTCGCGGAAGACATCGGTTGCGACCACGCCGGGGTGGACACAGTTGGCGGTCGTGCCTGATTCCTCAAGCCTCTTGGCGAGTCCGCGTGTGAACATCACCAACAGCATTTTGGAGTTGGCGTAGGCGCGGTTGCCATTGAACCGACTGCCGTCAGCCTGTGTGTCGAGATCGGCTACTCCTTTCTTGTAGAGCTCTGAGGTCACATTCACCACGCGGCTGTTCGGCGTCGCCTCAAGTAGTGGAAGAAGCAGGGTAGTCAGGAGGAACGGAGCGAGGTAATTCACAGCCAGTGTCATCTCGAATCCGTCTGGAGACTTCTGGAAGCGCCGCCTGAAGACTCCGGCATTGTTCACAAGGACATTGATGCGGTCGAGGTCGTTCTTGATTCTCTCAACTACGTCACGGATCGACCGCTGCGATGCCAGATCGACGTAGTGAAGTCTGACGTTATCCGATCCTGACTTCTGCTTGATCTCCGCAAGAGCGAGTCGTGACTTATCACAATCGCGTACGAGCATGATGACTTCATAGCCAAGCTCAGCCATCTTGATGGCTGTTGCCTTTCCGATGCCCGCGCTCGATCCAGTGATCACACAGACCTTTTTGCCGTCACGTCCATTTAGTCGTTCGTTCACTACCCACTCCTTCTCTTTCACGAGCCTAGACCTTTCGGATCGAGCGACTGAATGCACGGGCCGCAAGAATCAGACCGAACCCGGCGAACGCGAAGACAGCAAGGAAGCTCGTCCATAGCGGCAATGTGTTCTCCGCCGCGAACGCCGCCCCATTCCCGAAGAGAACTCCCCTCATGCCGCTGACAAGATGCGTTGTTGGATTCATCAATGCGACGATCCTCATCCACGTTGGCAGCGTCGCCAACGGATAGAGGGCGTTGCTCGCAAAAAGGAGTGGCATATTGAGGATGAAGATCAACATGTGATAGCCGCCCGGGCTGTCAGTTGAGGAAGCGGTCGCCAATGCGATTCCTGCGAAACCTGCTGCGTATCCCCCAATCAGAACCAGCGTGACCAACCAGCCGATCAGGCTTCCCCCACCTTGCGCCCCGATCAGGAAACCAAGACCCAAGATGACGAGTGCCTGAATCAACGTCTTCGTCAGGATCGTCAGTGTGTTCCCTGCAAGGATGCTGAAGCGGGGGATCGGCGCAACGAGATACTCCTTCACGAATCCTCTCAAGCGCTCCGTCAGCCACTCGTTTCCGCCTCCAATGGCTCCCCCGAGTGCTGCCAATGCGACGATGCCAGGCACCATGAATGTCAGGTAGTTTCCTTGAGAGCTGCCGCCTGACGTTGCGTCCATAAGCCCTCTCATGCCGAATCCGAATAGTAGGACCCATAGGACGGGCTGAATCAGCAACCCAATAATCTCCTCCGGGTGGACCACCATCTTCCGTAGCTGCTTCCCCCATATCGTTACGACTGCATTCATCTCTGACTTCTCCTTATTGGCTAAGCGACCCTACTCCTCGCGGAACGCGCGACCAGTGACCTTGAGGAACGCATCCCCGAGGTTCGGTGTCGAGACGCTCATCTCGGCAATAGACAGGTTCGACGTCATTGCTGACTCCACGATGGCAGCGAGTCTTCGGCTTCCTTGGTCCACGCCAATGAGGACGCAGTCGGATTCCGTGCTTGTCGACTCGACCCACTCGAAGGACGAGAGCTGCCGAGAGAACCCGATGAGGTTCCCTTCTCCGCGGACTCGCACGACATCGGCTCCCATACCTCTGACGAGGTCCTGAGGGGATCCCTCCGCAACGAGCTTCCCGCGATCAATGATGCCGACACAGTCTGCCAGGCTCTCGGCCTCATCCATGTAATGAGTCGTAAGCAGCAGAGTCAGCCTCCCTGCTTCTCTCAACCCACGGATGTACTCCCAAACAGCAGCGCGATTCTGCGGATCAAGGCCTAACGTCGGCTCATCGAGGAAGAGGACTTCTGGATCCGTCATCAGTCCTCGTGCGAGCTCTAGCCTTCGCTTCATTCCACCAGAGTAGGTCCTGGTGCGACGGTCAGCAGCATCGGCCAGTCCGACCATGTCAAGAAGCTCGAATATCTTCTGCCTACGCTTGCTTGGCTGCATCTGGTAGAGGCGGCCGTGATACTCCAGCACCTGTCTGCCGGTAAGGTCATCGTCGAGTACGAGTTCCTGAAACGTCACGCCGATTCGCTGCCGAACCTGATCTGGATTCTTCTCGATATCGAATCCCGCAACCATGGCACGTCCATCGGTTGGTCGGAGGATCGTCGTAAGCATTGAGATGGTGGTGGTCTTTCCGGCTCCATTCGGACCGAGGAACGCGTAGATCGTCCCCTGTTTGATGGTCAGATCTAGAGCCTCCACAGCAAGGACTTCCTCGCTGTATTGCTTCGTCAGTGAGACGGCCTCGATGGCTGTCTGTGCTGTGTTCGTTTGCCTATCCGTCATTGGACTCCTCGGGGTTCCTGCCCAGCATTGAGATGGCTTCCTCAAGCCATTGGATGCTGGCATTGAGTTGCAGCAGCGCATGCCCAAATGCAAGGCTCAAAGACTCACCGTGCGCAGGGTGTTGCTGAACCTCTTCCATGAGCTGTACAGCCTGTGCCCGCTTCGCCTCAAGCAGGGCAACAGCCTCACGCTTTGGCAGCTTGTCGATGAAGAGAAATCCCGCTTGATCTGCTGACGGAGCGAAGTGGAACTGCTCGAGATTCTCGCGGAGCAGCCGCATGAACAGATCGCGACCCGACTCGGTTAGCTCGTAGACCTTCCTCTCGGGACGCTTGCCCTCACGCTCGATCGAAGCCTCAATGAAGCCGTCTCTCTCCATTCGCCTCAGGGCGTTGTAGGCGGTGCCTGACTTGACCTCACCAATGAATCCAGCGAAGTGCGAGAGAATCTCGTTCATCTGATAGCCATGCATCCGTCCTTCGTTGAGCAGTCCAAGCAGCAAGAGCTCACTCACGAACACCTCCTCGTTCATAACAACTAGTTGCCGTGAACTATATCCAGGCACTATCGCTTCTTCAAGGGGCCTCTCAGAATGGTTCTCCCGAAACGCGAGAATGCTGACCTGTTCTACCCCATCAATCCTGTCGGTTCGAAAAGGTGACGCAGATCACCACGCAGCAATGCACGAACGCGTTCTACATTCAGTCCCCCAGGCTCCAGAGGTCTCTCCACGGAACATCGGTAGTGATGGTCCTAGTTCCCTTTTCGGTCACATAGGCTCCGAACCGCTTTGGGAACTCGCTTCCGCGCCAAACCCTCTTCTCGCAAGGGATTTGAGATCTCTCGGACCATTTTGTAAGCTGCTATGTAGATGAGTTCAAGCAGCACTTGACATGGACTGACAGAGATTCACAGTTTCTTCAGTAGGGATCTGGAGCAGCGGATGTGCAATGGGAAATAGAGCAAAGTTTCTGACCATTGGGTTGGTACTTGGAGGCGGCATCGGCATCGCGGCCGGAGCCGCCGCTGGCAGCGCATCTATGGGAATAGCCTTCGGTGGGGGCTTCGGATTGACTACAGGCTTTGCGACAGGATCAATCCTAGACCGTCGCGCTAGGTCCTAGCTGCAAACGCCGGAAGCGTGATCATTGTCGAAGCAGTACGCGTAATCTGTGTTCAGGTTGTCCGTACGCAACGCGATTGGTGGATGTACGGTGTTCACTCGCTTATCGACGAGAGGTCCTCGGCGATATGAAGGAGGGGCAGTGAGAGTTTCAGTCTTGAGAGGATCATGCCTTTCGGCAACGATGATCTGTCTGATCGCGCTGCCGTTTCTTGTTGAGGCCTGTGATACGTGGGTCGCGCTTCCGGATTCCACCGGGGTGGGCGCCACGATTCTGGCCAAGAACAGCGATCGGCCCGTCTACGATGCGCAGCCGCTGGTGCTGAATCCGCGAGCGACGTGGACTCAGGAGGCCCAGATCCATCTTGGCCGGTTGACGATTCCGCAGATTGAGATGACGTACGCCACACTGGGCTCACAGCCGTATTGGTGCTGGGGCTACGAAGAAGGAATCAACGAGTACGGGGTCGCCATCGGGAATGAGGGTGTCTGGACGAGGCCCCTCATGGACGGGCTCATGGCTGTGCAATCCGGCCAGGATGTTGCGCTCGGCCTAACTGGAATGGACCTGATTCGGCTGGGGCTCGAGCGAGGACGGACGGCGCGAGAGGCCCTATCCGTGATGATCGCTCTCCTGGAGGAGTATGGGCAGCTGGGATCGGGCCTCCCGGCCGCGGCCACTGTCGCAGGCGCCTACGACAACTCCTACATCATCGCCGATCCAGAGGAGGCTTGGATCTTCGAAACGGCGGGTCGTGAGTGGGTGGCGCGCCGAGTCGATTCCGGTGTCACCTCGATTTCCAATGACCTGTCGATTGGTACCGAGTTCGATCTGGCCTCTGCAGGGTTGACTGACTTGGCGGTGGAGAACGGATGGTGGGAGGAAGGCTCCGGCTCGCCCTTTCATTTCGCCGATGTCTATCGTGATCCCTCTCCAATCGGGCAGGCGAAGTCCGAACGCGCGTTCCCCCGATCAGAAGCTTCTCGTCTTCTGATGGAGGAGAGAGCTGGATCGATCGACGTGGCGTGGATGTCGACGATCGCCCGGGATCGATCCACCTCGCCGTCGATCGACCTGGACGCCACCGCGAGCTCGTGCGTCGCGGTCCTCCCGAGCAGCCCGTCGGAGCTGCCCGTATTCTGGTGGGCGCCGGTGCGGCCGAGCGTCAGCTGCTATGTCCCGTTCTTCGTCCATGCAAACGTGCTTCCTGAGTCCGTCTCTCAGCCCGGGGTACACACGGACGGTGTCGTTGCCCCGAGTGTTGTCACTCCCGATGCGTACGCAGATGGGTCGTATTGGTGGGCATTCCGCAACCTGGCCGATCTCGCGACCGGCGGCGTGGCCGACGAGACCGATCGAGTCCGTGCAGCCTTCGATCCGCTCGAGGAGCAATTCGCACAGGGTCTCACCGCGGTCCTCGAAGCGGCTCGGGAGATGAGAGCCGATGGGCGCGAGGCCGACGCCGCGAAGCATCTGGCCGCGTACTCAGCGGCGTGCGCCGAGCGGGCTCTCGCGACAGCGAACGATTTGCGAGAGCAACTGAGGTCTGAGTCGTCTTCCCAAGAGATCCCTGAACGCCTACTGGCCTACCTCGGACGCTATGAGTCGACGTTCGATAGCAGCGTCTACACCGTCCTCGCCAAGGGCGGGCATCTTGCCATCGATGTGCCTGGGCAGACGGTCTACGAGCTGAACGATCCCGACGAGGCGGGACTGTGGACGTTCGCCCTGTCGAGCGCCTTGGCCGTCTCGTTTGACTTCGAACCGGGAAGCGGGGCCGCGACAACGCTGATCCTCCATCAGAACGGGCTAGCGGTCGAATTCTTGCGGGAAGGGTTCCAGCCGGCGATCGATGTATCGGCGGAGATCGCCGAGGACTACGTTGGTGTGTATCGAAACCCCGCCTCGGAAACGCCGATCGAAGTGCTCCATCAGAACGGCCGCCTGGCGGCCCTGGTCGATGGGCGAATGGTCTTCGAGCTTCACCTGCCTGACGCCGAAGGGATGTGGCGAGCCCGGGCGACCGACCAGATCGGAGTCCGCTTTGAAGAAGACTCCCGCGGAGAAATCTCCGGCCTGGTTCTGCATCAGGGGCCTGAGCAGACGACCTACGACAGAGATCTTGAGAGAATAGACACGACACCTCTCGATCCCTCTGATCAAGCGAGTCCGCGTCGTCGCTTCTTGATTGTTTCGCTGGTTCTCGGGCTTCTTGCAGCTGCGCTCGTCTTCCTGGTTTCCTCTCGATGAGGAGTCTCTCTAGCAACGGAGCTGTCTCGATGGCTCTGCCCTGTGTTGCCGAACAGAGCCAAAGCCCGGGTCGAGTCATCACAACCTAAGAACCGCCGGAGCGGACTGACCTGATTCGCTGACATCAGTCTAAACCACAAGCCACTGCCCTTGCACGGTCAAACGTACAATCCCGCATACTACACAGCGCGTAGAAGCACCTTCTTAGGAGTGTTTCGTGATCAAGCGCTATCCAGCTGTGGTCAACCATCACCACAGGACAGCTAACGAGTGCGTTCTACATTCAGCCCCAGGCTCCAGAACGTCTCTCCGGTCTCCATCTCTGATGGCAATCTTCTCGGTCTGCCTGTTGACCACTTGGTAGAAGCGGATCGCAGGCGACTCCCGCTATCTTGTGATCCCGACGCATGAGGACACTGATACGATCTTGCGACGATGACACGCTACGATGCAGGTGGTATGGAGGAGTGCAAGTGATCTAGAGGTGAATCGTGGATGATCTGAATCAGGAGGAGAGAGGCCAAGAAGCCGGAGCTCACGCACTCGCCATCTACTTGTGGCTCCTTTCACTCTGCGTCGGACTCGCAGTCGGTGCTGCCATTGGAGTGGCGATAGGCAGGATCGGCGCAGGTATAGGGATAGGTGTTGGAGCCGGCGTTGCAGTTGGGCTCTTCTTGGCTCGGCGAGCCACGTCGCGATCAAAGGGCAGCTAACACTCCTCATGCTCTCACCAGATGCGAACGAGAGGCGCGACGACAGCCATCACCACGAAGCAGCTAACGAACGCGTTCTTCATTCAGTCCCCCAGGCTCCAAACCGCTGTTGTGGGCCGGCCATTGGAGGTTGGTCACTATTCCCCATCGACAAGACCTGAGAGCACTTGCTCCCAACGGCTCAATAGGAGGAAGTGGCCTTCTCCGGGAAAGAAGGTTGCCCGAGTGTTTGGCAGAGTATTGTGTAGATGCTTGCCTGCATGAATTGGCACAGTTACGTCAGCATCTCCATGCCAGATATCAATCCGGGGCTGCACCTCCCCCAGATCGAATCCCCAATCCCGATTGGTCAGAGTATCGTCCTGAGCAACGCCTCGAGACCCCTGCCGAAACCCTTCCTGAATCGAACTCATCACGATCTCTACATTCCCCGGATCATAGAGGATCGCCTTGTCCGTCTCGGGAATCGATGACATCAAACGCCGCATGGCCTTTTCCGGATTCCTCGTCAACATGAATCGCATCAGCCAGCGTATCAGCCTGGCTGTCGACGGATACTGACTTGACGACCCTGCTAATAACTGATTCGGTGCTGGCATCCCTTGATATGCCCTTGGTCGACTCATCGGTGCGACGCTGCTGATCACAGCTCCCGCGATGACCCGATCCGGAAGCTGATGTGCACACGCCAAAGCATGCGGCCCACCCGCCGAGAGACCGCTAAGATAGAACTCCCCCACACCCAAACGATCCGCCAGCTGATCGACATCCTGCGCCCAATCGATCAGGCGACGGCCTGGTTCGAAATCTGGCAAACCGTGTCCTGTCGATCAACCGCTATGAAACGGATATCCATGCGATCGAGCAGATCTTCCGACGACGGACGCTCCAACCTCGAACTCGCCGATCCATGGAAATGAAACACCGGGCGCCCCGTTGGAGCGCCAAATTCGGCGAAGCCAAGCTGCCTACTATCCTTGAGCGAGAACGTCTGGTTGATTCCGTCTCTAGGCGTCTTCATCGGATTGACCGGCTCCCCAAGAGTGGTACGTTTCTCGATGCCAGTCTAGCTGACGATTCCCGCCAAAGCCAGTGCGGGGATCGCCTTTCGCACTTGGCATGTGGAGCATCTGCAACCGATGTGGCCGTAAGGGCAATCGTTGCCTCTCCCGCTGAAATCTTCACCCCGAGTCCGGTCCAGGAGTACTGTTTGATCGCCGGGTCCTGCTGCGGCGCCCAGTCCTTCGAGAGCGCCAGGATAGCGACTTCGACAACACATCAGAAGGAGGAACTCGCTGGGATTGTGACATCGATCACCAGATGGCAACGCACGAACGCGTTCCACATTCAGTCCCCCAGGCTCCAAACGACCGTCCAATCTGATTCTCATGGGCTCTGTCATTGCCATACACAGCTTGCCCCTCGTTGAGTGGTCAATGTCAATTCCGGTATGAAACTGGGATCGAATTCGGGATTGGAGGGCCGCCGTCGTCGCCAATGGCAGCAAGGAATGCTCCGGGCGGCCGCATCTTGCCAGCCTCAAGCTGATTGCTTACGCAAGACTCTCATCTACATCTGACGAACTCCCTCTCCTCATGACTGTTGTTACTCTCGCCATCGGGACACTCTGGGATCTCGTCGGCTGAGTCAACAGCGAGTTCGAGGTTGATGAAGCCCCGCGTGCAGTCCTCTACTTCATACTCCAATTCCATATGAACGGTTGCCGTATCTCCTGGAGCCAGCAGAGGGATGCTTCCTGCCACTTCTGTCCCGTGCGAATGGTCATAGAGAGTCAGTTGACATGGCGCAGCAGAGGCTCCACCCTCATTGGTTACTTGAACGGACACCATGAGCTCACAAGTGAAGGGAGTGTACCCAATCAATACATCACCATAGATTGGCGTCGGGGGATGGATGCTGTAGTCCCAGCCAATGATCTGCTGCTCGTATAGCGGCTCCCCTCCTTCGCAATCATCGCGAACTGACAAGATCTCTCCAACTAGATCGGGATGGCCTTCGTCGCAGGTTGTCG
>Ga0272444_10005325_pt1 | contig 11155 bp, 11 predicted proteins | sample SSMForm13_FD_201033 | JGI IMG/M metagenome (GOLD analysis project Ga0272444, IMG submission 201033) | Marine sediment archaeal communities from Little Sippewissett salt marsh, Falmouth, MA, United States - SSM-Form-13 | ecosystem: Environmental > Aquatic > Marine > Wetlands > Sediment ... | reverse complement strand
GTTTTATCTGTATCTTAACTGTTTTCTGGTTCGTGATAATCCAAATGCTCTGTGTGAGACATTTTAGCTTTAGCTACACATAGAGCCCCCGTAATTTCTTTTATAACTTTACCTGGATTAGGAATAAACATTAGAGTAAAGTTGCTTTCTTTGGCAGCTGATTGGATTAAAATATGGCCACAGTTAAAGATGGCAGCTAATGTGCCAGGTATAGTAAAACGGATATCTTGAATCTGCTCTAGGGCTAATTCTGATCTTTGGTGAACAAAAAATGTAACTAATTGTGAATCAATTAATCTACCTTCTGTTACTACCCAGATATCTAAATACCAAAATGTCCAGTTCATAAAAAAGTAACTAATGGCTAAAAAGGTCAAAACTCCATCGAACAAGATGATATATGGTAAGTATGTTTCTATATCTACTGCTTCGGAAGAAAATATTAGAACAGAAAATATCACAATCAACAAGATCATAGAAATTGTGAGTATGGTTGGCCAAATTAATTCGATAAAATGGCGTCGGTAAACCAATTTACCCTGTTCCAAATTATCGTTTGATACAAACGGTGAATTACAATCGATGATTGGTGGGGGAGATTGGTCTTCCATAAAGCTAAATAGTTAATATAAAGTACGCAGCTATAGAAGTTATTAGAACTACTACACTAATAATTACATAAACCCAAATGGCCTTAGTTGCGCCTTGGGCGATTTTGCTAGATAGAGACTTTTCTTGGTATTTAAGCATGTTAAAAATAATAACTGCCGCATAAACAAGAGCAAAGAGTAGGAAAATAATGTATGCAATAGTAATAATGATTTCCATAATAGATTAACTTAAAGGCAAAGATGGGTTTTTAGGCTCTTTAATACTTGGTATCTGTATGCCCAAATGACGATAAGCCTTGTCGGTGGCTACCCGGCCTTGGGCTGTACGGTTAACAAAACCAGATTGGAGCAAGTATGGCTCGTAAACCTCCTCGATGGTTTGAGTTTCTTCGGCAATAGCAGCCGAAAGGGCTGATAGACCAACTGGGCGGCCTTTAAACCGATTAATTAAGCAGTCTAAAATTTTTCTATCGACACTATCCAAACCCTGGGCATCGATAGTCATTAAATTTAAAGCCTCTTTAATAATGTTTTCCGAAATTTCACCTTGCCCTTTAACTTGGGCAAAGTCACGAACTCGCTTAAGTATCCGGTTAGCAGTTCTGGGAGTGCAACGAGAAACCTTTGCAATAGTGTTGGCATGTTCGTTGGATAATTCTACATTTAAGATCTTGGCCGAACGCATTAAAATTTTACTAATGTCGCTATCTTGATAAAATTCGAGGCGGTAAATAGCCCCGAACCTATCACGGAGAGGGGACGACAGTGCTCCAGTTTTAGTAGTGGCCCCAATTAAAGTGAATTTAGGCAAATCCAGCCTTAATGACTTAGCCGAAGGGCCTTTGCCCACTACCACATCAATCACATAATCTTCCATCGAGCTATATAAAACCTCTTCTACCTGCCGACCCAACCGATGGATTTCATCAATAAATAAAATATCGCCTTCGTTTAGGTTAGTTAAGATCGAAGCCAAATCGCCTGGCCTTTCAATCGCCGAACCAGAAGTTACCCGCAGATGTCCACCCATATAATTAGCTATAATATGGGCTAAAGTAGTTTTACCAAGACCAGGTGAACCAAATAGCAACACATGATCCAGTGGGTCCTTTCTTTTTTTAGCTGCTTCGATAGCAATATTTAAACTTTGCTTAATATTGTCTTGGCCAATATATTCGTCAAAACTTTGAGGACGTAGAGTTGTTTCTAAGTCTTCTTCTCCTCGCCTTAATTTGGCGTCCACTAATCTAACCCCACTAACATCTTCCACCATAAGGCTATTATACTATGCTAATTTTTTTTGCAAGTTTGGCTAAAATTCTAAGCCCAAAACCCAAACACTACCCAAAGTTAGTGAAGTTACTAATAACCCCGCTATGAGCAAGCCAATTAATATATTAGGTAGAGCAAATTTTAGCTTAATCCCAAACAAATAGGCTAATAGAGCGCCTGTCCACCCACCAGTTATGGGCAAGGGGATTGCCACAAACAACAATAAAGCTAAACTCCCCCAGCGATCAACTTTAGCCGAATGTTTTCTATAGGTGTGAGCAAACAACCAACTAAAAAATTTATCTAAAAGCTGACTAACTTTTCTTAACCAACTAGTAACCGGGTCTAAAAATAGCAAAATTAATACAACCGGCACAATGTTGCCCAAATAAGAAGTTATTAAAACCCAAATTGGGTCTAGCCCCAACAAACCAATGCCCACAGGGATCGAAGCTCGTAGTTCTGTAAGTGGCAACATGGCAGAGAAAAATATGGGTAGGTAGTCTTGCCACATAATTTAGATTAATTTAAACACCAATAAAGCGGCGCCAACTATTATAAGGTAGTAGGCAAAGATATTAAGAGAATATTTTTTTAAGAAGTTGAGCAAAAACTTAATCGCTAAAAACCCCGATATAAAAGAAAACACAAAAGCAATTACAGCAAAAACCCAATCGTAAGTTAACCCTTCGGAGATAGCGGCAAACAAAGAATAGGTACCGGCGGCAGCAATAATTGGAGCTGCTAACAAAAAAGAAAACTTAGCCGCCAACTCTCTTTTAATACCAGTATACATAGCCACCAAAATAGTAGCACCCGACCGAGAGAAACCTGGCAAAAGAGCTAAAGCTTGAGCAGAACCAATACTCAGCGCCTTGCCCCAATTAAGTTGATGTAGTTCTGACTTAGGGTATAACAATTTTTCTCCCACAATAAATAGGATGCCTAAAACTATCATTAAAATAGCTACAATTGTTGTGCTTCTCAGGCTATGTTCTACCCAACCATGCAAACTATACCCAACGATTAACCCCGGGATAGTAGCCAGTAAAATTAAAATTGATAATTTTTTGTACTGAGCTGAACCTTTGGATTTGTTTTTATTTTTAGACCAAGATTGAATTAGTAATAACCAATCGGATCTAAAGTAAATTAAGATGGCTAGTAATGTAGCAATGTGTAAAATAGCATCAAACAAGCTGCCTTGATCGGGGATATGCAATAAATCTCGTACAATTACTAAATGCCCCGAAGAACTAATTGGGATAAACTCGGTTAACCCTTGAACTAACCCTAAAACTGCGGCTTGTATGTAGCTAAAATCCATAATTATTTAACTTTAACTTGCCAAGTAACCACTGGGCCAAACCAAGTTATATGTTCGGACACTAGCCGGAATGATTCATAGTAAGTACCAGTTGCATTTGGAGCCCTAAGAGTAAAACCAAGCATTAACTGCCCCCCTTGGTTAACTGCTACGCCCGATTCGATAACTCGGTTGCTGCTTATCCATGATGGGGAGTAAACATTACTTGATCTGTCGGCTGGGTTGTATGTACCTAACCGCACATTACCGTATTCAGACAAGTTAGAATTTACCCAAGTAGCAGTTCCTGTGTTTTTGAACACCACATTTACAACTGCGCTCTCGTTAGGTGATAGTTCTAAACTATTAGATTGTTCGATTACTTCGGCTTGGTAATGAGAAGGGGAGCTATCTAACCCCGATTTAGTTACATTAATTGTCCAAGATATATCTAATGGTAACCACTGCTCGTATTCAACTACTGGGCTAAAGTGTTCTGTCCAATTCCCTAATTGATTAGCTTTAATGGTGAAAGACAATCTCACAATCCCATTAGTAGTTACTAAAGATTCTGGCGAAATAACTGCCCGATTATTGGACACCCAGCTAGAATGATATAAAGCACTATCTCTGTCGTAAGGCCCACTAGTGCCTATTTTAAATAAATGATCGGCCGCTGTGTCTTCGCCAAACCAAGGCGACGAGCCAGTGTTTTTAAGATCTACCCATAAAGTATGAGTTTCGCCTAAATCTAGATTTAAATCTGGGCTTTGATCGACAATAACAACTTGATATTTAGCTGCACCTTCATTATTAAAAACTAATTTTAACCCACCTAAGTTGGTGTTAGTTAAATTGTCGAAAAACGATAAACTTTTTTCTCCGGCCGAGCTGGAGCTAACCGAAAAAGTAATCTTACCTTGGCTGTTGGTGCGGCCTAACTCAATTTTTTGATCACTAAGCTTGGTTTGGTTATCAATTTTTACATCTGCGCCATTAATTTTAAAATCGATTAACCGATTGCTTACTGTTTGATAATTATTTTTGACAGTTAGTGTTACTTGAGTCGAGTCAGAACCGTTGGCAACTAAAGAATTTGTCGAGGTGTTAATTTCGGCCATTAAATAATCCGATTTTTCTACAGCTTTTAGCGCAGCTTCTACATTAATTACCCCTGGGTTATATTCAATTGAGTTATCTTGAGCTGTAGCCGAACTTTTGATGATAGCTTTTATCTCTGATGGGTTAAGATTGGGCTCTAATGAAAGTAATAAAGAGGCCAGCCCAGAAACTTGAGCAGCCGCGTAAGAAGTGCCAGAACTTTTTACATATTCTTTTGAATGAGAATACCCAGCTGTCGGAATATTTAAGCCTGGAGCGGATATATCCACTTCTTCGCCGTAGTTAGAAAAAGAAGCCCGTTGGTTAGAACCATCTACTGCCCCCACCGCTATCACATTGTCGTAGGCAGCTGGATACAAAACCCGTCTTTGGCCATTGTTGCCTGCTGCTGCTATTACTGTAACGTTGCGAGACACCGCATAATCTACTGCTTGTTTTAAAATTTCGCTGTCTAAATATGTGCCAAAGCTCATGTTTATAATTTGGGCCCCATTATTTACCGCGTATCTAATAGCTTTGGCTACATGGCTATATTCTCCGCCACCTAAATCGTTAAGAGCTTTTAAAACCATAACTTTGGCGTGCCAATTTACTGCCGCAATGCCAATGTGGTTGTTAGTGTGAGCACTTATGATGCTAGTTATATTAGTGCCATGACCATTATCGTCAGAAACGTCTGGATTATTAGATAAAAAATTGTATCCGTAATAGTCATCGACATATCCATTGCCGTCATCATCTCGACTATTGTTAGGAATTTCGTTTTGATTAACCCAAACTTGGTCAACTAAATCTTCGTGATCTAAAAATACCCCCGTATCGATTAAAGCAACTACAATTTCTTGGCCAGCAGTAATATCCCAAGCCTCTGGGATATTGATTTGCATTAAATTAGATTGGGCGGAAAAAAGTTGATCGTTGGCAATTTTTTGGATACTAACATCCGACCGAAAACTAGCCCCAGCCAAAACTAGAAACGAAAATATAGTAATAAAAATAACCGACGTTAATCTATTCATACTGTTACATTTTATATTAAAAACCTAAAACCGTTGAGTACCACAAAACTAATGAAACTGATTTATAGCAAAATCACAATCCGAAGCCGTAAGGCTATTTGTGATTTTGAAAGGAGTGGCAATGGAGCGGTAAAGCATTTGGTGTATACACCAAATCTGCCGGAGCGGAAGCCGCCAGGACGCTGTGGTGGGCCCAGAAGGGATCGAACCTTCGTCCCCAGCTTAAAAGGCTGTTGCTCTACCATTGAGCTATGGGCCCCTCCCTGCAGGATGGGTTAAATATTAGCTTATAAATTAGCTAATGGCAACCCAAATAGGCTATCTAGCTGGAAATCTTGAACATTTTCGCTAGAAGGGATAGTTATATCTAGAGGCGTATCAAAATTGTTTAAATTAAGTTCGACATCAAAATTAATCTGGCCATAATCGTCGCTAACATAAACACCAGTAACTTTTAGCTTGGTTAGCCTAAAATCTCTTTTGGTAATCCAAAGGTCATATTTATGATTGGCTAATACCTCGATGACTGATTGATCGACTTTTATTTTATCGTTAGTGGCTTGAGCAAGATTAGTAATAAAGTCAGCTAGATTGGCTTGGTTAATTACAGCCGATAAATGATACGATCTAAAACCATTTACTGTGGCATCCGAAAAAACTTCTATAGGGTCGAAGAAATTGGTCCCCGCAATGAGTTGGCGCAAATTGTGGGATTCGGTATCGGTTAAAGCATGTGGACCAGACCCTAAAGCCTCTTCGCCAGAATTATTCTTTCTAACTTTATACCACCGATTGTCACTGGTTAAAGAGAAGGGGAGACCAAGTGGGATAGAAATATCTGTAATTCTAAAATAATTATAATCGGGGAAACTCTTTATTTCTGCCCCCAAACGAGTGTGTCCTTCTTCGCCCTCGCCCTCTACTGTTAAATTATTAGTGTACTTAAAATTACTAATATCGGCTAAATTAAATTCGCCCTGCAAATCAATTGATAAATCTGACAAATCTTCGAAAATATTTTGGCCGGTGCTGCCAATTAGATCGAATTGCCCCGATACTTTTACTTGTTCGATATTGCTCATCGATTGGTTCATCGAGCTAAGCACCTCGTCTGGGTTAACATTTTGGCTACTACAGCCAGTAAGCCCCAGAGTGGCTATTAGAGCTAAGACTAAATAAGCATATTTCATAAATAAACGATTCGTTTTTATCATATCTGGGTTTTGATCATTAACAAAACCATAGATAATCATACCTAAAAAATTACCAAAACTACAATACACAGTATAATGTGGGTGGAGGTTGGTTATGCTAAAGCAAATTACTCAATTACCAGGGTCTAAGTTAGTCGATTTAGAAAACGGCGATACAATTGGTGAGATTTTAAATTGGATTATCGACCCGGATAATAAAAAAATTAGTGCCTTGGTTGTAAAAGAAGCTGGGTTATTGCGTCCAGCTAAAGTTATATCGACAATTGATGTAATTGAGTATGGCCCTAGTATTGTAGTGGTAAGAAACCAAGGGGCAATTGTTAATTTGCAAGAAGTAGTTAGGCTAAAAAAGCTTAATAAATACAAAAATAAAGTTTTGGGTGGCAAAATTATAACTGCTTCTGGTAAAAATTTGGGAGTAGCCGAAGACTTACTATTCGAAACTATGGATTCTAGTATCCAAAAAATTTACATTAAGTCTCCATTAATTAATATATTAAATAAGCCTGATATTATTATCAGTGCCGATAAAATTATTGAAATTAAACCGGGAGAAATCACAGTTCAGGACGACGCCGGAGAAATTCAGAGCTCTAAGTTGGTTGATGCTAGCAGCAGCTAGTGCTAAAGCCTAGGCAAAACTCCAAATAGTCTTAGCTCTTTTCTAGCTAAATGGTAGTTAGGTAGATTTTGAATTTTTTGATATTCCTTTTTAAGTGAAGGAGCAGAAATTTTGTGAACCATGTGCCCTAATTCTTTTAGGGCTTTGCGAGTTTTGGGATCGTATTTAAAACCTAAGCTAAATTTAAACCTAACTGCTCGCAAAACTCGGATAGGGTCTTCTTTGATGCGAATTTCGGGGTCGCCCACAAACCGGATAACCCCATCCTTTAAATCTTTTTTACCAGAAACTGGATCGAGATACTGCTCACTGGCTGGATCCCAATAAATTGCATTGATAGTTAAGTCACGACGCTGTGCATCTTGCTTTACGTCATCGATAAATTCAATGGAGCTGGGAGTGCGACGAATGTGATTGAACTGAGTGTCGTAAATATCTTTACGGAAAGTTGTAACTTCGTATTCATTACCTTGCCACTGAAAAGTAACTACCCCAAACTGATCATCCACTACACCGGGTATAATGCCTTGATCTCTTAAAATTGTAATAATTTGATCTGGCAGGGCACTGGTAGCTATATCGATATCTTTAGGATCGTATTTTACCCCCAAAAGATTATTTCTAGCTTGATTACCAACCAAATAGGCTTGGAATTTCTTTTTTTGTAACCAACTAATTGGTTGAAACCTTGGGTCCATAATTAATTGAGTTTAAATAAAGTAATTGCGTTGTTAGTAGTAAGTTGAGCTATCTCATCTAGCTGCAAGTTTTTAATCTTGGCTATTTTTTTAGCTACTTCAATAACTAGTTTTGGCTCATTGCGCTGCCCTCGATAATCTTGAGGCGGTAAATAGGGGGCATCGGTTTCGATTAATAATTTATCATTGGGCACATCCCTAACAGAAGCTTGTAAACTTTCGTTGCCAGAATAGGTAATCATACCATTAAACCCAATGTAAAAACCACGCCTTAAAAATTCTCTTAAATAGTTTGGCCCAGCCGAAAAAGAATGGATTACTCCAGGGGGACGATCGGTGATATGCGGTAGGTAGTGTTCATCTAAAATATTTAAAATGTCTCTGTAAGCATCTCGGCAATGGATAACTACAGGTTTTTCTGTTTTAAGAGCTAGTTCGAGTTGCATAATTAAGGCTTGTTTTTGATACTCTTTAGACGACAAATTCCTGTAATAGTCTAAGCCCATCTCCCCCAAAGCTACTATTCTTTTATCTTTAGCCAATAACTCTAATTGTTTAATATTATCAGCATTGAGAGTTTTGGCATCGTGAGGATGCACCCCGGCTGTAGCGTATATGTGATTGTATCGGCTGGCCAAATTTAAGCTTTCTCTAGAAGTTTTAAGATCGGTACCAACGTTAATTAATTTATCTACCCCGGCGGCCGAGGTTTCTTCGATCACAGCTTCTAAGTCTTTGTGAAACTGGGAGAAATTTAGATGACAGTGAGTATCTATATAGCTCATATTCTAATAAAAACTAGCTTAATCTTCTTAAGTCTATTATACCTGGCCTAAAAATGAAAAAGCTTATCTAACTAAGCTCACCCAAATTACTAAAGCAACCACCACAGCACTCGTTACCAAATTTTTCCAATTTAACTTCTCTTTTAAAACTAAATAAGATAGGCCGTAAACTAAAACTGGGGAGAGCAACAAGATAAATTCTGTGATACCAACGCCAACATTATGATAGGCATAGTAAGTTAAAGATTGAACCAAAACAGCAGACACAGCCAACACTAAAAAGTAGGGAACGTATTTTAATTTGATCAACTTTACTTTGTCTTCTTGCATAACCAACAAGAATAAGGCCACCACAATTGCCCTTACTAAATATAAGGCAGTGGGAGAATAAACGTCTAATAATTGTTTGATAACAACGGCTTCTAAACCAGCTAGGATCGAAAAGCCTAAAACTGCTAGCAAGGGTTTACCAAATTTAATGTGATGTTTTTTAATATGAGACCAGACTAGAAAACCCCCGGCAATAAAAGCAGCAACATATAGCTGCCAAAATCTTTCATCAGCATAAAAAGCGCTGGCCAATAAAATTACCACTATTGGATCAAACAATAAAAAGGGCTCAATCTCCGAAACATTCTCGTAAGACAACCCATAGTAATATAACAAGTTGTAATTAGCCGATAAAAAAGCCATGATCAAAAGCAACCACAAAAAATATGGGCTGGTGGCCATAGGCACATCTATTTGCACCAACCAAGGCGAAACTATTAAACAAACTGCAATGATAAATACAAATAGCCACCAAGAAAAAGTTTTAAAACTTAGCTTTTTAAAAGCGTTGAAGAATTTTTTGACAATAATTAGATCTACCGCCCCAACAACAGCGGCAATAAAAGCAGCAAACATTTTTAACTATCAAATTTAGGGAATAAAATACTGGGCTTATCTACTGCATGCCCTTCTAGCAGCTTGCCCCAAGTTTTTTCATCATCAAAATTAAAACCATCTTCGTCAATTTTAGATAAATTGAGTTGTTGCCGAATATTATTAGCAGTCTTGGGCAAGAAAGAGTAGAGCAAAACACTCAAAATCCGTAACGCCTCTAGCAAATTGTATAGTGCATCATTAAGTTCTTCCGTTTTGCCCTCTTTGTGCAGAACCCATGGTTGTTTTTCGTCAACATATTGGTTTAAACCCTTTATAAAAACGCCAATCTCTCTCATAGCCGTATCTAACTTAAATTCATTAATATAATCTTCTGTGTTTTTAACACAGTTAAAAATGTGGCTACCGTACATTTCTTTGCCAACAGTTGGTTTAGGCGTTTTAGCCCCTGTATATTTGCTTGCCATAGATATTACTCGACTAATTAAATTGCCTAAATTATCTGCTAATTCACCATGATAAACTTCATTAAATCTTTTCCAAGAAAAATCACCATCATCAGTAGAGGGAATTTCTTTCAGCAAGTAATAACGCAAAGCGTCGGTACCGTATTTATCAACTACTTCTACCGGGTCAACCACATTGCCTAAGCTTTTGCTCATCTTGTGCCCATCAGAACTAATAAAACCATGCACTAAAATTTGTTTAGGCAACGGTAGGTTGGCTGCCAACAACATCCCTGGCCAAATGGCAGCATGAAACTTTAAAATATCTTTGCCAATTACATGGACTATGTCGTTTTCACTACTCTCCGACCACCACTTTTGAAAATTATCTTCGTCCCGACCAAAACCAATCCCAGTAATGTAGTTAGCTAAGGCATCGCCCCAAACATAAATAGTGTGATCAGGATCGTTTGGTACCGGCACCCCCCAAGATAGTTTTTCTTTAGGTCGAGAAAAACTAACATTGTCTAGCCCTTTATCTAAAATGTTTAAAATTTCTTTAGCCCTACCTTCTGGTAAAATTTCTAATTCTTTGCTTTTAATTTTAGTTTTAATTTGGTCGGCATATTTGGATAAATCGAAGAAATAATTATCTTCCGAAATAATTTCTGGCGGAGCCTTATGAATTGGGCACTTACCATCGACTAAATCTTTTTCTGTAATAAAGGCTTCGCACCCTACACAGTAATACCCCTTATATTTATCTTTATGAATGGCATCAGCTTCTACTAATTTGCCCCACAGTTTTTCTACCCCAGGCCAATGGCGGTCTTTATCACTAGTGCGAATGAAATCACTGTTAGATAACCCAAGGATATTTTTAAGTTCAGCAAAAGCGGCCGAGTTAGTTTCGGCAATTCTTTCTGGCGTAGCGTTTTGCTCTTTGGCTAATTTAGCAATTTTACTACCATGCTCATCGGTACCAGTTAAAAAGAAGACTTCATCACCCTTAAGCCGATGGTACCTAGCCAGAACATCAGCCTGAACAGCTTCTAAGGCATGACCAATATGCGGTTTGCCATTAATATATGATATAGATGTGGTGATATAGTATTTTTTCATGAGTGTGTCTGGAATTTCTTGGCTGAAAGCTAAAAAATAAACAAGTTTATTAT
>Ga0272444_10005324_pt1 | contig 11155 bp, 9 predicted proteins | sample SSMForm13_FD_201033 | JGI IMG/M metagenome (GOLD analysis project Ga0272444, IMG submission 201033) | Marine sediment archaeal communities from Little Sippewissett salt marsh, Falmouth, MA, United States - SSM-Form-13 | ecosystem: Environmental > Aquatic > Marine > Wetlands > Sediment ... | reverse complement strand
CCCTGAAAATGGACTTCGAGCTGATCCTGAGACAGGGGGAGCACGCCCAGCAAACCGGCCCGGAACTCGTGCGGATCTCCCGGGGACGCGATCGGATCGTCCGGGCGATTCAGCACGTCCGCGCCCTCTGCGCCGGACTGCGCCCCCCGGTGCTCGACGACCTGGGCGTGATCCCGGCCCTGAGGGAGCTCTGCAACCACATTCAGCACCAGACGGGCATGGAGATTCACCTCTTCACACGGGCGGTTCCGGATCGACTGCATCCGGAGATCGAGCTCGCGCTCTACCGCATCGCGCAGGAGGCGCTGACCAATGCGGTGCGCCATTCGAATGCCGCCGAGGTGTTTGTCAGCCTGGTCCGGCGGGAGGGGCATATCCTTTTGAGCGTGGAAGACACAGGGAAGGGCTTCGACGCCCACGGACCCACCGGCCGGCCGGGTCGCACGGAAGGCCTGGGCCTGATGATCATGGAGGAGCGGGCGATCCTGCTGGGTGGACGGTTTCACATGGAGTCCCGAGCGGGCGAAGGGACGCACATCTGGGCCGATTTTCCCTGCACCCACCCCGATGCACCCGACCCGGAAAAGGAGGCGACATGATCCCCCAAGATCCTTCCCGCAGGAGATCGAAGTGCAATGAAACCTGCCGCACCCTGCTCGTGGACGACCATATCGTGGTCCTTCAGGGGTTGCGCACCGCCCTCGAGGACGAACCCGGCCTCACGATCGTGGGGCAGGCCACCAGCGGGAAGGAGGCCCTGACGCGCGTCGGCGACCTCTGCCCCGACCTGGTCATCATGGACATCTCCATGGGCGGCATGAACGGAATCGAGACGACGCGCAGGCTTCGAGAATGCGCCCCGGACACCCGCATCATCATCTTTACCATGCATGCCAACCGGGAGTATGTGGTCGATCTCTGCAAGGCCGGCATCTCGGCCTATGTGCTCAAGGAGAGCCCCCTGTCCACCCTGCTCTCCGCCGTGCAGGCCGTACGGGAGGGGGGGACGTACTTCGATGCCAGGGCCCAGGCCCTCCTGGCCAGCCACCTCAATGACCTGCATTCGGCTCGGGACTCCGGCGGAGGAGTTCAGAGCCTGAGCCGGCGGGAGCGTGAGGTGTTCGTCCTCCTGGCCGAAGGGCGGTCCGTCCGGGAGATCGGCGAATCCCTCCACATCAGCCCGAAGACCGTGGAGACCCACAAGTACAATATCCTCGAAAAACTCAACGCCCGCAACGTGGTGGCCCTCACACGCATTGCCATTCGGGAAGGCCTGATCGAGGCGTGAGGGCTCATGAGAGTGCCAGGGCTACATGACATATGGACTGTGCTCGAACCCATTGTTTCCTTTCCGTATCCTGCCGGACCGTTCCTCGAACTGGGGAATTTCCTGATTCGAAAACCATGGATCTCCCGATGGATTTTCCCGACAAATCGTGTTCAAATTTTCCATTGACACCATGGGAAAAGCCGGGGCATCGCGATGGCTTCATTCCGGACGCCCCTTTTCGGTAACCGCCTCCCGAGAGTGAATAATCCCTTTTCGGGTACAAAGGCAACGGGGCCCTCGAATGGGCGTGCCTCCAGGTTATCGGCAAGCCCGTATCACCGCGGACGGGATCTGCGGCTACAGCCAGACTCTCGAAACGGTGTGCCTCCCCATTTGCTCACGGTTCCTTAAGGAAAGGGTACGATATGTCATGATCGACCCCCTCCATTCCACCGTCCGGCATTCACCGCTTTCCCTTTCCGGAAACGCCGAGGAGAAAGACATCTCGAACACAGACCTGGAAAAACGGCTTCGCCGTCAACGCACGGCAACCATCGGGACCCTGGCCACCGGTATCGCTCACGACTTGAACAATGCGCTCGGGGTGATTATCGGGCATGCGGAGCTGATGACCGTCTCCGGCGAACCTCTCAGTGAGACCCTGAAAAACCACCTGGAAGGCATCCTTCAGGCAGCCAACCGGTCACGGGATCTCACCCGAAGAATCCTCTCTTTCGAACACGGGCGCGAGACGCCGTTTCAACCCGTGGACCTGCGGGAAATCATCGATGAGGCCCTCGGGTTCCTCTCCGCCTCCCTTCCCAGCACCGTGCACATTCAACAGTCCGGCAACCCGGGTCCCCATACGGTCCTCGGTGACCCGACCCAGCTTCATCAGATGATCATGAATCTCTGCATCAACGCGGTTCAGGCCATGGACCGGGGAAAGGGCCGGATCCGGATCGGTCTGGATCGGGTCGGCCTCAACTGCCGGCACGCTCAGCCGGGCGGAAACCCTTCGCATGTCAGGCTCTGCGTCCAGGACACCGGCTGCGGTGTTCCGGCGGAACTCCGCGAGAGCATCTTCGACCCCTATTTCACCACCAAGGACGAAGGGAAAGGCACCGGTCTGGGTCTGGCCGTGGTACGGGATATCGTGGAGCGCCACGGAGGGGACATTCGGGTCGAAAGCGAGCCGGACCAAGGGACTGTCTTTCGAATCACCTTACCCCTGCTGGAGTCGGTGTCCCCCCGGGCCCCATCCGTCCGCGAGAGCGACATCCCGAAAGGCACCGGACGCATCCTGCTCGTGGAAGACGAGGGCCTCCTGTGCACCGTGGGACAGGAAATCCTGCAACACCTGGGTTACGAAGTGGTTACCGCGACAAGCGCAGAAGAAGCGCTCGATCTGTTTCGCACCTCCCCGCAGCACGTGGATCTGCTGTTCACGGATCTCACCATGCCGGGCATGACCGGGCTCGAGCTCGTGGAGGAAATCCGTCGAATTCGGCCGAACCTGCCCGTCATCCTCTGTTCCGGATACGCCTCTTTGATTTCCGATGAGGAGCTTCACCGATTCGGTGTGCGGGAACTGATCACGAAACCCTACAGCGCACGACATCTGGCCCGGGCCGTTCACCGGCTTCTCGGGTGACCCCTTCGGGGAAGGACCTGCAGCATGGCACGCGTTCTCGTAGTGGACGACGAAGAGGAAATCCGCAGCTTCTTTCGAGTGCTGCTGGATGAGTGGGGGCACCCGGCCTCCACGGCCTCGACCCTTGCGGAGGGACTGCACGTGGTGGCGGTCCAGCCCATGGATGTGGTCTTCCTCGACGTAAAGCTTCCCGACGGGGACGGGCTCGGTGCCCTGCCTCGTTTTCGATCCTCGCCTTCCGCTCCGGAAGTCGTGATCATGACCGGTTTCGGGGACGTAAACGGGGCCAAGGCAGCCCTTCGGAACGGGGCATGGGACTACATTCACAAGCCCTTCTCCCTCCAGGATATTCAGCTTCCGATAAAGCGCGTGATTCAGTACCGGGACGACCTTTCAAGGCAACACCGGCCTCCGTTCGCCCTTCGCCGTGAAGGAATCGTAGGCAACAGCGCGGCCCTGCTGCGCTGCCTCGACAGGGTGGCCCAATCGGCCTCCACCGATGCCAATGTCCTGATCACCGGGGAAACGGGCACCGGCAAAGAGCTCTTCGCACGCGCCATTCACGAAAACAGCCACCGAAGCAAGGCTCCCTTTGTGGTGGTGGACTGTGCCGCCCTTCCGGAGGCCATGGTGGAAGGAATCCTGTTCGGTCATGAAAAGGGGGCATTTACCGGGGCCAGCCGCTCGCGATCGGGCCTGGTCCTTCAGGCCGACGGAGGAACGCTTTTTCTGGATGAGATCGGAGAGCTTCCCCTGCCCCTACAGAAGACCTTTCTTCGAGTGCTCCAGGAAAAGCGCTTTCGACCGCTGGGCAGCTCCCGGGAGACGGGCAGCGATTTCCGCCTGATTGCAGCCACCCATCGAGATCTGAACGCGCTGACGTCATCGGGAGGCTTTCGGGAGGATCTCCTCTTTCGAATCCGGTCCTTCCTGCTGGAGCTCCCCCCCCTGCGGGAACGGTCCCAGGACATTCTCCTTCTGGCCATCCATCACCTGGCCTGCCTGGCCGAACGCTACCGCATAGAGGTCAAAGGCCTTGCCCCCGAGTCCATCGAGGCCCTCATGGCCTACGACTGGCCGGGCAATGTGCGCGAGCTGGTCAATGCCCTGGATACGGCCATTTCCCTGGCCGCCGGTGCGCCCACGCTCTACCCAAAGCACCTCCCTGCCGGTATTCGACTGGCCGGCACCCTGGACGCCATCCCGCATGACACCCCCCGCCCTGTCATCCACGGCCCGCCCTCATCATCCCCTCGATACAGCATTTCGGGCCCTTCGGGATCCCCTCTTCCCGGGCTTCGGGAGTTCAGGCGTGCCCAGGAAAGGCGGTATCTGGAGAGACTCCTGGAAAGCACCGGGGGAGGGGTGGACGCCTGCTGCCGTATCGGGCGCGTGTCCCGCTCCCGGTTCTACCAGCTCCTTCGAAAGCACGATCTGTCTCGCCCGGCCGGCTAGCATTCGTCCACCTTGTTGCACGGCATCCACTTTGTTGCACACCCTGTCCAACAATTGCGATGCCCCGGGCGCGTTCCACAGGGAAAATGCAACCGCCGGCATTTCCACAACCTCGGATAACCTGCATGGATCATTGCAGATATCGAAAACCCGCTTTCCTGACACATTCCGGCACGCTTTCTGCTGAAAGGATCGGAAGAGTTGAGCCGTTCAGACCGTCGGTTTTCTCATTTCACTCTTGACCCTTTTCAAAGGAGGCCGTGACATGACCCATCTCACGATTCGGCAGAAGCTTATCGGAATGACCGTGGTCATCGCCCTGCTCCTCATCGGGCTGTCCGTGTTCTTCATCGAGCGGTTCGGGACCGTTTCCGATACATACCAGCGCATCCCGGAAGATCGGGTCCCACAGCTCCAGGTAGCGAGCGATATGGCAGAGGCCCTGCTTCGAGCCCGTGTGAATCTCAACGAGATGTATGGCGTCCAGAGGAACATGGAGAATTTTGACCTGTACGCATCGCGGGTTCAGAAGCACCTTCGGGAGTTCGAGATCCTGGCCAAAGCCCTTTTGAACGGGTACCGTGATTCCCGGTCTGGACGGCCTGTCCGTCGAGCCCTGCCGAAAAGGGGGACGCATCGAGGCCCTGACCACGGATGCGATCACACGCTTCGATGGATTCGAGGACATCAGCCGTCAAATCACGGAGACCAAACAGAGACAGCTGGAGGCGGTCCACCGAATCGGCTGGTATGACAGTGCCGAAAGCAGCCAGGGCACGGTCAAGAGGCTCGTGGAGACGGGGCGCGAAATGGAAGCCCTGGCCACGGACCGGGAAAGCCGCCTTCTCGTGGCCGAAATCCGGCGTCAGGAAAAGAACCTCCTCATGCGCGCGGAAAAGCGCTACCTGCAGCGCCTGAAAGACGGCTGTGCCGCACTGGAGGCCTCGGCCCAGGGGGATCTGCGCCGGCTCGGGAAATCCTATTCCACGGCGTTCGAGTCCATCTTCGACGCTGTGTTTTCCCAGGTCGCCCTGAACGAAAAGCTCAAATCACTCGCCCGCACCGAGCTCCGAACACAGGAGCAGGGAATGGAAGAGGCCATGCAGGCCATCAAGAAAAGGGCGCAGGACCAGATGCGTCTGTATGCGGCGGACGCGCTTTCCATGAAGAACACCGCACGAAACCTGATCATCGGCATCTCGCTGATCGTGATCGTCCTCACCCTGGCGTTCGGCTGGTTCGTCTCCACAGGGATTGCCCGGGTGCTCAGGCGGATCATCGAAGGGCTCGAGAGCGGGTCCGACCAGGTGGCAGCGGCATCCGGCCAGGTCTCGGCGGCCAGTCAATCCCTGGCCGAAGGCGCCTCCGAGCAGGCCTCGTCCATTGAGGAGACCTCCTCCTCGCTGGAGGAACTCTCCTCCATGACCCGGCAGAACGCAGAGCACTCCGGCGAGGCCAACCGTCTGATGGAGGAGTCCCAGAAGGTGGTGCGGGAGGCCAACGAATCCATGACCGCGCTCACCGGATCCATGGAGGACATCTCCAGCTCGAGCCGTGAGACATCCAAAATCATCAAGACCATTGACGAGATCGCTTTTCAGACCAATCTTCTGGCCCTGAACGCAGCGGTGGAGGCGGCCCGTGCGGGCGAGGCGGGAAGCGGTTTCGCCGTGGTCGCCGACGAGGTGCGAAACCTGGCCATGCGGGCGGCCGAGGCCGCAAAGAACACCGCATCCCTGATCGAGGACACCACGCACAAGGTAAACGAGGGGGCTGACTTCGTCACCCGCACCAACGAATCCTTCGGCAAGGTCACGGAGAGCGCCGTCAGTGTGGCCGCGCTGATCGGCGAAATCGCCGCCGCATCCGAGGAGCAGGCCCAGGGGGTGAACCAGATCAACCTGGCCGTGGGGGAGATGGACAAGGTGGTCCAGCAGAACGCGGCCAATGCGGAGGAATCGGCCAGCGCCTCGGAGGAGATGAACGCCCAGGCCGAACAGATGAAGACCATGATCCAGGAACTCGTGTCCCTGGTGGGACAAGACCGCCGTCAAAACCATACATACGCCCGGAACGCCGCGCCTTCAGCGACTTCGGCCCGAGTCCATTACGAGGGGGGGAGGCATGGAAGGCCCGAGGACGGGAAGGCGCAGGCCCGCCTTCAGCAGAGGACACGGGAAATCGGTCCCGGTCAGGATCTTTCCGACTTCGAAGGGGAAAACATGACGTTCTAGACCTTCTGTAAAGCGATCGTCCCAAGAAGGGACAGCGCTTCCAGATCAGGAAAACAGGCGAAAGACGCCCTCCGCCCTTTCCGGGCGCAGGGCGTCTTTCATGCCTCTGACTCTCTTGCCGCCGAGGCGGCTCACGAACCCAGGCCTGCGAATCGGTTGCCCTGAGACGAGAAGAGTCTTATAACAGCCTCGGAGCCATAATCCCGCATCGTTGTATTCCCTTGGCAGGAGCCCTTCATGAACCGGAAACGATCCTTCACCCCGAACCGCAGCCGACTCGTCCTCCTCGCCCTCTGCCTCGTCGGCGTTCTCGTTCTCACCTATTACTCCAAGGCCGTTCTGGGCACCGGAGTCGTGTTCACCCATTTCTACTATATTCCGATCGTGCTGGCGTGCCTCTGGTGGCGGCGGAAAGGTCTGGTGGTGCCGGCCTTTCTCGCCATGGTCCTGCTGCTCAGCCACTACGTGGTCCCCGTGGAGGAGATCTCCTTCAATGACCTCTTTCGAGCGGGCATCTTCCTCGGGACCGGGAGCGTAATCGCCCTGCTCGCGGAGCGCCTCCTCCTCTCCGATCGTGCCCTTCGGGAAACCGAAGCCCTTTACACCACCATATTCGAGGCCAGCGGCACGGCTGTCATGATCGTTGAGGAAGACACACGAATCTCCCTTGTCAACAAAGAGTTCGAGCGCCTGTCCGGCTGGACCCAGGACGAGGTCCAGGGAAGCATCACCTGGAAAACCTTTTTCCACCCGGACGAAATCGACCGCATGCTCCACTACCATCGGAGTCGCCGCATATCGCTGGAAAACGTCCCGCGTACCTACGCATCCCGTTTTCTGGGTCGGGACGGGGAGGTGAAGCATGTCATGCTCACGGTAGACATGATTCCGGGAACCCGGCGGACGGTTGTATCGATCATGGATATCACGGATCGCGTCCTGGCCGAAATGGACCGTGCCGCCCTTCAAAAACGCCTCGAATCGACACTGACCAAGGTCCTCAGCGGCTTTGTTCCGATCTGTGCCCGGTGTAAAAAAATTCGAAACGAAACCGGGACCTGGGTACAGATTGAATCCTACTTGAACGAGCACTCCGACCTCCAGTTCAGCCACGGCATCTGCCCCCAATGCGGAAAAGCGATCTACGGAGAGATCCTTTCCGATAGGGGGAAGGACGACGCCCCCTGACCTCGCCCTCACCATTCCCTTGCCCCTGAACGGGAAAGGCGTGTATAGTACGTTTTCAGGATTGCTTTTTCCTGGTCGCTGCAGGGTGTTCATGCCACTCTTCGTAGCGGCGCTCCCTGCCGACGAACGCCCTTTCCGCCCCAAAGGGCCATCCCTGTGAAACCTCCGGCGCTCGGAGACCGCATGAAAAACAATGCACCGGACAGACGAAGTGAGCACCGATTGCCGGGGAAGGATTTTTACGGCGTCGAACTCTCCCTCCCCCACCTCGAGTATGTCCATCAGTTCGTTCTGTGGAACCTGTCGAACCAGGGGCTCTGTATTCTGGTCCGGCCGGACTCCGGAATCCTCAAGGCCCTTTCCGTGGGGTTGATCCTCGACATGAAGTTTTACGGCCCTGAAGACGCCAGCGTTCCCCGCACGCTCAAAGCGATGATCAAGCACATCACACGGGCGGAAGAGGGACGGTTTCGAAACCATGTCCTGGTGGGAGTCTCGATTCTCGAAGGCAATCCGATGGAGTGAACCGGCGTCCGGAAGGCCTCCCGGAATTCTCCAGTGTGAATGACAAAAACGGCGGGACGCCCCGCCGGAAGCGGAGCATGCCGATGAAACGGGCACCCGCCTTCTCCCGGTGGAGACCATCTTCCAATCGTGGCGGGGCCTTCAGCGTTTTCTCATGGGGGACGTCTCCGGTTTGGCAGGCATCAATCGGTAGCAGACATTCGTCCTGTTGGACGCGTTCGACAAACGGCTCCGACTGCCTGAACGCCGAGAGGAGTAGAACCGGATCACGCGCCGGTATCCCGCTCCTCTTCCCTGGGAAGGGATGCAGATGCCCGGCATATCGACGCCCGCTCCCCTGCGAAGCGGGCGGGAAAGGGAACGCCCGTGAAGACCATGAAAGCCCTTGTCAAGGCGGAGCCCGGGCCCGGCCTTCGGCTCTCCGATGTGCCCATCCCCACCCTTCGAGCGAACGATGTCCTCATCCGCATCCACAAGACGGCGATCTGCGGGACGGATCTTCATATTTACAACTGGGACGAGTGGGCTCAGAAAACCATTCCCGTGCCCATGCACGTGGGCCATGAGTTCGTGGGCCGCATTGAGGCCACCGGCGAGGACGCCGGAGAATTCAAACCCGGCGAGCTCGTCTCGGGCGAAGGCCATATCGTGTGCGGCCACTGCAGGAACTGCCGGGCAGGGCAACGGCACCTGTGCATCAACACGGTGGGCGTAGGTGTGAACCGCCCGGGTGCCTTCGCCGAGTACCTGGCCATTCCCATGACCAACGTGTGGCGATGCGACGAGGACGCCCCCCTGGACGTGCTCGCCTGCTTCGACCCCCTGGGCAACGCCGTTCACTCGGCCCTCTCCTTCGACCTGCTCGGGGAGGACGTGCTGATCACGGGAGCCGGCCCCATCGGTTGCATGGCTGCGGCTGTGGCCCGGTTCGCCGGCGCCCGCTACGTGGTGGTCACCGACGTGATCCCCTTTCGACTCGAGCTGGCCCGAAAGATGGGGGCGACCCTCCCGGTGGACGCGCGTAGCGAGAACCTGGCGGACATCCAGAAGCGCCTCGGCATGCGGGAGGGCTTTGACGTAGGTCTCGAGATGTCCGGAACGCCCCACGGACTTCGAGCCGTTCTGGACAACGTACGTAGCGGCGCCAACATCGCCCTCCTGGGCATTCTGAGCAAGGAGGCGGCCATCGACTGGGCCCGCATCGTGTTCAAGGGGCTCACTCTCAAGGGAATCTACGGCAGGCGTATGTTCGAGACCTGGCACAAGATGAACGTCATGGTCCGCATGGGTCTGGACATTCGTCCCGTCATCACCCATCACTTTCACTACACGGAGTTCGAAAAGGGGTTTTCCGCCATGCGCTCGGGCCATGCAGGAAAGGTGGTCCTGACCTGGGTGGATGAGCCCTGAAGAGAAGAGAGGAGAGAGGCATGTCCCTGGACAAGCTGGACGCATCGCTCATCGAAGACCTGAACACCCTTCGGGCCGAGGGCCGGGCCAAGGCCCCGGAACGGGTCATCATTGAATTCCTTCCCCCCGGGGGAGAGAGGGGCCCGAGGTATCGCCTTCAGGGGATGGACCGGGTGTTCATTCGCATGAACTCCAACAGCTACCTTTCCCTTTCCAATCATCCCAGGTTGATCGAAGCGGCCCATAAGGCCACCGAGGAGTTGGGCGTAGGCCCCGGCGCCGTGAGGTTCATCGACGGCACCTTTTCTCATCACGTGGCCCTGGAGGAACGCATCGCCCGGTTCCTGTCCAAGCCCGCGGCCAAAATTTTCAACTCCGCCTACACCACGGTGTGCGGGCTCGCACTGGCCGTCGCGCACAAGCAGACCTTCTGGGTCGGGGACGAGCTGAACCACAACTGTATCATTCGAGCCATGCGTATCGCCAATGTCCCCCGCGAGAACAAGGCTATCTACAGACACAACGACATGGGTGACCTGGAGCGCTGCCTTCGGGAGATCCCCGAAGGGACAAAGCGGGTCGTGGTGGTCTTTGACGGCATCTTCAGCATGCGGGGAGACTTCGCCCCGGTGGATCGCATCGTCGAGCTTTCGAGAGGACACGATACCCGCTTTCGGGACGGCGTGATCACGGTCATGGACGACTCTCACGGCATCGGGGCCTATGGGGAGACCGGAAGGGGCACGGCCGAGTTCACCCACGCGTCCCCGGATGTGATCATCGGCACGTTCGGCAAGGCCTTCGGGGTCAACGGCGGCTTCGTGGCCTCCAGCCCCACGGTGATCGAGGCGGTCCGGCAAAAGGCCGATACCTACATCTACACCAACCCCCTCAGCGTGGCCGATTGCGCAGCCGCACTGGAGGCCCTTGACCTCTGCGACGGCCCGGAGGGAAGCAAGCGCCTGGAGACCCTGCGCCGGCGGACCGAGCAGTTCCGCGAAGGACTGGCCGGCATGGACATGGAATCCATACCGGGCCCCCATCCCGTGGTTCCCCTCCTGGTCCGTGATACTCCGGCCACACACCGTATGGTAGGCGGGCTCTTTGATGGGGGAGTCCTTGCGGTGGGTCTGACCTTTCCCGTGGTTCCCCGAGGGGACGAGACCATCCGGTTTCAGATCAACGCCGGGCACACCGAGTCCGACATCGTGGATGTCCTTCGTCTGCTGTCCGAATGTTGATAGGCTCGAACGCCGGCCCGCGGGGTTTTTAAGGGCCCAAGCACTATGGAAGGAACAAACCATGAGCCATCGAATTTCCGAGTACATCGCCCGCCGCTTTGCCGAGGAATCCCGCGGATCCTCCAGGGCCGAGGCCTTCGCCCTTCTTGCGGACAAGGAGGGCCGGCCCGCTCTGGCA
>Ga0272444_10005323_pt1 | contig 11155 bp, 8 predicted proteins | sample SSMForm13_FD_201033 | JGI IMG/M metagenome (GOLD analysis project Ga0272444, IMG submission 201033) | Marine sediment archaeal communities from Little Sippewissett salt marsh, Falmouth, MA, United States - SSM-Form-13 | ecosystem: Environmental > Aquatic > Marine > Wetlands > Sediment ... | reverse complement strand
CTCAAGGCGCGCGTCGCTCTCCATGTTCTTGATGAGGAGCTTCTTCGCGTCGTCCCGGTTCATCCCCGCGATCCTCTCGAGACGCTCGTTCTGCTCATCGATCAGGAGCGACAACGTCTCGGAGCGTTCGTCGACGCTCGCACTCGCCTTCTCGACGGCGGACTCACGCTCGAGGATTTCCTTCTCCCTCTTCTCGAGGAATTCTACCTTCCTGTCGAGGTTCTCTTCCCTCCGCTCGGCCTTGCGCTGGTCGCTCTCGATCTCCGAGCGGATCTGCTTGGTCTCTTCCTCGAACTTCGCCTTGGCCTTGTACCACTCGTCCTTGCTCTCAAGGACGGCCGCCTTCTTCTGCGTCTCCGCCTCTTTCTGCGCCTCGCGTACGATCTTCTCGGCCAGCTCCTCGGCGCTCATGACCTTGCTGCGCTCGACGAGCCTGCGTGCGAACCAACCTGCCAGGAAAACAGCTACTGCAGTAACGAGCGCCACCAGAACCGCGCCCCATACGCCCATTGTGCCCATACGGTCCTCTCCTCCCATCTATCGTCATTGCGGTCTCGGTGGGCCGGGCGCGCGCCGTGACCCGCGGAGGATCTTCCCCCTCCACCGGGCCCCGGCCGTTCGCCCTCGCCCCACCGCCCTTGCGACCGCGCTTTTCACCCGGAGCGACCCGCTACTCGGAGTCGTCCGGGCGGTCGGCATCGGCCTCGGCGTCCCATCGCCGCAGGCGGTCCTGGACCTCCTTCTCATACCCTCGATCGCTCGGCCGGAAGTAGCGGCGATCCTCCGGCAGGTACCCCTGCGCCCTCCCGTCGGCCTCGGAACGCGGCATTTCGTAACCGCGCCCGCGACCGAGCCGCGCGGCGCCATCATAACTCGCGTCTCTCAGATGCTCGGGGACCTCGAAGGCGTGTCCCGCCTCGACGTCCTCGAGCGCCTCCGCGACGGCATCGGCGCATGTCCTGCTCTTCGGCGCCGTCGCGAGATAGCACGCCGCCTCTGCAAGCGCGTACTTCGATTCGGGCATTCCCAGCATCCGGACGGCTCGGGCCGCCGCCACGGCAACCTGGAGTGCCCGCGGGTCGGCCAGTCCGATGTCCTCCGACGCGGAGATGACCAGCCGCCGCGCGATGAACCGGGGATCCTCTCCACCCTGGATCATCCGTGCCATCCAGTGCAGGGCCGCGTCCGGTTGGGAACCCCTGATGCTCTTAATGAACGCCGAGGCGACGTCGTAGTGGGTGTCTCCCCGGTCATAGCTGATCACGCTCTTCGGCAGACACTCGCGCGCCGTCTCGATCCCGATCCGGATCGTGCCGTGGCGGTCCGGCTCCGTGCTCAGGACCGCCAGCTCGAGCGCGGAGAGCGCCCTTCTGGCGTCTCCGAGCGAGTTCACCGCAAGGTGTTCGAGGGCGTCGTCCGCCACCTCCACACGGTACTCCGCCAGCCCCCGCCCCGGATCCGCTATCGCCCGATCGAGCAGCGTCCGGATCTCCTCCTTCGAGAGCTCCTTCAGCTCGTAGACCTGGACGCGTGACAGAATGGCTCGATTCAGGTAGAAGAAGGGATTCTCGACCGTCGCCCCGATCATCGTCACGACGCCGTCCTCGAGCGGCGCCAGCAGGACATCCTGCTGGGCCTTATTGAATCGATGGACCTCGTCGACGAAGAGAATCGTCCTCGTCGGACTTCTGAGCCTCGCTTCCGCGACAGCGCGCCTCAGATCCGACACGCCGGCATCGACCGCGTTCAGCGAATCCAGCACCGACTCGGTAGTCGCCGCGATCACCGCTCCGAGCGACGTCTTGCCGATGCCGGGCGGACCGTAGAGGATCATCGAGAACAACCGGTCGGCCTCGACGGCCCGCCGGAGCAGCTTTCCGGGACCCAGGATGTGCTTCTGACCGACATACTGGCCGATCGTCCGCGGACGCATCCTGACGGCGAGAGTCACACCGATCTGATCGGAGAACAGCTCCGGTTCTGTCATCATGGGATGCCGGCAGGCGGAAGAGCCGGCGGACGGCGTGACCGTGCCGCCCGGCGTCATTGGGGCAGGCAGAGCTTTCGGGGCGCTTCACAACCGGACCGATGCCCGGCGGAGTACCGCGGCTAGTCGCCCAGCGCGGACTCGAGGGACTGAGCGAGTTCCTCCGAGCGCTCCTCCACGTGTACGAGGAGCTTGTTTCTGTCGTCCCTCTCTCGGAAGAGCTCTCCCGCGATGTTCAGGGCCGCGAGAATCGCTACCTTCAGGGACGACCCAAGGGAAGTCTCGCTCGTTACCTCCCGCATCTTGCTGTCGACGTAGTGCGCGATCTCCTTGATGGAGTCCGGATCCGCGTCGCCGCGTATCCTGTACTCCGAGCCATATATCTCAACCTTGACGCTGTTCATCTCGTCAGGTGGGGCTTTCGGCCGCTTCTTGCTGCGAGCTGACGTCAAGGTTGCTCTCCGGGCAGTGGCCCTACTGACACGTTCAGAAGGCACGGACTTGGCTACACCCCCGACTCAAGTCAGCTTGCCTGCGATCGACTTGAGCCGCTGCTCTATCTGCTTCTTCTTCCTGGACTCCACCTTCCCCGCAGATCCGATTCCGCGGATCTCGGCCGCCAGGCCGTCTATCTCCTTTCCGATCGCCCGGAGACGCTCTCTCAGTTCGGCGTTCTCGGCCCCGAGGCGATCGAGCGCCTCAACGGCCTTTCCCACGGACGCCTCGAGTTCGTCAAGTCCGGGCAGTTGCATCAGTCCATCTCCCGAGCGATCAGGAGCGCGCTCAATTCCGGAGCGACGCACCGAACCGCTGCATGAGATGCTCCACTACGCGTGCGTGCGCCTCGTCGACCTCCCGGTCCGTGAGCGTCCGCTCGCGTGAGAGATACGTCAGTGATAATCCGAGGCTCTTCTTCCCGACGGGAAGCTGCTCACCCCGGTAGACGTCGAAGACCTCGAGCGCTTCAAGCAACGGTTCCTCGAGGCCCCGGATCTCCGCCGTCACAACCCCGGCCCCGACGCCGTCGTCGAGGACGAGGGCAATGTCCCGCTGCGAGCCCGGGTACCGCGGAAGCGGCTCGAACACCCGAACCGGCTCGCACCGAGCCGTGATCTCCTCAAGATCGACTTCGAAGATCCAGACCGGCGCAGGCAGCTCCCAAGCCTTCAACGTTCGCTTCGAAAGCAACCCGAACTGACCGATCCTGCCTCCCCCGAGCAGCAAACCCGCTGAGGCACTCTCATCCAACATCGGGCCATCGTAGCAGGAGGCCTCCGGGCTGTCAATATCCAGCGCCTCCGCGAGCGCCCAGAGGACGCCCTTGACGTCGTAGAGGTCTGTGGCTCGGGCGGTCTCGGCCCACGACGCGCGCACCGCAGAGCCCGCAAGGGCGCCCGCGAGGACCCACCGCTCCACGGCTCCGGAGTCCGTCCGTTCGTACACCTTCCCGATTTCGAACAGCCTGAGGTCCGATTCGCCGACGTTCATGTTCCGGAGGACGACCTCAAGAAGAGGGGCGATGATCGTCGTCCTCATCAGGGGGAATTCCTTGTTCACGGGATTCGAAAGCCCGATCGGCCGCGTCGCCGGCCCGCCCCCGAACTTCCCGAGAGAGTCCTCTCGCATGAAGGCAGTCGTCACGACCTCCGTGAAGCCGAGTCCGAGCATCGCGTCACGCACCGCGGATCGGCGCGCCCGCTCCCGGGGCATCGCGGCGATCGAGTCGTGGAACGGGAGCTCGGGCACGACCGTGTCGTAGCCCCGGATCCGCGCGATCTCCTCCAGCAGATCCGCCGGCACCTCGACGTCCGGTCTGTGCGTGGGGACGGCCACCGCGAGTCCGGGATCGCCGTCGATCTCGATCGCGCTCGTGCGGAAACCGAGACTCCCGAGCTGCGCGGCGATCTCGTCGCGAGCGCCCCCGCGACCCTGCGCGTCACCCGGGCCGAGCATCGACTCCACCTTGGAGATCTTCAGCTCGATCGTCCTTTCGACCGGCTTCCCCGTCCTCGATTCCACAGCTCCCGCCGCGACTTCCCCGCCGGCAACATCGGCCATCATGGCGCAGGCACGCTCCGCCACCTCACCCATCAACGAAGGATCGATGCCACGCTCGAAGCGGTGCGACGCCTCGGTCGAGAGCTTCAGCTCCAGGGCGCCCTTTCTCACCACCTTCGGATCGAACCACGCGCACTCAAGTAGAACAGACGTCGTCGTCGGACCGACCTCAGTCTCTCCTCCGCCCATGATACCGGCCAGCGCGATCGGTACCTCGCCGTCGCAGATGAGAAGATGCGACGGCAGGAGACTCCTGTCCTCGCCGTCGAGCGTTCGAAGGCTCTCACCGCGTCGCGCCCGGCGGACGATGATGTGGCGCTCGCGCAGACGGTCCAGGTCGAAACCGTGGACCGGGTGGCCGTATTCTAGCATGACAAAGTTCGTCGCATCGACGATGTTGCTGATGCTGCGCTGCCCCGCGCTTCGCAGTCGGGTCTGAAGCCACGCCGGAGACGGCCCGATCGACACTCCCTCGACCAGCCGCGCGATGTAGCCGGGGCACGCGTCCGTGTCCTCGACGGTGACACTCACTCGCTCCCCCGCCGCGGCGGCCGATTCCTTCAGTTCGTAGCGAGGCATCGAGAGCGCCGAGCCGACGATCGAAGCGAGTTCTCTGGCGACGCCGATCATCCCGAGGCAGTCGGGTCTGTTGGCCTGCACGTCGAGTTCGACGGCCTCGTCCCCCAGACCGAGCGTGTCGCGAAGATCCTCTCCGGGCAACAGAGTGTCCGGCAGTTCGATGATGCCGTCTGAAGATTCCTCGAGACCGAGTTCGGCCGCCGAGACCAGCATGCCCTGTGACCGCCGCCCGCGGATCGTCTGTTCACCGATCCGCCGCCCCCCGGCGATCATGGAGCCATCCGGCGCGTACGCCGCCGTCGCACCCGGGCGGACGTTGGGAGCGCCGCATACGACCGTGGATGAACCGCCGCCCCAGTCGACGACGCAGACCGACAGGGTCTCCGCATCGGGGTGCGGCTCGACGGTGACGACCTTCGCGGAGACGATGCCCCGCACGTCGGCCGAGGGCGACACCACGACAACCGTCTCCGTCAGGTGTTCCGTCAGCAGGCGCGCGACGTCCCGAGCGGGGAGATCGAATTCGACGTAGTCCTTGAGCCATCGAAGACCGGCGATCACAGGCGAACCTCACGCTTCGTCAGATCTGACGCAGAAACCTCAGGTCGTTCTCCAAGAACAGCCGAATGTCATCGACGCCCGTCATCATCATGGCGATGCGATCGATACCGAGACCGAAGGCATATCCGCTGACTTCGTCGGGATCGTATCCGACAGCCGCGAACACGCGGGGATCGACCATGCCCGACCCCAGGAGTTCCACCCAACCGGTACCCTTGCAGACACCGCAGCCCCTCCCTCTGCAGATCCGACATTCGACATCGACCTCCGCCGACGGCTCGGTGAACGGGAAGAACCCCGGCCGGAGGCGGACTCCGACGTTCTCCCCGTACAGCTCCCGCAGGAACTTGATGAGCACGCCCTTGAGTTCTCCGAAACGAACGTCCCGGTCGACGTAGAGACCTTCCAGCTGGAAGAACTCGGACCCGTGACTCGCGTCGGGGGTCTCGTTCCGAAACACGCGCCCCGGCGCAACGATACGAATCGGCGGCTTCCGCGTCTGCATGACACGGATCTGCACCGGAGATGTGTGCGTTCGCAGCAGCCCTCCACCCTCGACGTAGAAGGTGTCGTGCTCGTCCCTGGCGGGATGATCCGCGGGAAAGTTCAGAGCCTCGAAGTTGTGGAAGTCGTCCTCGATGTGAGGTCCGACGGCCACCTCGAACCCGAGGCCCAGGAAGATCTCCTCGAGGCGATCGAGAGTCCGGGTCAGAGGGTGCTTCCTGCCGACCCACGGTCTGCGGCCCGGGAGCGTCACGTCGAGTCCCCCCGCTCCGCCGGTCCCGGACGCCACACGGGACTTCGCTTCCTCGAGAAGACCCTTGAGGTCGGACTTGAGCTGGTTGACCGCCCGGCCAACCTCACGCCGTTCACCGTCCGAAAGCGTGCCGAGCCCTCGCGAGATCCGGTTGAGCTCGCTCTTCCGGCCGAGGAAGGCGATGCGCGCCTCCTCGACCTCGCTCTCGGACTGCGCCTCTTCGAGCGCCTGCCTGGCGGCGGCGCCCAGTGCTCGAAGCCGATCGATCACACGGCCTCCCGTGCGGACTCCTACGTCGTCAACTGGCCCTTCGCGATCGTCGCGAGCTTCGCAAAGCCCTCGGCATCGTTCACCGCCATCTCGGCGAGCATCCGACGGTCGACCTCGACGTGCGCCTCTTTGAGACCGTGCATGAAGCGGCTGTACGACAGACCGTGCATCCTCGCGCCGGCGTTGATCCTGATGATCCACAGCCGACGCATGTCACCCTTCCTCGCCCTGCGGTCCCGGTATGCGTACTGGCCGGCCCGATGGACCGCCTCCGTCGCAGTCCGAATCAGCTTGCCCCTGGCGCCACGGTAGCCCTTGGCGGCCTTCAGTATCTTCTTCCGCCGCCGCTTCGACGACGGCGCTCCCCGTACCCTCGACATCCCCTCTTCTCCTTCCGTCTCGTTCGGACTAGCTCTTCGGCAGAAGGCGCCTCAGACGGCCCTCGTCGACAGGATGCACGTAGCCGGGCTGCCGCAGCTTTCGCTTCTGTCGCCCGCTCTTCCGGATGAAGAAGTGCCCGCCGTATGCCCTAGCTCGCTTGATCCTGCCGCTCGCCGTTCTCTTGAACCGCTTCGCCGCCCCCTTGTGCGTCTTGATTTTCGGCATGTTTCCTACTCCCACGCTCTTTGCCCTTCGCGACCGGCTTCGGCGCCAGGACCATCACCATCGTCCTGCCCTCCGAACGAATCGACACTTCGACGTTGGCCGCGTCGGACAGGTCCTCGATCACCCTGTCCAGTACCTTCCGTCCGAGATCACGGTGCGCAAGCTCTCGTCCCCGGAAGATGACCGTGCACTTAACCTTGTCACCCTCCGCCAGGAACTCCCGAGCGTGCCGCACCTTGAACCCGTAGTCGTGCGGCTCGATCTTCGGTCGCATCTTCACTTCTTTGACTTGTGTCGTGTGCTGCCTCTTCTTGGCTTCTTTCGCCCGCTTGTTCGTCTGGTACATGTACTTCCCGTAGTCCATGATCTTGCACACCGGCGGTCGCGCTTTCGGCGACACCTCCACAAGGTCCAGACTTCTCTCCTCGGCAAGCGCGAGCGCCTCGGATGTCGGGAGAACCCCCAGCTGCGTTCCCTGATCGTCGATGACTCGGACCTGGGGAACGCGGATGCGTCGGTTGACGCGCGGGCTGCGTATCGTCACTTCCCCTCCTTCCGGATGCCGACGCGAGGCCGGCCCTTGCGAAAACGCACGACGGGATGCACAGAGGTGCATCCCGTTCCCTCAACGGCTCGGAGTCGTACGGATCCCCGGACCTGCGACCTCTTCGGGTCTCTCAACGAGCCCTCAAGGTGAGAAGCGAGATGCTTCTTCTTACTCTGTGTTCGTGCCGACCGGACAACACCGGCACGGTGCATGTCATACGTCGTTCGAAGACTCCTTCTCCGACCGAGCACGCTCGAGGGTCCGCGTTCCGTAACGGTCCCACACCACGCCGGCCGGGCGAGCGCCATCGGGAAACATGGTGGGCGATACTGGAGTTGAACCAGTGACCTCTTGCATGTCAAGCAAGCACTCTAACCAGCTGAGCTAATCGCCCTCGTCCCGACGGACACAAGTATACGTCGGGATCCCTCGATCCGCCCACGAAGATAGCGGGCTTCCTCACGGATGTCAAGCGCAAAAGCCCCCGCTCCGGCGCACTCCGACGACCCGTATCTCGGTCATCTCCTCGATCGCAAACCGGGGCCCCTCGCGCCCCGCGCCGCTCTCTTTCTCTCCCCCGTACGGCATGAGGTCGACCCGGAACGTCGGCACGTCGTTCACCATGACGCCGCCGCACCGGATCCGGTGGGCCGCCTCCAGGGCTTCCTCGAGCCGGTCCGTGTAGATGCCTGCCTGGAGACCATATCTCGAGGCATTCACGCCATCGATTGCCTCATCGAGCGTGTCGTACTCCCTTACCGAGACGATCGGCGCGAAGACCTCGTCGGTCCAGATCCGCGCATCCTCGGGGGGCTCCCCGACGACCGTCGGCGAGAAGAGCGTCCCGCTTCTCTCTCCCCCGCAGAGTACAGCCGCCCTCGCGCTGTCTGCCTCCGCGAGCCATCGTTCCGCCCTGGCCGATTGCGTCTCGTCGATCATCGGACCGATGTCCGTACCATCCAGAAGCTGGTTCCCGACGGTCAGGGACCGCGTCACCGACACCAGCCGATCCACAAACGGATCCCGGACCCGGCTGTCCACCAGTACGCGCTGAAGTGAGATACACACCTGTCCGGCGAGGGCGAATGCCGCGCGGGCCGCGCGTTCCGCCGCGGCCTCGACGTCACAGTGCCTTGTGACGATCAGGGCCGAGTTCGAACCGAGCTCCATGGCGGTCTTCTTGAGTCCGGCTCTACCCGCAATTGCACGACCGACGTCGGCGCTGCCTGTGAACGTCACCATACGCGGCCTGGAATCGCCGACGAGCACGTCTCCGACGTCGCTTCCCGACCCCGTCAGTACGGAGAGAGCCTCCGGCGGCAGCCCTGCGTCGTAGAGCATCCGGCCCAGAGAGAGGGCGCACAGCGGCGCCGAAGAGGCCGGCTTCAGGATCACGGCGTTGCCCGCCGCGATCGCGGGGGCGATCTTGTGAGCCGCCAGGTTGACCGGGAAGTTGAACGGAGTGATGGCAACGACGACGCCCAGGGGAACGCGCAGGAAGAAGCCGAACCGGTTGCCGCCCTTCGGGGCCGCGTCGAACGGGACGACCTCGCCGGCGAGCCGCAGGGCCTCCCCCGCGGCCAGCGAGAAGGTCTCGCTCGCTCTGTCGATCTCGGACGCCGCCTCGCGGAGAGTCTTGCCGGTCTCGCAGGCAAGAAGCCTGGAGAGGTCCCCCGCCCGCCGCCGGAGTTCCGACGAGACGTCCGACAGGATACGTGCACGCTCGCGCCGACTGAGATCGGCCATGACCTCCGCGCCACGGCCGGCTGCCCGCAGGGCCTCCTCGATCTCGGGCGGGGACGCGGTCGGCACCGTCCCGAGCATCGAACCGTCGAACGGATTCGTGACGTCGATCGGCCCGTCGGCGCCCGCCTCACGCCCAGCGATCAGCATCTTCACCGCGTCGTCCCCTCCGGCGCGGGAGCCCCTGCGCCCGGCTCCTGCACCTCGATGTCGCCCTCGACCTCCGCGACGAGAACGTGCCGCGCGTCGGGGTGCTCGAGCAGGAACCGCGCGAGCGGCTTCAGGACGAGCCCCTCGACGGTTCGTCCCAGGTTTCGCGCTCCGTACTCCCGACTGTGCCCCTTCTCCGCGATGCGGCCCACGGCCGCATCGGTTATGTCGAACAGGCATCCCCTGGCGGCCAGCCTCGCCCTGATCTTCTCCAGATGCAGCTGCACGATCTCGCGCAACGCCGCCTCCGAAAGCGGCGGAAAGACCAGAACCTCGTCGATCCCGTCCATGAACTCCGGAGGGAAGAACTGCTCGATCGCCTGCCGGACCTCTCGGAACCGCCTCTCCTCCACGCCCCCCCAGGCGGGGCCGAACCCGACGGCCTCTTCGTCGTTGTTGTTGGGAACCAGGTTCTCGGAGTTCGAGGTCATGATGATCGTCGCATTGGAGAAGTGCACCGTCTCTCCGCGGCCGTCCACGATCGAGCCGTCGCGGAAGATCTGCATCAACGCGACGGCCACATCGCGGTGTGACCGCTCGATCTGCTCGAGAACGACGACGCAGTGAGGAAACCGTGACACCGGCCCCGTCAGATCACCGACATGCTCGACGTCACCCAGTCTGAGTCCGACGAACTTCGCGAGGCCGTCGTCGTCGCTGTAGCGGGCCATGTTGAGTTCGAAGAGCCTGGTCGTCCCGCCGAACAGGACGTCTGCCAACACTCGGGCCAGTTCGCTCTTCCCAACACCACTGGGACCGACGAACAGCAGGACACCGTCCGGGCGGGCCGGTCGCGCGTCGAGGCCCAGCTTCGTCACGCGGATGACATCCGCCAGTTTGCGGATGCACCGCCCCTGGCCCCTGACTTCCCTGCCGAGCATCTCCTCGAGCCCCACAAGCTTCTCATCGCGCGGTCCAGCGAGCTTCTCCTCTGGAATCCCGATCCATCCCGACAGCGCCGCCACGACGTGCCCCCTCGTGGCCACGCCTCCGTCCTCGCCGGCTTCGGTCGCGGCCTTGGACGCCGCCTCGTCGAGCAGTTCGATCGCCTTGCCCGGAAGCACGCGCTCCTTGAGGTAGTAGGCCGAGAGATCGACGGCATCCTCGATGGCCTGGTCCTCGAAGCGAACGCCGTGGTACTCGCTCAGGGGGCCGACGAGCTCCGACAGGAGCTCGAGAGACGCCTCACGCGACGGCTCCGGGATGTCGACCCGGGCGAGCGACGCCGCCAGCCACGGGCTCGAGCGCGACGCTGCCCGATAGAGCTCGGGCGTCGCGCTCGACAGAAGGAGAAGCCTCGGCTGATGGCAGGCCATCTCGATCGCGTACGACGCGTTGAAGAGACCCTTCGGTCCGGCTCCCACGCCCATGAAGTTCGGGAGGTGATTGAGATAGAGGATGACGTCCTCGCGGCCGGCCGCCTCCCGCAGTGCCAGGAAGGTGACCCGCTCGAAGTCTCCGGGTTGGCGTGCGCTCGCGAGCACCCTGTGAAACGGCAGCTCGATGACTCTGCGACCCCTCAGATGGCGCGGAACGCGGCCGGCCTCGATGTCACGTGCCAGCGCGACAACGACCGCCCGCTTACCGACACCCCTCGGGCCGACCAGAACCGCCGCGTGCCGCTCGCGCTTCTCGAGAATCTCTTTGACGCGCGTCAGCTGCGGTCCCCATAGATCGATCCTCAGACCGCTGCCCGAGGCGATCTCGCTGATGTCGACGCCCAGCTCCGCGAGAACGTCAATCTCCTCAGGGCCATCCACCGAGGCGTCCCGCGGCATCTCGACGCCGGTATCCTCCGCGTCCGGGGCCATGCGTGACCTCACACGCTGTCCTGCGA
>Ga0272444_10005321_pt1 | contig 11158 bp, 12 predicted proteins | sample SSMForm13_FD_201033 | JGI IMG/M metagenome (GOLD analysis project Ga0272444, IMG submission 201033) | Marine sediment archaeal communities from Little Sippewissett salt marsh, Falmouth, MA, United States - SSM-Form-13 | ecosystem: Environmental > Aquatic > Marine > Wetlands > Sediment ... | reverse complement strand
TACGAGTCCGATGTGGGCTTCCCGGGTCAGGGCCGGGCCTTCTGGGCCGGCCTGCGCGCCAAGTTCTAAAGCCGCATTTCGGTTACAAAACAACCCGGGCCGCCCTGTGGGGCGGCCCTTGCTATTGAATAGAGGCCAGCGCGGGCCCACGGGACGGGGCGGCCGGCCTGTGCTAAGCTGGGGCAAACCACCAGGAGAGACAAGCCATGCGGCCCCTGTACTTTGACTACAACGCCACCACCCCCATCCTGCCCCGGGTCTTTGAGGCCATGCGCCCTTACCTCACCGAGCACTTCGGCAACCCCGGCTCGGGCCACATGTGGGGGCTCAAGGCCAAGCGGGCGGCCGACCATGCCCGGGAGCAGGTGGCCGGGCTGATCAACTGCGCGCCCGAGGATCTCTGCTTCACCTCCTGCGCCACGGAAAGCGACAACTGGGCCCTGCTGGGCATGGGCCTGGACCGCCCGGGGGCCCACCTGGTCATCAGCGCCGTGGAGCACCCGGCCATCATCGAGTGCGCCGCCCATCTGGAAAGGCGCGGCGCGCGGGTGACCCGGGTGGGGGTGGACCACCAGGGCCTGGTGTCCCTGGAGGACGTACAGCGGGCCTGCGCTTCGGGCGCGGACCTCATCTCCATCATGCTGGCCAATAACGAGACCGGGGCCCTGCAGCCGGTGGCCGGGATCGCGGCCTGGGCCAGGGAACAGGGCATCCCCATGCACACCGACGCGGCCCAGGCGGTGGGCAAGGTGCCGGTGGACGTGGCCGCCCTGGGGGTGGACCTGCTGACCATAGCCGGGCACAAGCTCTACGCCCCCAAGGGCATCGGCGCGCTCTATGTGCGGCCGGGCCTGGAGCTGGAGCCCCTGCTCTGGGGCGGGGGCCAGGAAAGGGGCCGGCGTCCGGGCACCGAGAACGTGGCCTTTATGGCCGCCCTGGGCGAGGCCTGCGCCCTGGCCGGCGAGGACCTGGCCGCGGAGATGGCCCGCCAGCGCGAGCTGGGCCGGGCGTTCCTGGAGGGCCTGGCCGGCCTGGAGGCGGCCTGGCGGCTGCACTCGGCCGAGGCCCCCCGCCTGCCCACCACCATGGCCGTGGGCTTCAAGGGCCTGGCGGCCGGAGACATCATCTCCGGCCTGGTGGGCTATGACGTGGCGGTGAGCGCGGGCGCTGCCTGCCACGGCGACACGGCCAGCGTGTCTCACGTGCTGGCGGCCATGGACATACCCCCGGAGTACGCCCTGGGCACCATCCGTTTTTCCTGGGGACGGCCCACCAGCCGCCAGGACGTGGCCGAGCTCATCCAGCGCCTGGGCCGGGTGCTGGCCAGCCTGGGCTGAGCGCCCGTCATCGAACCGAAACACCTGCAAACATTGGGAATATAACGGCTCGCACCGCTCCGCGGCTACAGCGGTGCGGCCGGCGCATCTCTCCTCCCCTGCATCCCCGACCATGTAACTACACCCCAATCATGGGGAATTCCCCCACCCGGCAATAAGGTGAAACCCCTTCTCCTTTGAGGCCCCCCCCTCATTTCTTTACAGCATTGCCGCCTCTATTCTGGCAGGCAGGCAAAAGGCCTTGGCGCATGTCGCGCGGGCCGCAAGGGAACCCAAGAGGGGGCTTGGCAATGGCTAGGGAGATTCCCAAGATACTGCTGGCAGTGGACGGCTCCTCGCGAGCCATGGCCACGGTGCGTTACGCGGCCCGCACCCTGCAGCCCGGCGCGGCGCGCATCGTGACCTTCAGCGTGTTGGACGTGATGCCCCAGTCCTACTGGGACCTGCACAATGATCCCGCCTACGCCCACCGCCTCAAGGGGGTCAAGGCCTGGGCCCTGGGGCGGGAGGTCGAGATGGCCCGCTTCATGGACAAGACCCTGGACGCCCTGCGCAAGGCGGGCCATCCCGAGGAGATGCTGGCCTCCAAGATTCAGCCGCGCAAGCAGGGAGTGGCCGGCGACATCATGGCCGAGGCCGCCGCCGGCTATCACACCGTGGTCTTCGGCCGCCGGGGGGTGGGCGCGGTGCGGGGCATTCTCTTGGGCAGCGTGGCCGTGAAGCTGGCCAACGTGTTCACCAGCCTGCCCTTGTGGGTGGTGGGCAAAAACGCCAAGCCGCCCCGCCTGCTGGTGGCCCTGGATGGCTCGGCCAACTCCCTCAGGGCGGTGGATTATGTCATCGAGCTGTGCGGCGGGCGGGAGCTGGGGGTCACCCTGCTGCACGTGCTGCGCGAGCAGCACCTGGCTCTTCCCAAGCAGCAAAGCGGCAAACAAGCCGCCCAAAGAGTTTTTAAAAAGGGCCGGCAGCGCCTGGAGCGGGCCGGCTTTGCCCCGGACAAGGTGGAGCAGCTGCTCATAGAGGGGGCGGCCAGCCGGGCGGCGTCAATCGTGGAGGCGGCCCGCAAGGGAAAATTCGGGACGGTGGTCATGGGACGCAAGGGACTCAGCGACCAGTCGGACTTTGCCATGGGCCGGGTGACCCAAAAGGTGCTCCATGCCTCGCGCGGTCTGGCGGTTTGGGTCATCCCCTAGGGGGGAAGGGAACGGAACCATGAACGTGGCAGTGCAGATGATGAACGAGGTGAAGGCCATGCTGCCCGCGGCCCTGACTCCGGGCAAGAGCGCGGCGCGCCGCCCGCGGGGCAGGCATGTGCTGCGGGCGGAGAACAGCGGCAAGCGCCTCCGCCTGAAACTGATGGGCCAGGTTGACGCCATGGACCTGGTGGAGGATTTGAGCCTGGCTCTGAGCGGGGCGCGCCGCGCGGCGCATTTGGAGCTGGACCTGAGCCGGGCCGCGGCCTTTGACAACCTGGCCCTGAGCGCGGTGCTGGTGGTGCTGCGCAACCATGCCGGCCGCTTGCGGTCGGTGTCCCTGGGCAATCCGCCGCCCTGGGCCCGGCAACGCATCTCCCAGACCGGCGCCGACAACATCATGGGGCGGGGCTGGGTCCTTTTGCCGGCCTCGCATTGCGTGGAGCTTCGGTGGGAAAACAACCCCGGCGGGGAGAGCCCCGCCCGGACAGTGAAGGAGTAGGCCAATGTTGGTCGCCAATTGGATGAGTTCCCGCCTGGTGAGCATCGATCCCTCGGAATCGCTGCCCCAGGCCAACAAACTGATGCTGCAGCACGGCATCCGCCGGCTGCCGGCAATCGACGACAAGGGCAAGCTGGTGGGCATTGTGACCGACCGGGACATCAAGCAGGCCTGGGCCTCGGACGCCACCACCCTGGAGGTGCACGAGCTGGCCTACCTGCTCAGCCGCATCACCATCAAGGAGGTGATGACCCCCCGGCCGGTGACCATCAATCCCCAGGACACCATCGAGGAGGCGGCCGAGCTGATGCTGGAGAAAAAAATCTCCGGCCTGCCGGTGATAAAGGCCGACGGCCAGGTCATCGCCATGCTCACCCAGAGCGACATCTTCCGGGCCCTGGTGCTACTGACCGGCGTGACCAAGGGCGGCATCCTCTTTGCCTTCAACCTGCCCGACGAACCCGGTTCCATCAAGCGGATGGGCGATGTCATCCGCTCCTTCGGGGGGCGCATGGTCAGCATTCTCTCAACCAGCGACCGGGTGGCCGATGGACGCCGCCAGGTCTACATCCGCATGCGCAGCGTGGACCGCGCCCGCCTGGACACCCTGCGCCGCGAGCTCTCCAAGAGCGGGGAGCTGCTTTACATCCTCGACAGCAGCCAAGGCGCCAAGGAGTTGATCCTGGCCGACAAGGCGGGCCAGTCCGGAGCGTCGGTGGCGGAAAAGTTCCTGTCCGCGGGATAGGCCGGCCCGGCCAAGCACGCAAGCGATCAGTTGATGCAAGGAGAAGGGCGATGAAAAAGATGCTTACGGCGGGCGGCCTGATAACGGCCCTGTTGAGTCTGCTCCCCGCCTGGGCCTGGGCGGCGGGAGGCAAGGCCACGGACCTGGTGGTGGTGGCCGACACCCGCGCCCTGCACGGTCTCAACCTGTACCTGGCGACCCTCTACAACCAGAACATGTGGCTCTTCGCCACCTGGGCGGTGGTGCTGACCACCGTCCTGGGCGTACTCCTGGGCGTGATCATGGACCTGATCATGAGCCGGATCGGCCTGGACCTGGGCAAGAGCGCTGGCCACGTGGAGCACTAGGCAGACCCCGCCTCAAGGAGAGACGACATGGAATGGTTATACATGCACATGCCCATCGCGGGAGTTGAAATCTTCTGGCCGGGGCTGTTGTTGATCGGATACGCGGTGGGGGTCATCGGTGGATTCTTCGGCATGGGCGGGGCCTGGATGGTTACGCCCGGGCTGAACATCCTGGGATTCCCCATGGCCTTCGCCATCGGCACCGACATCGCCCACATCGCCGGCAAATCGATGATCTCGACCATGCGGCATTCCAAATTCGGAAACGTGGACTACAAGCTCGGCTTCATCATGCTCATCGGCACCATGGCCGGCATCGAGCTGGGCGCTCAGATAGTCATGCTTCTGGAGCGGGCCGGGCAGATCGGCCCGGTGGTGCGCTGGGTGTACGTGGCCTTCTTGGCCCTGATCGGGTTCATGGTGTTCTACGACTACTACAAGGCGGTGAGCTCCAAGAACAAGAGCGACGACCCCAGCCACACCGGAGCCACCGGCGGGGTCAACTGGGCCCCGGCCCTGCACAAGATCAAGATACCGCCCATGATGCACTTCAAGGTCGCCGACATTCACTGCTCCATGTGGCTGCCGGTGCTGGTCAGCTTCATCACCGGCGTGCTGGCCGGCTTTTTGGGCATCGGCGGCGGCCTGCTGCGCATGCCCGCCCTGGTCTACTTCATCGGCGCGCCCACCCACGTGGCGGTGGGCACCGACCTGTTCGAGGTGATGATCAGCGGCCTGTACGGCGCCTTCACCTACAGCCTCAAGGGGCGCATCGAGCTGGTGGCGGTGTTCGTCATGCTTTGCGGCGCGGCGGTGGGAGCCCAGATCGGCACGGTGGCCACCAAGTACGCCAAGGGCTACGGCATCCGCCTGATGTTCGGCTGCGCGGTGGTGGCCTGCATGATCTCCATCATCCTGAAGCAGTTCGGCATAACCGCCGTGGCCACGGTGATCATCCTGGGGGCCATCAGCGTCATCTGCGCCTACATCATGATCGTCATGTTCCGGGGCGCGGCCAACGAGCTGCGCGAAAAGAAGCTAAACGGTTCGGCCGGGGCCGCGGCCTAAAAGGAGGGCAGTCATGCACACCATCAAGACGCTCGGCGCCGCGGTCCTGGCCTTTTGCCTGCTGATCTCCCTGGCCGGCTGCCTGGGAGACGGCGGCAAGGAATCTCAGGTCTATGAAGGGGTCTGCCTGTCGGTGGGCCCGGGCGGCAAAACCATCACCCTGGCCAACAGCCAGCCCAAGCTCAACCCCATCGAGGGCGATTCAGCCACCTTTGACCTGACCGGGGCCAAGGTGGGCCTGCCGCCGGAAAAGGGCAACCTGATCCGCCTGGCCTATTTCCAACAGGGCAAGGGCTTCAAGGCCATCAAGGTGATGAACATGACCAAGCAAGACCTGAGAAAGAAGTAGCCCCTCCGGCCTCCCCTGCGTCCGGGGTTCGCTCCGGGGCCCGCGGGGGAGGCCTTCCAAGATGGGAGCCGCCATGAACTTTCGCCGCTTTTTCATCCTTTTGATCATGGACGTGTTGCTGGTGGCCGAGCTGACCGTGGCCATCTGGTGGGCCCATTTCGAGCCGGCCGAGATCTCCTGGCGCTTTGTGCAGGTGTTCGTGCCCGCGGCCGCGGTGACCGTTTTGGCCACCCGGCTGGCCTTTAAGCGCTGGGCGCCCAAGCGCAAGGTGACGCGCGAGGAGGCCCTGGCCAACCAGCCCTGGCGGCCGGTGAATCTCTTCGGGGCCCTGGGCGCCACGCCCAAGCCGCCCCGCCGGAACGACTGAGAGGATTTCGGGGATGGTCAAGCGCCTGGCCAGACTTTTGGGACGCCGCAACGGGAGCGGCCCGGGGGACAACCCCCCGAGCCAGCTCAAGCTGCGTTTCCGGGAGTTCAAGTATCTGCTGCGGGCCAACAACGAGGTGTTGGGCATCATCGCCGACATCGAGCAGCAGCTGGGCCAGGGCTCCCAGGTGGGCTTGGACTTTTTGCGCAGCCGCTACATCGCCGCCAGCGCCAAGGTCTACAAGATGATCCGCCACCTTAACAGCATCTCCGGCGGACGCTATCCCCTGCTGATGACGGTTTTCAACAACATCCGGGGCAAGATCGACCAGGCGCTGGAGGAGGGCGACGGCCGGGGCGATGGCGAGTGGCTCATACCCCTGGAGGCCCTGCCGCCGGGCTCGGCCCACCTGGCGGGCAACAAGGCGGCCAACCTGGCCGGGCTGACCAACGCCGGCCTGCCGGTGCCGCCGGGATTCGTGGTCACCACCACCGCCTTCCAGCGCTTCATGGATCACACCGGCCTGGGCGGGCAGCTGCGCCAGGCCCTGATGCTCATGGACGGCCCCGGCCTGGAGGAGGTGGAGGCCTTCAGCCGCCTGCTGCGGGGCAAGGTGAGCTCCGCGCCCCTGCCGCCGGGGCTGGCCGAGGAGATGACCGCCGCGGGCCGGGATCTGGCCGCCCTGGGGGCCGGGGGGCGTCTGTCCCTGCGCTCCAGCGCGGTGGGCGAGGACACCTCCAGCTCCTTTGCCGGGCTCTACCGCAGCGTGCTGGGCGTGGCGCCCGAGGACATGGCCGATGCCTACCGCGCGGTGGTGGCGGCCCTCTACGCCCCCGAGGCGGTGGTCTACCGCCGCCAGCGCGGCCTGCTGGACCAGGACGCCGAGATGGCGGTGCTGGTCCAGGCCATGGTGGAGCCCGTGGCCAGCGGGGTCATGTACACCACCGACCCCCTGGCCGGGGGCCGGGGGCCCATGATCATCAGCGCGGTGCGCGGCCTGGGCCAGGGGCTGGTGGACGGCTCGCGGGACCCGGACCTCTACCGCCTGGAGCGCGGCCATCCACCCCTGCTGCTGGACTATGTGTCCAAGGAGCCGTCCGGCGAGCCGCCCCTGAGCGAGGGCCAGGTGTTGGACCTGGCCCGCCTGGGGCTGGAGCTGGAAGAGCGTTTCGCCTGCCCCCAGGACGTGGAGTGGGCCCTGAGCCAAGAGGGGAGCCTGCTGATCCTGCAATCGCGGCCCCTGCAGGTGCTGGCCGCCTCGGAGCCTTCGCTCGCCCTGGAGGCCGAGCCCCTGCTGGAAGGTGGGCACACCGCCCGCCCCGGGGCGGGGGCCGGGCCCGCCCATCTGGTGCGCGGCGAAGACGACCTGATGAACTTCCCCACCGGCGGGGTGCTCTTGGCGGCAAACTCCTCGCCCGGCCTGGCCGCGGCCCTGCCCAGGGCGGCGGCGGTGGTCACCGACGTGGGCGGGGTGGCCGGCCACCTGGCCTCCCTGGCCCGCGAGATGGGGGTGCCGGCCCTGGTGGGCACCGGCAAGGCCACCCAGGTGATCCAGCCGGGCCAGGTGGTGACCGTGGACGCCGGCGGCCGGCGGGTCTACGCCGGGCGCAACGAACAGCTGCTGGGCGGCGAGCCCTCTCTCACCCAGTGCCGCCCCCGGCCCCAGGTGCGCCCCGCCTGGCACCAGGCCGCCGGGCTCATCACCAAGCTCAACCTCACCGATCCCCGCAGCCCCCGCTTCACGGCCTCGCATTGCGCCACCTTCCACGACATCATCCGCTTTGTGCACGAGATGTCGTTCAAGGAGATGTTCCGCCTGGGCGACCTGGTGGGCAGCCAGTCCGACGGCGAGGCGCGCCGCCTGGAGGCCAAGCTGCCCTTCGAGCTTTGGCTCATCGACCTGGGCGGCGGGCTGGACCCGGCGGCCGGCCGGCAGGTGCGGCCCGGCCAGGTGACCTCCACGCCGGGCGCGGCCCTGCTGAGGGGCCTCACCGACCCGGCCGTGGACTGGAACCGGCCCCGGCCGGTGAGCGCCAAGGGGCTGGTGTCGGTGTTCAGCAACTCCCTGCTCACCGCGCCCAACGGAGGCGCCCTCCGGGACATGGGCCAGCGGGCATTCGCCATCATCAGCGCGGAGTACCTCAACTTCAACTGCCGGGTGGGCTACCACTACACCGCCCTGGACAGCTTCTGCGGCCCCCAGCAGAACGACAACTACATCAGCTTCCGCTTTCACGGCGGGGCCGCCACCGAGGACCGCCGCCAGCTGCGCTGCGAGCTCATTGAGCGCCTGCTGAGCGAGCTGGGCTTCGGGGTGGAGCGCAACGGCGACCGGGTCAGCGCCTTTTTGAAGAAGTACCCCGCCGATCAGACCAGCCGCATCCTGGAAGAGATGGGCCGCTTGATCCTGTTCACGCGGCAGATGGACATGCTCATGAGCGGCCGGAACATGGTCGATTGGCTGGCCCGGGCCTTTGCCGACAAGAACTACAACCTAGACCCCCCCGAAGAGGTGGAAGGCTCATGACCCGCCCCTATGCCAACCTCTCGCGCCGCATGACCGTGGTGGCCCTGCTGGTGGCCCTGATCCCGCTCAACGGGCTGGGCCTGGGCCTCTACTATTACTTCAACTACGCCAACACCGAGGCCATCAAGGAGGAGCTGAGGATCAGGGCCCTGAACCGGGCCAGCGCCATAGAGTTGTTTTTGGCCGAGCGCACCGCCCTGCTGGAGGTGCTGGCCCACTCAGCCCGCCTGACCCAGCTGAGCAACGACGCCGCCCTGAGCCGCCTGCTGTCCATCATGAACCGGCGCTCCTGGAGCTTCGTGGACCTGGGGATCATCAACGCGGACGGCGATCACTGCGCCTATGTGGGGCCCTATCTGCTCAAGCAGCAGAACTACAAGAAGGCCCCCTGGTTCCAGCAGGCCATGCTCAAGGGGGTCTATATCAGCGATGTGTTCCTGGGCTACCGCCAGGTGCCCCACTTTGTAATCGCCATCAAGCACGACAACGGCGGCAAGAGCTGGGTTCTCCGGGCCACCATCGACTCGGACGTGTTCAACCGCCTGGTGCGCACCGCCCAGGTGGGCAAGGCCGGCGACGCCTACATCGTGGACCGCCAGGGGCGGCTGCAAACCCCCTCGCGCCAGGGCAAGAAGGTCATGGACTCCGCCGATGTTGACCTGCGCGCGGTTCCCCCGGGCATCTCGGTGACCGAGCGCCAGACGGCCGGCGGCCGCGAGGTGCTCACCGCCTACGCCTGGCTCAACAACGGCAAGTGGCTGCTGGTCATAGACCAGGACCCCAAGGAGGTGCTGGGGCCCCTGAACCTGGCCCGCAACATCGAGACGGCCGTGTTGCTGGTGGCCAACCTGTTCCTCATAGTCGCGGTGCTGTTTTTGGTGCGCCTGTTCGTGCGCCAGCTGCGGAGCAACGACGCCGAGCGGGCGGCGCTGGACGCCCAACTGGCCCACTCGGCCCGTCTGGTGTCCCTGGGACGCATGGCCGCGGGGGTGGCCCATGAGATCAACAACCCCCTGGCCGCCATCAGCGAGCTGGCCGGCGAGGTGCAGGACATCGTGGACCAGAAGCAGGCGGCCAAGATCGAAGAGGGCGAGGTGGTGCTGGAGAACCTGGGGCGCATCCAGAACCAGGTGGAGCGGGCCCGGGGGGTGACCCACCGCATGCTCAAGTTCGCCCGGCGCATGGAGCCCCATTTGGAAGGCACCGATCTCAACGAGCTGGTCAAGGAGACCTACTCCTTTGTGGAGAAGGAGGCCCTGTTCAACAACGTGGAGGTGAATCTGGAGCTGGACCCGGGACTGCCCCTGATCAAGAGCGACCGGGCCCAGCTGCAGCAGGTGCTGCTGAACATAATCAACAACGCCCTGGACGCGGCTGGCCAAGGCGGCTGGGTCAAGGTGAGCAGCAGCATGGCGGGCTCCGAGCAGGAGGTGCGGGTCAGCGACAGCGGACCCGGGGTGCCGGCCGACATGGCCGGGCGCATCTTCGACCCCTTCTTCACCACCAAGGAGCCGGGCCAGGGCACCGGGCTGGGGCTGTCCATCAGCCACGCCATCATGGAGCGCCTGGGCGGCTCCCTGAAGCTGGAGAACGCGCCGGGCCAGGGTGCAACATTTGTCATTCGCCTGCCCAACGTGGCGCCAGAGGCGCCCTGAAAGCGAGAAGATTACCATGGGCCCTGATCAGTCCGAGGTGTTGTTGGTGGATGACGAGCGGGAATTGGTGGAGCTGTTGGCCCTTCGCCTGAGCCGGCACGGCGTGGGCGCGTCGGTGGTCTACGGCGGCGAGGAGGCCCTGGCCAGGCTGCGGCAATGTCCGGCCCGGGTGGTGGTGCTGGACGTGGACATGCCGGGGATGGACGGCCTGGCCACTCTTGCCTTGATAAACCGGGATCACCCCGGAGTGGAGGTGATCCTGCTGACCGGGCGCCCCGGCCTGGAGCCGGTGCTGCGGCGGCGCGGCCTGAGTGTCTTGGCCTATCTGCTCAAGCCGGTGAACATGGAAGAGCTCCTGTACAACCTCGGGCTGGCCGGAAGCGGTCAAGCGGCTCTGGCCTTGGCAATGCCGGCCCGGGCGCAGGGAGGGTGAGATGACAAGTTTCAAGGTTCTTATCGTCGATGACGAGGTGGATTTCCTGGAGTCCCTGGTGCGCCGGCTCAAGCGGCGGCAGGTGGACGCCACGGGAGTGACCAGCGGCGAGGCCGCCCTGGAGCACCTGGCCCGGCAGCCGGCCGAGGTGGTGGTGCTGGACGTGAAGATGCCGGGCATGAACGGCATCGAGACCCTGCGGGAGATCAAAAAGCTCTATCCCCAGGTGGAGGTGATCCTGCTGACCGGCCACGCCTCGGTGGAATCCGGGGTGGAGGGCCTGACCCTGGAGGCCTTCGACTACCTGATCAAGCCGGTCAAGCTGGACGAGCTCATCGAGCGGATCATGGAGGCCTTTGACCGGCGCCGGGTGGTGGAGGAGTTGGAGGCGGCCGACCGGGACTCCGGGAAGCCCGCCTGAGCGAGGGCGTCATGAACCTGGCCGAGCATTTCCGGCGCTGGTTTGCCCGCCGGCCTCCGCCCCCCGACGAGCAGACCGCCTCGCGGCTGCGGGCCGAGTTCGCGGCCCGCTACAGCTGTTTCAAGGATCTGCTGTCCGCCAACCAGCGGGCCCTGGAGGCCCTGGCCGAGATGGAGCAGGCCGAAGCCGGGCCCCACAGCCCCTCCATGTCCTT
>Ga0272444_10005319_pt1 | contig 11161 bp, 6 predicted proteins | sample SSMForm13_FD_201033 | JGI IMG/M metagenome (GOLD analysis project Ga0272444, IMG submission 201033) | Marine sediment archaeal communities from Little Sippewissett salt marsh, Falmouth, MA, United States - SSM-Form-13 | ecosystem: Environmental > Aquatic > Marine > Wetlands > Sediment ... | reverse complement strand
AATTAAGATAGTGGGTCCAGCTAATAATAATTATGGGATGATTTATAAGTCAAGATCTGCGCCGTGCTCGCTAAGCCAGCGGACATGTTCTTCATAATCCGGAATTACGCGGGACACCAAACGCCAGAACTTTTTTGAATGCCTGCGTTCAATCTTGTGAACCATTTCATGAACCAGGATGTAATCAAAAACCCAGATCGGTGCCATTATCGAACGCCAGTTAAAGCTAATTATTCCGTTGCGCCCGCAGGACGCCCAGCGATGGCCCATGTCTGAAATTCTGATCTCATTTACGGTGACTCCAATTCTTTTATCATAGCGAGGGATGCGAGCTTTGAGTTGCTTTTGAAGCTGATTTTTATACCAGCATACAAAATGCTCTCTTCCTTTGGACGTTTCACTTTTCAACAGCTCAAAATAACCCTGCCAAAGGCGCAGGGCTTTTCGGTTTTTAGCTTTCTTCGATTTTAATTCGGCATCATCGATAAGTTTCAGGCGGTAACTTTTTCCAAGGTATAAAAACCCTTGGCCGTTGACAAACTCTCTTTTAGGTTTTTCTCGATTGAGCGCCTGTTTTTTTGTCAGTTTTTGGTAAATCCACACCTGTTTTTCTGAAACGAACCGTTCAATGTCATCGATCTCTGTCCGGAGCGGAGCCCTTACAATTATCGATCCGTCTCTTTCAACGCTGATACCCATAGATCGGCGTTTCGACCGCTTCAGGGTATATTTCAGGTTGTCCGTCATTCGGGTTTCCATGTCTATTTAACCAGCCTCACATGCAGCGCTTTGGCCAGTTCCATAAACCGATCGGCCAGCTTTTCCTGCTTTTTAAAATGAATCAGGTTAAGATCATCCACTTCATTGATGATCCACAATCGCAATACATCCTGGGCATGTCGGCTGCGCCAGAAATCGACGACCCGGATTTCCTGTCGGATATGATCCACCATATCGACCACAGCCTCGCAGAAACTCCTCATTGTCTGCTCATCCGGCTTTTTATTGTATTCTTCGATCAAAACTCCCAGAAACGGCGCCTGGGTCTTTGGATCCAGGCCGGTCCGATCTTCTTCCCGTCCTTTCTTCACTTCACGGATAAAATTCCGCAATTCCTCAGCCAGCGCGTCCCAGTTGTCGCGAAAGGCATCCAGAATCGCCTTCAATCGTTCACTGAGCTTTTTGTAAAACGCGGGATCTTCCTGATGGTGCTTTTCGATATAATATTTGACGGCATGCTCCATTTCCAGCGCCTGGGATTTTTTGGATTTAACGGCGCCCACTTGTTTTTCAAAATTTTTATCCAGAATCGAAATCGGCGGAATCTTGGGATCTATACCCTGGGCAATAATATGTTCATCGATCAATTGCTTAACTTTGTTACCCACCCCGGCGATATTGAGCTGCGAATCCCGGTAGCGGTTTGCCGCAGTTTTGTTGATGAATCCCAAAAGCTTCATATCATAAATATACGGCAGGGCTTCGGGACGCGGCAGGATGATATCCATACTTTCGATAAGTTCAGCAAACTTGCCGATAAACTCCGCCCTGAGTTTCACATCTCTCAATTCGTCCACGCATGCGTCGATATCTGCAATATCTTCGATCCCCCGGGAGCGGAACAACTCGACAACCCTCCGGTGACGGTCATCCAGCTTGGGCAATTCGTCTTTAATGTTAATCAGGGCTCCCTTAATGTCCGTACTGGCATACATCTCCAGGGCCTCGGTCAGCCGGTCTCCCACCCCGTAATAATCCACCACCAGTCCACGGGTTTTACCCGGATAGCGGCGATTGACTCTTGCAATGGCCTGCAAAAGCTCATGCCCGTGCATAAAGCGATCCAGATACATCACCTGTTCCACCGGCGCGTCAAATCCCACCAGCAGCATGCTTTTGACAACAATGAAGGCCAGCTTATCCTGGTCCAGAGGCTTTTTAAAACGCCCGTCCTTGCCCACCAGAATTTCGTGTTTGACCCTGTCGGTATGCGCCTTATAGGACGGCGGATCGTTATGATCGCCGGAAATAACGGCAGCGAACTCGAGTTTTTTCAGTGTATCCTTGTTTTTTAGTGCAATGATCAAAAACCGGGTTTCTTCATCCAGGTCTTCCTGCTCATCCAGGGACAAATGAAAAAGATTCGGATCGAGCAAATCAAGTCTTCTTAACAGTTTCTTTCGGGCTTTTTTCAAGGCCTCATAATACCGGATCACCGCCCGGCGGCTGACCGCCACCACCTGGGCCTTTAATCCGTTGGGCATAATATTGGCGGCGTAGTGAAGCAGCATATCTTCTGCTTTAACCTGGATGAGATCTTTGGCCTCAAGAATATGTATTACGGTGCCGTAACGACGTCGGATGGCCTCCCGTTCCTCTTCGGTCCGTGACCGGAACATATCGTCAAAAAATTGATCCAGGGTGCGTCCGTCTTCAACGGCTGCCTCGGCCTTGCGCCCCTCATACAATATCTTGACCGTGGCCCCGTCCTTTTGGGACTGCTCGATGGTGTATTGATCGATATAGTCCCCGAAAATCTCGTGGGTTCTTTTTTTGCTTCTTCCGGCAATGATCGGCGTTCCGGTAAAGCCGATCTTGGCGCAGTTGGGCAAAGCCCGCATTATATTGGCATGCAGCATGCTGGTATGCGATCGATGGGCTTCATCCACCAGCACCAGTATGTTTTCGGAAGGGTTCCAGACCGGAAACAGCATCGGCTTTGCAGGAAGTTTGGGTTTGACCGGCTTTTGTCCTGAAGGGGCGGCCGCCTTCAGCAGGCGAGGAGCGGGAATTTCATAGTCGTCGGTATCCGGCGCTTTTTCCTGGTATTTCTGTACCATGGTGAAAACCACATTGGAACTGTCATCCCGCAGGTGTTTGCCCAGCGCATCTTTGTTATGGGCGCGATAAATGGTTTCTCCGGTCAGGGCGGCGCTCTCCTTGAGCTGCCGTTCAAGGTTGATCCGGTCGGTGATCACCACCACCTTGAAGCGTTTAAGGTCCGGCAGGGTACGCATTTTGCGCACCAGAAATACCATGGTAAGGCTTTTTCCGGATCCCTGGGTGTGCCAGATGATGCCGCCGCGCTGGTCCGTGTCGCCGTGCTCTGTTCTCGTCTTTCCGTGCCGCAGCCGGTCAATGGCCTTGTGAACCGCCCGGAACTGCTGGTAGCGGCCCAACAGCTTTACCTGCCGACCTTGAATCTGATCAAAAAGAATGAAATTCCTGACGATATCCAGCAGATGTTCCTTGCGCAGCATGCCGGCCACCAGCGTTTCCTGGCTGTTCAGTCTCTTTTTGCCCAGTGAATTGGCGACCTTTTTCATGGAAACCGGGCTGGTATCTTTCCACTCCATGTATTGTTCATACCCAGGCCCGACCGTCCCTGCCCTGGCCTTCTGCCTGAATGTGCTGATCATAAACTGGTTGTAATAAAATAGCCGTTCGCATCCCTCGTCTTCTTCAACTTCAGGCCGCTGGTTGGAGTATCGCAAAAGCTGATTGATCCCTTCTTCCATGGGATGGGTCAAACTCGGACTTTTGCATTCCACCACCACCAGGGGGATTCCGTTGACAAACAGCACGATATCCGGAACGACAAAATGTCTGCCGCCGGGAACCTCCACCCGGAACTGGCTGACAACCAGAAAATCGTTCCTTTCAGGATTTTCAAAATCGATCACCGCGGCCGTGCGGTCCCTGTCATGAGCAGTACCTGCATCCCCGCTGACTTCTACACCGCCAACGACCAAGTCAAGAACCTCCCGGTTGGCTTCCATCAGTTTTGGCGCACTGGTGCGTTCCAGCCGGCCGACCACCTGATCGATGCGCTCGTCATCCAGCCAGGGTTTGCCCGCCTCATCCAGGTTGATCGTTTTCAGCGCGGCCCGCAGTCTTCCGGTCAGCAGGACATCGCGAAAACTCTCCCGCTCCGTCAGATACGGTACGTCGATATCCCCTTGGATGTGATTCCATCCCATCAGCTTTAACTGCTCGATAAAGGGGATCTCCACGTAGGTTTTTTCATGGGGCAGCGCCGTCATACGGTTCCTTATGATTTATATGGTCGAATTCTTCGTTTTGAAAATTTTATATCGAATTCAGCGAATCAAATCCAGCGTATTGGGTCTGGATTGCGCCATATAACATTAACGGCGCAATTCACATAATTGTTTTGGCGCAATATTAATTTAATCAATACAAATGGTTATAAAAATACATTGCGCCTTAATTGCGTCAAAAAGACATTAAAGAGCTATCTTGACGCAATTGGTTTAATCAGTTTTGGGATACCACAAAGCAGCCCGGGTACGACCTACTACATATATGCTGCCTTCACGCCTCATTTCAGCCAACAATTTTTGTACCTGGTTATGAGACAGGTTTGGCAAAACTTCTTTAAGTTCACGGAGTTGAGAACCAGAATTTTTGTTGTCCCGGATGTGTTTTAAAAGCAGCGTTTTATTCGTCTCACGGTCTAAGCCGCGTTTGCGTGTATACACCCCTTTTTTACCAACAAACTCATAAAACTTACGAGATAAAATATTTTTGCGGCCAACTTTCTCGATGACACCGAGTTTGCGAAGAACGGGCATTCGATCCTTTGCCCAATCCGGTATGGCCTGTTCCCTGTGAACAGCGTCAATGACCATAAGATCTGTTACATTGAAAGGCGTTTGCGTAACATTAGCTATTTTTTCAAGAAACCTTAAGAACTTCGGGTCCTTAACTTCCCCATCCAGGGCAAGAAAGACCTGGTAGTCATCCGAAAGCGAATAGTTCGGTGGGCGTTTACTTTCTTTTACACATGCTTCGAACATACGGTCGGCACCCTGGCCTGATCGTTCAACCAAACCACATTTGGCAAAGGCTTCCGCAATACGGCGGTTGCGTGGATACTGGCGAATCAATATGTTTTCAGGGGTGATGCCGGGGGGAAAGCCACCCGGGCTGATAATTTCCAGCTTGTTCGGAAACTGCCGGATAAATACAGAACCGCCGAGCCGGTAATCGCGATGGCTGACAGCGTTCAGAACTGCTTCCCGAATCACGGTTTCATTAAAGGTCGGAATATCCCACACAAAAAGACCTTCCTGATAATGATACCGTTCGTTTCTCAGATTGATGGTGTTCCAAAGGTCGTCATGAAACAAAAAGAATCCTTCTCGATATTCCGAACGCTGTTGATAAGATATTGAGGACTCCGCTGATCGATATTCGAAAACAACTTCGGCCTGGGCCAGATGTCTTCCCAATGCTTCCCGGGTGCCGAACAGAATCAATGCCGCATAGGTAATGCCGCTATGCACAATCAATTCCGCATCCGTTAAAATCTGCTTGCGGGAATAGTGGTCCAGCGCCTGGTTTCCGGAACGGCGGCGCCACATTTTTCTGAACAGTTCAATTGCATCCGGGTGTAAATCCGCTACTGAAGCCTTCGAGCAAATTTGAGCCGAAAAATCGGGTTGGGACTCGGCAAAAATTTTCTTTAACATATCGGGCGTCATGGGAACCAGGTCCTCTCCGCCGCGCATCCAGTATGCGCCCTTGTATTGAACCGGTGTACCGATAGGTCTTGAAGGCACGTTGAATACCAGCACGCGGCCGTCAGGATGGTTTAAGGATTCCGCTTCCACGCGCAAACACAATCGTTCGATGAGCCCGGATTTGGTGCGTTCCAAATTTTGAAACGCCCGGCTTCCAACTACTTTCCGAGGCTTTTTATCGGTTATGCCAAGGATTATTCTTCCACCACCCTCGTTGGCCAAAGCCACACAATATTTGACAAGCTTTTCAAAATCGAACCGTTCCTTGGCTTCCTTGAATTCAAGGTGTTCATCTTCAGAAGCTTTGATCCAGGCTTTAAGCTGTTCCAGTGTCACGTTCATTTTTTGAATTCTTTAAAATACGTTTTTCCGCTTACACCTTAACCCTGACCTTACCGGTCAACAGGTCGTGCATTAACCCTTTTTTCTGGAGTTTGAGCTTGTCGCGGTATTTTTCTTCGGCGCGGATGCGGGCGTCGTAGGTATTGTATAGATCTCCAATTCTGTGTTGTTCCCTATATTTTGGTTTAGCAATTATAAGTGGCCGTAAATCTTCTAAATTTATATTTTTTTGTGCGCTTTGAGGGGCGCGAGCCTCCAATGTTTTCTTCGCATTTCTTATACAAAGCTCAATATACCGAACATTATTAGAGGGACGAACAATTGCACCAACAACACTATCTGGAAAGTACATCGGGAATCCCAATATAGCAGTATCAGCTATATTTGCAGCCATTGTTATTGCTATTGTTTCTTTGGGGAATTCGCGACTCACCGACGCCCCTCTATCATTAAGTGTTTGAGAATAAGAGTCAAGGATTCTACCCTCTGCATTTGCAATATCCCCTGTTTGAACAAAAGGATATTTTCCTCCGTAAAATCGGGGATCATTTCTTGGCCTATGGGTAAATTTTCCTCGATCTACTTCTGCAATCTCCTCCAAAGGTTTTATATCCCATTCCTTTGGAATCCTCCCCACCAGTGAATCCTTAAACTGCTCCGGATGGGCCTTGGGGTCCCGTAGTCTTCCGTTTTCATCCAGCCCGCGGGTCAACAGGTCATTAATTAGCCCCTGTTTCATGGCCTTGAGTTTTGAAATCAGCGCTTCGGTTTTTTGTATGGCTTCGTCGATAGTGTCGAGGATTTCGGCGATGCGGCGTTGTTCGTTAATAGGTGGCCTTATGAAGTTAATGGCACAAAGTTGTGGGACCTGGATCGTTTTTATTGTTGTTGCTGATGTGGCTAAGTTTAATGCCTCCTGAAAAAAATCGGAAGTTAAATAATGGCGTATCCATTTTGGTTCTATAAGCGATTTTAAGAATTTCATCTTTATTAGGTTTGCAGTAATAACAGCCCCACGGAGTCTCTTGGGAACTATTGCAATTTTCCCCATAGTCCCTCTCACTGACATAACAAAATCATTAGCCTCTAAATGCACCCGTGGGAACCGATTAGCTGTTTCCTTGCTTATGTAACGAAAGGCCTTAGCGTTTTCCTCAATAGTACCTCCTTCTTTTATGAGTTCTCCTCGAATCTCCGGCACTCCACTCTCTACATATTTAATATTAAAATAGGTTGGATACCGGTATATTTCATTTAGAGAATTGCCTATATTCATTATCTCCCAATCAGATGGTATCATTCTTAATGGAGAGTTTTTTATAAGCTCTATATGGCCTGCTTTCATTTTACTAACTTTTATATCCTAGGGTATACATAGACCCATCAAGTTTCTTCTTGCCGTTTGCTCTTTCCTTTTCAATATCTCTCAACGTCACCCGATACTTATCCCACCAGTTCTCCACGGCGGCAATCACTTCCTGGCGATGGGCCGTAACATAGCTGTCCAGATCCCCGGCAAGCTTCTCGTTGAAAATATCCAACACTAGTTTCCGGCAGTCGTCTTCGGTTAGGGCCTTTCGAGCGGCATGCAGGCGTTTGATAAATTTTCGTTGAAGGTTCTTAAGCTGCTTTTTGGCGTCTTTTAAGCGGTTCACGATGTCGTCATAAGGCTTGAGTTTTTCTTCCAGGGCCTGAATTTTTGTTTCAATAGGCTGCACCTTCTGATTCAATTCCTTTAATTGTGCTTCCATGGCCGTGGTGTCATCACCTTTTTCCTGATGAAATTTAATGGAACCTTTTTTGCGGACACTGCCCGATAGAATCTTTTTTTGTTTTAGATATTCCTTGATGTCGTGTTTCAGAGCCTTGATTTGCGTCTTTAACACCATAGCGTAGTTGGGCTTTTCCCCGTCTTCATCAACCTCATCCGCTTCATCTTCGACCGCATCATCGCTTTCAAAGGCTTCCTTTTCCTTCTCCAGGGTTACGATATCCAGACGCACCTGTTCCAGCTCCTGCAAATAATCGGGCATCAGTCGCAGCACCAGGGGATCTTCGGCCAGATCAAAATGGTTGCCTTTGGCATCTTCCATGGCCGCCTCGATGGTATATACCCAGCCGTCCATCAGCCCGCCAAATCCTTGGGCCATCAAGGTTTTCAGATCGTACTGGGTCTCATACCACCAGGAAGCAAAAACGCCTGCAGTTTTGAATCGGTCCAGCAAACCCTTGGATGCAATTTGAGAGACAAACGACTCCAGCAGATCGGACCGGACTTCCATCAGGTTTTTGGTATCCGGAAGATCAATTAACGCCTGATGATATTCTTTCCACCATCGATCAAAGGCGGTTTTGATTTGACTTTCTTTCCGGCGTATGCCCTTACCGGCCTCAATCCGGGTCTTGATTTGTGTCCGCTCTTTAATGGCAGGATCAAAGTCATAGTAATCCGCATCGCGCTCCAAGAAGATGGTTTCGATCTTGAAGCCATGGGCAGAAAGCAGGTCTGTTTTGGCTTGGACTTCGCTTTTGGGAACCCCGCCCAGCAAATGGGCCCGCACATCGTGGGGTTCGGGCAGGGGGGCATTGTCCGCATAGCGGCGAATGTTCAGGTTCCAGTCGTTGGCCTCCAAAATATCTTTGGAGACCACGGCGGCATATCCGGGAATGTCTTCAAAAGCATCAAAAGCAGATGTTATCTTTTCAATATGCTCGGGTCTGAGATAATTCTGAGCACGACCGGAATGAAACTCCCGGTCTGCATTGATAAACAGAATTTTGTTTCGGCGTTCTTCCGGCTTGGACCCTTTGGCCCGGCACACCAAAATGCAGGCCGGAATCCCGGTACCGTAAAACAGGTTGGGCGGCAAACCCATGACCGCTTCCAGTAAATCATCTTGGATAATGCCTTTGCGAATCTCTTTTTCAACCCCGCCGCGAAACAGCACGCCGTGGGGCATGACCGTAGACATCATGCCGTTGGTTCTCAGCACCGCCAGCATGTGCTGCAAAAACATAAGATCGCCCTTTTTGCCGGTCTCCGGGCAGGAACCGTACCGAAACCTTTCGGAAAATTTCATCCCCTCTTTGGTGTAATTCTGGCTGAAAGGCGGATTGGTAATAACCCGGTCAAAGCGCATCAATTCACCGCCTTCCACATGCATGGGATTCCAGAGCACATCGTCATTGTGAATATCGGCGTCCTGGATGCCGTGAAGGATCATATTCATCATGCACATGGACCAGACCCCGCCGTTATTGTCCTGGCCGTACAGCCGCAGGTTGAAAGGGTTGCCGCCGTGCTCTTCAATATACAGCTTGGAAAGAATCAGCATACCGCCGGAACCCACACAGGGGTCGTAAATTCGCATGCCTTCGCGGGGTTTAAGGATTTGCACCATCAGCCGCACCACGTCCCGCGGGGTATAAAATTCTCCGCCCTTTTTGCCTGCCGAATCCGCAAACTGACCGATCAGATACTCATAGGCCGCACCGATCAGATCCGGGAATTCAAAATCATCATTTCGGAGGCGGTATTTGTTGAAGTGATTGATCAGATCGCGCAGTTTCCGGTCCGGGATTCTGGTCTTACCGGCTTTCTTCAAAAAGTTAATGTGAGCCAGGACGCCATCCAGGCTTCGGTTATCCTGTTCGAGCACTGCCAGCGCCTTGTTCAGACCGTCTCCGATATTGCGGTGCAAATGCTTAATGGTTTTCCATCGCGCCGCCTTGGAAACATAAAACGAAGCCGCATACCGGGAAGGATCTTCGGCGCGTTTGACGGCCTGGGCTTGAGTGCGGCCTTTGGCACGGTGGGTTTTACATATCTTTTCATATTCCTCGTCAAAAACATCCGAACAGCGCTTTAAAAACAGCATGCCGAAGATATATTCTTTAAACTCGGAAGCATCCATCTTGCCCCGCAGGATGTCGGCAGCGGAAAAAAGATGGTGTTCGAGCTGTTTGAGCGTCAGTTTCCTCATGAGATTGAATCGTCTCCGGTAAACATTTCGGGAAGCTCCTGTCTTAGACTCAAAAATCCTCCCTGTCCGATGATGACATGGTCCAGCACCGGGATATCCACTGTCCGGCAGGCCGTCACCAGTACGTCGGTCAATTCGATGTCTTCCGGACTCGCCTCGGCAGGCGCGGTAGGGTGGTTATGAGCGAAAATCAGAGCCGAAGCCTTCTTTATCAACGCCGACTCGATTACTTCGCGAGGATAGACGGCAGATGCATCGACCGTTCCCCTGAACAGAACGTCTTCTCCGATCAGTTGTTTTGACCGATTCAGATGAAGGAGTCGAAATTCCTCACGAACAAGGTCTCCCATGGACACGGACAGGTAATCGAAGAGCGCGCGGGGATTGTTAATGACATTGACTTTTTCGAGGGGTTGGCGCAACTGGCGCTTGGCGATTTCCATAGCTGCCAGGATTTGGGCGATTTTGGCCTTGCCCACACCTTTTACGTTCAGCAAATCCTGATACGTAGCTGAAATTAGCCCGGAAAGACCGCCGAATCTGGCAATCATTTCCCTTCCCAAAGCAACCGCATCCTGTCCTTTACGGCCGGTTCTCAAAAGAATTACCAGCAGCGCAGCATCGCTTAACGCCTCCGGACCTTTCTCTAAAAGCATCTCCCGGGGTCGGTCTCCCTCAGGCCAATCCTTGATATGAAGGCTATGTTTTTGTTTCCCGCTCATAACTGAATTTTCACATTGATGCCCACCTCAGAAAAACAAAATCCCCCGTTCTCGTTTCTGCGGAAAGAGGGAATTTCATTGTGTCTAAAGGCATTATAATCCTTTTCATGGTTCAGACAATTATGACGGCTTCGTAAAAAGTCCAATTCCTGCGTTGCGCTTCATTTCGTGTTCACTGCGGCGTACATAAGTACGGCTCATTCCACGAAATTCGCCACGCCTTGAACTTGAACTTTTTACTTTGCCGTCTCAATTTTGACTTTTTACGAGTTCATCAATTATGGAGGCATCACAAAATAACCAAAAATCAAATAAATAGTCAAGAATATTCATAAAATTGAGTTGTCACGTCTCTGATAATAATACAATTGATTAATCATACGAATTTTATTCAGAACTTACGAATAGGGCGATAGATTCATCTGAAAACAATGAATCCAAAATCTGAAAATACTCAATAAATGTTATTTCCCGTGATCGTGGGCCTGATTGTAAGTGTTTGACCGTCCGTGGACAGGGTTACGGCACCGTTACGGGCGGTGCCCAGTATGCGGCATCCCTTGTCCTT
>Ga0272444_10005318_pt1 | contig 11162 bp, 7 predicted proteins | sample SSMForm13_FD_201033 | JGI IMG/M metagenome (GOLD analysis project Ga0272444, IMG submission 201033) | Marine sediment archaeal communities from Little Sippewissett salt marsh, Falmouth, MA, United States - SSM-Form-13 | ecosystem: Environmental > Aquatic > Marine > Wetlands > Sediment ... | reverse complement strand
CGTCAGCTCCGCGATCCACTCTCCGTACAGGTAATCGGCTGTCGATCCCCCGAACAACATGTGGCCGTACGTGTCGATCGATCCCGTCGTCCACGTTCCCGTGAACCCTTGCCAGACCCAGATCGCAGGCATCACCAGCGTCGTGTCGCTCACCACTTCGAACGTCCCGATCGTGTACGCCACGTCCATGTCCAAGTCGAACGCATCGAACTGGCCCACCACCGGATCGAACTCCGTCCAGAACGAGAACGTCCCCGTGATCTCTCCCTGCGCGAGTGTGGTGAGCCCGAGGATCACGACACTCAGCATTGCCACTGCCAGCATTCGCTTCATCATCGTTCTCACCTCCCTACTTCGCGTAGTAGTGATACGCTTCGTCCATCACGAACGTGATTGCCATGTTGCTGTCGTCACCCATCGCAATGTCGTTCTTGTCGACGGTGAACTCATCCAGCGTCACCGTTCCCGTCACGTCGAACACGAGCTTGGCGAACTCGCCCGCCGGCAGGCCCGCGCAGGGATGTGCGACGAAGAAGCCGCCGCTACCTGGACTTGGGTCGAACTGCTGTGCGAGAACCTCAAACCCGTTCAGGCCTTCCACGCGAACGTTGTCAACCTTGTCCGTGTAGGTGATCCCCGTGATCTGCACCGCCACCGATGCCAGTCCGCCGTCGGGCATGTCGCGCACCGACAGCAGGATCTCGCCGCGGCCTTCGAACAGCCGGACCTCCCCGAGAATCAGCGTCGGCGTCCCTGCGCCCGTGAACAGCTCCATGCAGCCCGCCAGCCCGAGGACCAACCCCGCGCCCAGCGCACTCAGGAGCAGCAGCCTCCTCCACCGTTTGCTCATCGTGCCTCCTTGGCTTCTTGTCACTCACGTTCCTCGACTCACGGGAGTTCCGTCCGAATGTCAATCGCGTACTCAGCTAGGATGACCGCATCATCCATGTCGACATCTCCGTCTCTGTCAACGTCAGCGGCATCTCTCTGTGCAGGTGTACCTCGGTATCCGCCTTGAGCCATCGCATATGCGAGTCGTGCATCCAGTGAAGTCACGTCGCCATCACCGTTGATGTCCCCGACCAGTGAGAAACACAGAGAGCTGCATTCCGAGAAGCGTCTACCATCAAGGATGTCCTGCATGCGATGGAACGTGCACTCAGGAGTGTTGTTCGGGCCCAAGTACCAGAACGTGGCGCCCTTGAGCCCATATTGAAGGACCAGGTCAAGCTTCCTGTATGTGCTGGCATCGTCCTCGTACCACACGTTGATTCTCGGACCATCTTCGGCTTCGGTGTACGTGAAGTGAGGAATGCACTCGGAGTCTCTTCCCCACGCGAAGTAGGCGTACTTGTCCCTCTCGCTTAGCATCGCTTCGACTTGCTTCCAGTAGACGGCGTGCCCTCCATCGATTCGGGTCTTGTGGCCGTAGAGGGGAAGTCCAAGCACAAGCTTCTCCCGAAGTCCAGGATCATCCCCTAGAATCCAATCCAGCTCCTCCTCGATCCATCCAGGACGCGAGTGATAGGGCAGTGAATCGCACGCCAGCGGCGCGTTCTCGTCATGAGGTGTTTCCGCAAGAGCTTCCTTCCAGCAGTTGTCGTAGGCCATCATGCGGACTTCGTCCACACCCGAGAAGTTCTCTACGTGGCTGGGATTCACAGATACGGCCAACAGCTTCCCATGGAGATGGAGTTGTGCCCCTAGCTCGACCAAGAAGGATCTGAAACAGGCTAGGGTCTCCTCCGGCTCGTACTCGTCAAGCCACTCGTAGTCGACATCGACACCCTCAAGACGCTCCCGAACCACGAAGCCGATGATCTCCTCGATGTGGGACTCACGGATGTTAGGCGTGCAGAGAAGGTCGTGGAGTTCCTCAGGATGGGCCTCGTCTCGACGATCCTCTAGCGTGAGGTAGACGGCGGTTTGCTGGCCGTGCGCGAGGCTGGCGATGGACCGCACGCACGACTCTGCAATCAGGTGGTCAAGTGACCCATCGTTCTCAAACTTGGCAGAGAACAAGGACAAGTGATCGAGAGTGCTCCAATGAGTCGGGAGTTCTCCGCAGTACCCATCCAGGTCCCAGTTTGCCACCCATCCACCCATCGAAACCTCGTTGCCCATGACAGGGCTGAGCCGAAGGTCAAACGGCTTCTCCGCATCCTCGGGAACGTTCGCATCCTCTAACTCACTGCTGATGTAGCCGGCCTTGGATGCGCAGATCTCGTAGTCTCCTTCTGGGAGCCCGTAGAAGGCGAACTCCCCGGCGAAGTCTCCGCTGACCACGTGAACGGGTTGCCCCCCTTGAAGCACTGAGACTGCAGCGCCAGGCGCTGTCACCCCTGAGAGCGCCGGAGTATCGGAGGCCGCTTCGATCTTGAGCTCGACATTGTCGAAGTACGCATCAATCGGGGAGAAGCTGTGGCTGTCGCCGTCGCCGAGGTTGATCATCCATTGGCGGGTCTCACCCATGTCGTAATACGGGTTCGCCTTTCGGCAGACCTCGACGTCGTCGACGTAGAGCACAAGTTCCCCCGGAACCTGCTCGCACCGAATGCTGTACCAGCGGCCGGCCTCGACATCAAACGGGGCAAATGCAAACTCCCTGACCGCATCTGGGTTGTCGTCCGGCGACACGCCGGCCGCGAAGCCGCGGAACGGCTCATACGGGTCTCCGCTGTTGCCGGCGCGGTAATGCGTTGTCATCGGTGTCCACACCTGGCAATGGGGATCCGTTACGAGGCAGCCTGTCGCTGTCGCCGCATGGTAGTACCGGTCGACGAGCTCGACCCGAACGTTGGAGTTTGGGTTGTTGAACCACACGTCATACGAGAGGATCAGGACGTCGTCGTCTCCGAGCGCAGGGACCTCCAGAATGACACCGACGTTCTGCCGCGCGCTCGACCCGGGGTTGCTGACGTGCAGAACACCTCCGTGGTCGCCTCCGACATCCACACGTTGCGGCCAGGCGCTTCCCGCATTCTCGTACTTGTCCACGTAGCACCACGTGCTCGACCAATCCGGAGCATCGAAACCATCGAGGAATGGAAGGGTGAGTGGCGCGTCATTCTCTGCCCCCGGCCGAACGGCGATCCGTACATTGTCAAGAAGCATGTCGCACCTGAAGTAGCTGTGGCTGTCTGCATCCCCAATTCGGAATAGCCAATCCTCTGGCTCCTCGAAGGCGTAGTAGGGGTTGTCATGGGCGTAGACGAGTGCGCCGTCGACGAAGAGTGAGAAGCCTGTTGGGGAGTTCACGAGGAGACAGCTGTGCCAGGTTCCCGCGCTCAGAGGCCACTCGCGCGTGTAGTTGACTTGTGAGTCGGGGTTTGGGGCATTGGGTACCCCGGTCCTGAAGCCTACAAGAGGGAAGAATGGATCTCCGGCGATTCCGGCGCGATAGGATGCTCCCGGTATGGCCCACACCGGCGCTCCTGGAGAGGCTGTACACCCGATCCCGCCGGAACTCAGCTTCGTGCCCGAATCGAAGAAGAAGTAGGAGGTCTCCGTGTTGAGCATGAAGTCGAAGCTGACTTCAAGCTGATCGCCATCGTCCAGCGCGGGAAGCGCATATGTTACCCCGGGATGCTGGATCTCCGAGGAACCAGGAGCAAAGATGTGAAGCACTTGACCGTGGCCACCACCCACGGCTTGAACTTGCGGCCATTCAGTTCCGGACATCAAGTGGCACCAGTCGGTCGAGACAAGATCAAGCTCTCCGAGGCTATGGTCCTCGAAATCGTCCTCGAATAGAGTGATTGGATCCTCGCCGAATGCGGCTACCGGGCTTAGCACAGCGGTCAGCAGCATGCACATGAGGATGGTCGTTATCGCAGCACTAGCCGCAGAAGGCGGGTGCCTCATCTCTTGTGAATCGGCTCCGCCGCCACAACCAAGCTTCTGTCCCTTGGATCGAGTCGCCCCAGTCGTCACGCGAACCCAGCCGCGGATGCCCCAACAGGGCCCACCAGACACCATACCACCTGCCTCCTCCTGCGGCGCCTCCGCCGCGACCGAACTCAGCCACCACCAAGACCAACGCTACGCTGGCTGCAAACTGCCTAGCACGGGAACTCGTCGATCATGCCGATCACGTATTGCGCCACCAGCACGACGTCGCGACCGGTGAACTTGCCGTCGCAGTTGACGTCCGCCTGCGCGAACTCCTCCGGTGTCAGGTCCTTGCGCTTCGTGTGCAACCACGCATGGAAGATCACGGCATCGACCCACGTGACCTCGCCGTCACCGTTTGCGTCTCCCTTCGTTGGCGGAGCCGCTCCACAGACTGGCCCTAGCTCGATGTCGCCGGCTGCATTGAGTGGCTCGGTGAGTGCCAGGATCTGCGGGTTCGTGCCATCAAGACTTGCTCTAGCAACATTGTCCGTTCCGTAGTTGACCACAAACATCTCTCCGGCCGGCACGTCAAGTGCGATTCCGTACGGCAGGCTGAGCATCCCCCCCACGTGCAGAACCTCGACGCAGGTGCCATCAAGGTTGGCTCGAGTCACGCTGTCGGTCCCCGTGTTCACCACATACATCTTCCGTGCGACGAGATCGAGAGCGATGTCACGTGAGTTGCTCAGTTGTCCGTCTAGGTCCATCACCACCGGGAATGAACCATCAAGGTTCGCTTGCACAACGTTGACAATCGCTCCCGAGTAGTTCTGGACATACATCTTCCCGGCAGCAACGTCGAGGGCGATCCCGTACGGTTCATTCAGCGTGCCGCCGAGATCGAGTACGGCGGGCGATGATCCGTCGAGGTTCGCCACGGTGACACTATTCGTGTTCTCGTTGGCGATGTACATCTTCCCTGCCGCAATGTCGAGCGCGATGTGATTCGGCCCATCGATTGCCCCGGCCAGCTGGACGAGCGTCTCTGCGTTGCTGCCATCGAGATCTGCCATGATGATTTCGCTCTCAGTCCAATTGGAGACATACAGCTTCTGATCGATTGGGTTGATGGCGATGCTGAGCGGACCATGTGCTTCGCAGCCCGCGACATCATGTCGGACCGCGTCCGATCCATCGAGGTCGGCCGTGACGACCTTGTGCGCGCCGAAGTCCGTGACATAGACCCTCTCGAAGGCACTATCCATAGTCGTTGCCCCGCAGCTCTCATTCGAGTAGCCGGAATCGCCACTCGCGGTGTATGCAGCGACTCGATAGCAATAGGTCCCCGAGGCAATCGGTGAATCCTGATAGGCTGTGACGTTCTCCCCCGCCGTGTCGATGACGCTGTACGTGCCGCCGTTTGGCTTGCGCTCGATCTTGAACCCGGTCTCGCCGACAGAGTTGTCCGCCCACACGAGGTTGATCTGATCCGATCCGACTCCAGTTGCTGTCAGACAACTTGGCGCGGCGGGCAGCGCAACGCCAACGCCGATCTTCAGAACGTCGACGTGCGTGTCGATGTCCGCACCGGATGTGAGCTGCGTAGGTCCAGTTCCAGACAAGTCGCTCCGCCAGAGATCATCGTGATCGGAGTAGATGAACGAATCGCTGTCAGCAAGGAAGGAAGCGTACTCCGTGTGCAACCCAGCGAGAATAACTTCAGCATCCGATCCATCCGGGCGAACCTTGCTGAAGCCGGGGTCCTGGTGATAGAGAATCCACGCTCCATTCGGCGACCATTCAACGGGAGATGTTGTCGGAGGCAGCACCTGTCTAGGATCGAAAGCGGCGACCGGCGAGATCTGAATGTTGGCCGATCCCCCGACGCCGGGCGTTCCTTCGCCCCAGACGAATTCGGCGCAATCGGGCGACCAGGAGCCCTGTGGGTAGTTGCCGTCATTGCCGTCGTTCAGCATCCGCTTTCCGGTGCCATCCGGATTGATCTCAACGACTTCGCCGGCGCCGTTCGTGTAGAAGATCTTGTCGCATGGGCCCCAGTCCTTGACAAGGCAACTGCCAGACGTGTTCGGAACGAGTTGATCGCCCGTTCCATCCGCGTTCATCACATGGATGCCGTCAGACGTGTTCGTGTAGGCGATCTGCGAGCCATCGGCCGACCAGTGCGGATTCTCTTCGCGGGCCGAATCGAAGGTCAGCCGAATCAGCTCCGACCCATCCGGCTTCATTCGCCAGATATCCCAGTTCCCGCTACGATCCGACATGAAGACGACATCGTCCTCCTCCGTGCTCGCATCCAGATCCGACACGTAGAGTTCGGCCACCCGATTGCCTACGTTGTCATCCCATTTCGAGTCCTCGTTCGTGATCTTGAACGCGTGAGTTCCTTCAGCGACCGGAATCGCAAGGAGATGGGGCTCCGTGAATGGGTGTCCTTCCTTCCACCCCCCCGGCGAACTCGTGCATGAGACGGCAACGCCATCCACGTAGAACATCAGGAGTCCACCCTTGTTCCCATCGGTGCCAAGACTCGTCACGTCGACGAGAATCTGCCCGGGCCCAGTGACGCTCGTCTCGAAAGCCGCCGCTTCCTGAGCGCCCGCAGTAAACGTCGTCACGTAGATCGCGTCGCTCGTATCGATTGGGTCCGCATCGAAGAACACGGAAAGCGTGTCGGGACCAGCGTTGTCAACGCCCCCTCGCGACACGTAGTCAAGCCGGATCACCGTTGAGCCGGGGAGAACATCGAGATCTATCTGATTGCTGGCATGGCCTTCGGTACCCTCACAGGCCGCTCCCCAAAGGACTCCCTCAAATGAGGAATGACAACACGTGTCGAGCCGGAGCCAAACGTTGTAGCTGTCTCCTTCCTCGATCCCTATCATGAAGTGCCCATCACGGGACGCATCAGGATTGGAGAGGACGAACTGCAGCCGTCCTTCCGAGGGGACCGTCCAACTGATATCGATCGCATCAGCGTCCTGACTTGGATCGCCTATAACCCACTGATGAACCAGTGTCGGAGCTCCAAGCACACAGGGAGATAGACCGAAACAGACAGCCACTGCCACCAACAGAGCAAACCGAAGGGAACGCCTCCTTGCGTCAGCCACGCCACCAGCCTCCTTCTCGCGGTGGCCCGGCGATCTCGAGGAGATCCGTAGCTTTGCGTCCCGCCCTCGCGAACGGTTTGCCCTTCTCGCGAGTTGCTTGCCTTGTCACGAACGTGACATGTACCACAGTAGTCAACTCAGGGCATCGTGTCAAGCAGAAGCAAGGAGACGCAGACCAGGATGGCACTATCCATGCATTCTAGGTTGAAGTTGACTAGCAGGTCCTAGATTCGTCTGCTCCGCGATGCGGAGAGGCGACCCTCGTCATCGAAGCCCTTGAAGTCAAGGGTTCCCGAACCTTCACCAACCTCAATCGAGACCGCCGTCTCCCCGTCTGCAACCTCGATCGCGTCCCGCGTGTGGCCGTCGACATGGATGTCCACGGATGACAGGTTCTTCGTGTCCAAGGTGATCTCCGCGGTACCGCCCGACACCCGCGCCGATGTGATCGAGAGCCGATACGGTCTGCGGCGACTAAGGATCTTGGACGCATGCTCGATGAGATTCGGGTTCCCTTCAAGGACGTCTCGACGGGTCAACCAATGGCGCTCGTCCGGCACGACACCGAGATCCTCCAGCAGCGTCCCGGCATTTGGACCGACCCGCACGCTTCGACGAACGGCGGCATTCATCCCGGCATCGACGGACAAGGGATGGATAGAGGAGGAGCCCGTCGGCATGAGCTGACAGAGGACCGCGTGAGACCAAACGTTCGCCCCGCCGGCGCCCGTGTTGTCGCTGCAACCGAGGATCGGGCCGATCCCGTGGTCCTGGAATCCGGCCGCGAAGATGTCCGTCGCGCTGTAGCAGAGCGCGTCCGTGATCAAGACCACCGGGCCGTGGACTCTCTGGCCGATCGCGTTGCAGCGATCCGGATCAGACATCGGACGAGCAACCGAGAAGGCGGCCCCCGTTTTCACCGCCGACGCAACCGACTCCGCCCAAGGCTTCAGACTGCTCGGCTGCGGCAGACTGGGATCGGAGTAGGCCTGCGTGAGTGCTCTCGTCTGCGACGTGTTGATGAACTGAAAGCGCGCCGGCTCGATGCGATTGGGGGTGAGGAGCTGAAGCAGATCCTCGGCCGCGTAGATCAGTCCGCCCGGATTCCCCCGCACATCGATGATGAGTCCGTCTTCGGGAAGGGACTCGGTCAACTTGAGGAATTCGGCAACGAAGAGATCCGATCGACCGACGCCGAACGTGAAGATGCGGATGTACCCATACGTTCCGTGTGTCGTCTTGACCGGCTTTGCGAGGAAGACGGTGGGCATACTCGTCTTCAGGCTGTCGCCCACTGCGAGTGCGCCCGCTTCCCCCAGAGCGATCCGCCGGTCAAATTCGACGGCGTCCGGCGCGAACAGGTTCTTCTTCGCCTCGTGTACCGCATCCGATTGGATGTCGTACCCGAGGGCTGTCGCTGCATTCGATGGATGGTCGGGATCGACGGCCTGCTGACCAGGCTCCGGTGATCGCACATCCCAGGCGAGCCGCTCGTCAACAACGTCTCCGTCACTCGTTCGATGCGTTACGACGATCCACGATTCATCCGGCGGCAAGCTGCAGGTCAGGGGCCGCTGCGTGAGCGAGTTCAGACCCCGGGCGTGCCGTGCCGCACGGTTACTCCCCGAGTGCCGATCGCCGTTTCGCTCAACGGCAAGATGGATCGGAACGCCGTTCCAGTGTGTGACCTCGGTGCCGGGAACGAGCGTTGGATGATCGAAGCCATTCTCCGTCTTCGTCACGAGATAGTGTCGCCGGCCATCGTCGTCGAAGCACTCCTCAACTGCAAAGGGGAGGGTCGCGGTCAACCGCCGGTAGGGCGACGGCAGAAGGTACACGGTGTGCAAGTCGCGAACTGATGTGAAGATCTCGGTCATCTCGCGGTGAAAGGCGATGCCGCTCGCAGCATCGCCGTCCGACGCTAGCCGGTGACGGAGGAGCCGAAGACGCTGTACAGGATCGACCGCGTGCATCGCACGCTTGAGCGGCAGGTGGACATAGAAGCCCTCCATCAAGGCGAGTGCCTGCTCGACGATGCCGGCACGATCGTCTGGGGATAGGGGCATGGCAGACTCGAGAATCGTCGCCAGACTCCCCACACGTCCTTGCGACCCTTCACCTTCTCGCATGCCGATCGACCTCCCTGCGAAACGCAGCCGCGCCGTTGAGATGTTTCATCCTACTGCAGGTTGTCGAACGTCGTCTATTCGTAGGGGAAGAGGTGAGTAGAGAGTCTCGAACGTCGAGCCGCCGAACGTACAATCGAGCCTATGCAGATCACGTTAGTCTCCGACTACGACGATCGATGGCAGGGGCTGTTCAGGGAGATCGAGGCATTCTTGGCCGAGGTCCTCGACGGGCTCTTCCTACGGATTGAACACGTTGGAAGCACGGCCATTCCGGGCATGACCGCGAAGCCGATCATCGATGTGGTCGTCGTAGTCGAGCCAGGCCGGCTCGACGCCGTCACAGCCGCTCTCGCTGGCTGCGGGTTCGCGCATGAAGGGGATCGAGGCATTCCCGGGCGAGAGGCCTATCGGCCGATCGAAGGAACACCGGCCGCCCGCCTTCCGCGTCAACATCTCTACGTCTGTCCGGAGGGGAACCGGTCGCTCCAGGAGCAGCTCGCCTTCCGCGACTACCTTCGTGCACATCCCGACGAGGTCGAAGCTCTGAGTGCGCACAAGCGCGCCCTCTGCATCGAGCACGACAACGACAAGGAGCTCTACATCAAGGGGAAGTCGGAGGCCGTACGCGCGATCATCCGTCGGGCGATGCCGGACGGCCGCTGTCTGGCGCCGAAGGTCGATTGACCCGCAGCCACTCGTACATCAGAACTCCGCCGGCAATGGACACGTTCAGGCTCTCGGCGCTCCCTCGAAGAGGAAGCCCGACATAGCTCACGAGCCTCTCTCGAAGATCGGGGCTGAGCCCGCGCGCTTCATTGCCGAGAACGAGTGCGACGCTGCCTCGAAGCGCATCACCATCCCACACGCTCTGACCGTCCGCCGCGTCGGCGCCGACGGCGCGGATGCGGTGTCCATCGAGCCAGGCCCAGATCTCGCCGACGGCTGCTGTACGACCGAACGGAATCGAGAAGAGGGAGCCCATGGTCCCTCGGACCGTCTTCGGATCGAACGGGTCGACGCAGGGCTCAAGCAGGATAGCCGCTCGAGCGCCGACGGCATCGGCCGTCCGGATCAGCGTTCCGAGGTTCCCTGGATCCTGGAGTCGGTCGAGAATGAGCGTCAGGCCATCTGCAGCCTCGATCTCGTCAAGAGACCTCTCGAGCGTGCTGACGCGGAACGTGGCTGCCAGTCCTTGAGACGCCTCCCGCTCGGAGAGCGTGGCGAGAACGTGTGCGGCCACGTGCACAGGATCGGCGCCAGCGTCTGTCAACTCGCGAAGAAGCCGAGGTGCCGTCTCTCCGACGAATGTCTCCTCGCAGTAGAAGACGTCGAGAGGCCGAACGCGTGCCGGATCCTTCTGCAACCGTTCGACGGCCATCGAAAGGATCTGAAGCCCCTCGACGAGGAAACGATCCTGCCGCTCCCGATGCTTCCGTTGCGTCAGCTTCCGTGCCTCGACGACTCGGCTGTTCCGAACTGATGTGATCCTGCTCTCATCGCCGCCCATGCACCTATTGTGCCAACGAGATCGAGCGCGGGCTACTTGCCTCTCAGCGCCTCGACGAGACAATCGACAAGGGCTCCACAGCCCTGCACGAGCTTCGCCCGAAGCCTTGCGTCAACCGGCTCCCAGTGGAAGACGTATCGGAAGCCGGAATCCTCGCCATCTCCAGTCACGGTGTGCTCGAAGGACTCGGGCATGCCGTTGGGCGCCTCCGCCAACAGAAAGCGCTGTTCCTCGTCTTCGTACCGGGCTGTCCCAAGCTCACACACGAGGCCGATGCCTTCGATACCCGCCTCCTCCCGAACTTCCCGAATCGCTGCCTCCTCGAAGGATTCACCGGCCTCGACGCTTCCCTTCGGCACCTCGAGCCCCGGTTCGTCGTGGCTCTCCAGAACCAGCAGCCTGGGCGAGGGGGCGCTGGCACCATCTCTTCGGACGACGTAGACGAAGGACTTGCGAGTCGACACAGCTACCCCTCGTCGGCCAGTGCCCGCCGGACCAGCGTCTTCAAGGCTCGCTTGTGCCCCGTCGGCTTGATGGTCTCGAACTCGACCGCTTCGCAGC
>Ga0272444_10005317_pt1 | contig 11163 bp, 14 predicted proteins | sample SSMForm13_FD_201033 | JGI IMG/M metagenome (GOLD analysis project Ga0272444, IMG submission 201033) | Marine sediment archaeal communities from Little Sippewissett salt marsh, Falmouth, MA, United States - SSM-Form-13 | ecosystem: Environmental > Aquatic > Marine > Wetlands > Sediment ... | reverse complement strand
GATCGAGATGCGTCAGGAGATCTCTCGCCGCCGAGGCCGGTTCGCCGGTGTAAGATCGCACTTCCGTGAAACAGCCGCTGCGCTTGAAATCCTCGGCGTCGAGGTCACCAACCAGCGCCACGGCGTCACCATTGCGGGTGAAGACGAAAAACGACTGCCAGGTGACGTCGTGTCCGATTACCAGAGGCAGAACTGGGTCGGCCATCATCGGGGTCTCACGGACGAAGACCAGCCAGGCATCGAGGTCAAACTCGGCCAGAAGGGCCCTGGCCTGCGCTATTTTGCTCCGGACTATCTCCATATGATCCTCTCGAAATCAGCCGGCTCATAGTACCACATTTCCTTATGCTGCGCAACCGCTTTTGCGGGGGCCGACAACGCTATCAACGGTATGCTGTGCACAAACTGCACATGTCAGGGCGTCGGGTCCTGACAGGTGTACTTTCGGTAATGATTGGGTGTTGCCGAACCGATAACAAGCAAAAGTCTTTGATCAATCCCGAGCACCAATTGCACTGACAATCTCGCTGAATCCATACACGGAGGTTTACCATGTACGAATCCGCACAAGGCGACTTCTACGGCATGTTCTTCTGGATCGCCGCCCTGGCAATGTATTTCTACTTCTCTTTTGCGCAATATAAGATGGCGCAGAAGACCGGACATACGGCTCCCTGGTGGGCGTTCATTCCGATCTTGAACACCTTCCAGTTGATTCAGATGGCCGGCAAGGAGTGGTATTGGTTCCTGTTCTGTCTGGTCCCGATCGTAAACGTCATATGTTTTGCGATCCTGTGGGCCAATGCGGCCAAGGCCTGTCACCACGCACCGTTCTGGGGCGTGTTGATGCTTCTGCCGTTTATCAACTTCGTGGCCGTCGGTGTGCTCGGCTTCACTCAGGGCAAGCACTTCTCACACACGCCGCCCCCGCCGGCGCAACCTCGCCAACAGACCCCGGCCGGCGTCGCCTGATACGTACGTCGATCAGTAGATGCAGGAAGGCGAGCCCCATGGCTCGCCTTTTTCGTTTCCGGCAGATCAGTTCGCGCCTGAAAATCCGACATCACCGGCCGCCGCCCCTTGTCAGTTCGAGCAACCAGATCAGGGCGTAACAAGCAAGCAAATACAGTACAACATACAACAGGAGATACCGGCGCGGTTGCCAGTTGGTCGAATAGAACAGGCGGAGAATGCCCGAGCGTGCTTGTTTGATTCTGAGAAGCCCGTACAACACGGATATGACAGGGATAACGATCGCCACCAGCAGGGCCTTCCAGGCAATGTCCAGGTAGAGTCTGAATTCGGTCATTTCACGGTTCTGCCGGATGATCCGTCGGGGAAACGGCTCCTCGGTGGACTACCACGCTAGTCGATTTCCCGTGCCGGGGGGCCGTCATACTCAAACGGCAAGGGACCGAGTTTACGCATCGGACGCTCGCGGGTCATTTCCTCGTAGGCGTGGGCCAGGAGGCCGGGCACGCGTGAGATAATGAAGAACCCTTTGCCGAGTCGCCAGTCGAAGCCCATGTCCGAGATCACGGCCGCGATAGCGCCGTCGACGTTTATCGGCAACTGCTTGCCGAGTTTGTCGTCCAGGGCTTTCTCGATGCCTTTGCACAACTCGATGTGTCGCCCGCTGTAGCCGTGGCGAGCGGCGATTTCGAAGAGCTTGCCGGTCCGGGGGTCTACTTTGTGTAGACGATGACCGAATCCGGGCATGCGCTTTTTCGTGTCTTTCAGCCAATCGACGAGTTGACCGGCGAGTTCCTGAGGAGAACCGTCCTTGTTCGCCCACTCCTGCATGATGCGGGCGGACTGCTCGATGGCGCCGCCGTGGGTATCGCCGATCACCAACACGCCGCCGGCGATGGCTGCATTGAGAGAATTGCCGCCGGACATCACCGTACGCGTGCCGAGGACCGACGGCGGCGAAGCACCGTGGTCAATCGATGCCACCAAAATGGCGTTCATAAGTTCAGCCTCGGCCCGGGTCGGCAACTCGCCCTTGAGGATCAGGTACACCGTTTCGGCGTAGGAGAGTCTCTCCATGACGTCGGTAATGTCGTAGCCGCGCACCCGGATTTTGCCGGGTCCGATTTCGGTTATTGCTGTTTTCCAGGCATCATCAGCCATATGTCACCTCGAATGGTATATTATGTTCCCGTCGTTAGTGGGCCGGCAGCGCGATCATTGTTGGCCAGCGGAGTCCGGCTGAATTTCATCAAGCTCCTTTAAGCCCTCGGGTCGGACATTGAGTTCGGCGAATTTGACCCATAGCTGTTCCAGGGAGTCGGTGGTTACGCCCAGAGTATAGGCAACCAGGGTATCGAAAGGCAACTCTGACTGGTACATTGTCTTGAGCGTATCAGGACCGTAGTTACCCAGAACGAAGCTGACGAAGGAGGCCGCCTCACTAGACTGCCGCCGCTCGGTGTTGCTGTCGATAGTCGTGTCGACCGCCAACTGGGCGAGCGGAATGAATCGTCCGGCTTTTCGGAACTTCAACAGGGTAAGATGATAGTCGTTGCCGGAATAGTCCCAAACAGTTATCAAACCGTGCTTGAGGAATCGATGACGCGGTTCGGTCGGTATCCACTGCGGCAGTAGCCAGTGCATGAATGTCACGCCGAGATAGCTGGGCAGCCAGAAATGGATGACCCCGTCCTTCACAAACGGGTACTCCTCGCCCGTAATCTCCCTCCCCTGGCCCCAGCCGGTGTAAAACACAACGTCAATGGGACCCTCAGGCACCGGCATATTCAGGGCGCTGCAGACCTTGTTGAGAGCCGCTTTGTAGCCGGCTGCGACATTGCCGAAATTCGCTTCCTGGGGATGACCGGGAACGTGGTAGATACGGACGTTCTCCTGTTGAAAACACAGCCAGCCATCGTAGTTGGGGTTATCCAGAATCGTCGGCCGCGATTCGGTTCCGCAAGAAACATTCATAGCGACCGCTATCAGGCAGAGTAGTGATAAGAAAAGCAACTGACGGGCACCGGATTCACCCTCGGCGGGCATAGTCAAAGATTTGAACATCCCGAACACAACCGATCTGCTCTCCTATTCGTATAACATACTGTAGGCAAACAATATATATCGACCATTCGGCGCTGTCAATCGCCTTCATATCGTTATTTTTTTCACAACTAGGCTTGACTTTGGCCGCTGAATTGGCGATATTTGCTGGCGTTGAAAAAGGATTGATTTAGTTCCTATTCACACCGGGGCCAGGGTCGCCCGGGCGGGCCTCGGCGACTCCGGGGATCACAAGGTTTCTAGCATCTAATGGTCGATAAATCAACGACATACCGTCACCCAGTGTTCAACCATGACACCATCGTTATTGTCGGTGGATACGGTAGCGGTAAGTCGGAAGTATCGGTCAATCTGGCGCGACATCTGGCGGCCACAGGCCCGGGCCCCGTATCGATTGCTGATTTAGATGTTATCAATCCCTACTTTCGTTCCCGAGAGGCGGCCGAAGAGCTAGCCCGACTTGGTATCAAGTCGCTCATACCTCCGGGCGACCAGGTGTATGCAGATCTGCCCATACTGATTCCGAATATCAAGTCCGCCATACAGGCAGGAACAGGTCGGCTGGTGCTCGACGTGGGCGGAGACGATCAGGGAGCCAAGGTTCTCAGCGCGCTGGCCGATGCCTTCCGGCCCGGGAAATATGAATTGTTGCTGGTCCTCAACGCCCATCGGCCGTTCACGGCCGATGTCGCCTCGACACAGAGACTGATCGTCGAGATCGAGGCGGTTTCGCGACTCAAATTCACCGGCGTAATTGCCAATACGCACTTGATGGACGACACGACTGTGGAGACCGTATTGAGGGGGCTGGAACTGGCCGGGGCGGTGAGCCGGGCGACCGGACTTCGGATCGTCTTTTTCAGCGCCACCAGAAACATCGTGAATCAAATTCGTCCCGAGGAGATCGACTTCCCGCTGCTGCCGCTGGATCGCAGCCTGCTCAAGCCATGGGAAAAGAAAACCATTCGGGATGATGCACAATAGAAGGAAGCTTGGATGCCAGGTGTAGTAATCGACAAGAACCGTTGTAAAGGTTGTGAGTTGTGCGTTAGAGCCTGTCCCCAGCAGATTCTCTCGATGTCGAAGGACATTACGGTCAAGGGCTATTTCTACGCACAGGTGCATGATCCTTCCCGATGCATCGGATGCCGTATCTGCGCCATTACTTGCCCGGACACGGCGATCGACGTTCACGCGCACGGCCTAACCTACGTGCTGTTTGACTATTAAGGCAGGGAGCAGTAAGGAATAAGACGATGGCAAAAGTATTGATGAAAGGTAACGAGGCAATCGCCGAGGCGGCCATCCGGGCCGGCGCCAATAATTACTTCTGCTACCCCATCACCCCGCAGAGCGAGGTGGCCGAGTACCTGTCCAAACGGATGCCGGAGGTAGGCGGCGTGTTTTTGCAGGCGGAGAGCGAAGTGGCGGTGGGCAACATGCTCTTCGGAGCGGCGTCGACGGGTAAACGAGTATTCACGTCCTCGTCCAGTCCGGGTATCAGTCTGATGCAGGAAGCGATCTCCTATATCGCCGGGGCCGAACTGCCGGCCGTGATTGTCAACATCATGCGCGGCGGTCCGGGCCTGGGCGGCATTCTTCCGGCTCAGTCGGACTACTTCCAGGCGACCAAGGGCGGCGGGCACGGTGACTATCGCCTGCTGGTCCTGGCTCCGTCGACGATCCAGGAGGCGGTCGATTTGACGATGGAGGCCTTCTATCTCGCCGACAAGTACCGCAATCCCGTCATGGTAATTGCCGACGGGATGATCGGGCAAATGATGGAGCCGGTGGAGTTCCCCGAGAAGCACGAGGAGCCGGATCTCCCGGCCAAGGACTGGGCTGCCACGGGCGCAAAAGGACGCGACCCGGTGATCATCAAGTCTCTGTTCCTCGATCCGGTGGCGCTGGAGAAACACTGTTTCAAACTCTATGCCAAGTATGAGCGCATGAAGGCCGAGGAGTCCCGGTGCGAGTTGTACAATGTCAGCGACAAGTGCGATATCTTGCTGGTCTCTTACGGTACGATGGCGCGCATCTGTCAGACGGCGATAGATGAACTCAAGCGCGACGGCATCGAGGTCGGCCTGTTCCGTCCGATAACGGTCTTCCCCTACCCCGAGGACCAGTTGCTGGCCGAGGTCACTAAGAAGAACATCAAAAGAGTGCTCACGATCGAGATGAGCACTGGCCAGATGCTGGAGGACGTTCAGAAGATAGTCGCCGGGCGCAGGCCGGTCGAGTTCTTCGGGCACACCGGCGGAGTGGTACCACTGCCCGAGGAAGTTATCGAACGCATCAAGAAACTGGTTGTGAAAAGAGCTCCGGCTCGCAAACCCGCGTCGGGCAGGTCCAAGACCAGGACCGCAGCCAAGACAAAAAAGAAGAAAGCCTGAGGATATCATGGAAGCGCAAGAAACCACCATATTTCAGCGGCCGGTATCGCTCCGTGAGACGGTAACCCACTACTGTCCGGGTTGCACCCACGGGGTAATCCATCGGCTGGTGGCGGAGGTGCTCGACGAGTTGAATCTGCGCGAGCGGACTTGCGGCGTGGCTCCGGTCGGTTGCTCGGTTTTCGCGTACAATTATTTCAACTGCGATTTTCTGGAAGCCGCCCACGGTCGGGCCCCGGCATTCGCCACCGGATTCAAGCGTCTTCGCCCGGACATGATCGTGTTCACCTATCAGGGTGACGGCGACCTGGCCTCGATCGGCACCAACGAGATCATCCATGCCGCCAATCGCGGCGAGAAGATCACCACCATATTCGTCAACAACGCCATCTATGGAATGACCGGCGGACAGATGGCTCCCACCACGCTGCCGGGGCAGCCATCGACGACCTGCCCGATGGGTCGTGACACGGCCACGGCGGGGTTCCCGATCCGTGTTGTCGAGATGCTTTCCACACTCGTGACGCCTTCGTATCTGGCACGGGTGTCGGTGCACACACCGACCCACACCATCAAGGCCAAACGCGCCATCAAGCAGGCTTTCCAGTATCAAGCCGCGGGGCGCTGCTTCTCGCTTGTCGAGGTATTGTCGACCTGTCCGACGAATTGGGGCAAGACCCCCGACGAATCGACCAAGTGGGTCGAGGAGCAGATGGTACCGTATTACCCGCTGGGGGTTTACAAAGATCCGGAAACCGGTCGCAGGGAGGTGCGCTGATGGCTCAGTTTGAGGTAACTTGGGCGGGCTTCGGCGGTCAGGGCGTAATGGTTGCCGGGCAGCTTCTCGCCTACGCCGGCATCAACGAAGGAAAGAACGTGGTCTGGCTGCCGTCGTACGGTCCGGAGATGCGCGGTGGCACTGCCTATTGCACAGTCGTCATTTCGGAAACACGCATCGGTTCGCCGATTATCAACAACCCGCTTTGCTGTTGCGTGTTCAATCGACCTTCGTTCGACAAGTTCATGCCTCGCGTTCGACCCGGCGGCTTTCTGCTGGTGAATTCCTCGTTAATCGACGTCACCACCGAGCGGGACGACATCACTGAGGTTCTGGTTCCGGCCAATGAGATGGCCCTGAAGGCAGGCAACGTTCGGGCGGCCAACATCGCGATGTTCGGAGCCTTCGTCGGCGCCACCGGCGTGATCAAGCACGATTCGGCGCGGGATACAATTATTCAGAAGCTCGCCAAGAAGAAGGAAGTGCTGGAGGTGAACAAGACCGTGTTTGAGAAAGCCTTCGAACTGGGCAAAAAGGCGGTAGCATCAAGGAAGAAGGTGGCACAGAGGTAACACCATGAAACACGATCTAAGTAAGATTCCAGATATCATAGCTCGGTATCCGCAACGGCCGGAATCGGTGATCATGGTCCTTCAGGACATTCAGAAGGAGTTCAATTACCTGCCGGCCGAGGCGCTCTACCAGACGTCGGAAGCGCTGAACGTACCGCTGAGCAAGGTTTGCTCGATATCGACGTTCTACAATGCCTTCAGTCTCACCGAGCGCGGGGACAATATTATCCGCGTTTGCTGCGGCACCGCCTGTCACATTCGGGGCGCGAAGCAGATACGGGAGCAACTCGAGGAACTGCTGAAAATCAAACCCGGCGAGACGACCAGCGACGGGAAGTTCACCATCGAACTAGTCAACTGCGTCGGCGCCTGTGCGATGGCGCCGGTGGTCATGGTCAACGACAAGTACCACGCGCAGGTGAAACCGAACCGGGTGAAGAAGCTTGTGGCGAAAGGGTGATATGCGAATAGAGAGTGTCAAACAGTTGGTCGCCCTGCAGAAGGAACTTCAGCAGCAGGACAAGAAGTTCGCCCGGAAGATCCTCGTCTGCTACGGTCCCGGGTGTCTTGCCGCCGGCGCCGAGGCGGTCGGAGAGGAATTCGTCAAGCAACTCAAGAAGCGACGTATCAAGGGCGTGTCTGTGGAAGCCCTCAAGAAAACGGGCTGCCACGGGCTGTGTGAGAAGAGCCCGCTGGTGGCAATCGAGCCGGACAAAATCCTCTACACGAAAGTCAAGCCGAAGCATGTGGATGCCATTATCGACAACACGATTCGCAGCGGCGAGATCATCGAAGAATTGCTTTATGAGGATCATGAAACCGGCAACCGCGTCGCTCACTATCCCGATATCAAGTTCTACTCACACCAGACTCGTATCGCTCTGCGCAACCTGGGCCAGATCCAGGCGTGCGACATCGAAGATTACATCCGTGTCGGCGGTTATCAGGCGATGGCCAAGGCGATCACCAAGATGAAGCCCGACGCGATAATCGACGAAATCACCAAATCCGGCCTTCGGGGACGCGGCGGGGGCGGATTCCCGACCGGACGCAAGTGGGCCACCTGCGCCAGAGTCGACGAGAGCCCTCGCTATGTCATCTGCAACGGCGACGAGGGCGACCCGGGCGCCTTCATGGACCGCGCCATCATGGAAGGCGACCCGCACACGGTGCTGGAGGGCATGATCATCGCAGCATTCGCGGTTGGAGCGAACGACGGCTATGTGTACGTCCGAGAGGAGTACCCGCTGGCCGTGGTCAACATGCAGCGAGCAATGGACCAAGCGGCCGAGCTGGGTCTGATCGGCGACAACATTCTCGGGACGGATTTCTGCTTCAATCTTCACGTGAGTCGCGGCGCGGGTGCTTTCGTTTGCGGAGAATCTTCGGCCCTGATGAAATCGGTGGCCGGTGAAATCGGCGAACCGCGCGCCAAGTACGTGCGATCGGTGCTCAAAGGCCTGTGGGACAAGCCGACCGTCCTGAACAACGTCGAGACCTACGCCAACGTGCCGGTTATCATCGATAAGGGAGCCGACTGGTTCACCGGCATCGGCGCGCCGAAGAATTCGGGTACGAAGGCCTTCTCCCTGTGCGGTAAGGTGCGCAACACCGGCCTGATTGAGGTCCCGATGGGCACCACGCTACGCGAGATCATTTACGACATCGGCGGTGGCATCCAGAAAGATCGCCCGTTCAAGGCCGTTCAGACCGGCGGCCCCTCGGGTGGTTGTCTGCCGGCGGAGCACCTCGACGTACCGGTGGATTTCGACACGCTGACCAGACTGGGTTCGATGATGGGCTCGGGCGGAATGATCGTCATGGACGATCATACGTGTATGGTGGATGTCGCCAAGTACTTCCTGCACTTCCTTGTCGAGGAATCTTGCGGCAAGTGCGTGCCGTGCCGGGAAGGGCTGTACCAGCTGCATGATCTGGCCGTCAAGGTCAGCGACGGTGTCGCGGAGGACGGCGTCCTGGAGAAGATGGAGCGGTTGTCCAAGTCGATCGTCATAGGCTCGCTCTGCGGTCTGGGCAAGTCGGGGCCGAATCCGTTTTTGAGCACGATTCGGTATTTCCGGGACGAGTACGAGGCGCATATCCGCGATCACAAATGCCCGGCGGGCGTCTGTCGGGAATTGATTACCTTCACCATCAATCCCGAGAAATGCGACGGTTGCATGGCCTGCCTGGCAGCTTGCGCCTACAACGCCATCACCGGCAAGAAGAAAGAGTTGCACATCATCGATCAAGAAGTGTGTACACATTGCGGCGCGTGTGTTTCGGCATGCACCCGTGAAGCCATAGACGTAGCTTAGGAGTGACGATGGTTAGCTTAACGATAAACGGGAAGGTCGTCCAGGCGGAATCGGGCGAGATGCTGCTGACGGTGATACGCCGTCTCGGGATCGACGTTCCCGCGCTGTGCCAGCATGATGCCGTGGAACCGTACGGCGCCTGTCGTCTCTGTATGGTGGAGATCACCAAGGAGTCATGGAACGGTTGGAAGAACTATGTCACGTCGTGCCTGTATCCTGTGGAGCAGGATCTGATCGTACAGACACATTCAGAGCAGGTTATCGAATTGCGCCGTACGCTGCTGGACTTGATGCTGGCCCGTAATCCGCAGACGCCGCTCATTCAGCGCCTGGCGGCTGAGCACGGCATCACGAAGACGAGCTATACGGAGGTGGTCGAGCCGGATGATTGCATTCTGTGTGGCATTTGCACGCGCATCTGCGATGCAATGGGCTTCCATGCCATATCCTCGGTAAACCGAGGCCACGGCAAAGAAATCGCCCCGCCGTTGCATCAGCCGCCGCAGGATTGCGTGGGATGCCTGGCCTGTGCGCTGAACTGCCCGACCGGCTTCATCAGGTACACCGATGACGGCCGGACACGGAGAATCTGGGATCGCACTTTCGATCTGGTTACCTGTGAGAAAACCGGCCAGGGACGGGTTACCAGGGAATTCGCCGCCTTCCTGACCGAACATCGGGGCATCCCGGAAGAATATTTCCGGGTGAATGACGAGTCGCACCGGAAGGAGTTGGCACAAACGATGGGCGATATCACCAATTCGACCCGAGAGGAGTAGTCATGCAATCGCGTTTGGTAGTCAATCCGTCACTTTGCATCGGCTGTCGTACTTGCGAATTGGCCTGCTCCTTTGCGCACGCGATCGGCGGCAAGCCGACGCTGTCTCGAATCCACGTGCATCCGGGAGGTCATAAGGACCTGTTCGTGCCGATCGTGTGCCTGCACTGCGAAGATCCGGCCTGCGCCAAGGCTTGCCTTGTCGATGCCATCACCCGCAACGAGAGCACCGGCGCCATGGAGCTTGATCAGAGCAAGTGTGTCAAGTGCATGGCCTGCGTGGCGGCCTGCCCGTTCGGGTGCACTTTGCACGACGTTCAGTTTCGGCAGATCGTCAAATGCGATTTGTGCGGCGGAGACCCGGCTTGCGCCAAGTTCTGTCCCACCAAGGCGCTGGATTATCGGTCGATTGCCTTGATGCGTACGGCCGGCTAGTTTTTGCCTTGCGACGGCGCCCGCGACAGGCTTGCGAGAGGTAGCTGATTCTTCTGTGGCCGAGTCCGCAACTATAAAAACCCCTTGACTTTCGGACGGATGCGGGGGTAAGTTGAAGTGCTGGTATGCGGTAGCCGCCTGGTACTACACGGCCCTACGCCGGTCTTGGCAGCGCTAATATGGCTGCAACCGGGGGCCGGGCGGGATCGTATCTCTAGTTAACATCACGTAGGAGGCGGAGTCTAATGAAACTCAGTGACCGCTTGGATGGAGATATCGTAATCCTGGAGCCGAAAGGCAAAATCATGGGCGGACCTGACGCCAGCCTGCTGCACGACAAGCTGTACGAGCACATTGAGCAGAACCGCAAGAAGGTTGTTATCGACCTTGGCAAGGTGGACTGGATGAATTCGACCGGTCTGGGTATTCTCATTTCCGGGTATACCACGCTTCGCAATCACGAGGGTCAACTCAAGCTTGTGAACGTTACCGACAAGATTCGGTCGCTGCTCACCATTACGAAGCTGGTTACCGTGTTCGAGTCGTATGACTCGCTGGAAGAAGCAAAGAGAAGCTTTCAATAATCGCAGGTACGAACAAGTGTGAATATCGCTGCAGGTAACGGGCAGGCGCGTGCCGTCTGCCTGTTTTTTTGGAGTATAGAGTAACATGAGCAAACCGAAGATCATCGGCGACCGAATCATAGTACCTTCCAGCACCGAATATCTTGCCGATGTCGATACCTTTGTCGAAGGACTGCTTCGCGGGTATGGCATTGATGAATCGGTCATTGCTGACATTGCGATTTCGGTATCGGAACTGGTTAACAACGCCATCTTTCACGGCAACA
>Ga0272444_10005316_pt1 | contig 11164 bp, 12 predicted proteins | sample SSMForm13_FD_201033 | JGI IMG/M metagenome (GOLD analysis project Ga0272444, IMG submission 201033) | Marine sediment archaeal communities from Little Sippewissett salt marsh, Falmouth, MA, United States - SSM-Form-13 | ecosystem: Environmental > Aquatic > Marine > Wetlands > Sediment ... | reverse complement strand
GAGTGTGAGAAGATGATTAAAGAGAAAGAGGTGGCCGGCGCCCCCGGGTTATTGCTGCTTCTGCTGCATTTCGCCATACTTGGCCTCTCCCTCTGGGCTCTGGTCAGTAGAATCCGAATAGGAAGCCCTCTGGGTATCATCATCGCCTGTCTGATTCTCGCGGCTGTGGCGACTGGTTTCGCAGGGTTCTTCATCGTCAATCCCAATGAATCCAAGGTTCTCCAACTATTTGGAAAGTACGTAGGAAGTGCCAGGGTTGCCGGACTTCGCTGGAGCAATCCTTTCTACAGCAAACGGCGGGTTTCCATGCGGGTCCGAAACTTCGAAACCAGCAAGCTGAAGGTCAATGACAAGAGCGGCAATCCCATTGAGATCGCCTCGGTAGTTGTCTGGAGAGTGGTTGACACGGCAGAGGCTGTCTTCGAAGTCGACGATTTCCAGAACTATGTGCATGTTCAGAGCGAAGCAGCACTCAGAAACCTGGCTACACGATACCCTTACGTCGGGCATGAAGAGGGTGAGGAAGCTCTCAGTAGTCATGCTGCAGAGATTTCTGATCAACTCAAGAATGAGCTTCAAGAACGTCTCGCCCAGGCTGGCGTCCTGGTAATCGAAGCACGTATCAGCCATCTCGCCTACTCCCCCGAAATCGCAGCAGCGATGCTTCAGCGCCAGCAGGCAAGCGCCGTAGTGGCAGCTCGGCAGAAGATTGTCGAAGGTGCTGTTGGAATGGTTGAGACCGCTCTCGAGATGCTTGCCCGAGGAAATATCATCGAGCTTGATGAGGAGAGGAAGGCTTCCATGGTCAGCAATCTACTGGTGGTTCTGTGCAGCGACCGTCACACACAACCAGTAGTAAACACTGGAACCCTGTACAACTGAAAGTGACTTCTAGAAAAGCCTTTCTTCTACGCATCAACACCCGGCTTCACTCAGCACTGCAGGTCTGGGCCGATGACGAACTTAGAAGCCTGAATGGTCAAATTGAGTTCCTGCTTCGTCAGGCACTCAAGGAGGCTGGGCGTCTTCCACGGAGATCGCCCAAGGACACAAAGCGCTGATTTGCCGTCTTTACGGCCATCGCCCAGATCCCTCTGCAATCTACTTTGCTCCCCGCGTTTTCCTTAAACATCCTCCGCAGCTTGCCCTGAGCTCGACAGCAGGTAAACTTGAGAATCGGTCCATTTAGAATGAAATCCAGCTTCAAAAGGACTAAAATTCAGTTCTGACTTGAGATCTTATTGCATTGGGCGGACAAGCTCATAAGGTGGAGCTTCCGCAGGTGAAACCGGCCGACCAACATAACAGAAATTCGAGGACACTATGCCGACACCATATCTGAAATCGATCACCGCCGGCGGTCAAGTGGAAAGATTCTCCGTGGCCGAGGATGAAGTCTTAATCGGGCGGCTTTCTGAATCACAGATCGTCCTGACCAATCCATATATCTCCCGCCGCCATGCCAAACTGATCAAGACAGCCGATGGTTACAGCCTTGTTGACATGAAGAGTACTCATGGGACTTATGTTAACGGAGAGCGGATCGAAGAGAGAAAGTTAGAGGATGGGGACCGAATTCACCTTGGACGTGACCAAGTGGAACTGGTTTTCTTCTCGGATGAGACGAAGGAGCCAAAGCTGGCCACAACCCTTCAAGGAACTGATCTAGACAAGTCTGTGATGCAATTGACCTCCGTAATTGCTATGCCGACGTCCTCGGCCTCGGACCTTGAAAAGATCTCTCACCTGCTCGATTTTCAGGTCAACTGGGAGAAGAGCTTCTCCCCTGATGGAACCTTTCAGCAGATCGTCAATTCTGCACTGCAGCTAAGTGGGGCGGAGCGCGGATACATCCTTTTAAAGGAAGAAGAGGATTTCAAATATGTTGCTGGAATGAATGCGAACGGGGAACTCCTTTCAGAGGATGAGTTTCAGACCAGCCGCAGCATCATCCATGAAGTGGTGACCGTTGGTGAACCTGTGCTCATGACCGAGAACATCGACCAGGAGTTTGCGCAGCAACAGAGCATCCTGGCTCTTGACCTCATGGCCGTAGCTTGCATGCCTCTGAAGTGGATTTCTTCCGAATCTGACGAAGTGGAAGTTAAGGGCATCCTTTACTTGGATAGCCGCAAGACGATGCATGCCCTTTCCGGCCTGGATCAGAAAATTCTGAATAGACTGGCGGATGAGGCAGCCAGCGTGTTCGAAAAACTTGAACTGATCAATGCCTTTGAAGAGAGAAAGGCCATGGAGAAGGAATTGGGCCTTGCGTATGAGACTCAGCAGGCACTTCTGCCATCCGAGCTTCCTGATATCCGAGGCGTCGATTTGAGGGCGTTTAGCCGACCCACACACCATGTAGGCGGCGATTTCTTTGACTTCTTCGTAAGAGATGAAACCAACTTCTCGGCAGTATTGGCAGATGTTTCAGGCAAAGGGATCTCCGCCGCACTTTTGAGCTCCCTGGTGCTCGGTGCTCTCGAGATGGAATCTCGATCAGCTGCTCCTCTCAATCAAATCGTCAACCAAATCAACATCTATCTTTGTGAAAAGTCCCAGAGCAACCGATTTGTAACCCTATTCCTCTTTCGGCTCGGCCTGGACGGGCAAGGAGAGTACATCAGTGCGGGCCATAATCCCGCTTATCTCTGGAGATCCGATACAGGAGAGATTGAAGAACTGCAAGCCAAAGACATGGTACTGGGCGCCTTCGATTTCTCCCGCTACCAATCAGTTCCTATGCATATGAACGAAGGCGACCTACTCGTGGTCTATAGCGACGGGATCACTGAGGCGATGAATCCTCGTGACGAAATGTTCGGGGAGGAGCGCCTGATCAACTTGATTCGAGACCACGCCTCCTCCGGGTGCAAAGCTCTCGAAAAGATCATCGTTAGCTCGATAGAGGAGTTCACTGAAGGGATGCCTCAATCGGATGACATAACCTGCATGCTGATTCAGAAGAAGTCCTAGCAGTTCAAGCATCCATTCTGTCTTAGGACCTCATAGGTGACAATCGCAACTGCCGATGCGAGGTTCAGACTACGAACACCCTGCTCGAAAATCGGAATTCTCCAGAAGCGGTCCCTATAAGACTCGAACAGCCATTCTGGAAGTCCTTCGGTCTCACTGCCGAAAATCAAACAGTCTTCAAGGCCGAACTGGGCTTCAACATAAGAAGGTCCGGCCTTCTTGGAAAAGAAATGAAGGGTAGAGGCAGGTGTGCCTGAAAGGAAATCCTCCAAGCAAGGATGTCTGTGGATATCGACCAGGTCCCAATAATCCAGACCCGCCCTTTTCAAATGGCGATCAGTCAGTTCAAATCCAAGAGGTCCCACCAGATGAAGCGGAATCTTCACTGCGGCGCAGAGTCGTGCCACATTCCCCGTGTTGGGTGGAATCCTTGGTTCGACCAAAACCACCTTCGGCATCAATCTTCCTTCGCACTCTCCGAGGAGACAAGTCTGACCGCAAGACACGTTGCTTCTGATATCAGAAGCAAACAATTTGGTGTGAAATCGTTCACAATTCGCCTTTATAACACAGGGCTCAGACCGCTAACTTCGATCCCTGCAAGGCGCTCTTGTGAACCACAAAGCTCTGAATTCCATCCAAATAGTAGTGAATTGCAAATTGGAAAAGTCTTGGCAAGAAGTCCGGTCAAACTGTAAGCTATTAGGGGCACTACTGAAAGGAAGGGCCTATGCGCTCGCAAGGTAAGCTTCTACCAATTGTTTTTTTGTCAATTGCGGTTTCGGCCGTTTCTATAGCTCAGGATACTGGGAAGAGTCGCGGTTCGGTCGGCGGTAGGTCGAGAGGTTCGGTGGTGGGTAGTCGCTCGAGTGGAGGATCCACTGGAGGGGGAGGTTACGTTTCCGGGCCTACCACCAGTCGTTCCTCACCTTCTCGAGGCAGTGTTAGCGTCAATCGGTCTGGTGGCTCACAGACGGTCTCCAGGTCAGGCCGTGGTTCAGGAACTTCGATACCTTCTCAAACATATGCCCCCAATTACCCATGGGACTGGGGCCAGTGGAACGACACCAACTGGTACGTTTACCGGTTGATGAGCCAGTACTACTTTCTCAATGGATACAACTACCTCTGGAGGTATCGGCAGGGAGATTCTCCCCTTACTCAGTATAGTATGCGTATCGCCCTGCAGGAGTGCGCCAGTGCTTCCGCTGCTATGCTCCGCCTCAGCGATCAGCTGGAGGGTATCGTCGCAGAGTATGAAAACGGCGAACTGAGTCGGAAGGACTTCGAGAATCGGGTTGAACAGACTACAAAGCAGATCAGGAACCTGGCTAAGAAGATTCGCAAGGATAGTTTTCTTGATTACATTGATCAGCGCCAGAAAAATGATGTCGCCTCTTTTCGAGAAGCGAACTCCCTGCAGGGTCTTAAGACCCTCACCCGACAACTTCGTCAAATGGCCTTTGAGATAGAAACCGGACTGGATGCCTTCAACAAAGAAGACATGACAAGAGTGGTTGATGTCAGGGAATTGGAAAGGCCCTCTTTCGACTCCCTTGCCAAAGGAATCGACCGACTGGCAAAGACAATCGACCGATCAGCAAATCGTCTGTAGGCGCTGGCTCGTCCGTCGTCCGTCGTCCGTCGTCAAAGGACGATGTTGGATAGGGCTGATATTCCGAGGAAGCTAGCGGGCTGGGATCTGGGCAACGGGGGGGTGGGTGCGTCGCCGGATCAGGAGCTGGTTTTCAGGTAAAGAGTAAGAAGTAAACGGTAAAGGCTGACCGGCAGCAAACAGGCAGATGGCTATCTCGCATTTACCTTTTACCTTCCAAGTCAGTCGAAACTTGGAGCTCAAAACTGAAAAGGAACGACAGCTGATCGACAAGTGACGAGCGACGAGTGATGATGCCAAGTTGTTCCCAAATCCCCTTTTCGTTATACTCTGCGTCCAACGCAAATGGATGCTCGTTACTACGAAATCCTCCGATTGGCTAGTCAGGAGGACCTGTACAACTCCATCAACGATCCAGAGGATGAACTCTACGACATCATTTGGGACCTGTTCGAAAAGGTGGTCATAGAACCTGCCGAGATTTTCGATTCCGACTTTCGTGACCGTAACCAGTTTCGATACAGCATAGACTCACAGACAACCTTGGAATTCTTTCCTGACCCAGAGTATTTTCGCAAACGGCTGGGCCCTAATCCTTACAAAGATGATGCAGACGCGGCTGGGATTCATCTCAAGTTCTCATTGCTGCCTGATATGAGTTGTCTCTTCTCGGTGGGATTCCAGGTCTGGGGGGCCAAAGAACGCAAGGCATTCAGGAGACTGTGGAGAAAACATCGCGAACTCCTGTCAGATCTCTTTATGTGCTGCAAACCGATGCTTTCAACACGCATCCCTTACAACGCAGTTGACCACTCAGGAACTCTTCAGGAAATGCTCGACAACTACTTCATGATAAGAGATCCCGAGGATTTCCTTGCGCTGGACTACTCGTTCGCTGAAGCAGACGAATCCGACATCGCCCAAAGCTTCATGGTCATAATGTCTCTTCTCTATTACACAATCAGAGACTATTGTCAGAACAGAGAGGACACACTGGTACATTGGGCCAAGCATCTGAAAGAGTTCTATTCCGGGCACATTCCTGAACTTCCAGCCCCGCTCCCCTGTGTAGAGCTCGCCATCCCGACTGACGCCGATTAGCCTAAGAACTGACCCCTATCGTTGAATACAACGAGGAGAAGCCAGTTTTCACCCGGAACAACATGAACTGCCCGCATCGCCTCTAGCCCGGATCAGAGTTTTTTGTTACCCCCGTCCCCGAAGGATTGGCTCAGCGAAGATCACCTGGTGTACTTCATCTCAGAGACAGTGGATCGGCTGGATTTGAGTGGATTTTATCGACGCTATGAGGGGGATGGGCGCCGCAACCGACCCTTTGATCCCCGGCTGATGGTGAAGCTGTTGCTGTATGGCTATGCGACGGGGGTATTTTCCTCGCGTAAGTTAGCCAAGAAGCTGGAAGAGGATGTAGCCTTCCGGGTTCTGGGAGCGGGGAACTTTCCGGCCCATCGGACGATCTGTGAGTTTCGACAGCGGCATCTGGAGGAGTTTCAGGAACTGTTTGTGGAACTGGTACGAGTGGCCCGAGAGGCGGGGATGATCCGGTTGGGGACGGTGGCGGTCGACGGAGCCAAGGTGAAAGCCAATGCCAGCAAGCGCAAAGCAGGAGAAACTCAAGACCGAGGCGGGCCGAGCCCACTACAAGAGACGCAAAGCGATTGTGGAACCGGTCTTTGGGTGGGTCAAGCAGGTGTTGGGATTTCGCCGCTTCAGTCTGCGAGGAATCGAGAAGGTCACGGGAGAGTGGGACTTGGTGTGCCTGGCGGTCAATCTGAAACGGATGAACAGCCCGATCCGATGGATTTAGAGGTTGCAGAAGGGGCAAAAGAGCCCTTTTACATAGTCTCAATGAGGTCCAAACTCTCTCCATGGGGGTTCTCGGTGGGCGAACACAAGTTTTTGTTACGAACCCACTGACCAGAACTCCCACTTGAAGGGGAAGGCTGTAGCAAAGCTTTCTGCCGCGCAGACTCCTAGCCCGGATAATTCATAAGTGGTCTACTGCAGCGCCGGATGCATCCATTCTGACTACGTTGCACTCGGTCGGCCGCCTCGACGTAGTGCACGACTACGCCTGCGGCGTCCTCGGTCGCGCGCCTTGTCAGAATGGCGCTTCCATCGCTTCGTCACGAAAACTTATGAATTATCCGGGCTAGTATTCCAATAGACACGCGCAGGGGTCAAATGGGCGTTTCCCTCCTGCCTTTGCCGCCAAAGTTCTCTCCGCTAAACCAGCTTTGAAACACGAGCTATCGTGAGCACCTGAACGTCTTTAGGCTTCACCCACCTTCTCAGCACACGGCTAATCTCTTCTACGGTGGACCCCGTTGTCATCACATCGTCCACAATCAAGACGCGCTTACCGGTGAGCTCATGATATCGGCTTAGCTTGAATGCTTCTCTGATATTACGGCGCCTCGATTCATGATCGAGCCCAAATTGAGGGAGAGTGTATCTGGTCCGATGGAGACATCGAGCCAGAGGAATATCCGCCTTATGTGAAAGAGACTTCGCAAGAAGCAAGGTCTGGTCGAAACCTCTTTCCCTCCTTCGTTTGGGGTGAAGGGGGACAGGAAGAATCCAATCGGCATCGCCAAAATTCTTAACCTGGCAGTCAAGAAGAAGGTCTGAAAGCGGCGCTGCGAGTCTTGAGTATCCTTCAAACTTAAAAGCCTGGATAATCCTTCGCAGCTCACCTTCGTACAGCCCCCAAGCCCTGGCCTTGCTAAAACTGAACCTGCCTTCACGGCAACCCGAACAGATCGCGTGCAGATCAAGTAAGTTACCAGGCACCGGCACGCCGCATTGGCAACAAAAAGGGCCTCGAAGCGCATGCATGGATCCGAGGCAACTTGCGCAGAGTGGACTCAACTGGGAGTTGACGACCCACCGACTACACAGCACACAGGCTTGCGGACAGAGCAAGGATCCAACAGCCACTTTCAAAAGATCTGCTGGATTCACATCCTTCAATTACGCCGAAGGAAGAGAAATCTGCGATGTTACTGAAAGGTTATTTCCCGCAGTCCGGGAATCCAACAGAGCTCATTACATAGGCTGAAATTACGGGATGGAATCTGAATCAGAGTTTTCCTTGCTCCTGCAGTTCCTGACACTTTATGCAAAGTCTCGCCCAAGGCACAGCCTCCAAACGTTTCAACCCGATAGCCTCCTCACAGGATGAGCACTTTCCATACTCTCCCGCTTCGATCAGTTCCAGCGCATCTTCAATTTTCTGGAGAAACTGCCTGTCAGAGTTGCTCTTGCTGAAGAGCAACTCCTTGGTGTAGGAACTGGAAGCCTGGTCTGCCAGATCCCTGGCTTCACTCTCTGAATCAGCCTCGCGGCCGTCGACCTCCGCTTTCTGAACTCTTCTCACAAGAGTTTGTTTAGCCTCAAGCAGCTTCTCCTCGAAGTTCTTCAGCTGCCTCTTATTCATACAAATTCCTCCATCACCTGTGATACGGCAAGCCTCGTATTATACTGAAGCTTCTATATATCTGCTCAAGCAGCACTACCCTGGCCAATTCGTGCGGAAGAGTCAATCGACTCAATGAAAGGCTCACGTCAGACCGGTCGAGTAATACACCAGGAATCCCTAGGTACCCACCTCCAAGGAAGATGATCTCAGAGCTTCCACGGTTCATCATCTTCTCGAAGAAACCGGCAAAACCTTCGCTTGTCCATTCCTCACCATTCGCATCGAGAGAGACCAGATAGCTATTTGATCCGATCTTCTTCCCCAACAACTGTGCTTCTCTATCCAACTGAGCAGCATGCTTTCGGGGGTCAACCTTCTTCGCTTCCGGAACTGTGACAATTTCAATCGGCACAAACCGTTGAATTCGCTGAATATACTCCGCTTCCAAACCCGCCAAAGCTGGGTTCCTAATACCACCAATCCACAAACACTTAATTCGCACTGACAAAAAGTCCTAATGGTATACAAGATTTCCGAATCAAGAACAAGTCCGAATTTAGAGCTGTGGAGAATCACCGTTATACGTTCGCAGCTTGAGGTCTAATTACCTGTCCATCATTCCACAGCCGCTCCAGTTTGTAGAACTCACGGCTTTCAGGCGAGAAAATGTGAACGATACAATCCATATAGTCCATTAGAATCCACTCAGCCGTCTGATATCCCTCGATATGAGCTGGACTGATACTATCCTCTTTCTTTAGCCTTTCTTTGATTTCATCGGAGATCGCTTGATTCTGGCGGACATTGAATCCATGGCAGATTACAAAGAAATCCGTGAACGAAGAGATTGTGGAGATATCCAGGACCAGGATATCCTCGCCTTTCTTGTCCTCGATTGCCTCACACACTTTCTTGAGCAAGGTCTTGGTGTCATTCATACAATCGATACTTTCGTATGTATTGGTATACCTGGGAGGAGACTATGTTTCCAGCCAGACGTTTGCCAGATGCAATCAAACGTCGAATCTCACTCGAACTGACCGGTGGTGCATCAAGACTGAGGCAGAACGACCGCCCCCCTTGGATTTCAAAGGTGCCATGACCCTCTACTGATCGAATCGAGTCTTTCAGGTTAGTTGAAATCTCCAGTTCTTCCAAATCAACTTCGGCGCCAGGTCGCTGGACAAAGACCAGGCAGTGCCGGGAGAGGAGCTTATCATACTCGTACCAAAGATGAAGTTCCTGCAATGAATCCGAACCCGCGATGAAACAGAGCCGATCATCCGGATAACGGAGACTGAGTTCGTCCAGCGTTTCGATGGTGTAGGACGGTCTCTCTCTGAGGAGTTCAAGAGTGGAGACGAAAAAGCGCTCCTCCTCCACAAGTTCCAACACAACCATTGCATGACGATGGAAAGTGGAACTTATCGCCTCCGAGAGCTTGTGCGGAGGGGATTTAGCCACCATAAAGATAACCTGATCCAAATCGAACACCTTGGCAACTTTCCGCGCTATATGCATGTGCCCCAAATGAATCGGATCAAAGGTGCCTCCAAGAACTCCTATCTTCACTGTTCAATATCCTTACCAAGCCTCGAGAGAGCCCGTTTCAACTCCTCAATTCCTTCACCGGTAACGGCTGAGATCTTATGTAGATGGCATCCATTTTCGGAGCAATGGCGCTCGAGTTCCTCCAGCTTCTCCTTCTCTACTGCATCCATCTTGGAGGCCACTATCAACTGGGGCTTGTCCAACAGAAAAGACTCATAGAGCTCAAGTTCTTGATTGACCGAGGCCATAGCCTGCACCGGATCATCTGGCCCCATCCCGCTCACATCCACAAGGTGAACCAGAAACCGACACCTCTCCACATGCCGTAAAAAATGATCGCCCAAACCAGTACCAGAATGTGCACCTTCAATCAGTCCAGGTATATCAGCCATCACCAGAGCCTCATAATCATCCAACGTCACAACACCCAGATTCGGACTGAGGGTAGTGAATGGATAATCGGCGATCTTGGGCTTGGCAGACGACAACACAGAGATCAAGGTTGACTTCCCTGCGTTGGGGTAACCCACCAGACCCACATCAGCAAGAATCTTCAACTCCAGGAGAAGAGTGACCTCTTCACCAATACCACCTTCTTCACACCTCCGTGGTGCCTGATTGGTGCTACTCGTAAAGGCGGCATTACCTCGACCTCCCGAACCTCCTTTCGCCACGAGCAGACTTTGACCCGGCTCAGTGAAGTCGAAAAGCAGCACCGCCGACTCCTCGTCAATCACCTGAGTACCTATCGGGACTTTAATAACAACGTTCTCGCCGTTTTTCCCCTGGCGATTGTTGCCGGAACCGTGACCACCTCTCGAGGCTTTGAAGTGTCTCTTATACTTGAATGGAAGGAGGGTGTTCAGATGCAGAGTGCTCTCGACCAGGACATCGCCACCTTTTCCGCCGTTGCCACCGCTAGGGCCTCCCCTGGGGACAAATTTCTCTCTCCGGAAAGCTAAGCAGCCGTCGCCTCCGTCTCCTGCTTTCACAAAGATCTTCGCTCGATCAACGAACATTGGAAAGAAAAACTAGAATTCGCTGATGTCACAGGAATCCCACGTCCTGTTTCTCAGGACTTTTCAATCTCGAGTCGTTAGGCTGGCTCACGATCAACTTGATACAAGAACGTGGACGTATTTTCCCAGGCGACCTCGCCGCTGAAATCGTACCGTCCCGTCTACTTTGGAAAAGAGGGTGTCGTCTTTCCCTCTGCCTACGTTGTCACCCGGCTTAAGGGGTGTACCTCGCTGACGCACAAGGATTGAACCAGCCGTCACAAATTGTCCATCGTGACGTTTGACACCCAGACGCTGCGCGTTACTGTCGCGACCGTTCTTAGAACTTCCCAAACCCTTTTTATGTGCCATGGTCGTTATTCCTGCGTTTCTTTAGGTACACTCTCAGGCTTTGTTTTCTTCTTGCCCACTGGTTTCCCCGCAGGGCTGGCAGCAGCGCTCTTCGCAGTCTTAGCCGCTGGCTTCTTCGCTGCCGGTTTCGCCTTCTCAGGGGCCGCAGTCTTTTTCTTCACAGCGCCTGCGCTGTCTTTCTCAGCCTTCTTTGCAGCCTTGGCCTCACCA
>Ga0272444_10005313_pt1 | contig 11166 bp, 6 predicted proteins | sample SSMForm13_FD_201033 | JGI IMG/M metagenome (GOLD analysis project Ga0272444, IMG submission 201033) | Marine sediment archaeal communities from Little Sippewissett salt marsh, Falmouth, MA, United States - SSM-Form-13 | ecosystem: Environmental > Aquatic > Marine > Wetlands > Sediment ... | reverse complement strand
GCGGCAATCACCTCGCGCATCAAGGTAATGAGCAATCTCAACATCGCCGAAACCAGGAAACCGCAGGACGGCCACGTCCGCCTGAAAATCGAGGGAACGGACATCGACATCCGCGTTTCCATTCTCCCCACCGTTCACGGCGAGAACGTAGTCCTGCGAATCCTCAATTCATCCAGCGTCATCGTCGGCCTGGACCAGCTCGGCTTTTCCGAGGACAACCTGGACATCTTCACCCAGACCATCTTTAAGCCACACGGAGTACTGCTCAACACCGGCCCCACCGGTTCCGGAAAGACCACTACCCTTTATACGGCTCTGCAGACGGTAAACAGCATCGACAAGAACATAATCACGGTGGAGGATCCGGTGGAATACCGCTTGCCCGTGATTCGCCAGGTACAGGTCAATCCGCGGGTGGGGCTGAGCTTCGCCGACGGCCTGCGCAGCATCCTGCGTCAGGACCCGGATATCATAATGGTGGGAGAAATCCGGGACCAGGAAACGGCAGAGATCGCCGTGCAGGCCGCCCTGACCGGACACCTGGTCCTCAGCACCCTGCACACCAACGACGCGGCCGGCGCCATCCCGCGCTTGATGCATATGGGAGTCGAACCCTTCCTGGTGGCGGCGTCGGTGGAAGCGATAATGGCGCAAAGGCTGGTCCGCAGGATCTGTCCGAAATGCCGGGAGGCATACTCGCCCCACCCCTTGATCCTGCAACAGATGGGACTGGACCCCAACCAGGAGGCCGAGTTTTTTCAGGGAGCCGGCTGCGAGTTCTGCCGGGGCACGGGTTACAAGGGAAGACTGGCCGTCTTCGAAATAATCCAGATGAGCCCGGCCCTGCGGCACTTGACGATAGTCAAGGCCGCCGCGGACGACATCAAGGATCAGGCGGAAAAGGAGGGTTTCGTCTCCCTCAAGCAGGATGCCATCGCCAAGGTCCTCGCCGGGCACACCACGGTGGAGGAGATGGCGCGGGTAACCGGGACCAAGGTCGATACCGGCCGGGTCCAGGAAGGCCCGGAGCCGAGCACGGTTGCCGGAGGCGAAGAGCCGACGGAGGCCGGCCCGGGTGCGCTCGAGGTTCCGGAGGAAAACATAAGCCTGGACGACTACGAGAATCAAATTACCCATTGGCTGGCCCGTAAGTGAGGATGCGCCGCTATGTATGAGAAGTACTGGGGACTTCAGGAAAAGCCCTTTCGAAACACGCCGGATCCCCGCTTTATGTGCCCCTTCAACCAGTACTCTGATGCCCAGATGAAGCTGACCTATGCGGTCCGGGAAAATATGGGCGCGGCGATGATGACCGGGGTCTTCGGCTGCGGGAAGACTCTCGTCATTCGGGCCCTGCTGGCCTCGCTCCAATCCCAATCCTACGCCGTTTCCTACATCTCCCATCCCCCGGCTTCCGGGGAGGAATTTCTCCGTTCCGTAGTCCGCCACCTCAAGTACAGCGAGCTGCCCGATCGCAAGTCGGAGCTGCTGGAGGACTCCCTTCTCGAACATTTTCAGGCCCAGGTTGAGGACAACGTCCGGGAAGGCAAGGAAACCCTGGTCGTCCTCGACGAGGCTCACGCCGTCGGCAGCGAGGAAATTTTCGAAAAGATCCGCCTGCTTTTGAACTTTCAAGGGGATGACCGATTCCTGATCTCCTTGATCCTGGTGGGCCAGCCCGAATTGGCCGGGAAGGTAGCCAACCTCCGTCAGCTGGAACAGCGAATCGCCATCCGCTGCCACCTGGGCCCCCTCGATCGGGAGCAGGCCACGAAATATGTCCAACATCGACTTCAGGTAGCCGGCCGGGAAGAAGAGATATTTACCCCGGATGCCCTGGACGTGATCTTCCAGGAATCGGGAGGAATCCCCCGAAGAATCAATCACTGCTGCGATCTCAGCCTGATGACCGGGTTTGCCCGAAAAAGCGACCGGGTTACCCCGGAAGTCTATCGCGAATCCCGGGAGATATTCGGGGGCGAATCCCCTCGGGAGCCCGCGGGAGGTGAGGGTGGAAGGCTTTCTGCTCTTGGTCAATCATAATCCGGCTCAACTGAGAGCCTGGATGGCGCGACTCAAGGATTGGGAAATTCCCTCTCTCCACACCCGGGATCCCTTCGCCGCCCTCCAGATGCTGCACTTGGAGAAAGTGGTCGGAATAATCTGCCGCCGAGATCTTCCCCTTCTTTCCGGCGAGGAACTCTGCCGGCGAGCGGCGCGGGGCAAGCCCTCCCTGATAGTCAAGACCCTGTCTCCTCCTTCCGGCGGCGAATTCGGGGGAGGGGAGTGGGAACACGGCAAGTTTACCTTTCGGGAAGCCGACTTCATCGGAGCGGTGGGCAGCATTCTCCTGGCCTCGGGAATGCTCCTGAATCGGGACAGGTTTTCCGATTTTCTCTCCGCCAGTCCCCGCTATCCCGAAATATTGGGCCAATCCGGGGCCATCCGCGAGGTATTCGCCTTGATGGACAAGGTCAAGGATCAGGAGGTAACGATCCTGATCCGGGGAGAATCGGGGACGGGGAAGGAACTCGTGGCGGAAGCAGTTCACCGCTGCGGCTCCCGGGCCGGGCGCCAATTCATCTCGGTGAACTGCGCGGCAATCCCCGAAACCCTCCTGGAAAGCGAGCTCTTCGGACACGAGAAGGGGGCCTTCACCGGGGCCGATACCCGGGTGGTGGGGCGCTTCGAACAGGCCAACGGCGGCTGTCTCTTCCTGGACGAGATCGGAGACATGAGTTTCAAGACCCAGGCCAAGATCCTTCGCCTCCTGGAAGGACACGAGTTCGAACGCGTGGGGGGGAGGGAAAAGATCCGGGTCGACGTCCGCATCATCGCCGCCACCAACCGGGATTTGGAGGAGGCGGTCAGGGAAAACAACTTTCGGGAAGACCTTTACTACAGGATCGGGGCCTTTCCGATTTTTTTGCCTCCACTGCGCGCCCGTCCGGAAGACATCCCCCTGCTGGCCGCCGGGATGCTGTCTGCCTTCAATCAGGGCGCGGCCGAACCCATCACGGGAATGACTCCCCGGGCCATCGAACGGCTGAGCTCCCAGAGCTGGCCGGGAAACGTAAGGCAGCTGGAGAACACGATACACCGAGCCGCCATCCTGACCGGGGGAGGAATGATCGGTGAGCGGCAGTTGAGCCTGGAGGAGGACATTTCGCCTGGAGAAGAACCGGCCGGAGGAAAAATCGAGGCAGGGCAAGAACTCCCGAGAATCCGGTCCCTCTCGGAGGTGGAGAGGGAGGCCATCGCTTCGGCCCTGCGGATTGCGGGGGGTAACATCAGTCAAGCCGCCCGTGGCCTGGGCATAGCCCGGGCCACGCTATACAAGAAAATCCGGGAATACAACCTGGACAAGGATAAGTCCATAGACCGTACGGGGGGCTGAGAAGATTATGGCTATTTTCAGGTACAAGGCTCGCAGCGACACCGGCAAGGTGCTCTCCGGCGCGATAGAGGCCGCCAGCGAGCAGGCCGTCGTTCGCCAGCTGGAGGAAATGGGCTACACGCCGATCTCGGTAAAGTTGGACAAGGCCCTGGCCAAAAGCCGCCAGAAGAAGGGCCTGTTCCAACAGATGGAGAAGGTAAAGCCCAAGGACCTGGTGATGACCACCAGGCAGATGCACTCCCTGATCCACGCCGGAATCCCGATAATGATGGCCCTCAAGGTGTTGGGCAAGCAGACCGAGAACGAGACCCTCAAGGGAATATTACAGAAAATTCAGGACGAGATCTCGGGAGGCGCCAGTTTTTCCGAGGCGCTGCGTTCCTTCCCCCACATCTTCAACGATCTTTACGTCAATACGGTCCTGGCCGGGGAAACCGGCGGGGCCCTGCCCGAGGTATTGGGCCGGCTGGCGGATATGCTCGAATCGGAACAAGCCACCAGGACCGCGGTGAAATCGGCCGTGCGCTACCCGATGATCGCCCTGGTGGTTCTGGCCATCGCGTTTCTCGTGATGTCGACGATGGTGGTACCCAAGTTCAGCCAGATCTTCCGGGTGATCAAGATGGATCTTCCCCTGCCTACCCGCATCCTGATCGCGATGAGCGACGCCTTGCTCAATTACTACTACATCATCTTCCCCGCCCTGGCGGTCATCATCTTCGTCTTTCTCCGCTTCATCAAGACAAAGAACGGGCGATTCTGGTTTGACGGGGTAAAGCTGAAGATGCCCATCTTCGGACCTCTCTTCAGCAAGCTGGCAATGTTCCGCTTCACCAAGATGCTTTCCACCCTGGAAAGAAGCGGGGTACCCATCCTGAAAATCATCGAGATAGTCTCGATGACCGTGGGCAATGTGGTCATCTCCAAGCAACTTCTGGAGATCCAGACCGACATCCGGGACGGGAAGGGGATATCCGAAGCCTTGATGCAACGGGACAGTTTCCCTCCGATGGTGAGCAATATGCTCTCGGTGGGGGAGGAAACCGGACGCCTGGACGAGATGGCCGAGTCGGTGGCTTATTACTACGAGCAGGAGATAAATTATACCGTGGAAACCCTGACCGACCTGATCGAACCGATGATGACCGTGGTCATCGCCGCCTTTGTCCTCCTATTTGCCCTGGCCATCTTTTTGCCGATGTGGAATATGATCGAGATGGCAAAAGGCTAAACAATCGGTGAGGAGTGTTCAGAAATTTTACTACAGATGTGTATGATTAATTAACACTCCTGTCTGTCCTTTCTCGTCATTGGTTTGGGCAAAGCATTAATTTTCTCCTCATTCCCCTGTTGAGCAAGGACATACGCTGTTTCTCTCCCCAATTTGTTTTTTTTGGCACAGGGTTTGCTCATATCTGCTGGTGTAAGGACAGGCGAAACCGCAACCCAACACCAAGGAGGTGTGGCATGAAGGGTTTCACCTTGATTGAACTGATCATCGTGATCGTGATCATCGGCATCCTGGCCGCCGTCGCGATCCCGAAGTACCTGGATCTCCAGGACTCGGCCAACCGGGCTCAGCGTGACGGTAACTGCTCGGCTGTCCGCGGTGCCGTGAACCTCTACTATGCCGAGACGGCCGCCAGCGGAGCTGCTGCTTTCCCGGCCAACCTGACTTCGGATATGTTCGCGGACGGGGCGGTGCCGCCGACGATCAGCGGAACCTATACCTGGACCTACACTTCGGCTAGCGGTCAGGTCACGACCAACTGATACGGCCCAAGACACCAGCGCAAAAAGGGGCCTCTCTTCGGAGGGGCCCCTTTTTCCGCTTGGGACGATCCCGGCTCCTCGCAGCGGCTGGGATCCAGGCCCGGAAAAGACGGCCAACCGTCCCGCCGCTTTCGATGAGAACTGCGTCAAGAGGTTCAACGAACCCGTCCAGGATCAGATGCACCGTCGCCGCGGGAGTGCTGATCCTGGCCGCCTTCCTGGCCTACCTTCCCGCCCTGAGCGGAGATTTTCAATGGGATGATCACTCCAACATCCGCGAGAACTTCGCCTTGCGAAGGGATGCCGCCACCGCCGCGGCATTCTGGCCTTCGCGGGCCCTTACCCTGCTGAGCTTCTGGCTCAACTACCGCCTGGGGGGATTGGCGGTCTTCGGCTATCACCTGGCCAATGTCCTGATCCATTGCCTGGGAGCTTTCGGAATTTACCTGATCCTCGATCTGGTGCTCCCTCCGAACTGCAGGAAAAACGGGGCAGCCCTCCTGGGGGCCCTGCTTTTCGCCCTTCATCCCCTCCAGACTCAAGCGGTTGCCTACATCACCCAGCGCTACGCTTCCCTTTCCGGCACCCTGGCCGTCTGGTCGGTTTTTTTCTACCTGCTTCGCCCCCGGAAAACGGGATCGCTCATAGCCAGCGCGGCCTGCCTCCTGGGAGCCATAGGCGCCCGGGAATCGGCGGCGGCCGTCCCCTGGGCCCTGGCGGCAATCGCTCTTTTTCGGCGAGACGCCGCCGGGCTGCGCCGAGCGGTCCCCCTCCTCCTGGTCTCGCTCCTGGTCCTGCCCCCGATCCTGCTCACGGCCCGGGGCACGGGGGGGATGGATGCTTATTACTATCGGGCCGGGGTAGGGGGAATGCCGGAATATTCCTTCGGGGCTCAGGCCGTAACCCTGTCCGGGCGCGGACAGTATCTGCTTACCCAGTTGGGAGCTTTCCGGCTTTATCTCCGCTTGCTCCTGCTCCCTCTGGGCCTGGCTCCCTATCACGACCTGACCCCACCGAATTCCCTGGGAACCCTGGACCTGTGCACCCTGGCGGGAATCGTTTTCTGTGTCCTGTTCGGGGCCGCCAACCTCAGGCGCGGAGGCTTGGTAGGAGGCGGCCTGATCTGGTTTCTCGTCTGCCTGCTGCCCACCTCCTCGCTGGTCGTTCTCTGGCCCTTTGCCGCCGAACATCACCTGTATCTTCCCCTGGGCGGGCTGACCCTGGCCTTCTCGGCCAACTTGACCTCGCCGGGGCGAAGCCGGGCGGCGGCGGCGATCGTAATCTTCCTGGGCTGCCTGACCTTCATCCGCGCGCAAGCCTGGACGACGGAAGTCCTGCTGTGGCAAGACAATGTCGACAATTATCCCGATTTTGCCCTGGCCCGCTACAGCCTGGCCGGGGCCCTGATCAAGAACGGAATGCTGGAGGACGGCCTGCGCGAAGCCGAGGCCGCCGCCCGACTCAACCCCCGCCTCAACACCTGGCCCAACCGCTGGGCTGCGCTTTACGGCTTAAGGTACTGGGAGGAAGCGGAGGAGGCCGCCCGGATCTGGCGGGCCGGACGACCAGGGGAGGGCTCGGCCCACCTGGCCCTGGGAAAAACCCTCCTGGCCTCCGGCCGCGCGCAGGATGCCGTCGAAATCCTGGAGCAAGCCCATCGCTCGTTTCCGGGGAATTCCGAGCCGCTCCTGCTTCTGGGCCTGGCCTGGAAACAGTTGGGAAACCTGGAGCAGGAAGAGTTTTACCTGCTGGCGGCCTGGCGGCTCGACCCGACCCGGGAAGGCCCCCTGATCAGCCTGGGCTCGCTCCGGGCCCGCCAGGGCCGCCTGATACAGGCCGAGGAACTTTATGCCCGGGCCGTCAGACTCAACCCGGCGTCGCCGACCGCCTGGTACAACCAGGGCAATTTCTTGCTGGCCTGCGGACGAAAACAGGAAGGAAGGGAAGCCCTGAACCGGGCCCGCAACCTGGCCGCCGGCACCGTCTGGGCACAGAGACTGGCCGGAGCGGCCCGGGAAGAAATGTCGACGGGAAACCCGGTTAGGTTGACACCTCCACCCCCAGCCCGGTAATATTAATATATGAATGGGGAAAACATCAGGCTCCACTGGGTTTTGGGAGCGATCCTGGCCGCCGCCATTCTTCCCGCCGCCGCCGCCGCTCCCCTCCACCTGGCCGGGAGGACTTTCGATCCCCAAGCCGAATCTCCTTCGGCTCGCCGGGATTCGTTCTCCACGGACTACTGGATACTTCAATTCGACGGACCCATCCAGGAATCCTGGAAGCAAGCCGCAGTGGCGGCCGGGGCCGAACTGCTTGACTACGTCCCGGAATTTGCCTTCATCGTTCGGGCCCCCAAGAAAGTCCGCGAGGCCGTGGCCGCCTGCCCCCACGTAAGCTGGTTCGGGCCCTATCTCCCGAACTACCGGAGCGCTCCCTATCGCACCATCAAGCGGACCGCGGACGAGAAGGGGGAATACTCCGTGGTCTTCTTTCCCGGGCTCAATCCCGCCACCTGCGAGTCCCTGGTGACCGAGCGGGGGGGGAAAGTCCTGGCGCGTACGCAAAACCGCTGGAAAACGCGCCTGCGGGCCAGGCTGTCCGCTGCCGCCGCGGCGGACCTGGCCGGGCAGGAAGGGGTGAAGTGGATCGAGGACGCTCCCTCCTGGGAGTTCACCAACAACCAGGCCCGGAACCTGGCCGGGGTGGAGGTCCCCTGGACCCGCTCCTCCTTCTACGGGGCCGGGCAGGTGGTGGCGGTGGCGGATTCGGGCATAGATCGGGGAACCAACGGGATCGGCTACCTGCACGAGGATTTCCTGGCCGGGGACGGGACCAGCCGGGTCCTGAGAATCGTCCACCGCTCCAGCGCCACCAGCGACAAGGTCGGGCACGGCACCCACGTGGCCGGGAGCATCCTGGGCAACGGCAAGCTCTCGGGCGCCGTCCCAGCCTCGCGTTCCTTCCCGGCCACCTGCTATGCCGGGATTGCCCCGGAAGCGTCCCTCGTGGTCCAGAACCTCGCGGACTTGGAGGGCCGCATAAGCGGCCTGCCCGACGACCTAAACGTTCTCTTTGCCCAGGCCTTCGGGGGAGGAGCGAACGTTCACAACAACAGTTGGGGGTCGACATTCGATCCCAGCTACAGTTCCTACAGCGCGGACGTCGACGAGTTTTCCTGGGACAACCCGGATTTCCTCATAGTTTTCAGCGCGGGCAACAGCGGAGTGGATACGACGGGGGATGGGAGGATAGACCAGGGAAGTGTGCTTGCCCCGGCTACGGCCAAGAACTGCATCACGGTCGGGGCCAGCGAAAACAACCGTCCCGACGGTTCCTCCCCGTCCCCGGCCTACGACGATGCTTACGGCTGGTACTGGCCGCTTTACTTCCCAGCTCATCCGATCAGCTCGGATCACGTCTCCAACCATCCCGAGGGGATGGCCGCCTTCAGTTCGCGGGGAAGCAGCTTCTCCGGGCGCTATAAGCCCGAAATCGTGGCCCCGGGGACCAACATAATCTCCACCCGCTCCCACGCCATCGACCTGGCCAGCAACGTGCTCTGGGGCCCGGGCGGCCTTTCCTCGACCCTGCGCGAGTGGTATACCTTCAGCGGGGGCACCTCGATGTCAACCCCCCTGGTCAGCGGCGCCGCCGCCCTGGTCCGCCAGTTCTATGCCGACAACTTCGGGGCTTCCCCCAGTTCCGCCCTGATCAAGGCCACCCTCCTGTCCTGGGCCCGGGACATAACGCCGGGACAGTACGGAAGCGGTTCGGAGCGGGAGATACCGGCTTCCCCCAGACCCAACAACGTGGAGGGATGGGGAAGGCTTGACTTCGCCAGTTGTCTCCCCCTGGCCGAACTGGAAGACTTCTATTACTTTCAGGTCGATTCGGGAATCGCTACCGGGGGGGTTGACACATACCAGGTGGAGGCGGAGAGCTCCCTCAAGGATATATGTTTCACCCTGGCCTGGACCGATTACCCGGGGAGCGCCCCGACTTCAGGGGGCTTGGTCAACGATCTCGACCTTGAGGTGGTGGATCCCAGGGGAACAACCCATCATCCCAACCGGGCCATTGCCGTCGAGGGCTTGGCTTACGACAACTGGGACATCCCCGACGACTATGTCATCACCGGCGAGTTGGCCTTTCCCGGGGTGGTGGGGGCGGTCAGGTTTACCCCATCCACTTACCCGGCCACCTTAAAATCCGGATCCTTCCTGGTGGGTTCGATAGAGAACCTCGTGTATCCGGTTCGGGGAAGATTCCTCGTTTACAGTGGGGATGCCAGCGGTCCCAAAAACGTTCTCTGGTCCTCGGAAAGGGAGATCAAGTGGGGGGCCAGTTGGTACCAGGTGGACTTCAGCAACCTGGATCTGAGCATATCTTCCGGTGACTTCTATCTCGGAGTTTCCCCGGTAGATGAGGAATTTTCCTGGGGCGTCGACGACAACGCTTTGGACGTGAGCAACCGGACTTGGCAATATGTCCCGGGGAGCGGTTGGATCAAGCTTAACGTCCACGATGCCCTCATTCGCGCCAACGTCAGTTACGCCACCACCCGCGACCGGACCAACAACGTCGAAACAGTCGATATCTCGTTACCCGCTCCGGGAACCTATCAGGTCAAGGTCAAGGGATACAATGTCCCGCACGGCCCCCAACCCTATGCCCTGGTCGTCACCCGTCCCGAGTGGAGCGGCGAGGACTTCCCCGATCCCCTGGTCCTCGCCGGCGGAGACTACGACGGTGACGGCACGGCCGATCCGGCCTGGTTCCGGACGGCGAACGGACGCTGGTCGATTCGAGGCTTGAGTTCCTTTTATTTCGGTCGTCTGGGAGACATCCCGGCCTGCGGAGACTACGACGGCGACGGAACCGACGAGGTCGCGTTTTTTCGCCCGGCCCAGGGCGGACTGTGGAAGGTGCGCGGCACGACCAACTTCTACTTCGGCCAAGCCGGGATGGTCCCGGTTCCGGCCGACTACGACGGGGACGGGGATGTCGAGCCCGCCCTCTTCCGGGAAAAGGACGGTTTTTGGAAGATCCGGGGCCTGACCCAGTTCTACTTCGGCCGGGAAGGAGATCAACCCGTCCCCGGCGACTACGAAGGCTCGCCGAGCGGGGCAACCCGGGCGGCCGTCTTCCGCCCCGCCAGCAAGTACTGGGCAATCAGGAACTTGACCTATTTCTACTTCGGGAAGGAAGCGGATACCGCCGTCCCCCGGGATTATGACGGGATTCCCGGAATCGACCTGGCCTGGTTCCGCCCCGCGACGGGCCTGTGGGCGATGTTCGGTTACACCCGCTTCTACTTCGGCGACGGCGATTCCGCTCCCGTCTGTGCCGACTACGATGGCGACGGCACGACGGAATACGCCTTTTTTCAAAAAAGCACCGGCCTCTGGAAGGTCCGGGGGCTGACCAGGTTCTACTTCGGTAAGAGCGGGGACCTCCCCGTAACGAGGTAAGGAGAAGATGAAAACGATCACGCTTCTGCTGGCGGGAACCCTGCTGGCTCTTCCGTTCGGAACCCGGGCCGCCCAGTACTACCAGGGGACCACGTTGAGCTGGGGAATCGATTCCGGGACCTATGTCTCCACCCTCGCGGTTCCCGATTCCGGGGAGGTGACCGGGATCTCCCTCCGCATCCACCAATGCAACCTCCCGGTCGGCGACCTGGAAAACATCGCCATTCAGCTTCTGTCCCCGGATGGAACCTCGATCTATCTCTTCGACGGCACGTCCTCCCAGCTCAACGGTCCTTCCCTGTTCAGCACCAACTTCACCCAGGACGCCGCGGAGAGCATCACGGAGGGGCAAAGCCCCTACACCGGCGATTTTCGGCCGGCCCAGACCCTGGAAAACTTTCTCGGGAAAGAGATGAACGGGACCTGGCAGCTGGCGGTGACCGAGATAGCCCGGGGCAACGACGGCAGCCTGACTGGTTGGACCCTGTACATAAATGAGCCCCCCCCCCCACACACACCCAC
>Ga0272444_10005312_pt1 | contig 11166 bp, 8 predicted proteins | sample SSMForm13_FD_201033 | JGI IMG/M metagenome (GOLD analysis project Ga0272444, IMG submission 201033) | Marine sediment archaeal communities from Little Sippewissett salt marsh, Falmouth, MA, United States - SSM-Form-13 | ecosystem: Environmental > Aquatic > Marine > Wetlands > Sediment ... | reverse complement strand
CCCTTGATTCACCGTGCCGCGCCGAAAAAGGCGGGATGGGTGATCGCGCTTTTACCTCTGGCACTGTTCGTCTATTTCCTGAGTTTCCTGTCCCGCGTCGGTGGCGGCGAAGTCGTGCCGTTTGCCTATGAGTGGGTTCCGCGTTTGGGGGTGCGCCTCTCGTTTCTTGTCGACGGCTTGGGGCTGCTCTTTGCTCTGATCATCAGTGGCATCGGCGCGCTGGTGGTCATCTACGGCGGAGGCTACCTGGCCGGGCATCGGGAGCAGGGATATTTTTTCGCTTACGTGCTCGCCTTTATGGCCTCGATGCTGGGCGTGGTGTTGTCAGACAACATCATCGCGCTGTTTATTTTCTGGGAATTGACGAGCTTAAGTTCCTACTTTCTCATCGGCTTCTATCACGAGCGACAAGCTTCGAGGTCCGCGGCTTTGCAGGCGTTGCTGGTCACCGGTCTGGGCGGCCTGGCGATGCTGGCCGGGTTGATCCTGTTGGGCCGAGTTGGCGGTAGTTGGGAAGTCTCCTCGCTGGTGGGGCAGAGCCGCGCGGTCGGCTCCAGCGCGCTCTATCCCGCGATTCTGGTTTTGATTCTCCTGGGCGCTTTTACGAAATCCGCTCAGTTCCCCTTTCATTTCTGGCTGCCGAACGCGATGGAGGCTCCCGCGCCGGTCAGCGCCTATCTGCACTCGGCGACGATGGTGAAGGCCGGGGTGTATCTGCTTGCCCGGATGAGTCCGGTCCTCGGCGGAACGCACCTTTGGTTGATTCTCGTCACGGGCTTCGGAGCGGTGACGATGTTGGGCGGGGCGATGCTTGCGGTTTTGGGTAGCGACCTGAAACGTGTGCTGGCCTATTCGACGATCAGCGCGCTAGGGATGCTGGTGTTTCTGTTGGGTTTGGGCACCGATTGGGCGGCGGGGGCGGCGATGGCGTTCCTGCTTGGCCACGCGCTGTACAAGGGAGCGTTTTTTCTGATTATCGGCTCGGTCGATCACGAGAGCGGCACGCGCGACGTGACCCGGCTGGGTGGGTTGCGAAAAGCGATGCCGCTGACGGCCCTGGCGGCGATTCCCGCCGGGCTTTCAATGGCGGGGCTGCCGCCGCTGTTTGGCTTTATCGGCAAGGAGCAAGTTTATGAATCGCTTCTGCACGCGCCCGGCGCGGCGGGAGTGTTGACCGCTGCGGCGGTGCTGGCGAGCATGTTGTTCGTGGTGGTGGCGGGACTGTGCGCGGTGCGACCCTTTTGGGGCGGGGAAGTCGAGACGCCCAAGCGGGCGCATGAAGCGCCGCCGTCGATGTGGCTTGGGCCGGTTGTCCTGGGCGCTTTGAGTTTGCTCTTCGGTCTCTTGCCGGGGTTGGTCGGCAAATCGCTGATTGCGTCCTCCGCTTCGGCCATCGCCGGTCGACCGATTGTGCTGAAGCTTGCCTTGTGGCATGGACTCAGTCCGGCGCTGGGACTGAGCGCGGTCACCCTGGCGGGCGGTCTTGGACTACTGGCCGCGGCCGGCGGGTTGCGGCGGATCGGTTCCCGCCTGCAAGGCGTCTTTCGCTACGGTCCCGAGCGCGGGTATCAACTGGTGCTCGACGGCACAAACGCCTTTGCGCGTCTTCAGACGCGGCTGCTTCAAAGCGGTTACCTTCGTTACTATTTGCTGATGATCGTGGCGATCACCATCTGGTCCTGCGGCTACACGCTCTTCACACGAGGCGGTTTGCACAGTCCGAGCGCAGGATACGATGACCTTCGCTTTTATGAATTCGGGCTAGGCGTTTTAATACTGCTGGCGGCCCTGGCGGCGGTGCGCTCAAGGTCCCGCCTGGGGGCGATTGCATCACTTGGTGTTGTCGGTTATGGCGTGGCGCTTGTCTATATTTTGTATGGAGCGTCCGATTTGGCGATGACGCAGTTCCTGGTCGAAACGCTGACCGTGATTCTGTTTGTGCTGGTGTTCTATCATCTGCCACGGTTCCGCAAACAATCCCGGTCTTTGAGCCGCCTTCGGGACGCGATCATTGCATTGGCGTTCGGCGGATTGATGACGCTGCTGGTGCTCATGGCGGTCACGATTCAATTCGAGCATCCCATTTCCGAATACTATACCGCCAATAGCGCCGTGCAAGCGCAAGGACGCAACATTGTCAACGTGATTCTTGTTGATTTTCGGGGTTTCGACACGATGGGCGAAATCACCGTGCTGGCGGTAGCGGGCATTGGGGTGTTCGCGCTGTTGAAGTTGCGCCTGGCGGGGAAGGAGTCGAAAGAGTGACTTCCATTATTCTCTGCACGGCTACGCGCTATCTGATGCCGCTGATGCTTTTGTTTTCGGTGTTCCTGTTGCTTCGGGGGCACAACGAGCCAGGCGGCGGATTCATTGCCGGGCTGGTCGCGGCGGGCGCTTTTGCGCTCTATGCGATCGCCTTCAACGTCGCCGAGGCGCGGCGGGCACTCAAGCTCGATCCCCGCACGTTCATCGGCCTCGGGCTTTTGATCTCGGCTTCGAGCGGTGTTCTGTCGCTGCTCGGGGGAGCGCCCTTTATGACGGGACAGTGGGGGGATTTCTATGTGCCCTTGCTCGGGCACATTCATCTCGGTACGCCGCTGGTGTTCGACGTTGGCGTTTACAGTGTCGTCATCGGAGTCACGCTAACCATTATCCTGGCGCTGGGGGAGGAAGAGTGACGTGGAAATCCTGATGGCCATCGTCGTCGGGGGGCTTTATGCGGCGGGGATCTATCTGATGCTGCGCCGGAGCATCGTCAAGCTGGTGCTCGGCCTGGCGATTCTCGGCAATGCGGCCAACCTGCTAATCTTCACCGCGGGACGCCTGGTGCGCGGCGGCGCTCCGCTGATTGCCGAAGGTGCGACCGGGGCCGCTGCGCCGATGGCGGACCCGGTGCCCCAGGCGTTGATCCTGACGGCGATTGTGATCGGCTTCGGTGTGTTGGCGTTTGCCCTGGTGTTGTTGCACCGGGCTTATCAAACCGTGGGTTCGGACGACTTGGATGATTTAAAGGCGACGGATCGATGAACGTCCTATTGGTGTTGCCCATCCTGGTTCCGCTGTTCACCGCGATCTTCTGTCTTTTGGCGCGGCGCTGGCGGCGAGTGCAGCGGCTGCTGACCTTGGTCGGGGCGGTCTCCCTGCTGGTCGTGGCCTGGCGACTGTTGGGCGCGGTGCGCGAGCAGGGGATCCTGGCGACGCAGGTCGGCCAGTGGCCTGCGCCTTTTGGCATTACGCTCGTGGCGGATTTGTTCAGCGCGATCATGGTCGTGTTGGCGGGACTGATAGGTCTCTCGGTCGCGGTGTATTCGCTGGCCGACATGGACAAGGAGCGGGAGCGCTTTGGCTATTACCCGCTGTTGAACGTGCTGCTGATGGGGGTTTGCGGGGCCTTCCTGACGGGAGACCTGTTCAATCTCTATGTGTGGTTCGAGGTGATGCTGATCGCTTCATTCGTGTTGATTGCCCTGGGAGGAGAGCGGGCGCAGTTGGAGGGGGCGATCAAGTACGTGACGCTAAACCTGGTGTCTTCGGCGATTTTTCTCGCGGCGGTCGGGATTCTTTACGGTGTGGTCGGAACGTTGAACATGGCCGACCTGGCGCAGAAGATGAAAGACGTGTCCTATCCCGGCCTCGTGACCACGCTGGCGATGTTGTTCCTGGTCGCTTTTGGAATCAAGGCAGCGATCTTTCCCTTGTATTTCTGGCTGCCCTCTTCGTATCATACGCCGCCGGTTGCGGTCTCGGCGATCTTTGCCGGCTTACTAACCAAGGTCGGCGTCTACGCCCTGATTCGCGTCTTCACGCTGATGTTTCTTCAGGACACGGCCTATACGCACAATCTCATTCTTCTCATCGCGGTGTTAACGATGATCTCGGGTGTCTTGGGCGCGATGGCGCAGAACGAGTTTCGGAGAATTCTCTCCTTTCACAGTATCAGCCAGGTCGGCTACATGATTCTCGGACTCGGTCTGTTCACTCCGCTGGCGCTGGCCGGCTCGGTTTTCTTTATCGCCCATCACAGCATTGTGAAGTCCAACCTGTTTCTGGTCAGCGGCGTCGCGCACCGGCTGCGGGGAACGTTTCATCTGAAGCCCTCGGGCGGCCTTTTCAGCGAGCGACCGATGTTGGCCCTGCTGTTTCTGGTTCCCGCGATGTCGCTGGCGGGGATTCCGCCCCTGTCGGGCTTTTGGGCGAAGTTCATTCTGGTGCGCGCGGGATTGGAAATCGAACAGTATCTGGTGGTGGCCGCGGCGCTGGCGGTCAGTATCCTGACCCTGTTTTCGATGATCAAGATCTGGAATGAAGTGTTCTGGAAACCAGCGCCGGCTGAGGGCGGTTCGCAGGCACAGCGGACCGGGAGCGAAAGAGTTCGAGGCGTGCGGACGTTGCTGGTCCCGATTCTGGCGCTTGCTGTGCTCGCGATCGGAATCGGTCTCTCGGCACAGTGGATGCTGGATCTTTTTCTTCAGACGGCCGATCAACTGCTGGCTCCCGAGCAGTACATCCAGACCGTGCTGGGAGGGCAGTCATGACGTTGCTCTTGTGGAACGTGTTGCTGGCCCTGGCCTGGACGGCGCTGACCGGAAGGGTTTCGGTATCGAACTTTCTGGAAGGCTTTGTTCTCAGTTACGTGATTTTGTTTCTCTCGCGGCGGATCGTCGGTCCCTCGACGTACTTTCGGAAGGTGGGGCAACTCCTCGGTCTGACGCTCTACTTTATTTGGGAGTTGGTCTTGGCGAACCTGCGCGTCGCGTATGACGTGTTGACGCCGAGGCACAAGATGCGGCCGGGCGTGGTGGCGATCCCCTTGGACGCCGAGAGCGACGCGGAAATCACCTTGCTGGCCAACCTGATCACGCTGACGCCGGGAACGCTGAGTCTGGATGTATCGAAAGACCGGAAGATGCTCTACATTCACGCGATGTATATTGACGATATTGACCAGTTGCGGCGAAAGATCAAAGACGGTTTCGAGCGCCGGGTGCTGGAGGTGCTGCGATGATCTTTCCGGGTGGCGGGCCGGTCGGAGTCGCGGTGGCGCTGGCGCTGTTCATGCTGACGGCGGCGTTGTTCCTGGCGTTCATTCGGTTGGCGCGAGGACCGAGCATGCCCGATCGGGTCGTGGCGTTGGACCTGATTACGTCGATCGCCGTCGGGATCATCGCCATCGACGTCATTGTGGCGAACCAGCCGGCGTTTTTGGACGCCGCCAGCGTCGTGGCGCTGATTACGTTTCTCGGCACGGTGGCGTACGCCCGTTATTTGGAAAGGCGAGGGCATGATGAATGATTGGCTGACGGCGGCGCTGTTGATCTCCGGCGCGTCCTTTCTCCTGATCGCGTCGATCGGCCTGGTTCGCATGCCGGATTTGTTCACGCGCATGCAGGCGGCGACGAAAGCCAGCACGCTCGGCGCGGGATGCATGCTGCTGGCGGTGGCCGTGCGGTTTCACTCCCTCGGCGTCGGTCCCCGGGCCGTCGCGACGGCGGGCTTCATTTTCCTGACCGCTCCGGTCGCGGCGCACCTGATCGGCCGGGCGGCGTATGTCATCCGAGTGCCGCTTTGGGAAAAGACGGTCGCCGACGAAATGCGCTCGCAGTTTGAACAGGCTGAGGAAGAAAAGGACTGACGCCGCGGATTCGGGGAAAGGCGACTAAGCGCGTTCGAGGACCTCGCGGAGTTTGGAAACAAGATCGATCATCCGGTAGGGTTTTTGAATGAATCCGGCCAGCCCTTTGCCGGAAAACCGATGAGTCACTTCCTGTTCGCTGTACCCGCTGCACAGGATGACTCGGGCGTCCCGGCGGATGCGATGCAATTCCCGAAAGGTTTCTTCTCCATCCATGGTCGGCATGGTCAAGTCGAGCAACACACAAACAATTTCGTCCTGGTGTTGCTGATAGACCTCGATCGCCTCCCGGCCATGGACGGCAAGTAAGACTTGGAATCCGGCCCGCTCCAGCATCTGCTTTCCCACCACTCGAACGGACGCTTCGTCATCCACCAGCAGAACGGTTCCTTGGCCTTTCCAGTCGTCCATTTCGGCCGGCTTGCCCGCGATGGATTGCACGGCCTGGTCGACCGTCGGAAACAACACTTTGAAGGTCGTTCCTCGCTCCGGTTCACTGTACACCTTGAGGGCGCCGCGATGCCCTCGGACGATACCGAGCACGGCGGCCAATCCCAATCCGCGACCGGTGAATTTCGTGGTAAAAAAGGGATCGAAGATGTTTTGAAGGGTCTCGGCGTCCATGCCACAACCCGTGTCAGCGACCTCGATATAGACATAGACGCCTTCAACCAGATCGTCAGCCAAATAGGTTTCGCCAAGATAGGCGAGATCGCATTCCATGGCCCCGGTGGAAACTGAAATCACACCGCTGCAATCGCCGATCGCCTCGGAAGCATTGGTGATCAGATTCATGACAATCTGGCGCACCTGGGTTACGTCCACTTCAACGGCCGGAAGCGCGTCGGCGAAATGATACTTTAAAACCGCCTTTTTCGAGATCGAGACGTCGAGCAAGTGTCCCATTTCTTCGACAATCTCGTTCAAATTGACAGCCTGAACGATGAACCGCCCCTTGCCGGAGTAGGCCAACATCTGCTTGCACAAATCAGCCGCTCGGCGGGAAGCGCGTTCGATTTCAACAATATTTTCCCGGGCCGGCGAGACCGGAGAAAGATCCCGCAACGCCAGATCGGCATTGCCCAGAATGGCCATCAGCAAATTATTGAAATCATGCGCAATGCCACCGGCCAATACGCCGAGGCTTTCCAGCTTCTGCGCCTGCTGGACCTGCGTTTCCAGATTGCGGCGTTCCTGTTCCACGCGAATCCTTTCGAGTGCGCCGCTGCAATGCTGCGCCAACGATTCGAGGAGATCGAGATCCTCCTGGGTGTAGGCATGGGGCGTGTAACTCTGAATGGAAAGGACGCCAATTGTGCAATTCCCGGATACTATCGGCACAAACATCAGCGTTGCGGCGCGGCGGGACGTATCGCCGAACGGCACCGTATCGGTTGTTCTGACTTCTTCCAGAGTTCTCGTGATGAGCAGCTTTCCCTGGGTGATCACCCGCCGGGCGTATCCCTTTGCACTGGGTGTTCCTTCAAACTGCTTTGCGTTGACCTCGATGTTTTTCCCTTCGATCAAGTCCATGCAATAAACCGGAGTGACATCATCCCGCTCCTCGGAATACAAAACCAAATAGCAGGCATCCCAACCAATCAATTCCTTGGCCACTTTCAAAATACTTGAACCGGCTTCTCTTGGTGTGCTGGCGGCGCTGAGTTCGCGCCCCAGCTCGGCAAAAAGCTCGATGCGCCGCCGCTCCTTAACCACTTGTTGCTCGACGCGAATCCGCTCCAGGGCGCCGCCACAATGGTCCGCCAAGTCCTGCAGGACGGCCAAGTCCTCTTCGGTATAGGCCTGAGGGGTATAGCTCTGAATCGAGATGATTCCCACCACCTTCTCTCCCTTTCGAACCGGAACATACATGAGCGAGGCGGAGGGGCGAGACTGGTCTCCAAAAGTAAGCGGTTTCCCCTTTTCTTCGGGCTGTTCCATTTTAGGACAATCTCGAAGAATCAAAAAGGCGCCCGTATCCAGGACCCGGCGCTTCATGGGGGTGATTTTCCAGGGATGGGTTTCGGGATATTCCACCTTTTCGCCTTGAACCGTGTCGATATTGAGAACATGATAAGTCATATCGTTCTCGGGAGAGTATAAATCGATAAAACAGGCGTCGAATCCAAGAATCTGATCTGCGGTATCGGCGATGATATGACCCGCTTCTTTTGCCGTTCTGACCGAATTCAGGCGATGCGCGAGCGTGGCGAAAGCCGCCCCCCGCTCTTCACTGGAGCGAAGATCGGCTTCCACTTGGATGCGTTCCAGGGCCCCGCCGCAATAGTTGGCCAAGGATTGCAGTGTTTCCAGATTTTCCGGCGTATAGGCGTTTGGGGTATAGCTTTGGATGGACAGCACGGCAACCATTCGCCCTTCCTGGCAGACGGGAACAAACATCAGGGACGCGGAGCGCCGGTCCGAATCTCCAAAACGACGGGCATGTTGGTCTGACGATTCAGCAGAGCGAAGAGCCAATTGCCGGCCTTCCTGGATCACCTTCTGAATGAAAGGCCCGGGCGGTCCCGAGGACAGTGAGCCGATGCATTCCTCTCGTTTCCCCTCAATGAGATCCATCGCCAGAATGGGAGACACCGCATTGTCTTTTTCGGAATACCGGATCAGAAAACAGGCGTCCCAGCCCAGGATTTCGTCCGCCGCTCGGACAATGATTTTTGCCGCTTGCTGAGGACTCGTCACCCGGCTGAGATGCTGTCCAAGATCGGCATAGGTGGTATTTCGCTTTTCCGCCCGGATTCGCTCGGAAACATCGTTGGAAATACCAATGAAACCGATGATTTCCCCTTCGTCGTTCTTGAGCAGCGAAGTTCTCAGCTCGACGGGAAACTCCTCACCCGCCTGGTTGCGATTCAAGACCTGGACGACACATCCTCCCCGGCGCGTCTGCTGAAGAATCTGCTCCAGCAATTCCTCGGGGTTGTTGGGGGACCAGAGCATGCTGACGTGACGCCCCAGGACTTCATCGCGGTTGTATCCGAACTTTTTGCAAAAAGCGGAGTTCACGAATATGAATCGGTTCTCCAGGTCAGTGATGGTAACCATCTCCGAGATGCCTTCCAGCGCATGACCCAACAGCCACAACCGCTCTTCGGTCAAAGCCCGCCACAAGGCGCCGCCGCATTGCGAGGCAAAGGTTTCCAGAAGAGCTCGGTCGCGCTTGGAATACTTGCCGGACGTATAGCTCTGAACGGTCAACACCCCAATGGTCGCCCCGGACCATTGAATGGGCACGAACAGAAGAGATTCCGACCGGCGGCTCGATTCGCCGATGGGGATCAAAGTCGGGGAGCCGTTGTCCCTGTCTCGATTGATCAGCGTGGACTTTCCAGCGTAGGCTCGGCTTTGTTTGAAGTTCTCCGAGGACAGGTCGATCGGGGCAACCTCCACCGGGCGGGTTCCTTCGAGGGGGAGGTCCTCACAATAAACCCCGATCGATTTTCCATGCACCTTGTCGTAATAGGAAAGACTGAATGCATCGTGATGAAAGAGTTTTCGGGATTCTTCGGAAATGATTCGGCCAATCGCTTTGAGCGATAGCGGAGCGGTCAGGCGTTGAGCCAGTCGCCGGAGAATTTCCCCTTCTTCCTCGGATTGCTTTCGCTCGGTTTCCAGCCGCTGGAATTCTTGAATGCGCTGATGCAACGCTTTAAGTTCATCGAGGAGTTGGGACTTGGTCTTCCGTCGGTCTTGATTCATCGCAAGGTAATCGAGACGCACCCCTGACAAGATATACACACCCCGGCATTAGCTTAGCATGATCCGCGGCCAGGTCAATAGTACTTTAGTAACAGAGTAATCAGCTTGGCGGGAAGTGAATTTTGAAAATCCGGGATGAACAGAAATCTGTTTCCGGTCCCTTCGCTGTTTTTAGATCGAGTTCACCAGAGAGATAAGTCAACCCCCCCCTGCTTTCCTCGAGGATGTATTTACCCCCTTGCGGGAAAGGTCTCCTGTCCCGAGCCCGAAAAACGGGAGGCTTCTTTAGAAGAGCCTGAAAGAGCGCTTACGATTCCAGGCTCTTCTCCACAAATTTCCAGTTGACCCGATTCCAGAACGCCTGGACGTATTTGGGCCGCGCGTTTCGGTAATCGATGTAGTAAGCGTGTTCCCAAACGTCGCAAGTCAATAGCGGCTTGTCCATGCCCTGCAACGGCGTCCCGGCGTTGCTGGTGCTCTCGATTGCCAGGCTCCCATCGCTTTTTTTCACGAGCCATGCCCAACCCGAGCCGAAAGTGGTGATCGCCACTTGGCTGAACTGGTCCTGAAACTCGGCGAACGAACCGAAAGCTTCTTTGATCGCCTGGGCCAGCGCGCCGGAAGGTTCGCCCCCACCGTCCGGACTCAGGCAGTTCCAATAGAAGGTGTGGTTCCAAACCTGGGCGGCGTTGTTGAAGATCCCTCCGGAAGCCTTCCTGATGATGCCCGCCAGCGGCGTGTCCTCGAACTCCGTGCCAGGGATCAAGGCGTTGAGCTTCGTCACGTAAGCCTGATGATGTTTGCCATAGTGGAATTGCAGGGTTTCTTCTGAGATGTGAGGAGCAAGCGCATCCATTGAAAACGGAAGCGGAGGCAGCACATGTTCCATCATGATTCCTCCCATTTTGACATAAAATAGACACGAGGCCCGAATCGGGCTTGAACCGTCCGGCCCGTCTGTAGGGTTAACCTAGTCGATCCCGGCGGGATTTGTCAAGGTCGATCTTGAGGGCGAGCAGGGGAGACGGCCGCGTTTCCTGCCTCCTCGAGGAAGCGATTCGATGGAGGGCAAAGGCGTTTTTCGCCTCACAGATCGAAAGCAGCTTCCGATGCACTTCTTCAACGACGGTTTCAAGGGTTGACGTGCCGGCGCTCAAACCGATCGAGTCGAAAGAGAAAAGCTGGTAGGCGTCCACGGCATCCGCCGTTTGCACCTGGAAACAGGGCACCGAGCGTTGTTCGGCCAGCCGGGCCAACTGCCGGGTATTGTTGGAATGCTTGCCACCGACGACGACTAAGGCGTCGACCCGCCTGAGAAGCGCCAAGGCCGCCTCCTGTCGGCGTTGGGTGGGAGTGCAAATCGTGCAAAGATACTGAATGTCGCTGCCGGGATTTCGTGCATGGATCTCAGAGAGCACTTCGCGAGCAACGTCCGGCGGGGTGGTGCTTTGGCAGAGCACGCCCAGGCGGGTGGCGCAGTATCGCTCGACATCGTCCGGTTTTTCGACGACCGAAACCTGCTGCAGATCCTCCACGACGCCTTGCACTTCAGTGTGGCCGGGCATGCCGATGAGGATGATCCAACGCCCGGCGGCTTGAAGATCTTGCGCCGCCTGATGAATGCGGTGCACGAGCGGGCACGTGGCGTCGATGATCCGCTTCCCGGCGGCCAGGAAGCGCGCGCGCTGCCGCTGGCTTGCGCCGTGCGCTGTAATCATAACGATCGGCGTTTCGACAGTGGCCGAGCGCCCGGGATCGTCGGTCAGCCGAAAGCCGCGTTGTCGCAATCCCTTGTTCACCTGCTCGTTGTGCACCAG
>Ga0272444_10005310_pt1 | contig 11167 bp, 9 predicted proteins | sample SSMForm13_FD_201033 | JGI IMG/M metagenome (GOLD analysis project Ga0272444, IMG submission 201033) | Marine sediment archaeal communities from Little Sippewissett salt marsh, Falmouth, MA, United States - SSM-Form-13 | ecosystem: Environmental > Aquatic > Marine > Wetlands > Sediment ... | reverse complement strand
TTGGACTGACCGATGGCTCCGGCGATGGCGATGGTCACGCCGACGCCGATGAGACGGTGGATCTGACGGTAACAATCGAGAACAACGGCGTTACCGCCACCAACGCGGTTGGTAATCTCACGGCCGCCGGCAACTATGTGAACATTACGACCGGCTCGGCCAGCTTTGACCCCGCCATTGCCTGGGGTGAGCAGAGCACGACCCTTACGCCGTTCCAGGTGTCAATTCAGTCCGGCTGCCCCGACCCTTACGTGACGTGGGTCGAGCTCACCGTTTCGGCTGACGGCGGTTTCAGTGTGATCGACACCCTGTTCATCTTTGTCGGTGACACTCCGGGATTCTCCGATGACATGGAAAGCGGCCAGGGATACTGGCGTCATGAGTCGATGACGAGCGGCTATATCGACCAATGGCATCTGGAGACCTATCGCTCCAATTCCTCGCCGACCAGTTGGAAAGCAGGCGGCAACGGTTCGGATACTTATGCCGATTTTTCCGATGCCGGCCTCATGACCCCGCCGTTCCTGCTTCAGGAGGGTTCCAGCCTCAGCTTCTGGCACTGGTACGATATCGAGCGCGGGGATCCCGGACTGGCCTGGGACGGCGCCATCGTCATGATTTCAACAGGACCCGATCAGTGGATCCAGATAACGCCACAGGGCGATTACCCCCGGGAGATTATACCCAACGCGGCCAGCCCGTTCGATGGAGGCACGCCCTGCTACTCTGCTTCTAGCGGCTGGACTGAGGCCGTCTTCGATCTCTCCGGCTATTCCGGAGTTGTCCAACTCCTTTTCAGGCTCGGTACCGACGGCAGTGCCGCCGAGGAAGGCTGGTATATTGATGATGTCGTGGTGACCGGCGTCAATACCCAGGTCGGGACGCCTTCGGTGGTTGAACCGACACCCGGTTGTGTGGTCACTTTCGACGAGGTGACGGAGGCAGGGTTGACAATGATATCCACCGGCAGCACCGGCCCGACCCTTCCCGAGGGTTACCAGCCGATGCCGTCCGACCCGGTCGAGTTTTCCGACATTACCACCACGGCGGTCTATTCAGGGCAGATTGAGATCTGCCTGACGTATGAGGAAACAGACGTTACCAATAACGAGGACAAAGTCAAGTTGCTCCACTGGGACGGTGTCGCATGGGTCGACATTACATCCGACCTCAACACCAGCACCAATGTGGTCTGCGGTGTCACATCGTCGTTGTCGACTTTCCTGGTGGCCGAGAAACTGGGTTGCTGTCTGCCGCCGACGGTGGGGGATGTGGATCAATCCGGAGTCGTGGACATCACCGACGTCTCGGTGCTCATCGACAACCAGTTCATTACCCTGACGCCGCTGGTATGCGAAGCCGAGGGTGATCTGGATTACAGCGGTGTGGTCGATGTCACCGATGTCTCGATACTCATCGACAACCAGTTCATAAGCCTGGCGCCGTTGAATCCCTGCCCGTAGAGGGCACGGTCCACAGCGGACAATCGAACATTTGCTTGAGCGACTCGGCCCAGCCGGCCGGGTCGCTTCTTTATGATCTCTGCCGCCGGCGGAGCTCTCCCATCAAAAGACCTTTCGAGCGCGTATGGACGTTAACATGTCGTATTTTTGATTTTACACCCCATAATGCCATTGCGGAAAGGAGAACTGCCTATGACAAGGAGGTTCAGACACGGACTTGTTCCGGTCCTGTTGCTGGCGACGATACTGGCCGGGCTGTTGACCGGCTGCAGCTCCGATCAGACGGAAGAAGCGCTAAAGGAACTATCGGATGATACAACACCGTCCGATATTGCCGCACTCCTGGCTGAAAAACGCGAGGCTTTCCAGTCCAAAGCTCCTGATGAGGCCAGAAGGGTTCTCGGTGAAGCTCTCGACAGTCTTCGCCGGTCGGGTATGCTCGACTCGGCTTTGAACGTGGGAGATACCATTCCGCGGTTTGCCCTGGCCGATGCCGTCGGCGATACGTTAGACATTTCGGACCTGCTCCTCCAGGGCCCGGTCGTAATAGTGTTCTACCGGGGCAATTGGTGACCGTACTGCAATATCTACCTGCACGGGTTGCAGGCATGGTTACCCGGATTCAAAGAGCACGGCGCCCGTCTTGTCGCCATCTCACCGGAATTTCCGGACAACTCCCTGACCCTGGTCGAGAAACATGGCCTTGAATTCCCGGTATTGACCGACGCTGATCAGGAAGTGGCCCGGCAGTTTGGAATCGTTTTTGAATTCCCTCCGGCTCTCGACTCTCTCTATCAATCCTTCGGAACCGATCTTCGAGCCCACAATCATTCGGACCGTGCGGAGCTGCCTGTTCCGGCCACCTACGTGGTCGATACGACCGGCACGATCCGCTACGCCTTCCTGAACGTCGATTACACCTACCGGGCCGATCCCTCGGAAATTCTGGCTGTCCTGCAGAAGCTGTAAGACCTTCCGCTCACTATCGTCAGAGCCGGATGCGGCCGGCTCGGACGTTGCGGTAATTCGGAGAATGTGGTATATTTTGTAGGTTTTGCGGGATGTCGGAAAGCCCGCCCGGGCCAACCACACGTAAGCAGTCGTCTGCGAAGGTTGGAGAGACTGACGGAAGGCCCGTGGGGCGCTTCAGGAATTGACACCAATCAGTTTTAAGCCTGCTGAAACGAATCAGAGCACTCCGACAGGGGGCCGTGATAGAGGTACCGTCGGGGTGGATCGCTCGGACCGGGGTTGGCTCAAATTGGCCCGGACGGTGCCCGCCAATCTGACCGGAATCGGGAAAACGGATGAATGTCTGAGAGATAACAGGTGACAGATAAGACCACAGATTCATTGAAACTGGCCCGCCGCCTCATGGGGGACGGAGCGGCAGAGATCGAGAAGCTGACTTCGAAGCAGGTACTTGATCTGATCTCCGGGCTGCTGGAGGATCGCGCCGCCCTCGAGAAAAAGCGGCAGACCCCGACTGCTTCCAACAAGGGGCTTTCCGAGACGCGCCGTACCGGACCCGATCTTTACGAGGACTATCCTCTCGGCTATCAGTCGCTTGACGACGAGGGGAAGATAATCGAAGTCAACCAGGCCTGGCTGGAGATGCTGGGCTACTCCCGTCAAGAGGTTGTCGGCCGATGGCTGGGGGAATATCTGGTGCCTTCCACGAGGGATTTCTTCCGCGAGCATTTCGAGCGGTTCCAGAAGGCCGGAGAGGTCCACGATGTTGAGCTGGAAATGGTCCGCCGCGACGGCTCTCATCTGTTCGCTTCGGTCGACGGAAGGGTAAGCGTCGACAACGACGGCGACCGCCGCCACACTCACTGTATCCTGCGCGACATCACGAACCAAAAAGAGGCCGAGAGGGCCCTTCGCGAAAGTGAACAGCGGCTGGCCCTGGCTATCGAGGGAGCCGGTCTGGCCTGGTGGGATCAGAATTTTAAGACCGGTGAAATCCGCCGAAGCCGCCTGTGGGCCGAGATGCTGGGCTACGAGGCTTGTGAGGTGGAGGAGCGGTTGGAGGCTTTCAAGGAACTTGTGCATCCCGACGACCTGCCGGCAGTTATGGAAAAGGCGGCCGAGCATGAGGCCGGCCGTCTCCCCGAATTTCGGGCGGAACATCGGATGCGGACCAAAGACGGGGAGTGGAAGTGGATCTTTAACTGGGGCAAAGTCATTGAACGCGACGCCGCCGGCGGCTCGATCCGCGCGGCCGGGGTACATTTCGACATAACCGACCGCAAGAAAGCCGAGCAGGCTCTGGCCGAAAGCGAAGCGCGATATCGATCGCTGGTGGAGAGCTCCCCCGTTCCTATAATCGTTCATCGTCACGGGAGTCTGGTGTATGTCAACAGAGCAGCCCGGCGTTTTCTCGGAGTCGGCGAAACGTCGAGCGTTGTCGGCAAGCCAGTGGTGGAACTCGTGTACCGAGAGGACTGGGACCTCGTGAAGGGCAGGCTGGAAGAGGGGGAGAGGACCACGGTCGAAGATATCGGGGAGGTCCGAAAAACAGAAATGCGGCTGCTTCGCTCTACCGGCGAGATCGCGCATGCGGTGGTGACCGCTATGCCGGTGCTGTTCGACGGGGAGCTGTCCCAACTGGCGATAGCTGTCGACATATCGGACCGCATCATGGCCGAGAAAGCCCTGGCTCGGTCGGAGGAAAGATATCGGACCCTCCAGGCCAACCTGCCGGTGGGAGTGTTCCGGTCCACCCCCGAGGGCCAGATTGTCTCAGCCAACGACGCCATGGTTCGGATGTACGGCTACGACAGCGTCGAGGACCTGATGAAAGTGAAGTCGATGGATTTCTACTGCGATCCCAGGGAACGTAAGGAACTGGAACGAAGGCTGAAGAAGGAAACCTCGGTCGTCAATCATGAATGCCGGTTGAAGCGCAAGGACGGTTCGGTGATCTGGGTGTCCACGAGCATGTACGCGCAGAAGGACGAGCGAGGGAAAATGGTTCATTTCGACGGTATCGACCGCGATATCACCGCGCGCAAAGAAACCGAACAGGCCCTGCACCTCAAGAACGTCGCCTTGAGAGAAGTCCTGGGGCAGTTCGAGTCAGAACGGTTGGATATAGGCCGGGCGATCAAGAGCAACCTCGACAAGACGGTAAGACCCCTGCTGGCCTCACTGCGCAGCAGGCTGGACGAGAGCGACAACCTCCTGCTGAGGCAGGTCGAGCGCAATCTGGCCAATCTTGTCTCGCCCTTCATCAAGGATCTCGAAACCCAGTTCGCCAGTTTGTCGCCGCGTGAGCTCGAAGTCTGCAGCATGATCCGAAACGGGAGCTCCTCCAAGGACATTGCGGCCCAACTTCGGATCTCGGCCGAGACCGTTCACAAGTTCCGCCATCTCATCCGAAAGAAACTGGGCATCACCAACAAGAACATTAACCTGGCCAGCTTCCTCCGGGCCTGTGATCAGAAGCAGACCAGTGCCCTGGCCCCGAATGCCTTCCGAAAATAGTCTCCCACCTATCTTGCATACCTGTCAGGTTGGGTAAGCCGGGGTGAAAGTTGTTGTCACTCGGGCATCCTCTGACCTGTCCGGCCGAGCGGGGGTTCTTCTATTAACTTATTGTTATACAATTAATTAAGTAGTAAGACTCGATGATAAAGAGAACTCAAATTACCCTCATTTGAGTAACATTTTGGGTAATCTAGATACCCGATATATGCCTTATTATGCAGTATTGATTCGGTCCGGGATTTGGGCGATGATGCTTAAGGCAGGTTTTGTCACAAAAGCTAAGCCCCTATTATTGTTGGAGATTACCATTATGCCAGGTCGATTCGTGGGGAATCAAAAGCGGGGGAACGGGCATATCTTACGTTCTCGAGCCGGGCGCCTTCTGGCTCTCATCAAGTTGCTTGAGCAGGAGGAGAGATTCACGGCGGGATCTATCGCTCGGATTTTTGGCGTCACGGAGCGAACTCTCTACCGTGATCTGAGTTGTCTGAAGCAACTTGATGTCCCGATTTATCACGATGGCGGACGTTACCGTCTCGATCGGGAGCAGTGGGCTGTCTGGAGCACCAACGAACTCCGCCAGGCGGTTGATCAGGCCATGGCTGAGGACGCGCACTCGGCATCTTCTTCGAGCGGCATCGACGGTTCCAGAATGGAGCGTTGAGGCCGGGTCTCGTCAGGCCGCTCCGGAATTTATAATCGGTTGTTGGCTTTCGAGCTGTCCGTCCGGGCTTTCCTCTCGCAGTCCGACGGGGCTTTTGTCTTGTCGTAGTATCACCCTCATTGTATCTTGGCGTCACGGTCGGTAAATCCGGCCGTTATTGCTATGGCCAAATTCATCCGGACATACCCTCTGGCCGCTGTCCTGCTGGTGGCTCTGGCCCTGCGGCTTCTGGCCGTCGTATGGTCGCAGGGGTTTATTCATTCCGATGACCATTTCGACTCGATCGCGGTCGCCTGGGACTGGTTCAACGGCGGTCTCTGGGGCAAGGACGGGTTTCTGAGATGGAAGCACATGCCCTCGACTACCATCGGCCGCTTCCCCCTGTACACCCTGAGCCTGCTCGGCATCATGAAGGTCTACGAGTTCTTCGGGGTGATGTCCCTTAACACCATGATGTACGGCATCCGCCTGGTGCACGCCCTGATCTCAGTGTTACCGGTTTGGGTGGTCTTCCGCGTCACCCGTCAGATAACCGGTTCCGACCGCTGGGCCCTGTTCGGCGGCCTGGCCGTGGCGCTGCACTTTGCTTTCCCTTTTCTGGGGGTGAGAAACCTGATCGAAATGGTCGGGGGGAATATCTGGATAGTCGCTATTCTGTTCCTGTACCTGTATCAGCGCGACCGGCGGGTGGGCTGGCTCTACCTGGCCGGACTGGTGTCCGGGCTGGCCTGGATGATCCGTTTTCAACTGGCTTTTGCAGTCTTGCCGATACCGTTCATACTCTGGTATGAATCGCGAAGTCTCCGGCCGGCCGTGCACTTCAGTCTGGCAGTGGGTTTGATGCTTCTGGCTTCAGGGTTTATGGATCTGGCCTTGCTGGGGCGGTTTGCCGGCTCGACCCTCACGAATCTCTCCATGAACACCACGTTGGACGCGCTCTACTACACCATACCGATGCTCTATCCCGTCCTGCTGCTGCTGTTGTTTGTCCCGCCCTTTTCGGTACTGGCCTTCTGGCAGGCGGGGAGACCGTCGTTCTGGCTGAAGCACAAGCTGCTGGTGTTCAGTTCCATGTCGTTTCTGATAGCCCACTGGCTGCATACCAATCAACAGGAGCGCTTCATCTTTCCTATTCTGCCGACCTTTGCGCTGATTCTTGTATTAGCCCTGTGGCATCGCCACCACCAGAGAGGGTACATTATCAGGAACAGGCGGCTCCTGCTCTGGCTGGCCGGGATCAGCCTGGGCATCAATTGCATTCTGTTGGGAGGCTTGACGTTTGCCTACGGTCACAAGGGGATGATTGAGCCTCTCAAATACTTCGAGCGTGAACACCCCGACGCCCGTGTCATGGTGGTACAACCCGATATCTACAGGTGGATGCCGATCGAATACGGGGGGCAGCGGCTGAAGCATATCTATGTCCGGGAGTGGAGCGATTTCGGACATTTCAAACCGGGAACGGCCGCCGGGGAGGTACTGGATTATTGCATCATCTATCCGAAGACGGGGGAGATGCTCCCGGCGCTTCTGGATTCGGTGGAGGTGAGGTTCGGCAGGATGGAGCCGATGTTTCAGGTGACGCCTTCGCTCTACGACCAGCTCCTTCACCTGGCTAACAGCAATCACAACGACAATTTCGCAGCCTATGTCTACCGGCCCGCCGATCAACCGGTCGACAGCGCCGCCGCGATTGAGGTCGAGGCTGCGCCTTAGCTCTCTGAGGTCCGCCCCAGCCAGTCTTTTGTCATGAACTCCCCCTGGTGGCCGTCGGGGTCAAAGAAATACAAGCTCCGCTGGCCGTCGTCCCAGCGATGCTCGATGACTTCGATATTGAGAGACTTCAGCCGCTTCAAATATTCATCGTATTCGCCGGGTTCGATCTGGAGGGCGAAATGAAGGTGGGCTCCGCCGCGGCCGTTGTAAAGACCGGTTTTCCCTTTTTTCCAGAGACCTAACGCGGTACCGTCGGAAAGCACCAGCGCCACGGCGCTGCCATCGGTCCATGCGACCTCTTTGGTGACCGGTAACAGCTTCCGGTAGAAGGACCGGCTGGCCTCGAGATCGGCAACTTCGATATGTATCTCCAGAAACCGCATTTTGTCCTTAAACAAACCGGGCGACAAACGCCGCCCGGCTTTATACTCTGAAACTGGCTGAAATGGAAAGGGGTCGTGGGGGGATACGAACCCTCCGGCTTAGTTCTCGATATACTTTCCGAGAATTCTCCCCATCCGATTCGTCATCTTGGAATTGGGAAGTACCTCGGTAGCTCCGGCCAGCATGGCAGCTTCCATCTGGTCAGCCATCACGTGGGGTGAATAGCAGACGATGGGGATATCGTTGGTGGCCTTGTAGGAGCGTAGTTTATTGATCAGCGATGGCGCCTCAATCCCGTTGAGATTCAGATCGATGATGATCAGATCCGGTTTGAGCTCCTGAGCTTTGCTGAAGATATCGTCCGAGCGGATCGCTTTGATGCCCTCGGCCTCCAGATTGTCGAGGATTGACATAATCTTGGAGGTGAAGATCATGTTGTTGACGGCCAGAATCACTTTCTTGTTCATATAATACTCCCTCCCTCAAGTTCCACATCCATGCGTTGCCGATTGTGGCGACCCGCAATATAACACATCTTGGCCCAAAAGTGAAGAGCCGGTTGGAAAAAAGGTTACAAATCGACTCCTGACTTTCGTAAGTGCTTGTCGGACAGTACAAACTCTGAAGCCCGGCCTTTTGCCTTATACCCCGACAGAGCCGGAAAGTCGGTTTTTAGTTGATCGGAAAGCCCCTTCAGACTACCAAAACCCCATGAAGAGAACCAAGATCCTGGCTACGTACGGACCGGCCATCACCTCCGTCAAACGCCTCCAACGACTGATATCATCCGGTGTCAACGCCTTTCGCATCAACTGCTCGCACGGTGAGCCGGCCGAATGGCGTCGGGCGGTAGTCGACATACGCAAGGCGGCCTCGACAGCGCCCTACCCGGTGGGCATACTGTTCGACATCTCCGGCCCCAAGCTCAGGGTCGATCAGTTTTCCGGTTCGGTTAACATAAGGCGGAACGATACCATAGCGTTTGTCAGCGGCAAGTCCGACATTGAGCAGCGCCAGATCGGAGTCAACCACCCGAGGATTATCAAATCGGTCAAAAAGGGTGAGAGGCTGTTTGTTGACGACGGCAGCCTGGCATTCGAGATCCAGTCCACGGCCGGCGGCAAGATCGTCTGCAAGGCGGCCAATTCCGGTAAGGTGCTGCCGGGCAAAGGGATAAATCTCCCGGACAGCAATATCAAGATCCCCACGATCACAAAAAAAGACCGTCAGGATATCAAAACTGCGGTCGCTTGCGAGGCCGATTTCATCGCCCTCTCGTTTGTGCGGTCCGGCGATGACATTATCGAGGCCCGCCGCCTCATCAAGCGCTTTGGCGGGGGACAGGCCGTGATTGCCAAGCTGGAGAAGCGGGAGGCTATCGAAGACCTCGAGAATATCATGCTGCTGTCCGACGGGGTCATGATCGCCCGGGGGGATCTGGGGGTGGAGCTACCGCCTGCCGAACTGCCGAATCTGCAGAAACGGATCATCAAAATGGCCAATCGGCGGCACAAACCGGTGATTGTGGCTACCCAGATGCTGGAGTCGATGCGTTTTTCCCCCCGGGCCACCCGGGCGGAGATCAACGATGTAGCCACGGCGGTCTACGACTTCTCCGACGCCGTAATGCTTTCAGCGGAAACGGCCACCGGCCGCTACCCGGTGGAGGCGGTGAAGACGATGAGCGATGTTATTCTGTCGGCCGAGACCCAGTGCCTGCAGCAGAGTGTTGACCTTCAGAAACACCTGATCGGTTCCCCGATCCCGTACGCGGTGGCCATGGCGGTAAGCGAATCAGACCATTATTGTGAAACCGAAGTGATCTTCGCTTTCACCTCATCCGGTTTCACGGCCGGGCTGATCTCCAATCTCTTTCCGCCGCAGCCGGTAATCGCCCTGACTTCGGACGAGACAGTGATGCGCCAGCTTTCGCTCTACCGCTCAGTCTATGCGATCCCTCTCAAGCAACCGACGTCGTTTGACGATATGATGAGTAAGGTGAACAGCGTCTGCAGGAAATACCGTCTGGCCCGTAAGGGGGACCGTGTGGTCATAACCGGCGGGGCGCCGTTCGGCTCCACCACACAAACCAATTTCATGCTTTTTCACGAGGTAGGCTAAAGTGAATCACCGACTGCATACACTCTGTACTTTACTGCTCTTGACCACCTGCACCGTGCTTATGGTGACCGGTGTGTCCTCCGCACAGGAGAAGAAATCCGGCGAGAAGAAGCAGATTGCCATTACTTTCGATGAACTCCCGGCGGCACGTTCGTTCGGTGAGATCGATCGCGAAGCAATCACATATCTTCTGCTCACCACACTAAAGCAGTTCGAGGTCAAGGCGACCGGGTTTGTCGTGGCCGACCAGATCGAGGACAGCTACGATCTCCTCGGGCAATGGCTCAACGACGGTCACCGGCTCGGCAATCAGACGCTGTCCGGACAGGATTACAACCGGCTGGGGCCGGAACAGTTCATACAGGATATTCGCAAAGGGGACGAAGCCCTGGAGTCGATGCTCTCCGGGTTCGGCCAGAAGAAGCGGTATTTCCGCTATCCGTATCTTCATTACGGCGACACCCAGGAACGACGCAAACAGGCGACGTTGTTCCTCGGGGCCCAGGGGTATGTAGTCTGCCCGGCCACTGTCGTGCCGGAGGATTATCTCTACAACCTCAATTTGATCAAGCTGGGGAAAGTGCCCGATTCGGCCAAGTACGAGAACCTCATGAACGAGTACATCAACCATGTGCTCGATGAACTCGAGCGCCAGGAACGGCTGGCCAAAGATATCATGGATCGCCCCATCAAGCAGATCCTGCTGCTTCGCACCAACCGCCTTAACGCCGTTTTTCTGGGGGAACTCCTGGGGGCGCTGAAAGATATGGGGTACGAGTTTGTTACGCTCGACAGCGCCCTCAAGGATGAGGTGTACGAGATACCGGAAGCTTACTACGACATGAAGGGGCTTGGTTATCTTGACATGATTATCGAGAGCAATCCGGATCTGATCCCGGCGAAGTAGGGAGTCGGGTAGCCCACCATTTATGGTGGGTTTACAGCGTCCTTGCTGAACCTCCAGGAAACCACAGAACCTACAGCAAGCTGTGCACTACGAAGATTGAATTGTCTGTGTATGAGGCAGACGGGGACGCAGGCACGGCCTGGCTTCTGCCGCCCACGAATTACACCCGGGTAGCCCACCATTTATGGTGGGTTCAAAAAATCCCAATGAAATCTGCCCCCTACAAGAACGTTGTCAGGACCTCCGCCTTCGGCGGACCCTTCGGGCAGGGGGCCTGACCTACGGGCCAAAGCGCGTCTCCCCTACTCCACCGTTATCGATACACTCAGATTGGCCGTCTGGGTGGCGTCCTCGGTGTCCGGTGATTGGTAGCTCCAGGTAGTGTCGGCCGATGGAGCCCCGGTGCCGTAGGGGAAGGTC
>Ga0272444_10005307_pt1 | contig 11168 bp, 2 predicted proteins | sample SSMForm13_FD_201033 | JGI IMG/M metagenome (GOLD analysis project Ga0272444, IMG submission 201033) | Marine sediment archaeal communities from Little Sippewissett salt marsh, Falmouth, MA, United States - SSM-Form-13 | ecosystem: Environmental > Aquatic > Marine > Wetlands > Sediment ... | reverse complement strand
TGGATGGTATGATGGAAGGCCCGTTCGCGGGTGAGTTGCGCCCGTGAACGGGGTGTTCTCTGGGCTTGCGGCAGACGTTAGTGCCGCCCAGGCGGCCCGGCGTGCGCCCTGATACACGGACTCGCACCGACGTGGCCGGCACCACGTACACAATGCATAGGGTTTCCATGCTGACATCCCCCCATAACTTCGTAGATGACTCCGTTCTGGGATGGCTTCCCACCGACGCCATTGTGCGTCCATGGTCCGATGCCGAGCTGGCGGAGATGCTTCACGACCTCCGCAGTCCCGTCACGGTTGTGGCCAACGGTGAAATTGCCGGGCTCAGCACGGGCGTGCCTGCCGGAAGCTCGGGCGATGGCGCCGCGCCCGTCGTGGCGTGGGCGTCGCCGTGCAGGATGGAACGGCTGGGCGATCCGTCCTGGATCCGCGACTACGGCACGCGTTACGCCTACTATGGCGGGTCCATGGCGAACGGTATCTCCTCCGTGGCCATGGTCGAGGCCTTGGGCCGGGCGGGGATGCTGGGCTTTTTCGGTGCGGCGGGTCTAGGGCCGGCCGAGGTCGAGGCGGCGCTTGACGAGTTGGCGCGGTTGCCCGAGGGCACGCCCTTCGGCTGCAATCTCATCCACAGCCCAAGCGAGACGGCCCTCGAAGCCGCGGTGGCCGACCTCTATATTCGACGGGGCGTTCGGTACGTGGAGGCCTCCGCCTATCTGCGTCTCACACTGCCCATTGTGCGTTACCGCGTGGTGGGTATACAGGAAGGTGCGGACGGGACCATTACTGTGCCGAACCGCGTCATCGCCAAGGTATCCCGCGTCGAGATCGCTTCGAAATTCCTGGCACCGCCGCCGGAAGACATGCTTCGGGCGCTGGTGACCGCCGGCGACCTTACCGAAGACCAAGCCGCTTTGGCGGCGCGTATCCCCGTGGCGCAGGATCTGACGGCCGAAGCCGATTCAGGAGGGCACACGGACCGCCGCCCGGCTATTGCTTTGCTGCCCACCATGATGGCGTTGCGTGATCGATTCCAGGAGCAATACGGCTATGCCGCGCCGCTTCGCGTTGGATTGGGGGGCGGAATCTCCACCCCGGCATCGGCGGCGGCGGCTTTCGCCATGGGTGCCGCCTACATCGTAACCGGCTCCGTGAACCAAGCTTGCGTCGAGTCCGGGTCGTCGGACGTGGTGCGCCGGATGCTGGCCGAGGCCGGTCAGGCCGATATCGCCATGGCCCCGGCGGCCGACATGTTCGAGATGGGCGTGGACGTGCAGGTGCTGAAGCGCGGTACCATGTTCTCCATGCGCGCCGCCAAGCTCTACCAGCTCTACCAGCAATACCCCTCCGTCGACGCCATCCCCGCGGAGGAGCGGGCGCGTCTGGAGAAACAGATATTCCAGACCTCTACCGAGGAGTTCTGGGCAGGGACCAAGGCCTTCTGGATGAACCGGGATCCTAGCCAAGTCGAGCGGGCGGAGAAGGAGCCGCGTCACAAGATGGCCCTGCTCTTCCGCGCCTACTTGGGACAGGCCTCCCGCTGGGCGAACCAGGGGGTGCCCGAGCGAAAGATGGATTACCAGGTCTGGTGCGGGGCCGCCATGGGGGCTTTCAATGAATGGGTGCGCGGTACGTGTCTCGATGCACCCGGAAATCGGCATGCCGCGGCGGTAGGCCTTAACATTCTGTATGGCGCGGCCGTGCTGCATCGGGCTAACCAGCTTCGCACGCAGGGCGTGAACCTTCCTCCCGCGGCCACGCGCATTGTTCCACGCAGTCTTGAGGAATTTGAGGAGTACCCGCGGTGACAACTACCTCCGGCACACCGAACACGGCTTTACCCATGCCCATGGCCCTCGTGGGCATGGGGTGTCTCTTTCCCAAGGCCAATGACCTGGGCGCCTACTGGGCGAACATCAAGAACGGCGTCGACGCCATCACGGCGCTTCCCGACACGCACTGGTCGCCGGACGACTATTTCGACGGCGACCCCAAGCGGCCTGACTTCACCTACGGCAACCGGGGTGGGTTCCTCGAACCAGTCGATTTCGACCCCTTGGCTTTCGGCATTACACCCAACGCCATTGAGGCGACCGACACCTCGCAACTGCTCGGCATGTTGGCGGCGGACCGCGCCCTGCGAGACGCCGGCTACGGCCCCGAGGCCACGTTCGATCGCGACCGCGTCAGCGTCATCCTTGGCGTGACGGGCGCGCTGGAGCTAGTGATCCCACTGGGCGCGCGGCTTAGCCATCCCTTGTGGCGGAAGGCGTTGCGCGACGCCGGTGTGGACGATGCCACGGCGGAAGACGTGGTGGCACGCATCGCCGAGGGCTACGTGCCGTGGCAGGAGAACTCGTTCCCGGGGCTGCTGGGCAACGTCGTGGCCGGGCGCATCTCGAAGTACCTCAATCTTGGCGGCACGAACTGCGTCGTGGACGCGGCGTGCGCGAGTTCCTTCAGCGCGATCCATCTGGCGGCGCTGGAACTGGCGTCCGGCCGCACCGACATGGTCGTGACGGGCGGCGTGGACACGTTCAGCGACATCTTCATGTACATGTGCTTCAGCAAGACCCCCGCCCTGTCACGCTCGGGCGACGCGCGCCCCTTCAGTGCCGACGCCGACGGCACGATGCTTGGCGAGGGGCTGGGGTTGGTCGTACTGAAACGCCTCGCCGACGCGGAGCGCGACGGCGACCGCATTTACGCCGTACTGAAAGGCATGGGCACGTCGAGCGACGGCAAGGGCGACGCCATCTATGCGCCGAGTCCCAAGGGACAGGTGAAGGCCCTCCGCCGGGCCTACGCCACGACAGGTGTGACACCCAACGACATCGAGCTGCTGGAAGCCCACGGCACCGGTACCATGGCGGGTGACGCCGCCGAACTGAAGGCGCTCAAGGAGGTTTACGGCGACGCCCAAGGCAAGCCGTGGTGCGCGCTCGGTTCGGTGAAGTCCCAGATCGGTCACACGAAGGCCGCGGCGGGCGCGGCGGGGCTGATCAAGGCGGCTCTGGCGCTCTACACGAAGACGCTGCCCCCGACCATCAAGGTTTCCGAGCCCGCTCCCACGCTCCGGGGTGAGGACGTTCCGTTCTACGTGAATACGGAGAAGCGTCCGTGGCTCCCGCGGCCGGACTACCCCCGGCGCGCGGCCATCAGCGCCTTCGGATTCGGTGGCAGCAATTTCCACTGTGTGTTGGAGGAGCATGCCGCGGAGAAACCGGCGCCCGACTGGGACGGCGACGTGGAGTTGGTGGCCCTGTCTGGTGCCACGGCCCAAGACGTCGAACGGGAACTCGCGCCGCTTGCCGAACAACCCGATTGGGAGGCGGTGCAGACCTTCGCGCGCGTGTCGCGGAGTGTCTTCCGCGCCGACGCCGCCAGCCGTCTTGCGTTGGTCGTCGAACGGGGCGACGCGTTACCGTCCGTTGTGGAGTTCGCGCGCAAAGCGCTGCGGGAGGGCACGCCGGGACCCGGCGCGGCCTACGCCGGTCAAGGCGCCCACGAGGGCAAGGTCAGTTTCATCTTCCCCGGCCAAGGGGCCCAGTACGTGGGTATGCTACGCGATCTGGCGTGCCAGTTCCCCGAGATGCTCGCTTCGCTGTCGTTGGCCGATGCCGCCACGGCGTCCGACCCGGTGAGCCAACGGATCTACCCACACCCCGCGTTCGACAAGGAGAGCAGGGCAGCGCAAGAGGCCGCGCTGACGCGCACCGACACGGCCCAGCCGGCCTTGGGCGCGGTGAGTGCGGGCGCGGCCAAGATCCTGCAACGTTTCGGCGTGCGGCCGGATGCGTCGGCGGGGCACAGCTATGGCGAGCTTCCGGCGCTGCACGTCGCGGGACGCTTCGACGAAGAAGCGCTCTATCGCATCTCCCGGAAGCGCGGTGAGTTGATGGCCGCGGGCGTCGGCGACAAGGGCGGCATGTTGGCCGTGCGCGCCCCGCTTGAAACGGTGGCGCAGGTCCTTGAGGAGGCCAAGCTGGACTTGGTCATCGCCAACCGCAACGCGCCGGACCAAGCCGTGCTCTCCGGTGCGACCGATGAGATCGAGCGCGCCGTGGGCGTGATGAAGGAGAAGAAACTCCGTTGCGTGCCGTTGCAGGTGGCTGCGGCGTTCCACAGCCCGTTGGTGGCCGATGCGCGGAAGCCTTTGCTGGAAACACTCGAAGGGGTGGCCTTCGCGTCCGGCGCGTTTCCCGTGTTTGCGAACACCACGGCGGAGGCATATCCCGACGACGAAAGCGACGCGCGGGCCTTGCTGGCGGGACAGTTGGCGCAGCCCGTGGAGTTCACGCGCGAGATCGAGAACCTCCATGCAGCGGGCGTGCGTACTTTTGTGGAGGTGGGCCCCGGTGCCCGCATGTGCGGTTTGATCAAGAGTATCCTCGGCGACCGGCCCCACGCGGCCCTCGCCTTGGACGCCTCGTCGGGTAAGCGAAACGGCATCGCCGATCTGGCGCGTTTGCTCGCACAACTCGCCGCGTTGGGCGTGATCATCGATCTGACGCCTTGGAACGCGGAGCGGTTCGGCACGGCGAAGCCGGCGCCCAGCGCGAAGAAGCGCATGACCGTACCCATCTGCGGCGCGAACTACCGTGCGCCCTTCGAGAAGCGGCCCCCCGCGCAGAAACGCCCGGCAGCAGCCCCCGCACCGATAGAGTCCCAACCCGCGGCCAGGCAAGCGGCGGTCCCGCAGCCCCAAGCGGCGCCGCTCTCCGTGGTGTCTCAGGACAGCCTGATCGCGCTCCAGCAGTTGCAGCAACAGACCGCCGAACTGCATCGCCAGTTCCTGGAGGGCCAGCAGGCCGCCATGGCCACCTTCCAGACCCTCTTGGGTCAACCGCCCGCGGCATTCCCCGCGACCGCGGTCTCAACGGTCCAGCCGATGCCCGCGCCCGCGCCGCCCGTCGCGCCGCAACCGGCGCCTTCCGTAGCGGTCGCTCCCGCTCCGGAGCCCGCGCCCGCGCCGACGGCGGCCCCCGTGTCGGGCCGCATCACCGAGGTGCTCTTGGCCGTGATCGCCGAGAAGACGGGGTACCCGGTGGACATGCTGGACCTCGACATGAGTCTTGACGCGGACCTGGGTATCGATTCCATCAAGCGCGTTGAGATCCTCTCCGCGCTGAAGGAGCAACTGCCCGACGCGCCGGAGATCGAGGCGCGCCACTTGGGCGAGTTGCAGACGCTTCACCAGATCGTGGACCACCTCACGGCGACCATGCCCACGCAGGTGCTGGAAGCCATCGCGAGCGTGGATACGGGCCGCGCGGAGAAGGTGCTTCTGGCTACGGTTGCCGAGAAGACGGGGTACCCGGTGGACATGCTGGACCTCGGTATGAGCCTCGACGCGGACCTCGGCATCGACTCCATCAAACGCGTGGAGATTCTGTCCACGTTGAAGGAGCAACTGCCCGACGCACCGGAGATCGAGGCGCAGCATTTGGGCGAGCTTCAGACTCTTGGCCAGATCATCGAGCATCTCGCCTCCGGCATGGCCCCGGCCGCCGGTGCCACGGCGGCGCCCGCCCCTTCGGACGGGCCCGTCCGAGACGTGCTTCTGGCCGTGATCGCCGAGAAGACGGGGTATCCGGTGGACATGCTGGACCTCGACATGAGTCTCGACGCGGACTTGGGTATCGACTCCATCAAGCGCGTTGAGATTCTTTCCACGTTGAAGGAGCAATTGCCCGACGCGCCGGAGATCGAGGCGCAGCATCTGGGTGAGCTTCAGACCCTCGGTCAGATCGTCGACCATCTGACATCGGGCACGGCCGCTTCGGTGTCCCCGGCAGCGGTATCGGCGCCATTGGCCTCGCGTACGCAGGAGGTGCTGCTGGCGGTGATCGCCGAGAAGACGGGGTATCCGGTGGACATGCTGGACCTCGACATGAGCCTCGACGCGGACCTGGGCATCGACTCGATCAAGCGCGTGGAGATCCTTTCGACGCTGAAGGAGCAACTACCCGATGCGCCGGAGATCGAGGCGCAGCATCTGGGCGAGCTTCAGACGCTCGGTCAGATTGTCGAGCATCTGGCCACCGGTGCTGCCGTCAACGAACCCACGCCCCCCGTGCTGGCGCCAGCGCCAGCGCCGGAACCCGAGGTGGCGGGCGCATCGGGTATCCTGCGGCAAGTGCTCCGTTGCACACCGTGCGCGGCGCGGAAAGACAACGCCGTCGTGGTGACCAAGAGTGCGCCGCTCTGCGTGCTGCGCGACGATACCGGTCTGGCGGAGGCGCTCACGGCGGAACTGTGCGCCATGGGCTATGCCGCCGAGGCCGTGGCGCCCGACGCCGAGGCCAGCAATGTGCCAGCGTCGCTGGCGGGCCTGATTGTGCTGTCGCCCAGGAACGCCTATCCCGGCAATTTCGCCCGAACCGCCTTCCAATGGGTGCAACGCGTGTCCTCTTCCCTTCGCGAGACGGGCCGGCACGGCGGCGCGCTGCTCGCGACGGTGTCGCGCCTCGACGGCCGCTTTGGTCTGTCGGGCAAGGCCGGTGACTTGGAACCGCGATCCGGCGGCTTGGCCGGCCTCGCGAAGACGGCACGCCACGAGTGGCCGGAGGTCACGTGCAAGGCTATTGACCTCGCCTCTGATTTTGCCGATGACCGGGAAGCGGCGAAGGCTTTGGTTCGCGCCCTCTTCGAAGCCGAACCGGCCGAGCTGGGCATATCCCGCGAAGGCCGTTGGCAACTCACGTTGGAGGACGAACCACTGCCCGAAGAGGCGGGTGAACTGCCTTTCTCTCCGGGAGACGCAGTGGTGGTGAGCGGCGGCGCGCGCGGTGTAACGGCGGAAGTGGCCGTGGCCCTTGCCGAGGCGGCCCAACCCACGTTGGTTTTGCTCGGCCGCAGCGCGCCCCCGAAGGAAGAGCCCGCGTGGCTGAAGCCCCTCACGTCGGAAGCCGCCGTGAAGCAGGCGATTGTCCAGCACGGCGAAGGCGACAAGACGCCGAAGGCCGTGGGCGAAGCCTGCCGCGCCGCGCTGGCGAACCGCGAGATGCTTCGGACCATGGCGCGTATCGAAGCCGCCGGTGGTTCCGCGCGCTACCTGCAGGTCGATATCCGCGACGCCGCGGCCGTGGCCAAGGCGCTGTCGGAAGTGCGCGCGTCGTCGGGGCCCGTTCGTGGTCTGATTCACGGCGCGGGCGTGATCGCCGACCGCCGCATTGAGGACAAAACGTCCGAACAATTCGATCGGGTCTGCGGCACGAAGGTGGATGGGCTCGCCTCCCTGCTGGCCGCGATGTCGGATGACGACCTGAAGGCGATCGTGCTCTTCTCGTCCTCCACGGGCCGCTTCGGCCGTACGGGACAGGTGGACTACGCGGTGGCGAACGAAGTGCTCAACAAAATCGCCCAAGCGGAAAGCGCGCGACGGAAGGACTGCCGCGTGGTGGCCGTGAATTGGGGGCCGTGGGCCGGTGGCATGGTGACGCCCGCCTTGGCCAAGCTCTTCGCCGACGAGGGCATTGAGTTGATAGGCCTGAAGGCCGGCGCGGAGTACCTGTTGCGTGAGATCGCCGCCGGTACCGATGCGCCCGCGGAAGTGGTGATTCTCGGCAAGACGGAGGCGGACGCGCCGCTGGAGGAGCCCGCCACGCCGCCGGCCAAGGCGCCGAAACGCCAGCCAAGTCCCGCTTTGGAACTCGCATTCGAGGCGGACGTGAACGTGGAGGACTACCCCTTTCTCGCGTCCCACGTGCTGAACCATCGGGCCGTGCTGCCCGCCGCGATGATGGTTGAATGGTTCGGCCACGGCGCACTGCACGCCAACCCCGGCCTGCGCTTTCATGGCGTCGATGGGCTCCGCGTGACAAAGGGCGTGATTCTTGAGCCGGGCGCCTCGCGCAAGGTGGGCCTCTATTCCGGGAAGACCAGCGAGCGGGATGGTGAGTTCGTGGCCCCCGTGGAACTGCGGGGTCTGGACGACGGGTTGCTCCACGCGTCGGGCGAGGTCGTGCTGGTGAATGCCCTGCCCGAAGGGACACGTGCCCTCCGGGAGACGGCGCTCAAGCGCGGTGTCTACGACAACGGTGGTCTCTACGGTACGGGGCACCTCTTCCACGGTCCCGAGTTCCAGGCGCTGGACGGCGTGGACGGTAACGACGAGGATCTGATTGCCGGACAGGCCAAGGTGGCGCCCGCGCCGACGGCCTGGATGAAGCACCCCATGCGGAACCGCTGGTTGGCCGACCCGCTGGCGTTGGACAGCAGTTTCCAGTTGCTCATCCTCTGGAGCTTCGGTAAGTACGGCGTGGGGTCGTTGCCGACGCTGATCGGCCGGTACCGTCAGTACCGGACCTACTTCCCCAAGGGCGGCGTGCGCGTGGTGGCGCAGGTGTGCGAGCACACGAAGCGCCGCGCCATATCCGACATCGAATTCATCGACCCCGCCACCGACGCCCTCGTGGCGCGGCTGGAGGGCTACGAGTGCACCCTCGCCGCATCGCTCAACGAGGCGTTTAAGAAGAACACCTTGGAGGTGCCGGCGAAGCCGTAGCGTGCCGGAGACGGGCTGCCCGGTGGGAGGCGCGTCGGCGTCATGGAAGTGGAAAGGTCATTGCGTCGCTGGGCCTCGAAGGGTAACGGCCATTGGTACGAGGGTGCGCGTTGACCATCGCATTCCAGAGCCCCGCAGGGGCGGTTGACAATAGCCCAGCACTTCAGTGCTGGGAGAAGGACAAACACGGACCGTAAGTCCTGTAAGGACGATTGAACCGGGGTTCGGCACGGCCACGCATCTGCGCGAGGTACCAACCGTTCCCGTGGGATGGCGAATGGCCTTGCGGTTGCACCGATGTCCGCGGGATACAGCGCGCCGAGACCGGGTTGACTTGACGATTGCGGCGGTGTGGATGGTGCGGCGAGCCGCACCCTACGGGAGGTCCCAAGGAATGGGCGTCCCGCTGTCGTTGACGGGCGGTTCGTGGTAGGGCGATGACATCTACCCAACAACAGGCGGGCGGCGTGAGCGTTAGCAGGAGTACGTGAGCATTGTCTGAACGGCAGGCCATAGCGATTGTGGGAATGGGCGGCGTGTTCCCGGGGGCAAGGGATCTGGATCAGTTCTGGGCGAACATCGTGGAAGGACGCAACCTGTCGCGCGAGGCGCCCGAAGGACGTTGGTTGCTGTCCATGGAGGACGCCTACGACCCGCGCGTGGGCGCTCTCGACAAGGTGTACTCGCGTAAGGCGTGTTTCGTCGAACCGGACGTGTTTGATGCGGAACGCGACCTGTTGGGTCCCCTCGCCGAGACCACCGACGATCCGCCTGTTCCCGTCGACCTGTTGCGTCAACTGGACCCGCTGTACCACCTGCTGCTGCATGCCGGACGGCAGGCCTTCGCCGACGCGCGCGCCGAGCACTGGGACCACGCGCGCATGGGTGTCATCGTGGGCAATTTGGCGCTGCCCACGGATACCTCTTCCGCCCTTGCATGGGACATCCTCGGCCGTACCTTCGAGGAAAAGGTCATCGGTGAGTCCACGACCGAGGCCCGGACCCACCCGCTCAATCGCTATGTGACCGGCTTGCCGGCGGGCGTGTTGGCCAAGTGCCTTGGCTTGGGCGGTGCCTGCTTCACGCTCGACGCCGCCTGCGCGTCTTCCCTCTACGCCCTGTGGTTCGCCGCCGAGGAACTGCGCACGGGACGGGCGGATGCCATGTTGGCCGGCGGCGTGGCGCGTCCAGATAGCCTGTACACCCAGATGGGTTTCTCCCAACTGCGCGCCCTCTCCCCCACGGGGGTTTGCGCGCCCTTCGACGTGGCGGGCAACGGCTTGGTGGTGGGCGAAGGCGCCGGCGTTTTCGTGCTTAGGCGTTTGGACGACGCCGTTCGCGATGGTGACACGATCCACGCGGTGATCCGCGGCATGGGCTTGTCGAACGACGTGGGTGGCCGTCTGCTCGCGCCGACGTCCGAGGGGCAACTCCGCGCCATGCGCGCCGCCTATGCAAAGGCCGGGTGGGTGCCGTCCGACGTGGATCTCGTGGAGTGCCATGCCACGGGGACACCCGTGGGCGATGCCGTCGAGTTCGAGAGTCTACGCGCGCTTTGGGCCAACGAATCGGCCGCGCCGGGCGCCTGCGTGATCGGGTCGGTGAAATCCAATATCGGCCACCTGTTGACCGGCGCGGGGTCGGCGGCGATGATGAAGACCATCCTCGCCATCAAGCACGGGGCACTGCCGCCCACCGCGAACTTCACCCGGCCCCAAGACGGCCTGGACATGGGCCGAACGCCCTTCCGCGTGTTGGCGGCCCCGGAGTCCTGGGAGCGGCGCGGAGGCGAGGCCCCACGCCGCGCGGGTGTGAGCGCTTTTGGTTTTGGCGGTATCAACGCCCACGTGTTGGTGGAGGAGTGGACGGGCGCGGAGCAAGCGGCGCCGAAGGCCGTCGAGGTCACGTCCGAGCCCGCATCGCCGGCCATCGCCATCGTCGGGATGGACGCCCATTTCGGGCCGTGGGAGAACCTGCGTGCCTTCCAGGAGCGAGTGTTCAACGGAGACACGGCTGAAGAACCCCGCGCGCCCCGGCAAGACTGGGGCGTGGAGCAGAGCGGCTGGTTCCGACGCCAAGGGGCCGGTCGCGACGCGCTGAAAGGCTATCTCATCGACGCGCTCACGGTGGGCATGCAGCAGTTTCGCATCCCCCCGAAGGAACTGGGGGAGATGCTGCCGCAACAGTTGCTCATGCTGGCGGTCAGCGCGAAGGCTTGGCAAGATGCCGGTCTCGACGACACGGGCAGTCCCCACGCGGGTGTGTTCATCGGCCTCGGGCTTGACCTCAACACCACGAACTTCCACGTACGCTGGGCCATCCAGAACAAGGCCCGCGACTGGGCGAAGACGCTCGGCGAAGCGGCTTCGGGCGACGCCTTTGACGCGTGGGTGGAGACCTTGCGGGACGCCTTTGGCCCGCCCCTCACCGCGAACCGAACCATGGGCGCGCTCGGGAGTGTCGTAGCCAGCCGCATTGCACGGGAACTACGCCTTGGCGGACCCAGCTTCGCCTTATCCAGTGAAGACGGCTCGGGCATGAGCGCCTTGACGGCTTCGGTGGCTGCCCTGCGGGCCGGCGAGGTAAACGTCGCCCTCGCCGGGTCGGTGGATCTCGCGGGCGACGTGCGCGCCGCGTTGGCGGCGGAACACGATGGCCC
>Ga0272444_10005306_pt1 | contig 11168 bp, 9 predicted proteins | sample SSMForm13_FD_201033 | JGI IMG/M metagenome (GOLD analysis project Ga0272444, IMG submission 201033) | Marine sediment archaeal communities from Little Sippewissett salt marsh, Falmouth, MA, United States - SSM-Form-13 | ecosystem: Environmental > Aquatic > Marine > Wetlands > Sediment ... | reverse complement strand
GCTGAGGGCGGACGGCTCAATCGCAGGATTCCGTGCACCGGAGGGAGCAGCTGCCGTAGTCGCTGGTGGTGCATCCCTCCGAGTGGCAGGCGGCCAGGTTGGAGCAGTACCTGAACCCGTAGGAAGTCTCGGAGCCTCCCCAGACGTAGCAGGAGGAGAGGTTGTTGCAGTACAGGAACCCGTTGTAGGTCACCAGCCGGGCGGCGCAATTGGTGAAGCGGGCGCTCACCTCCCCTTCGCTGGGTCCGGAAAAGCCGGAATGCTCGGCGTCATCCGCGATGCAGTCGATGAAGCTGACGTAATCGGCGTCGGACGTATAGAGGAAGCCGACTCCCTTGGAGTCCAGCGAGAGGCATTCCTGCAGGGTGACGTAAGCGCTTTGGATGTTGACGCTGCCGTTGACCGGGGAAACCCCCCCGCCGTTCACGATCTGGAGCTTTTCCAGGTGGCAGCCTTGACTGGTGATGTAGAGCTCGACCGTGTACTGGCGGGCAAAGCTGATGATGGTCTTTTCCATGCTCTCCCCGGTCACCTGGGTGACGTGATCGATGACGATGTCGTTGGCGACGCCATAGTATCCCGCCGGGACGAAGACGCTGTCGTAGACGTCGCTCTCCAGGGCGGCCTTCAGGTCGTTGCCGTCCCCGGCCTTGACCACGTAGTCGTAGAGGCGCTGGCCGCCCGTACCGGCAGCCACCCGCTCGTCGCCGGAGCCGGCGTTGCCGAAGTAGAACTGGGTGATGCCCTTGGCCTTCCAGAGCCCGTTGGAGGGGCGATGGTAGGCGGGGTCGGCGATCCCGTCGCCGTCGAAGTCGCCGGCAAAGGGGGTGTCGGCCGAGGTCCCGAAGTAGATCCGGGTGAAACCCCGGATGGTCCACTGCCCGTTGGAGGGGCGATGGTAGGCGGGGTCGGCGATCCCGTCGCCGTCGAAGTCGCCGGCAAAGGGGGTGTCGGCCGAGGTCCCGAAGTAGATCCGGGTGAAACCCCGGATGGTCCACTGCCCGTTGGAGGGGCGGTAGACCGCGACGTCCTCGCGGGAATCACCGTCGAAATCAGCCGCCGGAGACGCGGCGGCCAGGGCAAAAAACAGAACTATGCTGAACGGCGCCAGAAGTCCGAACCTCATCTCTCACCTCCCGGGTAAGAAAGTTTACACATTAATTAATACACGATGCCGGGGCGGTTAGCAACTAGCCCTCCGGGCGCGGCCGAGCCGGACCAGGGAATTTCTTCCGCTGGTCTTGGGTGAGCCGAAAGCCCCGAGCAGGGGGGGCAGCGCGTAATGTCCAGGAAAGCAAATAGTTGCAATGTGGCGAGTATTTCGCCCCGGCGGGGGGAAGCTGGGGGGCGGTTAAGCCGCCGGACTGGAGAACTCGCGCCGCGCTGGGATTTTTTAATACCTTTCTAGGGCCTAGTAATTATTTGTGACTTGCTCGTCGTCGCTCAGACCGAAGTAGACCCGCGTGATATCCAGTATCTTCCAGAGGGAGCTCGGCGCCCGTCGGTACCCGGCCTCGGCCGAACCGTCGCCGTCATAGTCGGCCGGGAGGGGAGTATCCGCGGAAGTTCCGAAATAAAGAGCCGTCAGGTTCCGCACCTTCCAGAGTCCGGTGGAACCCCGGAAATAGGCGAAGTCCGTGGTCCCGTCCCCGTCGTAGTCGGCTGGGACCGGGGTATCGACGGAGGTGCCGAAGTAGATCTCGCTGACCGTCCGCACCTTCCAGAGCCCGTCGGAGCTTCGGAAATAGGCGAAGTCGGCCGACCCGTCGCCGTCGTAGTCCCCGTAAACCGGGGTATCGACGGAGGTGCCGAAGTAAAGGCTGGTCAGGTTCCTGACCTTCCAGAGACCGGAGGAAGTGCGCCGGTAAGCCGGATCCCAGGTCCCGTCGCCGTCGTAATCCTGGGGTACGGGCACGTCCGCCGAGGTTCCGAAGTAGGCCGAAGTCACTCCGCGCACCTTCCAGAGTCCGTTGGTCGGGCGGAACACGGCGATGTCGGCGGTGCCGTCGCCGTCATAATCGGCCCGCATCGCCCGGCGGGCGAAGGGGAGGAGGGTGATGGTGAAAACCCCGCCCTCATCCACGTAGATGCTGGTGTTGTAGCCGCCGCCGTCGTCGTAGGAGAGGGCATAGCACTGCCCCCCGATGGAATAGCGGTGGAGTATGCGGCCGAAGTGATTGACGGGCGAGTCGGGCGAGTTGTCTCCCTGGTAGAAGAGGGATTGGGTGAACCACTCGGCTCCGTCCCGGTGCATCGTCCCGCGTTGAATCGCGCTGTTGATGACCGGGGCCAGGAGCCCCGAAGTGAACTCCCCGGCGCCGCCGAAGATCACGTGTCCGTAGTTGTCGTCGATCTCGGTGCCGGTGGGCCACCCGTCCGGCTTGACCGCCCAGGCCGGGCGGGAGTATGACTCGAAAGGGCTCCCCCCCGAGGTCCAGGAGAGTTGTTCCCCCGAGGCGTCCACGGTTCCGATGTAGGTCTGGCTGTTGTAGTTCAGGGTGATCGTGCGCTCGGGAACCCAGCACTGATCCTTCACGTAGTCGTTCCAGAAGTAGCTGAAGTACTTGAAGTTGCCGTCCCAATCTCCGCTCCCGGGGTCGATCGGGGAAGGGGCGGGAACCGCGACCTTGTCCGGGGCCACCACCCGCCAGACGGTTCCGTCGGTGTCCTCCTGCACGAGATTCTCCCGGAAGATGACGGAGTTGGCCGTCTCCTGGGCGCCCTGGTCCGGGACGTCCCTGAATTCGTTGAATATGATGTTCCGGATGCCGGGCGTCCCCGTCTGGAACCCGTAGGTGACAAGCTGGTGGGTGTTCTTGTCCACGGCGGAGAAGGTGATCGGGAGGCTCCAAAAATCCACGTTGGTCGTGTTCATGTTGATCAAATCGACATCGTTGCTGGAGAACTCCACCTTGTCGTAGAGCAGGCGGTCGTCGGGCCCATAGCCCGGCTGTCCCGCGACCGGATCGAAGTCCAGGGAGTCGAAATCGGCTCCGAAGGAGAAATAAATCCGGCCGCTGACGATCGGGGGCAGGGCAAACTCCGGTCCCTCCTCCGTTTCCAGGGCCTGCAGGGTGGTGGTCATCTCGGTGACGCTGCTCCACCTGGGAACAACGTACGACCCGGTGGAGAAGTCCAGGTATCCCTCGCCGCCGGGGCCGCTCCCGGTTACGTAGAGATAGACCCGGTCGTTGGGGAAGCCGGACCTGTTGATGAACTTGACGGTGGCTACCTCCGTGCCGGCCGAGCTTTTACCTGCCGTAACTCCCGCCAGCAGGAGCAGGACCAACATCCATATCCCGGTTCCTTGACCACATCGGTATGGATTCATCGCTGGATATCCTCCCCTGGCAATCGGCTGCCCGGTGCAATTGTATCAGCTGAGCGCGTGGGAGCAGAAAATATCCTTTTCGCGTACCCTCAAGGCATTGGTCAGGATGCCGGTCGCACGAGGCAGTTAAGAAGGAAGACAACGGCTTGGGCCGGCGTGCCGGTAAGTGAAGTCGGCCGTACCGTCTCCGTCAAAGTCCACGCTCACGGGCGTATCCTGCGAGGTCCCGAAGTGGACCCTGGTAAAGCGTAAAAACTTCCATAGCCCGCAGGTGACGAGGCAGCAAGACTGATCAGCCAACCCGCTTCAGTTGCCGTTGTGTTTAGGACTCCGATATTCGGAAAGGCTACTGTATGTAGCCCAGGGCCTTGAGCTTGTCGTACTTTTCGCTGTCCCTGATTTCGGTGGAATGTCCTTCCAGGCCCAGGCTTCTCCTTTTTCTCATCTGCTGCCTCATCCTGCGGTCCAGAATTTCCCGCCCGGTTTCGGCCCGCCGCCGCAGCGTATCAACCAGGTTGTTGCTTTCCCCCGGGTCATTGAGGACATTATAGATCTCGCATACTTCTCCCGTATGAGGCTGGTAATGAAATTTCATTTCTCCTTCCAGCATCACTACCTTGGGCGGCCCCTTGAATTTCTCCGCCATCTCCTCCGAGAACATCCGCCTCCCGTTCCCGGCGGTTTCGCTGGAATGATCCAGGATGTCGATGCCGTCGACCTCGTAGGGAGGTTGGCATCCCAGGAATTCAAGTATCGAGAAGGACAAGTCCAGCAGGTTCGCGTAGCCCCCGGCCTTCCCGGTCCGGCTTATGGTGGAAGGGAGCTTGACGATGAGCGGAATGCTTATCTCCTCGTTGTACAGGGTCATCCCGTGATCGCAGAAACCGTGTTCGAAAAAAGCTTCTCCGTGGTCGCTGGTCACGACGATGAGGGAATTGTCGAACAGCTCCCGGCGCTTCAAGGCTTCAATGAGTTGGCCGAACTCCTGATCCAGGTAGCGAATCTCGCCGTCGTACCTGTCCAGATAGTAGTTGAGATCCCAGTTGTCGTTCTCCCGTCCGGCGGAAAGGTAACCCAGCCTGGAGACATCCGCTTTCGACATAAGGCGGGCTTGCCCCGATTTAAAATGGGTTTCGTACGGCTCCGGCGGCTCGTAGGGGCCGTGAACGTCCATATAGTGGAGGTAGGCAAAAAACGGCCTGTCCCGGTTGTCCTCGATCCAGGCGACGGCCTTCCTGTTTACTTCGTCCGCCCGCGGCTTGGCTTCGGATCCGATCGGATCGAACACCTCGAAACCCTGATCGAACTGCAGGTCCCGGCAGATGCAGGGGCTGGCCACGAAGGCTCCGGTGGCATAGCCGTTTTCGCTCAGTATCTCGGCAAAGGTCACCAGGTTGTCGTCAAGGGCGTTGGTCCCGTTTTCATATCCTTCCGGCGTGAGCCCGGTCAGCCCGTGCACGGTGGGGTAGAGCATACTGAACAGGCTGGCGATGGAAGGACAGGTCCAGGAGGAGGGGCTGATGGCGTTCTCGAAAACCAATGATTCGCCGGCGAAGCGGTCGATGTTCGGGGTGGTGTCCCGGGAGTAGCCGTACACCCCGACGTGGTCCCTTCTCAGGGCGTCGATCAGGATGATGACGACGTTCGTATGCCTTTCGCGGGGAAGGGGGGTCCTCCGAAGCAGGAGGAAGGCAACGGCTGCTGAAATTACGGCTAACGGCACCAGCAGCAGCCTGGGCTGTCGTTTTAAAAGCATATCTAAATATATAGCTTTCCGGACCGTTTTGTCGAATCGGCTTGGACCTTGATATCCCCGTCGCCCGGGGATATCTTATGGCCCGACAGAAGTTCCGCTGAAATATGGGAGGGTTTTTGGGAGAGTGACCTCCGCCAGGCTGAAAAACAACGTGGAGTACTATCGGGACCCGGCCGTGATCGCGCGGGTTCTGGAATTCTACGGCGGTTGGCGCGGCGGCCAGCCCGTCCCCGGTTCCCGTTACTGCATCGGGTTCGGGGAGTCGGAGCTGTGGAAGGGAAACGAAAAAGCCTACTGGTCGAGCACCAGCCGGGAGCAGATATTCGAGATGTCCCAGGAGAAGGGCTTGGACGTCTTTGCCTCCCTCTGGAGGGACGACGGGACCGTGTTGGCCCTGGACATCGAGTATTTCAATCTTACCTATCCCGGCGAGGCTCACGCCCACCCGATCCGGACCTTCGCCAAGCTCGAACCGGTCTACCGGATCATCCGGGAGATCTTCGACCGTTACGGGTTAAAACTGCTCATCACGATGACCGGCCAGGGCTACCACTTCACCGCCCTCTGGCCCTTCGAGAAGGAACACCAACTCCTGGAAGGGATCGGGGCGCTGGAGGACAACACCGTAAAGAAATACCGCTACCGGAAGTTCAAGGTGGGAGGCGAGACCCCGTTATGCGTCGGGAAGGCCTTCAGCGGCGCCTGTCGCCTGCTGCAGTATCTCAGCCACCAGGTCGTCATCGAATGCGACCGTCGGAGGGAAGCAGGCGAGAGGATCGTGCCGGTGGTCTACTCCGACATCCCGATCGGCCCGGATGGTCAGGGGATCTACGGGGATGGTCAGGAGGCCGTCTCCCTGGACCTCACCCTGTACTCCGATCCGGTCTATGCCCGCAGCATCCGAATACCGTTTTCCACCTACCAGAAACACAAGGTGATGCGCTGGAAGGTGGGGGAGGTCCTGGCCCGGCGGACTCCCATCTCCACCTGTGTCTGCCGCTGGTGGCCGGGGGCCAAGCGGGAGATGTCCTGGGAGGAACTTCTCCGGATCAGGAGAAGGGAGGACGGCCGGCATTTCGACCTGACCGCGGAATACGCCGAGAAGGTCTCCACCCGGCTGCCGCGGGAGGTCGAGGGCTGGAAGGAAGTTCTCCGGGACTATCTCTCTTCCGAGCTTTTCCGCTTTCACCGCGAGTTCGACCAGTGTTACTACACTTCCCGGAAGGGACCGGACTTCGACTTCGACGCCGTCATCCGCGATATGCCTCCCTGCTTCAGCCGGGCCCTGCAGAACCCCAACGACATCCTGCTCAAGCCGGTGTTCCTGCAGGGCATCGTCAGAGTCCTGGAGAAGAAGGGGTGGCACCCCAAGGACATCGGGTACCTGATCTACCTCAAGTACCGGTCGATGAAGAGATGGGGGTACCTGAGCCCGGAAAAGCTGGCTTATTTCTGGGTCGAGCTTTACTGTGGGGCGCTCCGGGCCGGGGCGGACACCAAGTACGACTTGAACTGCATCTCCCAGCAGGAAAGAAGCCTCTGCTGGGTGAGGAACTGCGGCTTCAACCTCAGGGATTACCTCTGAGTTGCCCACCCAGGTCGGCGGGGACGAAGCCGTCCTTGCCTGCCCAGAATCTGAAGCCGATGAGGTTGAATAAAATCCGCGGAGGAGCATCCCCGGGGTGGACCCGTGGGGGAAAGCCTATCTTCCGCCTTTAACGGACCAGCAGGAGGCCGACCCTGAAGCCGAAAGTCTCGTTGGCCCTGGTGTCGAGAATGTCCTCGTTCTCGTTTTCCACCTCGTAGTCCCGCTCGAAGGAAAATCCGCCGTCCAGGCTGAGGACAAGATGGCGGCCGAGCGCCAGCTCCACCCCCACTCCGGCCCGGTAACCCTTGAAGGTGAAGTCGCATTCCGCGCCGTCTTCGTCTATGGGGTTGGTTATGTTCCATTGCCCCCCCGCCGGGGTCATCCCCGCCACTAGGTTGAAACCGGGGACGGGCGAGTACCTGATCGCGGGTTGGGGGAAAATCAAGCGCAATTCCCAATCCTTCCCGGGATGGAGAACGAGACCCAGGGCCGGGAAAAGCCGTTCCTCCCCGAATATCCGTGAGTAGACCAACCCACCTGACACCGATTGACCGGGAGCCCAGCTGTAGGCGGCGAAAAGATTCCCGGCCGCCCCGAAGTCTTTCCAGGAGATCCGCTCCAGGTCGCTGTAGATTCCGGGGGTGAATCCGGCGGCAATCCGCCAGCTTTCGTCGATTTTCCAGGAGACGAAGAGGGGTATCCCGATGTTCCAGGTGTCGATGTTCTCGAACGGGATCCCGGAAAAGAAGAATTGGTCCCATTGCACCCGCGCTCCGACCGTGGCCAGGAAGGACTGATCCCGATAGAAGGGAAAACCGGTCCGGGCCCTGAACTCGTTAACGGTGACGCGGGCCCCGTCGGGGGCGTAATCCGGGGCTCGAAAGGAAGCCGGAGCCTCGTAAAACCAATAGGCTTCGGAAAAGGTCTTGCGGAACCTGGGGTATTCCTCCGGTTGAGCAAAGGACTCGGCCTGGTCCGCTAACGAAGGAGAGGAAAATAAAAACGCGAAGATCGTTGCGAGCGGGAAGATGTTCGGCTTGATTCTCAAGATATTGTTGGTGCAGCAGTTGCTTAAGCGCATTCAAGGCTTATCCCGGCAAGGATCATTTTAAGCTTTGTCGGCCCAGGGCAAAGCGGAATGTCCAGGTCAACGGAAGAAAGGTCTGCACCGGACAGGTCCGGGGCTCTCCAGCCCTTGGGTGCGGCAACCTTCGCGGCGGAACTGTTCCCGGGAGATTTTCGGCTTAACGCTTATAGGAGGGGAAACCACCCAAGGCCCCTGCCGGCCGGATCCTGCCCCGGCCTGGAACAGGATTCTTCCATCAACGTTCTCCTTGATGCTTCAGTTGCAGGAATACTTCGTGATTGAGTCATCGGAAATTTGGCAGTTGTTGTAACCGGCCGTACTGCAGTCGCTTGTTCCACAGGCTGACAGCCGGTAGCAGGTATCGAATCCGGTCGGGGTGTTGTCCACCTGACAGGCACTGACATTGTTGCAGCCATAGAAACCGTAATCGGAGCATCCGTATGCGTAGCTGGCAGAGATCCGGTCGCAATCCCTGAAACCTATGCTGGTGGTGGTTCCGTAACCATCGACAAAGGCATTGGAGATGTTGTTGCAGTCTTCAAAGCCGTCATCTCCGCAGGACCTGGCCGAGCAGTTGAGAAACCGGGCGCTGTTGCTGCTTGTTCCGTGAAACCCGTCGCCGGCACTCTCGTTGGCGATGCAGTCGATGAAGCTCACGTAACCGCCGGATTGTTGGTGAAATCCGTAGCCGTTACTCAGGGTGGAAAGGCAGTTCCGAACAGTTACGTAATCGGCCCTGATCCTGATGGCGCCGAAGCTATCGTCGGCTCCACCTCCCTCCAGGCGGATTCCGTCGACCTTGCAGTGACTGACCGTTATGTCCAGCATAGTCAGGGCGGGCAAGACCAATATAGTGCCGCGTTGTTCCTCTCCCGTAATCTTCCTGACGTGATCCACCAGGATGACCTCTTCGACATTGTAGGTTCCCGCCGGGATGAAGACGCTGCGGTAGGTGTCGCTCTCCAGGGCTGCGACCAGGTCGGCGGCGTCGCCGGGCTTGACCACGTAGTCGTAGAGCTTCTGCCCGCCCGTCCCGGCCGCGACCCGCTCGTCGCCCGAGCCGGCGTTGCCGAAGTAGAACTGGGTTATGCCCTTGGCCTTCCAGAGGCCGTTGGATTCCCGGTGGTAGGCGGGTTCGGCGATCCCGTCGCCGTCGAAGTCGCCGGCAAAGGGGGTGTCGGCCGAGGTCCCGAAGTACATCCGGGTAAAGCCCCGGATGGTCCACTGTCCGTTGGAAGGGCGGAAGACCGCGACGTCGTCCCGGTTATCGCCGTCGAAGTCGGCGGCCTGTATTGAATCAGTCAGGGCGGTCAGGGCCGCTAAGGCGGTGAGAACAAGCAGACTCTTTTTCACGCTTCACCTCCCCGGTAAATTTTTTGCCGGTCCCGCCATTGCCGGGAACCGGAGTGTCGGCTGCATTTGGCCTTGTCTTTTCGACTTTTGCTCCCCGGCCTCCGCTTGCTGGCCATAGCAGTATTCCCTTGGAGCGTCGAAAGGCGGCAGGCGGGAAGGGGCGGCCTCGCCTGAAGCCGCCCCCTCCCGAAATCGGAATCAAGATGTCTTGCTCGTAAGTGTTATTCGAGCTTCAAGGGCTTGAAGCAGATGAACCAGTCGAGACACTTGATCCCTTCCCTGTCGGCTCCTTCAACCCGCTCCTTGGCGGTTCCGCAGCTTCCCGGCGGCGGCACGATGACGTCGTCACCCGGCTGCCAGTCGGCCGGCGTCGCTATGTTGTGCTTGTCCGCCGCCTGCATTGCGACCAGAACCCTCTTGATCTCCTGAAAATTACGCCCGGTGGAGGAGGGATAATACATCAGGGCGCGGACTATGCCCTCGGGATCGATGAAGAAGACGGCTCTCACGGCGCTGTTCTTGCTGGCCTGGGGCTGAACCATCCCGAATTTTTTCGCAACCTCCATCGTTAAGTCCGCGATCACCGGGAAGTTGACCTCTACGTCCTTCATCCCGTTGTATTCGATTTTTTCCTTGATCGTCCTCAACCAGGCTATGTGGCTGTAGTGGCTGTCGATCGAAAGCCCGATCAGCTCGCAGTTCAACGCGTTGAATTCCTTCTCCATCGAAGCGAACGTCATAAACTCCGTGGTACAGACCGGCGTAAAGTCAGCCGGATGGCTGAACAGGATCACCCACTTTCCCTTGTAATCCTCCGGAAACTTGATGTGGCCCTGGGTGGTATCGGCTTCGAACGCCGGGGCGATATCCCCGATCACCGGCATCTGTACCTTTTCGGCGACCATTTCTTCCATTTTATCCTCCTTATTCCTGGTTTTTTCCCATTTCCTCCTCCACCTCCTCGGCTCCTTCCGAGTAAAACTTTTCCTCTTCGGGGGCCAGCTCCCGCAACAGGCGGAGAAACTCGCCGGCGTGGACTCTCTCCTCGTCGGCTATGTCCTTGAGTACCTCGATGGCCAGCTTGTTGTCGGTCGATTCGGCCAGCTGCATATAGAGTTGGATGGCTTCGTATTCAGCGGCAATCATAAACCTGATGGCCCTGATCAACTCGCTCTCGGTGAGCTTCCTCTCGCTGGCCAGTCCGGAAAAAGGTGAACCGAATTCAGGCATATCATCCTCCTGGTTTTGATGTTCTGATTGCTGCGACAATCAAAGAATACTCGATTTACGGCTTCAATGTTAGGGATTATCCCCTGGGGGGAGCATCCGCCAGGCATTCCCCCTTTTTTTGCGGGCATAGAATCACTTCAGGAATTTCGAGACAAACGGCGAAGTCTCGCCCCTCCTGAGGAAGTGTCCTGAAGGTCCCTCTCCGAGAAATTCCGAGAACCAGGATTCGTGTTCGATCTCCTCGTTGAGGATGGCCAGGGCGAGATCATAGGTGCGGTGATCCTTGCCTGCGGTGATGTTGCAGATCTCGGTGTAACCCGCCACGGCGCAGCGCTCCGCTCCGACCAGAACCTGCAGGATTCCTTCGACGTCGTTCGGGTCCTCCGGGAGGTTGGCCGGCGGGCAGGCGGACAAATCGTGGAATTCCTTCATATCGTCCGGCAGTTTCCCTCCCAGTTCGTATATGCGGGGCATCAGGGCCTCGAAGTGGTTCCTGTCTTCGATCCTGGCGGTTTCGGCGATCTCCTTGACTCCTTCTCCGGCCAACCCGATCAGGTTGGCCCGTAGGATGGTGTAGTAGTAGTAGGTTGTAAGTTCCGCCGCCGCGTTCCTGACGAGAAGTTCAAGCAGCTTCTCCACGTCGACGCCGGCGTCTTCCACCATCTTTCTCGCTACCTTAGCCATTGCTGAATCTCCCTTGTTGCTTGTTCTTGCCGGTTCCGGTTCATTCTTCCTTTAACGCAATCGTTCCATTCGTACCTCCTTGTGAGGTTTCATTCCTTGGCCGGATGGATAACTCTTTAGGAATTGTTCTTGATATTGG
>Ga0272444_10005305_pt1 | contig 11168 bp, 12 predicted proteins | sample SSMForm13_FD_201033 | JGI IMG/M metagenome (GOLD analysis project Ga0272444, IMG submission 201033) | Marine sediment archaeal communities from Little Sippewissett salt marsh, Falmouth, MA, United States - SSM-Form-13 | ecosystem: Environmental > Aquatic > Marine > Wetlands > Sediment ... | reverse complement strand
ATCTTGAGGAAGGCCAAGCAGGATGACGGCGCCTATGTCGCCTATATGGGACAGGTCGACGATGAGAGACGCACTCTCTTCTCGATTGGGCTGAGCGGGCTGGACGGCTTCGTCATAAGGTCGGTCGATCCGGTGTGGCGCTGCCACTCCTGGGGAATTACGAGCAAGATCGCTCACGATCTCGGGGTCAGGGACGCCAGGCCGGTGATCGCGGCGGGCACCGAGCCTGACTATAAGGTGGTGACCTTCGTGCCGGAGGATAAGGTGCCCAAGGTGCGCGAGTCGCTCTTTGCCGCCGGCGGAGGAAAGCAGGGGCTCTATTCCAGGTGCTCCTTCTCAACCGCCGGTACCGGCACCTTCTTTGGGGAGAAGGGCTCCAGGCCGGCCTGTGGACAGCCGGGCAGGCTGGAGGAGGTCGAAGAGCGGCGTCTCGAGGTGCGTGTGTCCTCCGAGCGCCTGGGCCGTGCGGTGGCCGTGCTCAAGAAGGTGCATCCCTATGAGGAGCCCGTGATCGAGACCTATCAATTGACCGGAGGGACCGGCTTCGGGGAAGGAAGAGTGGGCCGTGTCGATCCCCCCCTGGGCTCAGGGGAGGCATCGAGGAAGCTGGTTTCGCTACTGGGTTCCAGACCGGCTTATTTGTCGGGCAATTCGGGGTGCAGCCGGCTGCTGGTCTGGGACGGCGAGCCCCAGCGCGGCCTTCACGAGGCGATGCAAGGAAACGTGGATCTTTATGTCGGTCCCGCGAGCGGCGGACTGGCAAGACTGTTGAGCCCGCGCTGGCGGACTGAAGTGGTGGAATTCCCCGGGTATTGTTTCCTGATGGCCGGGGCTAAGGAACTTGTATACATGGTACGCGAGAGAGCCAAGATGGAATCCTGGGGTTTGAGGACTTTCTTGCCGTCCAAAGCTGGAACGGAAGGGGTATGCACATGAGAGCTACGAAGGAGCTCCTGCTGAAGCTCCAGAAGCTGGATGATGAGATCGACGCGATGAGGAACGAGGAGGAGTCGATCCCGGTGACCAAGCAGGAGCTGGAGGAGGGACTGGAATCGCTCAAACAAAAAGTCCAGGAGGCCAAGGACAACTCCATCGAGTTCGCGAAGAAGCGCAAGGAACTCGAGGTGGAACTGGACTCGATGAATGAGAAGAAGAACAAATTCAAGACCCAGCTATTCCAGGTGAAGAGCAACCGTGAGTACGAAGCTCTGCAGCATGAGATAGCCGCCCTCGATGAAAAGGGCTCCGGCATCGAGGATCAGATACTGGGGATCCTGGACCAGGCGGAAGCGGCCACTGCGGTGATCAAGCAGGCGGAAACCCGGCTGGAGGAGGATATTGCCAAGGCCAGGGCCGAGCAGGCGAAGCTGGACGAGAGCCTGAAGAAGCTCCGGAGCGATATCGCGATCAAACTGGACGAGAGGACACGCCTGCTGGTGGACGCGGACGAAGCCCTGATCAAGAGATACGAGCGCATCCGTGAAAGCAAGGATGGCCTTGCGGTAACATCGGTCGAGAACGGCGCATGCGGCGGCTGCTTCCGGCATATACCTCCCCAGGAGATGCAGAACCTCAAGCGGGATGAACGCATCATCATCTGCGAGGGCTGCGGGCGTATCATCATCTGGAAGTGGGAGTAGCCGTGAAACGAGATGCCGGAAGACTTGCTTATGCGCTGAAACAGCTGGCTTCGGGGCTGTCCCTGAAAGACGCCTCGAAGCAGGCGGGATTCACTTCAGAGAAAGCTCTGGCGGAGCAGATCTTCGATCTGGCGTTTGAGGTGGAGGCCGGGAAGGCGGAGCCCGGGAAGGTGGGAAGTGCGAGGGCCGGGACCGCCAGAGCAGGGGCAGGGAGGAGTGGTGGAGCCGCAGCTGCGAGGCGTGCGTCCTCGGGAAAGACCTTGAGCCTGATAGCATACTCCGACGGAGCATCGATCGGCAACCCGGGCGAGGCGGGCTGCGGAGCGCTGCTTGTCGACGAGGCGGGCGAGGTTCTGCTGGAGGACTACAAGTATCTCGGGCGGGCGACCAATAATGCCGCCGAGTATGAGGGAGCAATCCTCGCTCTCAAACTGGCCTCGGACCTGGGCGCGAACAGGGTGGAGCTCAGGGTTGACTCGGAGCTGCTGGCCAACCAGATTGCAGGAAAGTACAAGGTCAAGAGCAGCAATCTGGCCGGGCTGTACGAAAAGCTTAAGGAAATGACGAAACTCTTTGACAATTTTGGTGTTAGAAGAATCGGAAGAGAGGACAACAAGCAGGCAGACAGGCTTGCGAATCTGGCTGTTTCATCAAGAAAGAGGAGGTAGATCCGGAGCAGGCAAGATGGTCGCGCGAGGGTTTTGGCCCGCGCGAGGAAAGTCCGAGCTCCAAAGGGCAGGGTGCTGGGTAACGCCCAGTGGGAGTGATCCCAAGGAAAGTGCCACAGAAAACATACCGCCAGCCTCGGCTGGTAAGGGTGAAAAGGCGAGGTAAGAGCTCACCATCACTTCCGGCGACGGAGGTGGATCGGTAAACCCCACCTGGAGCAAGACCAAATAGGGGAAGAGAAGTCGCCCGCTTCGTTATGATTCCCGGGTTGGGTCGCTTGAGGTGTGAGGCAACTCACATCCTTAGATTAATGACCATCGCCGCAGGTTCGATTGTCGGCGTCGGCCTGTCGGGACAGAACTCGGCTTACTGCCTGGTCCGGTGCCGGCCAGATTCTAACAACTCAGGTTCGGGTGGAGTGTCAGACCGCCGTGAGGCGGGAGGGCAACCGGGAGAACCGATTGGGTACCAGAGGCAACCGAGATGAGAACGAGAATGTGACACCGGATGAAAGTGTGACACCAGGTGAGAAAGCGGCACCCGGTGAAGTAGCGAGACCGGGTGAGAGGGTGACACCGGACGGGAGAGCGATGCACGAAAGGGAAGCGGCGCCCGCCGAGAGCGCGGAACTGTCGGATCTACTCGCAGATGTCAAGAGCCTGAGGCCGGGCGCGGATGTCGATCTAATCACCAAGGCTTTCAACTTCAGTGCCAAGGCCCATGAAGGCCAGTTCCGCTGTTCCGGAGCTCCATATCTGACCCATTGCGTGGAAACCGCCAGGATCACCGCCGAGCTCCACCTGGACTCTGTGACCATCGCGGGGGGCCTGCTTCACGACATCGTCGAAGATACGTCGATAGGGCTCGATGAGATCAGGAAGGAATTCGGGAACGAGATGGCGGTGATCGTCGACGGTGTCACCAATATCAGCGGGATGAGCTTCGAGAGCCCCGAGCAGGAGCAGATGGAGAAGTACCGGAAGATGCTCCTGTCGATGGCCGAGGACGTGAGGGTGATCCTGATCAAACTCGCGGACCGGCTGCACAATATGAGAACCCTGCAGTACCTTCCCGAGGACGACAGAGTCCGGATCTCCAAAGAGACCCTGGACGTCTTCGCTCCGCTGGCGCACCGGCTGGGTATCGCCAAGGTCAAGTGGGAGCTGGAAGACCTGACGCTGAAGTACCTCGACCCCGAAGCCTATGACATGCTTGCCAAGCAGATCGCTTTGAGCCGCGACGAGCGCGAGCGGTACATAGAGGAGCTCCGGGGGCCGCTCCTGGAGGCGCTGGAACAGGGCGGGGTCAAGGCCGAGATGACCGGCAGGGCCAAGCACTTCTACAGCATCTACATGAAGATGAAGAACCAGGGCCGGCCGATCGAGGACATCTTCGACCTGCTGGCGGTCAGGCTGATCACTGAGAACGTGGCTGACTGCTACAAGGCGCTCGGGGTTATTCACTCGAGGTTCTCGCCGGTGATCGACCGCATAAGGGACTTCATCGCGATACCGAAGAAGAACATGTACCGGTCGCTTCACACAACGGTGATCGGGCCGCGCGCCGAGATGGTGGAGATCCAGATCCGTACCCGGGAGATGCACAAGACAGCGGAGGAAGGGATCGCCGCTCACTGGCGCTACAAGGAGGGCGGCAAGACCGACGAGGAGCTGGACCGGCAGCTCTACTGGCTCAGGCAGACCCTGGAGTGGTCCAGGGATCTGACCGATCCCAAAGAGTTCATGTTTTCTCTTAAAGCAGACTTGTATCATCATGAAATATTTGCGTTTACACCACATGGCGACTTGAAGAATCTTCCCCTGGGCGCCACCCCGCTTGACTTTGCATACGCGGTCCATACCGAGGTGGGCAATCGCTGCGCGGGTGCGCGCATAAACGGAAGGATGGTGGCGCTCACCACCGAGATCAAGAACGGCGACACGGTGGAGATCCTGACCAGGTCGGGCACCGAGCCAAGCAGGGACTGGCTGAAGATCGTCAAGACCGCCGGCGCGAGGTCCAAGATCAAGAGATGGCTCAAGATCAAGGGATATGCCGAGAGCGTGGCCCTGGGCCGTGAGATTCTGGAGCGGCAGTTCAAGAAGGCCCAGAAGCAGGTGCCGGGAGAGAAGGAGTTCGACGAGCTCGGCCAGACTTTCGGGAGGAAGGACGCGGAGCATCTTTTCTTTTCGGTCGGCTGCGGCGAGATCTCGAGCGAAAGGGTTTTCAATAAACTCTATCCCTCCGAGCCCCAGACCCCGGTCGTCAAGCCGACGGTCGAGCGCGAGCCGCGCCCAGCCGGGGTCAAGGTGCAGGGAATAGGCTCCATGATGATTCGTTTTGCCAAGTGCTGTGAGCCGGTGCCCGGCGATGATGTGGTGGGCCTTGTGACCAAGGGCAGGGGGATCTCCGTGCACAGGACCGATTGTGAGAACGTGCTCAAGTCCGACGTGGACCGGGACCGCCTGATGGATGTGGATTGGGACACCGATCGCGGCCAGGCATTCCCTGTACAGCTGATCATGCTCTGCGATGACCGCAGCAAGCTGCTGGCCGACCTGGCCAAGGTGATCGCCGACCAGAATGTCAATATAGTGAATACGGAGCTTAGGAGCCGAGGAACCTCGGTTCACGGTTCGGTCACAGTCCAGGTCAAGAACCTGAAAGAACTCGAGGCCCTCTCCGCGGCGATCTTGAGGATCAAAGGAGTGCACAAGGTCGCCAGGAAGGGCGAGGCCTTGGGGGCGTGACCGGGGCCGGCCCGAGAGTGGTGGCTCCGACCTTCGAGACCAGATACGGCCACACCTGGCTTACCTATCCTGACTTCCTTCCCGGAGCGGACCTGCCGGGAGGTTCCTGTGGATGGTCTGCCGCCGGCAATCCGGACGGTACGGAGGCCCCCGATGTTCCCGGCCTGGTTCTGGGCGTTGCGGTCTTCAGGGACACCTCGTTTGATTCCGACCGTCGCCAGTGGCTCCGCCGGGCGAAGGAGGCGTTGGGCGAGGGGGTTGCGGCCTCGGTTCCGGGGACATGTGGAGGCACGGCGGGAAGCGTCGGCATCCGCCCGGAGCGAATCATTGTTCCCTGGCAGGTTCATTCTGCAGAGGTGTGCGATGCCCAAGCGATGGTCGAGCGGGAGGAATGCGACGGTCTTGTGACCGCCAGGCCGCGCGTGATGGTGGGTGTTACGGTCGCCGATTGCGTGCCTCTGCTTGCGGCCGATGTCGAGGCGGGAGTGGCCGGTGCGGCCCATTGCGGCTGGCGTGGAACCGCGGCGGGCATCGTGGGCAACCTCGTGGATTCCTTGAACGCTAAGGTGCGGCCCGGACAGGATGGCGGCACCGCGAGGTATCTGATCGGACCGTCCATCGGTCCCTGCTGCTATGAAGTCGGGGAGGATATGCTTTCTCACTTCAGCGACAGGGACAGAGAGACCTGTGTGATCCGGCGGGCCGGCGTCCCCGGTGAGTCTCAGGCGACCGGCGAGATCAAGACTTTCTTTGATCTCAAGGGAGCGGTGATCACCAGGCTGATCGATCACGGTGTCGCGCCCGGACAGATTTACGTTGACAATACATGCACCTCGTGCCAACAGTACCAACTGAGTTCGTACCGGGCCGGTGGAAGGGACTGCGGGAGGATGCTTGCCTTTGTGATGCTGACCAGATGAGGTGTGAAATGAAAATTCGTGTGATTATTCTTGTTCTGTTGACAGGGGCCGTGGCAGCTTCGAGTGCGACGGCCGGGTTCTATGCCGGGTGGAAATCCTACAGCGACTTCTGTGAGGATGATGACAGCAAGGCCAATGGGGCGGCGCTGGGTTTCGGGTACCAGTTGGGTCTGCTCCGGATCGTGGAGCTGGGAGTTGCCCTGGAATACAGCTGGGGCGACATCGACTATGACTGCCTGCTCTGCGAAGACGCATCCTTCAAGCATCTGGCCGCGCGGGCTGAGGCGATCGTGCCGATCTTCAAGCCGTCGATAACCGAGTTCTATATCGGAGGCGGAGTCTCCTACAACTGGTTCTTCGACATGTCGCTCGATGACTGTGATGTTGATGAGAACAGGACCGGGATTCACGGGCTGGGGGGTGTCAAGATATCGCCTCCGGTCCTGCCGGTCTGGTTCACGGTGGAGGGCAGGTACGAGTGGCTGGGAAGCGATCCCCAGATCACGGTCGGCGGCGTCTACCTGGGAGTGGGCTTCGGCCTCTAGGTCGGGCTTCGGCTTAGAGGCCGGGCTCGAGCCTTCATACCGGCGGCAAAGGAGTCGGCCGGAGAGGATCGAATGAGAGCGGTGGTTCAAAGGGTCGCGAGCGCAAGTGTCAGGGTGGGTGACGAAACCGTGGGCGAGATAGGCCGGGGTCTTGTGATCCTCCTGGGAGTGAGCAAGCGTGACACCGAAGCGGAGGCCAGGTGGCTGGCGAAGAAATGCGCGGGCCTGAGGGTCTTCGAGGACGGCGAAGGTCTTATGAATCTCGGTCTCGGCGATGTCGGCGGCAAGGCGCTTGTGGTGTCCCAGTTTACCCTGTACGGCGACTGCGACAAGGGCCGCCGCCCGAGTTTCACCGAGGCTGCCCCTCCGGAAGCGGCGGAGCGGCTCTACATGGATTTTGTCCAGACGATGCGCGCGGAGGGAGTCGAAGTCGAGACTGGTACCTTCCAGGCGAAGATGTTGGTTGAGATAAACAACGATGGCCCGGTCACTTTGATTCTGGAACGGTGACCATCCGGCGGTGACGGCAAGTGGCGAAGCCTTTTCCATTCTCTGACAGGAAGCTGATACTGGCCTCATCATCCCCGAGGCGCAGGTATCTGCTGAGGCTGATTCGCTTCAAGCACGTGGTGGCCGAGCCGGAGCTCAGGGAAGATGAGCATGGAGATGATGATCCGGTCAGGCATGTCCTGGGCCTGAGCCGGCTCAAGGCCCTCTCGGTGATGGACAGGGCCGTGGACGGCTATGTCCTGGGCGCCGACACCGTCGTGGTGCTTGACGGTGAGATCCTGGAGAAACCGGGCAGCGAGGCTGAGGCCAGGGAGATGCTTGCCAGGCTCTCCGGGCAAACGCATCATGTTTATACCGGGCTCGCGCTGATCGATGCTGCCTCGGGCAAAGAGGTTGGCGGCTATGAGAAATCTGGCGTAAGGATCAGGGAGATGACCCCGGGTGAGATCGAGGCCTATGTCGATACGGGAGAGCCGATGGACAAGGCCGGTTCATATGGCATCCAGGGCTATGGAGCTGCTATAGTGGAACGCGTGGAAGGATGCTATTTCAATGTTGTCGGCCTGCCCGTAGTGAGGCTGCTCAAACTCATAAGGGAACTGGACAGCATCTGTGGAGGTTCGTGATCATGGCAGTAGCGAGTTATGATTTTCACATCAGCACCAAGGGGCATGCCGACATCATCGACGTGACCGACAAGATCCAGGAACTGGTGAGGAAATCCGGAATGGCGAACGGTATCGCGATCGTCTTCATTCCGGGTTCGACAGCGGGGGTCACCACCGTCGAGTTCGAGCCCGGCCTTGTCAAGGATCTCAAGGAGGCTCTCGACCGGGTCGCCCCGACCGACATAGAGTATGCGCATGATGCGAGGTGGGGTGACGGCAACGGTTTCTCCCATGTCAGGGCCGCGCTATTGAAGGGATCCTTCACTGTTCCGTTCACCGGGGGAAGCCTCACCCTCGGGACCTGGCAGCAGATCACGGTCGTCGACTTCGACAACCGTCCGAGAAAGCGCCGGGTAGTGGTCCAGGTGATGGGGGAGTAAGCGGCTTGGAGCCTCCTGTTAAACCCATCGAATGGATGGGTGATTCATTAAGGATCATCGATCAGCGTCGCCTTCCTGCTCTGGAGTGCAGCATGATGCTCGGAAGCGCCGCCGAGGTGGCCGAAGCCATCAAGGACATGGCTCTCCGGGGAGCTCCCCTGATAGGAATAGCCGCCGCTATGGGTGTGGCCGTCGAAGCCCGAAGGTGGATCCCCTCAGGCTGGGATGAGTTCGAGAGCCGGGTCTCCGAGGCGATCGAGACTCTCGCAGCCACAAGGCCGACTGCCAGCAATCTCTTCTGGGCGCTTGACCGCTCAAGGAAAGTCCTGGCCGGCGAGAAGCCCGGAGGCTCGCCCGAGGCCGCCGCGTCAGCGCTTGCCGCCGATGCACTCGCCATATATGAGGAAGACCTCGAGACGGGTCTCCGGATGGGTGAGATCGGAGCCGATCTCATAGAGGAGGGCAGCACGCTACTCACCCACTGCAATGCCGGCGGGTTGGCCACCTCGGGTTTCGGGACTGCGCTGGCCCCGATGTATGTGGCCCACCAGAGGGGAATCAGGTTCAGGGTGTATGCCGATGAGACCCGGCCGCTACTGCAGGGGGCAAGGCTCACGGCCTGGGAACTCGAGCGTGCCGGCATCGATGTCACGGTGATCTGCGATTCCGCAAGCCATCTCCTGATGTCCCGCGGAGCGATCGACCTGGTGTTCGTGGGCTCCGACAGGATCACCATGAGCGGAGATTTCGCCAATAAGATTGGCACCTACGGGGTGGCACTTTCGGCCAGGGCGGCCGGCGTTCCCTTTTACGTGGTCGCACCGGTCTCAACGATCGATTTCGGGCTTGAGCGGGGCGGGGACATACCCATAGAGGAGAGGGACCCTGCCGAGGTAACCGGCATATCCGGGGCAAGGCTGACCCCGCAGGGGGTGGCGGCCTATAATCCCGCCTTCGACGTGACCCCGGCGGACCTGGTAACCGGCATCATAACCGAAAAGGGCCTTATCCGGCCCCCTTACCCGGAGAACCTGGCCGGGCTTCAAGACTGATGCACCCTCGATCGCAGGCAGAGTCCTTTCTGTTCGCCCGCTGAGACTCCCCTGAACGCGGTGCCGGGCCCCACCCGAGCCGCTCCGCTCCGCCCTACGCTCAAGGCCCGCCAGATAGGCACAAATGCGTTGACACTACGCCATATCGGTGTTACATTGACAAAAAGCTCCAGGCTTTGTAGCTTGGAGCTAATAGAGCTTGGGAGGAAGTAGATGGTACAGAGTATCGTTGAGAAGAAGTGGTACGTCGTCGATGCAAATGGGAAGGTGCTCGGCAGGCTTGCGACGCGGGTCGCCAGCATCCTCAGGGGAAAGCACAAGCCTGAATTTGCCCCGCATAAGGACGTCGGAGACCACATCGTTGTGATCAATGCGGGAGGCATAGTGCTGACCGGGAACAAAGTCAAGCAGAAGGAACTCCTTCGCTACAGCGGATATCCCGGCGGACTGAAGCGCATTCCGTATGAGAAGCTGATGAAAGAGAAGCCCGAGCTGGCGGTGGAGAAAGCCATTAAGGGAATGCTCCCCCATACCAAGCTGGGCAGGAAGATGGCCAAGAAGCTTAAGGTGTATGCCGGGCCGGAACATCCGCACGAAGCCCAGAAGCCCGAACCCTTAAACCTGGACTGACGGAAGGAGGTGAGTTGTTGAAGAATCTGAGTCACGCGACCGGCAGGAGGAAAGAAGCCGTTGCCCGGGTCAGCATTGTCGAGGGCGAAGGTCAGAGGACCGTTAATGGTCTGTCTTTCAGGGACTACTTCCAGAGGGAAGCGGCGATCATACATGCCGAGGAACCCCTGAAGGTTTATCCCACTGCTGACGCGGTCGACGTCGTCGTTAATGTAAAGGGCGGCGGGAAAATCGGCCAGGCAGGAGCGGTGCGGTTGGGAATAGCGCGCGCACTTGCGATCCTGGACCCGGCTTTGCATAAGCCCATGAGGGACGCCGGATTCTTGTCGCGAGATCCGCGTATGAAAGAGCGGAAGAAGTACGGTCAGCCCGGAGCCAGGAAGAGATTCCAGTTCTCCAAGAGATAGTACACGAATCCACACGCCTCCTGATTCCCTTCTGGGTCTGAGCCTGCAGGCTCAGGAGAAGGGGAGTGGAGGGAGGCGGACGACTAACCCAAAAAGCGAGGTTGAAGTATGCCAGTCAGAGATGTATCCATGAAAAGCCTGCTCGAAGCAGGCGTTCATTTTGGGCATCAGAAGCGTCGATGGAATCCCAAAATGAAGAAGTTCATCTTCGTCGAGCGCAGCGGCATCTATATAATCGATCTCCAGAAGACCCTGGAATCCCTTTCCAAGGCCGCGGACGCCATCGGCAAGTGCGCCAAGGAAGGCGGAATGGTCCTCTTCGTCGGCACCAAGAAGCAGGCGAAGGATGTGATCAAGGAAGAGGCCAGGCGCTGCGATATGCCGTTCGTGACCGAGCGGTGGCTCGGCGGGATGCTCACAAACTATAAGACAATCCGGAACAATGTCAGGCGACTCGAGGAGCTGGAGGCGATGGAGGCCGACGGGAGAATGGCCTCGCTTTCCAAGAAGGAAGCGTCCAGCCTCACCAAGCAGAGAATGAAGCTGGAGAAGGCGCTCGACGGGATCCGTAAGATGGAGAACCTTCCCAAGATGGTCTTCATAGTAGATACCCGCAAGGAGAAGATCGCGGTCGCCGAGGCCCGCAGGCTGGGGATACCGATCGTGGGAATCGTCGACACAAACTGCGATCCCGACCCGATCGTCTACCCCGTTCCCGGGAACGACGATGCCATAAGATCCATCAGGTTGTTTGCACGGGCAGTTTCCAATGCGGTGATAGAGGCCAAAGGCCTTTCCACCGAGGGTACGTTCGCTGCCGGCGATGAGACCCAGGGTGAGACAGAAGAGAAAGCCGAGCCGGACCCTGAGGTGAAAACCGAAGAGGCGGCCGAGGCGAGGCCTGAACCGGAAGCGGAAGTCACCGATCAATAAGGTGGGAGGAACCGATGGGAGTTACACTGGACCAAGTGAAGAAACTGAGGGATAAGACCAGCGC
>Ga0272444_10005302_pt1 | contig 11174 bp, 8 predicted proteins | sample SSMForm13_FD_201033 | JGI IMG/M metagenome (GOLD analysis project Ga0272444, IMG submission 201033) | Marine sediment archaeal communities from Little Sippewissett salt marsh, Falmouth, MA, United States - SSM-Form-13 | ecosystem: Environmental > Aquatic > Marine > Wetlands > Sediment ... | reverse complement strand
CTAAGCAGATTGCAAGGTTTCTGTAAGCCAGGCCGTAGGAGCTATCAATTTCGATAACTCTTTCATAGCATTGTCGGGCCTGTTCGAGTTGCCCCAGTTTGAAATGGGAGTTGCCCAGGTTGTTCCAGACCTCAATGTCGGAGGCGTTACGAATGATGAAATTTGTATAGGCTTGGCAGGCCTCATTGTATTGGCTTAGCTGGAAATGGATATCTCCCATTATCCGGTAAGCTCCTACAAAATTGGGATCAATTTCCAGGATCTTTTGGGCATATTTGAGCGCCTCCCTGGGGCGATTCGTGTCGGTATATAAGCCCGCCAGAGAATAAAGTATATCGGCATTATCCTGCTTAAGGCTGTGTGCCGTAAGATAGGCCTTTTCGGCCTGCGGCGAATTTTCCAGGCACCTATGGGTCTCCCCCAGCGTATAGTATGCCGCCCAGTTGCCCGTGTTGACACGCAATTCCAGTTCGAGCTCCTGTAATGCCTCGCGATATTGTTTCTTATTGAAAAGGATGGTTCCAATGCGAAAATGCAGATCGAGATAATCCGGGCTTTCCTCAAGACATCTGCGATACCATTCAAGGGCTTCATCGAATTTTTGCTCAATATCGGAAATATACCCCAACCCGCAGTATGCCAGGTGTTTGCTTTTCAAGTTGAGAAGGATAATCTGGTCGGTTTCTTTGGATTCATCGTATTGATCCGATTCCTCCAGATATTTCAGATACCACTCACGGGCGGCGGGCAGGTCACTTTTGCGGCAATATATATGCCCCAGGGAAATTATGGGATCGAGAAAATCAGGCTTATATTCCAGTGCTTTTTTGCAATATTCAATTGCCTTATCATATTCGCCCAAAAAGAAATTGGCGCTGACCATTTGATGCAGAGACATTAGATGCAGATGCCTTTGGCCGGGCTTATAGGGATCGGTATGGGTGATAACATAGTCAGCATGCCTAATAATCATTTCGCATACATCCGGTGAGGGATTGGGTGATTCGCCACGATACAATTGTGCCAAATTGAAATGTGCAAAAAAATTGTCGGGATTTTCCTCGACCTGTTTTAGCAACAGCTTTTTGGAACGGTCTACCTTGCGTTTCATGGATTGTGGATCAAGGCCGTAGCCATAGTGCTTGATCCGTGCATTGACCCTTAGCACTTTTTCGTTCTTTTCGTCGAATTTCAGCTGATTATGTACTATGCCTTCATACTTTGCGCCGGTGCTTCGCCGGAACATACGGATCGAGGGCAGAAATGATGATACCAAGCTGCCCTCCGGCCCCAGATTATAGACATTGACCGAAATCATGTTGTAATCTTTTTGCCGCATTACTTCCTTGAGAATAGGTATATCTTCGGTCATCAGCTCCTCGTCGGCATCGATGATAAAAATCCATTCATTGGTAGCATAACTTAGAGAATAATTCCGTGCTTTGGAGAAGTCATTTTCCCATTTATGGAAATAAACTTTGGCGCCATGACGTTTGGCGATGTCGACCGTGCCATCGTTTGAGCCGGTATCGACTATAATCAGCTCATCTGCCAGATCTTTTATCGAATCAAGGCATTGCCCCAGAAACTTCTCCTCATTTTTGACAATCATGCATACGGAGAGTCCGGGCTTTTCCTCGTAGCTTTTAGCGAGCATCCTGATCTCCGGTATGTCGACTCCGGCGCGGATTGCCTGTTTCAAGACCGCTCGGGCGGCCTGATTATCATTCTGCCCATGAAGAAGCTGGGCATGATTAATATATGCGGGTGGATATGCTGGATTTAGCCTGTATGATTCCTTGAATTCGCGGGAAGCCTCCTGCAACCTTTCCTGGGCTTTCAAGGCGACTCCAAGATAATTGTGAATCATAAACAGCTTTGACGGCATTTCAGGCATAATCGAATTTGCTGCATGATCCTGAGGATATTGTGTACAGATTTCAATGAACTTGCGGGCATATGTTTCGGCAAGTTCGAATTCCTCCAGTTTGAGATAACTGTATGAAAGCAGATAGCAGAAATCCAACAGATCGGGCTTGACAGCCAGGGCTTCCTGTGCAATTTGGACTACCTTATCATGGCGTGAAAGAGCGGCGAAGGCAAATCCCTTAATTCGTGAGGCGAATAAAAATGCAATTTGATCGGATTCACGAACTTCCCCGGTAAGAAGACTGTCGGCCTGAAGCGCCGCCTCTTCATTTTTACCATTATCCAATAGAGCATTGGCTTCCTCCAGGACAGCACCATATTTTGCATTGCAGGCCGGTTTCATCCGGGCGCCTTTGCCCTGTTTTTTTGATCTTGACCTGGCCGCTGTTTTGATTTTGCGCTTTATTTTTTTTCTTTTGTTTGACATTAGATTTTCCTCATCCGGATTTTGGCGCTTCACGTGCAGCACGGAAGCCTGCGGGTTTGACGGATCTTGAAGTGGATATGTCATGGACCTTTTTATCCCCAGGAAAACGGTTTACCGGCGACTCCGGCATTGGTTTGATTTCCTGCAGAAGTTGATCGATAGCCTGCATTTGCTTTTTGAGAGAGAAATTCTTAATAATGAAAAGGCGATTTTCGCGGGCCAGTTTTGCTCTGTCCTCATTAATAAATGATTGTACAAGATTTGCGCATTCCTCGATGGTATTGAAGCGATATCGGTGAGGATATACATTTTCCGATCCCGGCCAATTGTGTACCAGGGGAACCAGGCCCGAGGCCATGCCCTCGGCAATTGAATAATGAAATGATTCGAAAACGGAGGTTGAAATTACGAAATCTTTGTCTTCGAAATATGAGGGCATATCCTCGACCCAGCCGTCGAATTGAACCTGTATTCCCAGTTGTGGGATCATATGATCGAAATAAAACATGAATCTGGGATCCTGGCAACTTCCGGCCACAAAAAATTTGCATTCAGGATCCCGATCATGAATCGCCTTAAAACATTGCAACATCAAAAGCGGGTCTTTTTTGTAATTGATATATCCGGCCGAGCATATATTCTTGCCGTATATTTTATCCTGCGGAATGGCGAATTTTCCGGTATCCACGCCATTGGGAATAATGACACGGTCGACCTTTGCCTTCGGATGCAAGGCGGTCAGTATCCGCTCTACCGATTGATTAACCAATATAAGCTTGTCAACTTTTGACCAATCCACCTGATCAGGCATCACGGTAAAGGCCTCATAGGAATGCAGACGGCATAAGATCATACAGGATTTTGGAAGCTTGGTGGCCTCGATCAGCAAATGGTCGCACCATTCAAACCATGCCAAATCCGCCCATTGCATGAGTCTTTCAATCTCTTCAATGGAGTTGCCCTTAAACATCCTGATATTATGGCAACAGCCAAGATGCGCGATTATATCTTTTCCAAAGGAATTCTGACTGTCAAAGAATGCTATATTAAGGCTGGTTTGCGGCTTTGTTTGGGTGTGAATATATGTGATGCTATTTTGTGCATTGATATCATCCCGCGGAATTGCCGCAAGCTCTTCAAAACGGCTTTGCCATGTACGGATATTTTGATCATCCGGATTCAATTCAAGATAATATTTTGCTGCTTTAAGGCCATCCTGATAATCTTTTTGATGCAGGCAGAGTTCGAGGTAATTGCTCAGGGCTTTATCAAAAGATTGGTTGATCTTAAGGGCCCGGACAAAATGCTCCTTGGCCCGGGTGGGGTTATTTCGGTAGCTCAATATTACAGCAAGGTCGTTATGCGCCTGAGCGTTATCGGGATCGATTTCAATGATTATGTTGAATGATTTTTCGGCCAATTCGTAATTTTCCAGGGAGCTGTATAAAAGGCCGAGATTATGATGATTGGTAATCGAATCCGGTGCCAGGTCGACCGCCTTTTCGAAATAATACCGAGCCTTTCCCTTATTGTCGAGATTGATTGCAAGTGCACCCAGGCTGGCGGCAAGATCGGGATGATTCGGCATGAGTTGGAAAACCTTTTCCAGGTATACCATGCCCTCTTTAAGATGGCCGGCAGAGATATATAGATTTGCCAGTTCCAATAATGGTTCCGGCTTATCAGGCGCTTTTTTGACCTTTTGCCGCAATTCGGAGATTTTGGGTATATCCATGCATATATCTTCCTATTAAATTCCTTCCAATTCAATTTTCCTGCGTGCTTCCCATTCTTCTGTTGGAATGACGTTTGCCGGCATACTGTAAATTCCCGTCGATGTCTTACCTATGGCAACTTGATTTTTGTTACGTTGAATGAGTATGACATCACTTACTGAAACATCCCATTTTAAATCTGAATAGCCAATGACTGCCTTTTGGCGGCCGACCTGATATTCTTGCTGAGCTCATCCATGATAAAGTGCTGAATCGTGTAAGGGCCGTTTACCAGGACAATCTGTTTGGCTCTATTATTGTCAAGATTGATGACCAAGGGCCCCAGAAGATTTGCGGACATACGCGCCAAATCATCAGGGATGGTCACGATTGCATAAATTTCTATTCGATCCAGCGAGCTAACCTGAATATCTTCGAGCTCCTTGTAATGGATTTCGATCTTATAATTTTTGAAGAATATAGTCGGATTGATTACTACGAAGGCAAGGTTCGGATCCTCCAGCGACTGAAGCCAGCAAAACGGATCCGAGTCCTCTCGTTCCAAAAGGACATATTTCTTGAATTGTTCAAATCCAATGACTCCCTTGGGAAATTCAATGATATTCTCTTCCGGAATCTCCAATTCACCAAACCTAAATGTTGCGATTTTCATGATAACCTTACCTTATAAAATCCAGCAAAGACGGTTGTATGATTCTGGCGGCTGAATTCAACGCCGCAGTGTAAACGTTTTCCTGCATTGCCAGATCAGCCACCAACCTGGTGATGTCCGCATCCTCGGTTTCACTCAAAAGCCTGGTTATTTCAAGATTATAATCCTCCAGCCTGGAAAGAGTAGTCTCCATGCGAACCATCTTAGCCCCCACCGAGGCTCGTTCATTTAATATATGATTAATCCCGTTTTCCAACCCATCAATAACGCCATTAATCGATTTCTGGTCATTGTTTCTTAGTGCATCTATCAAAAATATCAAATTTCCGACAACATCGGGCGAACCGACTATACCCAGTTTATAAGCGGGGTTGAAATCCTCGATATCCTCAATTAAAAGCGATCTACCGATAACTGTCGACTCGATCTGAACGCCTTTGCCGCTGTCATTGATACTTGCCTGAATAAAAAGGCCGCTGGTGTTGAATGCATTGATGAGATCACCAATGGTGACAATGCCGGGTGCACCCAGGTCAAGGTTAAGGGTGTTATTTCCCTGGGCGATCATAATCTCGCCAAGTTGATACCCAAGGCCGTTATTCAGAAGCCTTAAGGGTGTCAAGAGGGTGATTTGCGGATCGAGATCACTGCCCACCAGGGTGTAATTCATATTCCCAAGTATGCCTATGTCTCCTGCTGTAGTTTCTCCCGGGGCGGATTCGGCAATGGAGAAATCGGGACCGGGATTTAGGTCCGCGCCGGACAACAGAGGGATAATATTGCCCAAAATTCCAAGATTGGTTGCTACCTGGGATTCCGTTGAGGCATCCGCCACCGTCAAACCTAACGGGACGACATTGGTATCCTCAATGTCAATGCCGGTTGAGCCGGGGTTAAGGCTTGCGGAAACATTGGCGATCCCCGCATTTGTAAGAGCGGTGTTGATTTCATTAATCACATCACCGACCGTGGCCGCGGTTGTGATATCAACAGTTATCTCGATGGAGTGATCCATGTTATGGATGATGAATTCGTGCGGTCCCGGACCTAGACCGTTGCCATAGTTAATGTTCGCAAGCGGTGTATTGAGGTTGATATCCGGCTTGTCAACCGCTACCATCCTCAGGTTATTGCCTTCATCACCAAGTTCAATAGTGAGATTATCTATGCCGCCGGCAGCCAATTGCGTATTAATTTCGGCCATCAGCGCATTAATGTCGGTTGTTGCGGGAGGAATTGTGATTGTAACGGAGTTGTTCAGATTTTGATCAGTGACTACAAATGATCCGGGAGAAAGATCAACACCACGGCCGCTGTTCAGATCGGCCAAAAGTGTGTTACCATCAATACCGGCCTTCAGATCAGCGTTCTCTCCCAGTGTTCCAAAGGGTGCGGTCAAAAGTTCTGAGCCGGCGATATTTATGCCGATATAAGTGGAAGACTCTATTTCGATCCTGATAGATCCCTGATCACCCTGATATATCACGCCTTTGGCTGAGGCTTCGAATGCTTTTGTGCGGGTCAGATGGCCGGAGAAAAGATAACGTTCTCCCTGCATCAGATTTCCGGATTGAAGAACCTGCTGCAAAAGGGATTCAACCTCATTGGCAACAGCGTCGCGAGCTGTGGCATCGTATGTATCGTTGGCAAGGGCGACGGCGATCTCCTTGGCCTGGGAAATCATAGAGGTAATATCGCCAAGGGCGCCATCCACGGAGCCAAGCCAGTTTTGGCCTTCGGATATATTTTTGCGAAACTGTGCAATATCGGAAAGGCGCGAACGATAGGAAAGATCCTTTATAGTGCCGATAGGATCATCGGATGGTTTATTTATCCGCCTTCCGGTTGACATACGGTTCTGCAGACGCATGAACACGCTAAGATTTTTCGACAGGTTATTGATAACCTGGTCGGCTATCATTTTGCCGGTTACTCTCATAATCCCTATTTCCCGTTATGCCATATTTATCAGAACAACAGATATATTTATAATTCCGCCCGGATATCTCAGACCATTTGGCATCGAAATCATTTTTTGATTCAGTTTGTGCTTATGGCTTGGGCGGCCTTTTATTTCTGTCATCCTTATATCTCATTTTGGGTTTTGAATCGGACTTTTTTATTTCATCCTTGTATTTGCCCTTCAAATACTCAACAGCGTTATTGAGCTCCTCCTTGTCGGCCTGCGATGCTTTTCTGTTTTCCTGCTGGATTTTGACATATATTTCTTCCCGATGCACAACCACCTTAAGAGGAGCTTCGATCCCAAGTCTTACCTGGCGCCCGTAGATTCCCAATACAGTGACTTTGATATTATCACCAATGGTGATGCTCTCGCCTAACTTCCTTGTTAGAATCAGCAATTTTAGCCTCCTATCTTTCCATATTAATATCGACCGACCACACCCATTCCATTAATCATGGTATCCAGCGCCTCATCCATGGCGGTAATAACGCGGGCTGCGGCGTCATAGGCATTTTGGAACCTGACCAGATTGGTCATTTCCTCGTCCATCGAGACTCCCTGAACGGATTGCCTTTGATTTTCAATCTGCTGGACAAGCAATCCGTAATTATCCTTATAATTTGCTGCTTCCGATGCATCTATTCCGAGCCTGCCGACAATGCCACCATAAAATTCGCGGATTGTAGTGGAATTACCGCTCATTACCCTGGTCTGGCTGAGGATCTGTGCCACAGCCAAAGCATTGGAACCATCGCCGGGTCCTCCGGAAATCGAGGCCGCGATATGATCTGGGTCCAACAATATATCGAAATCCAGTTCAATATGGGCGGCGTCCGTAAATTCCGGATTAAAAAAGTTCCTGCCTGCCTGACCGTCAAGGCCGTAGCCGCTTTGATGAACGCTGTTGACATTTTCCACTATTCCTGCGGCCAGTTGATCCAGCATTTGCTGGTAATAGGGTATGGTTGAATCACGGGAGTCCAGCATAGCTTTAATCTCGCCATTGCTGAATTTTATTTTCACTTCAGTATCAGCCCAGACTATTTTAGTGCTGGTAACACCATCCCCGGAAACAACCTTTGTGCCTATCTTCAGGAAATCCGCGCCATCCACGAAAGCCATGGCGCCGATCAGCACGGCAGTGGTACCGTTAGCTCGATCAATTACCCGCACATCAGCAAATTGTGATAGCTGATCAACCAGAAAATCTCGTTGATCTCGCAGATCATTGGCTTTCTGGCTGCCCAATTCCTGATAGGAAATCTGCCTGTTTAAATCCGCGATCTGAGCTCCGATCTGGTTCAGGTTATCTATGCTGCTTTTAATGTCGTTGTCTACATTTTGCCGCAAATTGGAAAGCTGCTTGTCAAGCTGATGGAAACCATTTATAAGAGTATTGGCATTCTCGATAAGGGACAATCGGGATGCATGGCTCTCCGGCGTATTGGCCAGCGATTCCCAGGCCTGCCAGAATTGATCCAGGGCATTGGCGAGACTGTTGTCCTGAGGTTCATTGAAATATCCCTCGATCTGAGTCATGGTTTTTTGCATGTATTCCCAATTCCCTTTGCTGCCATTTTCATTTCGGTATTGATGGGTCAGGAACAGGTCGCGTATATGTTCGATTCCGGCAATATCCACGCCGGTGCCGGCGTTACCCCAGGCGGTTTCGGCCGGAAACGCTGTCACTATATTTACCCGTTGACGCGAGAATCCGGGTGTATTGACATTGGCCAGATTATGCCCGATTGTGGTCATGGCCAATTGTGAGGACAGAAGCGCCCTTTTCCCAATCTCAAGTCCATTGAAGAGACCGTACATCTTTGCTCCTAAATCATACAGTTTTGCTGAGTATCAGGCTTTCCTGATCTTTGCCGGGTATATAATCTCTTCTTGGTTTACCCTTTTCGCCGAGCAGACGAATGGTTTCTTCGATATATTTCATCGAATGCTCGATAAGAAACTCGTTCTTACGCTTGGCTTTCTCAATCTTGTTATGAAGAGCAAGCAAAGAACTCTGTAATTGCAAAAGCTTTTCGGAAATTTCACCTTCAGCGTGACATGCCAGGCTGGAGATTGTAAGATTTTTCGGATCAAGATTTTCAGACTCTGATAAGCGTCCCAAAATCTCAATCCTGCTTTTTTCCAGATTTTTGATCTTTTTAATGATCTCCTGCTGTCTGGCAACCCCATTTTTCAGGTTATCGATTTCGTTATCTACAATATATTTTTGCTGGTCGATAAGAAGTTTAAGAAACTCCTCCAGACAAGCAGCTTCCCTCTCGACGACCTCTGTTATTTTCCTGTAAATGTGATCCACCCTTCCTCCCTATATGGCTTGTCGGCCGGGCGGCCCGAATCTTTATCGTGATTGCTCTCATTCATGAATTTGAGCACCCTGTTGATATAATGCTTTGTCTCACTGAAGGGTGGTATGCCGCCAAATTTTTGAACATTGCCGGGGCCGGCATTGTAGGCAGCCAGTGCAAGTTTCAAATTTCCCCTGAAATGATCTAAAAGTTTTTTCATATACCTGGCACCGCCCATGATATTGTCTTCCGGATCAAATTGATCAATAACTCCCATATCGGCGGCTGTGGAATCGATCAATTGCATTAGCCCCTTGGCGCCTTTTGATGAAACCGCTTGAGGATTTCCACCCGATTCGGCTTTTATCATGGCTGCGATGAGGTTCTCCGGCAGATTATATTTTTCCGAGGCTTTGCTGATGGCTTTATCGATTATATTCGTATGTTCTCTTTTTATCCCGATTTGCTCGTATTGTCCATCGGCATCATCATTTTGTGATTTCTGTACAGGCTGTTTTGAAGCTATATTCGCATTTCTATCCAATTCCGGCGGGCCTTCGATTTTTGCGGCAGTGAGTGTATTAGGAGATTGCAGTTTATCATCAAGTTTTGGGGGAATATGTTGCCTTTCAATGTTTATCGGATCAGGATTATTCGGATGGGTATTCTCATCGCTTAACTGATTATGCAGAAGCTTTGCAATTCCCAATCCTCCCTTTTCAGCAATATGGTCTGCCAGCGATTGATCAGCGATTGACAAAAATGTGCTTTTGCCCAGCCCCGACCGTCTTTCATCGTTGAGATAAGCGGCGCGCATGGATTTCAAAAGCTGCAGGATAAAAAGGGACTCAAAACCGCTCAGAGCCTTTTTCAGCTTCCGGTCTTCCATCTTAAGGGCGGCATTTGCCATCAATTCGATATTTAAATCTGTTCCGATCATAAGACAATTAACTCCGCCCTTAAAGCTCCGGTTTGTTTAAGAGCCTGGAAAATGGCGATGATATCGCGCGGTGCGGCGCCGATAGCGTTAAGCGCCTGAGCCACTTCATATATATTCACTCGCTCTTCAAAATTCACCACTCGGGCCTGTTCATCGGAGACAGTGACATCAACCTGTCCCTCAACTACGGTTTCTCCCTCGGAAAATGGTTCGGGTTGGGATATTACCGGCAGAGTGTTGATGGAGATGGTGATGTTTCCGTGTGCCAGGGCGACAGGCGCGATAGTGACATTGGCACCGGCAACAATAGTCCCGGTCCTTTCATTTACCACCACCCGGGCCCTGGTATCGGGGTCGATTCGGAGGTTTTCGATACTGGCGATAAAATCGACCCAGCCGGCACGATGGCGCATATTCTCCGGCACGGTAATCTCAATAATGCTGTTGTCCAAGGGGTAGGCGCTGTTTGGATAGAACTCATTAATTTTCTCTTTGATCCTATTGGCGGTTGTATAATCCGGGTTCATGAGTGAAAGCTGGAGAACCTTCAAATCATAAAATTCATTCACCGGTTCAATCTCGACCACCGCACCGTTGGGCACGGTACCCACGAGAGCGTAATTGTTGATGATTTTGTTGCCACCATCCACCTGAACATTGAATCCGCCGATCGATATGGTCCCCTGTGCCCAGGCATAGATTTCTCCCTCCTTATCGCTCAGAGGAGTTAAAAGCAATGTGCCTCCGGCCAGCGAGGATGCATCTCCCATCGAGGACACGGTCACATCGATATTGCTGCCTTTGGTTGCATTGGGCGGAAGAACCGCAGTGACCATAACCGCGGCGACATTCTTGACCTTTACGCTTTTGGCCGGAACCGTAACACCCAGCCGTTGAAGCATATTGACAAGCGACTGGATCGTGAACTGGGTTCCCTTGCTGTCACCGCTGCCCTCAAGGCCGACAACCAGGCCATACCCGAACAGCTTAATATTATGCCATCCGTTTATCTGGGTGATATCCTTTATGCGGGTGTCGGCCGAAAGATCTGCCGGCGGCGATATCAGCGTCAAAAAATATATCGTTAGAACAATCAGGATCGTTTTTTTCAATGTTCACTCTCCTAGAAAATCCAGTTAAGTACCCGCGCAAGTATTCCCGGACGACCGGCGGTAGATGCCGGGCCTTTACCCTGATAAGTAATTTGTGCATCCG
>Ga0272444_10005300_pt1 | contig 11176 bp, 10 predicted proteins | sample SSMForm13_FD_201033 | JGI IMG/M metagenome (GOLD analysis project Ga0272444, IMG submission 201033) | Marine sediment archaeal communities from Little Sippewissett salt marsh, Falmouth, MA, United States - SSM-Form-13 | ecosystem: Environmental > Aquatic > Marine > Wetlands > Sediment ... | reverse complement strand
CGGTTCACCCCCACGTGCGTGGGGACAATACTTCTCAATCCCTGATTTTATGGGACTCTTACAAGAAAAAGCCCGTCGAAGTCTTCGATCGATCTCGCCGTTTTTCCCCAACTGCGGATGCGGTATCCCTGCTCTGTATCACTTGAATAAACCATAAGACAGCCACCGTCGCGCGCGCTTGAACAGGCTTTTTCCCAGAGCTTATCCCTTACCATGGCGGATACGCGTCCTACAAATACACCCGCCTTGGGCTCCAGGAACCATCGTGTCAGTTCACCGCGAAGGCCTCTAGGAACCCGCTCAAGAATCAGAACAACCATTATCAACGGCCTCCTCATCAGAATCAAGGGTATAGCTATGTCCGCCTTTAACAGAGCCCTTTTCGGGGTCCCACAGTGAGCCGGGCGCTGCGGAATCGGTGTCGAATTGCTCATCCGCGGCCTTCGGTCCAGGCTTCGGAATGGCCAGTACTTCCTGGATATCGGGAATGATCCTCGCAAGGAGGCGGGATGAAGCGAACATGTCCCTGCAGGCGAGACGCACCCTTCGCTCCAGACCGTCTTTGCCTTCTGCAGCGGTATCAAATGCCAGCGGGATAGTAATTTCGGTTTTATAAAGATCAGCGATGTCATACACGAATGACAGCATCTTACCGGTATGAATAAAACCGAGTGCGGGCGAGAAGCCTGCCGACACCACTGCAGCATGACAGATTCCATAGAGGCATGAGTTGGCGGTCGACAGCGCCCGGTTGACCGGGTCCGCATTTTTCCACTTGTCGCGTGTGTAGCTTCGTCCGGTCCATGGCACTCCTGTCTCTCGGGATACTCGGGCGTAGGTATCCCTTACTCGGGCGCCTTCCATACCACGGACCTGCTGAATGCTGAGATTCGGATCAAGCTTCTCCGGAAATCGCAATTCATACAGGAGTCGCACAACCTGCATGCGGAGTTTTGGATCCGCCCATATCCGTGCCTGGTGAAGGAAGTTCGATGCGCTACGTGTCTCGCCTATGCCCACTGCATAGAACCGGACTCCCTCTTCGCCACACCATGCAACAAGGCAGCCATGGTCAGCAAGCACTGAGATTGCGGCATGGGTGAACGAGACGCCGGGTCCCAACATCAGAAGAGCCAGATTGGCGCAGGGGACGGGCACTTTGCCCGCTGCATCATGGATTGCGATAGCCTTCTCTTCCTGGTCGACACGACAATGTTCGACGTAGAGGTAACTCCAGCCGTCACGAAACTTCGGCAGCACGTGCAGGTCCTGCAGTCGCATAATAGGCTCCTTAAAATCTGTCCGATTATGGATTAATGAACTGGTGCGATAGACATCAGCCCGAATCCATAGGCCTTCGCACTGCCGATGCCTTTGGCGAGCGTCTCGCGGAAGGCTTCGGCATTCGTAATCCGCAAGAGGCCATCGAAGCGGACAGCCAAGTGTGTCGTCTCGTGCGGACGCCCGTCTTCCCTCTTACGCCCTCTCTGCTTCCCCTCGCGACAGACATTGACGCGCGGGACCAACCGCTGCTCACCGTTCGGGTCCTCGACTTGATTCATAGCGATCTCAAAACCGCCGGGCATGCCCTTTTCACGCTCATGGCCCTTGCGAGTTAACCACGCGATCTGCTCTTCCTCTCGCAGCAGTCCGACTCGCTTGCCTTTCAGTCCTGAATCCCCTTTGATGACCTTTCCGATACGCTTGGTGGGATTAGCCCGCAGGCGAAATGAAAGGACTTGCCCGTCTTGTAGTTCACGATAGGCTTCCGTGACTTCCTTGCAGGCCAGATTGGGCAGGTCCGAATCCGCGAGCAGGTAGTCGCTGTGGCCGTCGAGAAACGACCAGTCTGGCTTGATAATCGATTGGACAAATACAATCACGCGGTTGCAGCGATCATCCACGTCTGCACGAAAGAGGATGCCGAACTTCTCTCGCGCTTTGCCTTCCTTATCGGTGGGAGCTTTCGGAAAGGCGCGCATCAGCGTCCGGTGCATTTCATACGGCTGCGCCAGCTCGCTTCGGACCTGCCGCGAGCGGGGATTGAGGATTAGCCGGGTGAGGAACATGGGGCATTCTCCTTTCGGACGGGGACGACTTGCCCGAGGTCTTTGAAAATTGTCTTGACCGAGCGTGGAAGGAAGCGGCGAGTAGAGAACGCGGCACCTTCGGGTTGGTCTTGTCGCGTTTCGGGACCGACGCCATAGTCAGTTTCCAGGACGAAACGCAAGCTTTCAGGACGTTTGCTTTCCTGCGGAATCGATACACCGAGACGCGGCCAGGGATAGCGTGTGAGAGCATCCTCGAGGAATTCCTCGACAAGATCCTCGTCGCCAGGCAGATAAACAGGCACGGAGGGCGGAAAGGCCTTGCGTCCCAGGAAGAGCTGCCAATCCGGCGCACGGAGTTTGGCATTGATGGCGCGCAAGAGAGCAGCACCGGCATCGTCATGCGATTCCAGGCCGACCAGAAAGTCGGCATCGGAGAAGTAGTAGCGATTGGATGTCACTGTGCCGCCCGGCTTTCCGTCTGCTGTGACAACACCGTACTTCTCGCCCTTGCGGTGAGAGCCACCGGCGGTCTGGTACTCGCGCTTCATGACGCCCTCCCGGTCCACACGGACGCCCATGCGCAGCGCAGCGAGATCGTCGACGGACTCAGAACGCGGGCGTCCAAGGGCAGCACAAGCCAGCCCGATGACGCCGGACTTTGAAGGTTCCAGGCCAGTATCTCGCATTGTGAAGCGGCTCTGCGTGCCCCATGCCTGCATCGGGCCGCAGAGACGCATGAGCAGGACTGTCATGATTGTGCCGCCTCCTTGAGCTCGACGGCCTCCATCACGGAATTGACAAGGTCGTCGAAGGTAACAACCTTGAAGCCGTCCACCGACTCAAGACCCTTGAGTTCGGGCTTGTCACCCATGCGCGAGGCGACGATCGTCTTGATTCCCTTCTTGCCGTACATTGCCGTGAAGTCTTCCCAATACTTGTCGAGAGCCTCGATAGACGGCTCAACCAGCCCATCGTTGCGCCCCGTGTGAATGGATTTCTCGAAAGCATTGGCCAAGCTCACAGACCCACTTTTTTCGCGTACTACCGCAAGGATAAAAGCGGGTGGATTTTGCGCGGCGAACGAGTTCTGCTTACCAGTCGGAATGGCGTCTTTCGATGCATGCAGAAATGCCTCAATGGTTCGACGGGCCAGATCCTCGTCGAATCCCAGGTTCCTGTTGAGTTGGTCGACGTCCACATTCGCGTAGCGATAGAAGCAGGCGGAGTTGAATTCAACGGTTCCCATCATGCCTGCGCCGGTTTCCTCGCGCGGCTGCAAATCATCCACCGCGGTGAAGAAGTCAAATTCCATGGCAACTTTGTGCGTCGAGATCGCATGGGCGACCTGCGAAGCTGCGTCGATGTTGGACTCAGGAATATCGGCCAACATGCGCCCGAAGAGAGCAAGGTCCGCAGCGCGGGCGCCATCTAGAATTTCGCGAACCGCTTCACCAACTTCCTTGGGGACCGCCGCCTTGGCAGCCTTTTTCTTAGCCCCACCTTTCTTTTCGGACCCTTGTGCTTTTGCGGTCAACGCGTCCCAGTGCTGCGTACATACTTCGGCCAGCCGACTGATAGCCGTACTGCCGATGTAGAGCAGATACTCGGTCTTGTCTTCCTTGACAGCCAGTCCGGCTCCCCCAAGAGCAGAGCTGATGGCAGCTTGAGCTTGTTCGCGGTCTTTGCCTTGTTCCACAATAAGATCGACGACTTCACTCACAAGAATCTTGGTTCTATAAGCCAATTCATCTGGAGATAGTAGTCGTGTGTTATCCGGCAGCAGGCTATTCTTCTTGAACTCCTCCCGCATGGCGCGCTTGATGCACTGGCTGGAGATGCGAGCGCGGCGGACGCCGCCAAACTCGCAGTCTTTCGGTGCGCCCGTGTCATCGCGATTAAGGTTCGAGGGCGCAAAGTTCTGGATCATGTGTAGTTCGATTAGCATGGTCTCCTTCCTTTCTTTCATCAGGTAGTCTTTGGTCATGGTGGATCTTGTTCACTCGATGCTGTCGTTTGCATCGATTTCCTCAGATGTTTCGCTCGTGGATACGTCATCGAAGGCCTCACTGTCTTCCATTTTGAGCGCCCAGAATGAGCGCGCCCATTCGCGCTGAACCCAACGGTCTTCGTGACTCCACTGCTGAACATGGCGCAACAACAATCGCCAGTTGACAGGGACTTCCTTTGACTTGAGCCTTGAAACGGCGTGGCGCAGGTGTAGCTTGAGGTCGTCTGCGTGGCAATTCAGAAGCGCGCCGAAACGCCGCTCGACACTCTTCATTGCATCCTCGCGATCAGTTCCTTCCCGAGCTATCGCGTTGACGAGCGCCAGCATCGAGGTACCCAAATTTCCATCCTCTCCCGCGTTCATCACTTTATCCTTGCCCTGGTGCCAAAGGGCGAATAGCGGACCGACGAGAAGCGCTGCGTCCTCTTGCCATACTTCCGGTCTGAATGGCATGAAGCGATAGATCTCGAACGCAATTTCTTTCGCCAGTCCACGTCGCAGCGTGGCTAGCGCGCCACGATCTTCTTTTTCGATGAGCTTCTCCAGGCGGGCAATAAAGGCGTCAGCGAATTGATCCCTTTTTAATTCGGTCATTGAGGTCATGCTTCCTCACCTCCTTCGTCTCTGTGTTCGGTATATGGTTTAAGAATTCTAAATAGCTTTTTCCTGAATCGGTCCTCGGCTCTGGCTCGTGCCTTAAGAGCTCGCGCTGATTCGCCGATGGCGGCGGAGGCAACGTCAAATGCCTCCAGCGCCACACGTCGGATGCTGTCCGTCCACTTGGGCAGACAATGCGCTCCATGGACAATCGATCCATGACTGTCGGTCGATGTATCTCCCGGCAAGTCCTCAAGCATTCGCCTGAAAGGCGTTTCCAGGCGCGACCAATACAGTCGGCCTGGGGACAATTCATCACACATGTTATTTATGTCTTTCTTCGCTTCTTTACCCGGTTCTTTGCTTTCTTCCGGGATTAGCGCAAGCTTGGCCAGATGCCAAGCGGACTCGCGCAGAACCCTCCCTGCATCTTCGGCTAAGGTCAGCGCGCTTTTTAAAGTCGAGACGAGTTCTTGGCTAGACAGAAATTCAAGTGGAAGTGGGAGAGTCTCGTGCCGCCAGAAAATCACGCTTGCTTTGCTGCTGCACAGGCCATATGCTGAAAGATGATAAGCACGGCTTCCAGCGAAGACCCCCCGGTTTCTCAGATCTGCCAACCAATCCACGGTCTTGGGACGGACGGATTTGTCACCCACTGATTGAATAAGCGATAACATGTCACGCCAAAGGGCTCTATCCTCTGTATAAGCAAGCGCAAGCCATGGCTCATGATTCGCGATTGCCTTCTTGTTCATCCGAAAGGCAATCATGGTCTCGCGACCATAGCGCCATTGATTGTCCGGCAGCTGGTAGCCTTTCATAATGACCGCCTCGCGAACTCCAAGTCTTCCCTGAACGTCAATTTCGGGCTTTAACCGAATGCGGCGGCTTTGCCAGGTCAGCCAGTCCAGATAGCCATCAGGAAGGCGGTCAGCAGGCCTAACATCCTCGTCGCGTTCCCAAGCCGGTATGTCCTTGTTCGCATCGAAAGCGAAAGGCTCTTCATCATCCGGATTGTAGTGCACGAGATTGAGCAAGAGTGTTTCGAAGAGGTTTCGGCCAATCGCCAAGAGCGTCGCTCCCTTTACTAGGAAGGAGTTCTTCGCATACTTGTCTTGTTCGCAGCCTTTCTCGTGGGAACCTGTTCCGCCAACAGCATAGGCCTGGTGTGAAATCAAAAACTGAGTTGCCTCAGCAGGCGATAACACCGGGGGTCTGTCCGCTAGTGTATGATCGAACAATGTCTTGTTGGCACCGGAGGCCAGCTCATGGACTAGTTTCGCCACCGATGTCGCATGATCGAAACTCACGCCGCTGGTCTGATAGAATGGATATTTCTCGTCAAAAAGGTCGAAGCGTCTCCTCCATTGCTCCAAGTACTTCCTGATGGGGATTTCATCGAAACTGCCTCTTTCCCAGATTTTCTGCCACGCACGCCAATCAGACGGCCCGTAAACACGATGCAGAATGGCCAGGAGCAGCCGGTGAAGAGCAACTGTGATAAGAGGAGACGGATGCAGAATCTCGCGCGCTTTGTGAGATTGGCACAGTGCGTTGACAAGACTCAGCTCTTGCCTCTTGCCATCATCTACGCGGCAGGGAATCCAATCTTCGTCCAGCAGGTTGAAAGAATAGGCCATAGTGTGCTTCCTTCCTTTGAATGACTTAAGGCTTGAAAATCCGTAGACCCACGTCTGGGTCGAGCCGCAATCGGTATTTCCCTATTTCTGTTTCTCCGTTCTCGAATTCAAGCATCCGGCAGTGACGCAGTAGCGCGTTTTTTTTAAAGATGGGGGGCGCCTGAGACGCAAGGAGTTCCCATACTATCCCAGCATGGCCAACGGGGACTGCATTCTCAAGCAGTACGCGAACAGAGGCTGCGTCCAAAGCGGAACTCCCTGATCGCATCTTGTTCCATTCATCACGCTCCAGGCAGACCAAGGTAACCCTCGATCCCGACAGGCGTGTCATGGCTTGGTGCGCTTGGTGCAGCTCAGGTGAATCTTCCTCAAGGCAATTCTGAGTGTGACGCCATAGTTCTCCAGAATATGTCGTTGGCTTGATGAGTCGCTGGTGCCCCTCATCCTCCGCGAGTTTCTTGCTCTTCAGTAGGGAGTCTTTTGCATTGCCCAATGCGCATCGCATGGTGTCGGTCACTGTTGCTGACTGGAACTCCAGACCATATACACTCTCGATTAACTCTTCCACATCGCCGGGGATGCGGACATTCCCCCTGGTCTGGATGGCAAGCCATGAGCGAAGCAGAACATACCGGTCATAAACCACATTTGTCCCCCTGTCGAATTCCGGCACGCCGTATTCCTCAAGCTCGGGGGCGCAAATCCAGAGCGTCGGTTCGCGCAGGTTCGCGAGGCGGTCCTCGCGTGAATGACGATGCAGGCGACCGGCACGCTGGAGGATAAGGTCCACGGGTGCCATGTCCGTGACCATCAGATCGAAGTCGAGGTCAAGGCTTTGCTCGATGACCTGCGTAGCGATGATGATGGCACGACGGGGACGGTGGACAGTTTTTACTCCTTCCACCCCGCAATCGACTGTGCCTCCCAGCTTACCGAAGCGCAGGAGAGCGCGCTTCTCCCGCGCCTCACGGTCCTTGAAAAGATAGCGCGCATGGAACAGGTCCAGCTCGGGATAGCCATCGCCTGCGTCCGTTTCCGGGAAGAGCGGCTTGAGGGCCTGATAGACTCGCTGAGCACGATCTACTGTGCTGCAGATGACAGCGGCGCATCCGCCCTCTGAAAGAGCATTGCGCAGCTCCTTTCCCAGGGCGAACGGTTCTCCTTCCAATTCCGGCAAGCAGCCGTCCACCCATTTAATGCGAAGGTCCTTGGTGGAACGCTGGGACGTTTGTACGGTCTGTGCTCCCTGCTCCCCGCCGCACAGCCACGTCACGCGTGGATAGACCTGTTTCTCCAAGAGGTCAGTCCAATCAGCGGACCCCAGTCCCGCGCCCTTCGCATAGGCGTTCATCAGCGCAGCAGTCCGTTCCTTTGGAAGGGTAGCCGAGAGCAACACAACCGAACAGTGTAGTGATGCCAGCCATTCAAGCAGACGCTCTAGCAGCGTGACCATGTAGGCGTCGTAGGCATGGACTTCATCTACTATGATGGTCTTATTGGCCAAGCCGAAGAGCCTGACGAAGACGTGCCGTGTCTGAAGCGCCGCGAGCAGAATCTGATCTATAGTCCCAACGCCAAACGGTGCGAGGAGTCCGCGCTTGCGATGTGTGAACCAATCTGTGGCAATAACATTATTGGATCCTGTATCGTCGCTGTCGCCTTCGTCCGAGCCAATGTCGCTGAATCCCTCGTACCGTGAAGCGTTTTCCTTAAGAGCCTGGAATTCTGCTGAGAGAGCTGCATGACCATGCAGGAGCATCAGGCTAACCATATCCTTCTGGTATCGAGCCTGAAGGAATTCTCGCACGCGCCCGAACATTTGGTTACTTGTCGATTGTGTAGGCAGGGCGAAATAGCATCCGCGTTGCCCAAGCTTCGCAGCCCATGTATCGGCAAGATACATGGCAGCCTCGGTCTTGCCCTCACCCATGGGCGCTTCGATTATTACCAAGCCGTAAGCCTGCAATTTGTCTGCCAACTCCGTCACGGTCCGCTGTAGGTCGTTGGCACCGTACTTGAGTACGACGTCGAACAGCGCTTTCATTTCCTGCGGTGTGCTGGGTGGCATCCAACCGGACCAGTGCAGAGAGTCAAGGGCCTTGACTGCCCGTTCCTGCGAGCGTTGCGCGTATTCCTCGGTGTCGAGACCCTCGTCACCAAACGGAAAAAACTCTTCATTTGAAGCGATCCAGTCGGCGACGGACACAAGGCCTGCCAACGCCATGGCGATAGGTTGGGCAAGACAGTCGATCGAAGGTGGCGGCGGCTTTCCGAGCAATTCGTGAAGACGCACCGCTAGCACTAGTCGCTTCGCCGCCCAGCAAGAGCCTCCCAGCGTGCTTTGAGCAACGCCCTGTAAATCGGCGCTTCTCGGAAAGACGCCATGATGTCCGCCAAGAATCGCTGCCAGTTGATGAGCGAGTTCTCGTGGGTATCCGAACTCTTTCTGCAGAATGCCAGGGACAGCGGCAGCCGTGACCTGTCCATGCATGAGTGAATTGGGAACCCTGGTTTGGTCCTGAAACTGTGGGAACGCTTTCCCGATATCATGAAGTCCGGCCCAGTACGCGATGAGATTTCCCGCCGCCGAAGAGTCTTTCACATATCCCAAAGCATCTGAGAAATATGCACGACCGTCCCGCTGAAGCGTGGTTTCCCACATCGCCCGAGCCACATTAGCAGTGTCGAGCAAGTGGAACAACAGCGGCCTTTTCGTCCCTGTCTCTTTGGCAGTCTTTCCCCATACCTGAAGCATCTCGTACTCATTCATGAGCCAATACTCCCGCCAATGCTCCCTTTGAGTCAGTGACCGCACGCATGCCCATTGACAGCGGCAGCGACTTCAGGGAGTTGGCAGGCCAGCGGCTTGCCAGCTCCTATGTCAATCCGCTATTCTATCATACCTGAATGGCTATGCGAGAATTTTCACCTTAAGGATAGCGGTACTATAATCAAACTACCGAAAAGCCAGCATTGACAGCACGCAGAGCGAAACACTTATGTCAGAGCTCATTATCATTAGAGATCACCTTGAGTTTCTTTTGCAATCGGGGCCAGAACCTAGAGTTAATCGGGAATGCAATCCCGATTACTTCGAGGATGAGCTGGCCAGAACAATAAGGTCTGGATGGATACTTGCTCCAGAAATCCATGGCATATCAGAAGACATTTATCAAGGCTGGTTCGAGCACGGTATCCTGCGTGAGAGATACAATGCTCCTGTCGCGCCGGATCAGAGTCCACTAGATGAAAGAAGAATCTTCGTTAATACGCCTGATGGCGCACTATATATTCAGCTGATGCCATGGATATTTGATTATGACGGCTATGAATTCGGTAGCACCGTTGAGATATGCAATGTGGACCGGCTGTGCCTAATCAAGCATTTGCCCAGACACTGGGGATTAGGGATCAGTATTACGCCTGCTCCGCCAGGAGGAATATGCCTGGGATCCCGTAAGGGAGGGATCGCGGTAGTTCTCTTCTGCAGAGAAGACGATGATATCTATAAACAGCTGACCCTTATGAAGGAATATTTAGAAGCACCGAGAATGGATGTTATTCTTCTGCTGAATGTAGCGATTCCCGATAATGAGTTCGAGTTATTAAATAGAAAAGGGTTCACCATTGACAAGCTAGATTTATTCATCGGGGAAGACGGACTTCCCCAGTGGGAATTGTCTGATTTGGAAGCCATTAACAGGAGACTAATAGGGACTCCGTGGCTGATTGCTCTAGAAACAAAGATTATTTCATTTGCGGATCGCCAGTATACTCTGCGAGAACAGCTTTATAGCTTTCTGATGGCTCTTCTGAAGCAATACCCAAAGCTCGCGACTTATGAGTTACTCGACACAGAAGTATGGCATGATTATCATCCGACAAGAACAACCATCAACAAATGCAAATCCGACCTGTGCCGTACCTTGGGAAAGCCTGCATCGGACTGGATTAAGCCAGTCACGGAACAGGGCTACATCCTGAAATCCCCGGATACCGGAAAAACCTAGGCTCCAGTAGGCTTCTTCACGAGCTAAATCCCCAGATTTCCAGATTAGTCCCAGATTTCCAGATTCATTTCAACATTCATGCTCTAACTCGTGGTAAATGAGTGGCATGAGCGCCACGCAGTCCTATCATAGATCCAATACAGACCGCAAAATCCGTGACCCTTACTGACGGATCGGACTGCAAGGTAAGGGTCATTTTTTATAGCCAGCTTTGAATCATGCAAGAAACAAACGGATCAATGTCAACACCAAAATCAGCCGAGATCCAATGCCCCAGATTATGTGAGATGCAGCGGAGAATCTGCTCGTGCAGGCGATTCTGACGGCCTGCCAGGAGTCGAATTGGGTGAAGAGCAATGACTGAGTCAAACCGAGAACCCGACCGCGAGGAGAGAAAGCCAAAACGCAAGCGTTTAGTATCCAGCTCAACCTCATGCAACCACTGCAGGCGCCGGTTCTGGTCGCCGTCAGGCCGGGTAACATGTCCGTACTGCGGGAAAAGAACGGTAGTGACGAAGGGAATCACCGGAAGTGCGGCGTCTTTCTTCATGGGCTATTTGCAGAACTTGGCCGCCTCAGGCTCGATTCTCAGCGTGGACGTACGTAACCACTACTCAAGACCCTCTCAACGCGCCACGGGCCTCTCAGACGCATGGCGAAAAGTGGCACCTGAAACGCCGCATCAGGAGCGGGCTACAGAAGGCCAAATTCGCAAAAAAAAGCTTCAAGGAGAGGCGATGTCAGGATACGGCCATCCCGGTGACTATCTCGAAGGCGAAAGCCCAGCGATCGACAGGAGCATACAATGAATAATCAACGAACCGGGCTCCCGCACGCGAACAAACCGAAGTACCGCTTCTGGAGCCGACC
>Ga0272444_10005299_pt1 | contig 11177 bp, 5 predicted proteins | sample SSMForm13_FD_201033 | JGI IMG/M metagenome (GOLD analysis project Ga0272444, IMG submission 201033) | Marine sediment archaeal communities from Little Sippewissett salt marsh, Falmouth, MA, United States - SSM-Form-13 | ecosystem: Environmental > Aquatic > Marine > Wetlands > Sediment ... | reverse complement strand
GAGCTACAACGCGGCCTTCAACAGGTTCTGGATGACGGCGCTCTTCGACACCCAGCGGGTGCTTCCGAAGGCCTCCATGGACATCGGCACGGCCTTTCAGACCGCCTTTCGCCCTTCGGGCTCCGCTTGGGAGAACGACACGAAGTTCTCGATCATGGGAGATCCCGCACTCCTTCTGACGGCGCCGACAGGCGGCGGTGGGGCGGATACGACGGGGTGGGAGCCGATGCGGCGAATGGACACCATTACAATCAACGGGGAGAACTCAGGGGCGACTGCCGGCAGAGACGGTGTCGCGCTCGTGCGGGTCGCCGACACGGCCGACACGAGCGGGTACTACCACACGTACTCCTGGCCCTACGTGCAGGTCGACTACACGCTTCCAGGTGAGACGTTCTACGAGGGTTCGGCACCGGTGGCCGATGGAGCCTTCGGAGTGTCCTTCGTTGTCTCGACCCTCGCGGAGGAAGGGCCCCGCGGGCGCGTTCGGGCATATTACTACGATGATGAGATCGATGGTTCGTTCTCGATTGAGGACGTCGCCGTTGCCGACAGTGTGCTTGTGTCGGACAACGATGGCCCGGCCGTCGTGCTTCGCTTCGAAGACGGCGGGACATCCGTAATTCCGGGATCGCGGCTGATCGCGACCATTTCCGACGATCACGGTGTGAATCTCATCGACCGCAACCCCGCCGACGGCGTGCGACTGGCTGTCGATGCGGAGGACACGCTGAATCTCACGGATGAGTTCGTCTACGATCTCGGGGATTACCGCGCCGGCACGCTTGAGTACGTGTTGCCGGCTCTCCCGTTCGGACCACATGCGATCGTTGTCCAGGCGACGGACAACGCGGGCAACAGGACGACGGAGCGCCTGGCCTTTGACGTCGTGTCGCCCGAGGACTTCCAGATCTCCGACGTAGCGAACCACCCCAACCCGTTCCCTGACGGGGGGTCGAAAGGGACGACAATCCTGTTCTCGCTCCCGCTGAGCGCGACGGTGAGGATCGATGTCTTCACCGTCGGCGGGAGGCTCTTGAGGACTCTGAAGGATATTCCGGCGCACCGAGGAGCCAACCAGGTGTACTGGGATGGACGAGACAAGGAAGGAGACGACCTGGCGAACGGTGTGTACCTCTACCGCGTTTCCGCTCGATCCATCGCGAATCCCGGCGACAGGGCGGAGGTCATCGGACGAGCCGTCGTCATGCGTTGATTCGGTCAGCCCGAAAGGAGATACGATGAGCTGGAATTCACGGAGTGTTCTTCTCGCAGCGGTTGTCGTCGCGGCGTTGTGGCCGGCGTCGGCGGCCTGCGACGTCTCAACCGGAGGTGCGGGCTCCCTGTATATCGAGCCCCACGCACGCCCGGCGGGCATGGGTAACTGCTACGTGGCGATGGTGGACGACGCGAGCGCCTGCTCGTGGAATCCAGCCGGGCTGGCCAATCTGAATGGGCGGATCAGTCTTACACTCATGCACTCGCAGCTGATGCCCGACTGGGACGACATCTACTACGAGTACTCCGCGTACGCGCAGCAGATCGAGGGGCTGGGGACGGTCGGGCTATCGGTGATTTACCTGACCTACGGGGAGCAGATCGCTACGGACCCGGACAGCCCGAATCCTCTCGGGACGTTCAACTCGTTTGAAGTGATCCCGAGCATCGCCTACGGCACGACCGTCGGAGAAGATCTGGCGATCGGGATCAACCTCAAGTTCATATACGTAAACCTCGCCCCGGCGAAGTACACGCAGGATCAGCAGAAGGGAGCGGGCTCGACGTTCGCCGCGGACTTCGGCGGAATCTATCGCATGTTCGACGGGCAACTGAGACTGGGCGGCGCGTTGCAGAACGTCGGCCCCAGGATCGCCTACATCGACGAGGAGCAGTCCGATCCCCTGCCCAGGAATCTGAAGCTCGGCGCGACCTACATGCTGGCGGACGACGAGGTCAACAAGCTCTCGGTTTCCACGGAGTACAACAAGTCACTCGTGATCATCGAGGACATACCGAACCCGTCGCTCAGCGTGATTCTCAACGTGGGTGCCGAGTATGAGTACTACGACTTGCTTGCTCTCAGGACAGGCTACGTCTACGACGAAGACGGTTCGGTGAAGGGTTTCGCCTTCGGCATGGGGCTCAAGTACAGCAACCTGGCGTTCGATGTTGCCACCGTCCCACAGGCCGAGGGGCTGACGCGACCGTTCAGATTCTCTCTGACTGCAACATTCTAACAGCTGCTCCGGCTTGAGAGCGGCCGACGAAGGGCACGATCTCGATGTATCGCATCGGACGCCGGTCGACCCCGGTCCTTCTGATCCTGGCGCTGTGGTGGGTTGCTGCACTTCTGAATCCGGCGGCAGCCGGGACCATAGTCATTGGCGACAAGGAAGCGGACGCGCCGGCCCGGCATGAAGATGTTGTCTTTCGGCACGCCTTCCCGGATGTCCCGCCCCGAGTGAGCGCCATCGAGCACGCGAGGCAGCGCGTCGGACGCCCCGGAGGCCCGGATACGGTGCGGCTTCTGGCCATCCGCGTGGAGTTCCAGAGGGACTCCGATCCCCTGAGCACCGGAGACGGTAGGTTCGACCACTCACCGTGGGACGGTTCGACCTTCGACGGGCCGCCGCACAACCGGCGATATTTCGAGCTCCACATGACGGCGCTCGAGAGCTACTTCGAGTCGGTCTCGTACGATCGCCTTCAGCTCGAGTGGGAGGTCGCTCCGGCCGGGTCCGCGGCGTACGTGCTTCCCCACCAGATGGGCCACTATCACGACTTCTCGGACGAGCAGGTCTGGTACGTCGACCAGGTCGAACGGTTCACGCGCGACGCGTTCGCCGCGGCCGACGCCGATTCGATCGACTTCTCGGAGTACGACGGCTTCGTTCTCTTCCACGCCGGTTCCGACTGGCAGACCGACATCAATCTCGACAGCCCCTACGACCTTCCGTCGGCGCACATCTCCCTGGGCGAGCCGATTCTCGTTAACGAGGGAACCGTGGAGATCTGGGACGCGGCCATCATGCCCGAAACCTCGAACCAGGACGGGATCGTCGTGGTCCTGAATGGGACGCTGGCGCACGAGGTCGGTCACGTCCTCGGCCTCCCGGACCTCTACAACGTCCGGAACTTCTACCCGGCGATCGGCTACTGGGGGATCATGGACTCCGGTGGAAGGATCGGAATGGGTACGGAGTGGGGTTACGCGTACGGTCTCATACCGACGTCCCCTTGCGCCTGGTCGAAGGAGTACATGGGCTGGCTCGATCCGGTTGTTCTCATGGACGATGCCGAGTCGCTCGAGGTCAAGGCCTCGGTTCTCAGGGGGAGCGGTGAACGGCTCTACAAGATTCCGGCGACGAGCGACGAGTACTTTCTCATCGAGAATCGTCTGGACGACATTCGAGGCGACGGTCTCGTGGCGATCGAGGTCGAGGAGGGCGTCGTCCTCGGACCCGTCCGTCCGGACTGCTTCGACGATGTCTGCCCGGTCAACGACGAGTACGACTATCTCGTGCCGGGTCCGGGGCTCCTCATCTACCACATCGATGACACGCGCGTCATCCCGGGGCTGCTCCCGTGGGACACCGTCAACGTCGACTCCGATCGCCGCGGGGTCGCTGTCGAGGAAGCCGACGGCATCATGGACCTGGGCAACATCTCTAGTTTCTACTGGGCCGGGAGTCGGTACGATCCGTTCTTCTGCGCGTACGAGGGCACCACGTGCATACACAACGACTCCTTCTCGTGGGATACCTTCCCGTCGACGGAGACCAATCTTGGCGGGGCGACCTACATCTCGGTCACCGGCATTTCCAACGCCGATTCGATCATGAGGATGGATGTCCACTTCGATCGATGGAAGGACGGCTGGCCGATCGATCTCGGCGAAGCGATCGGTCGGGTGTCGCCGCGCGTCGCGGATCTGGACGGTGACGGCGACGGCGAGGTCTTGGTCGGCACGGTCGACGGGAACCTCTACGCGTGGCAACACGACGGCTCGCCGCTGATTCCGGGGACGGGAACCAGGGCGGCCGGGTTCTTCGCACACGCCGCCGGCGGCCTCGATGTCGCTCCAGCCGTGGCGGACATCGACGGCGACGGTATGGCCGAAGTCGTTGCCGCCTCCAGGGGCGGCTCGCTCTACGTGTGGACGATTCGCGACGATGACCTGGACGGCGCCGCCGATCTCTTCGGCGCGTCGTTTCCTGTTTCCATCGACGGTCCCGCGAGCGCGGCGCCGGTGGTGGCCGACTTCGATACCGAGGACGGTCTGGAGGTGGCCGTGGCGTCGCGGAGTGGGATTCTGACCATCGTGGACGGAGCCGGCCTGCACATCGGGGCGTCGCCGCACACGTTCGGGCATCTCTCGCTCGATGACGTGACGCTGGCGGCCGGCGATCTCACGGGCGATGGTCTCGACGATCTCGTGATGTCAACGACCAACGAAGGACTGGTTGCGGCGGTCGACGGACAGGGAATGTCGATCGATGGATGGCCCGTGTACGTGCCCGACTGGCACGACCAGACCTTCGGAATCGTCCTCGGTGACATCGATCGTGCGTTCAACGGGGCACTCGAGATCGTGGCCGCCTCGTCGGCCGGAGAGGTTCGGGTGTGGGATCGCTCCGGGCACCTTCTCTCCGGGTGGCCGAGAGAGCTCGGTGGCGGTATTGCGGGCCGGCCGGCTCTCGGTGACCTTGACGGCGACGGCTACCTTGAGGTCGTCGTGCCGGTGTCGTCGTCTCGCGTCGGCGCCCTCCGCTGGAACGGCGTCCCCCTTGAGAACTGGCCGGTGAGCTACTCGCCCGGCGACAGCGCCCGCGCGAACACGACATCCGCGCTGATCGGCGACATCGATGCGGACGGAGACACCGACGTGGTCGTGTCGGGTCACGGCGGCAACATCAACGCGTGGGATGCCCGGAGCGGGGTGCTTCATCCGGGGTGGCCGCTGTCGTCGGGTCCCTCGCTTGGCGCGCCGTGGGTCGGTGACATCGACCGCGACGGCGAGACCGACCTTCTGGCGGCCGGAAGCGGCGGCCGCGTCGCTCTCATGCGGCTCCCGTACGAAGCGGAGCCCGGCGGCATCGTCTGGTCCACGGAGGCCGGCACGCCCGACGGCGCGGGGTGCTATCCGGATTCCCTGCTGCCAGCGGGCGCGTCGACGCCGCCCGGGCTCATGGATCCGGGCCGCACGTACTGCTTCCCGAATCCTGCGAAGCAACAGGACCTGACCGTCCGCGTCCACCTTGGGGAGCCGGCTCCTATCGTCGTTGAGTTTCTGGACGTCACCGGCCAGGTCGTGGATCGGCTGCATCGCGACGGAGTCCGCACCGTCAACGACATCGTCTGGAGGACGGAGGACGTCGCCAGCGGGCTCTATCTCGTTCGGGTGGAGGTCGGCGATTCCCTGCTGGAAGGGTTCGGAGGCGTTCCGTACCGGGCGAACGAAGTCAAGATCATGAAGGTGGCCGTCATCCGATAGGGTGTAGAGAGGGAGCGATGAGTAGAACGTCGCACGCGATCGTGTGGGCCGGGATCGCCCTCTTCGCCTGCGCGACGTGCGCCGCTGGGAACACCCTGCCGGGCTGTCCGACTCGGACGCCGCTCGCTCTGATGTCCTCTCTCGATGCTCGGGAAGACGTGCTCGCTCAGGACGCGCCCTCGGGGGAGACGTCGAACGGGCTTGAAGCGGCCAAGATGTTCGCCTTCTCGCTCATCGTTCCCGGAGCCGGTCAACTGGCCCAGGGGGAGAAGCGCGGGTACCTCTACATCCTGGCCGAGGTCGCTCTCTGGGGCGGATTCTACTACCTGGACACGCAGGGCGTGGACGAGCGGGGCGATTACGAGCGGTACGCGGACAGGCACTTCGAATACCGGGAGTACATGGACTTCTACGACGAGAACTGCTGCGCCGAGTGCCCCGACAACGATTACGCTCACGGGTGCCGCCCGATGGCCGAGTACGGTTCCCAGGAATACTACGAGGACATTGGCAAGTACGACGTCTACTGGCCCTGGTGGGCGGCCGACGCGCAGTGGGACGAGATCAGCTCCGACGCGCAGGCGCGGCGCGACGGCTACTGGGAGATGCGCAAGGAGAGTAACCTCCATCTGCGCCGGGCGCGCTACTGCGCCATGGCGGCGCTTCTCAACCACGTCGTGAGTGCGTTCGATTCCTTCCTTTCGGCGCGCGGGAACTTGGACGGCTCCGCGGCCGAGCCGTCCCGGGTCGGGCTCGAATTCGAAGCTACCGACGCGGGCGACGGGCTTCGCTGCGCGGTCTACGCGAGGTACTGATGCTGAACAGGATGATGCGAACCGCGATTCTCACTCTGTCGATTCTCCTTCTTGTCGCGGCCCCGGGGGCCGCCGGGAAGGTGGATCCCTGTCCCGCGGGAATAGGGCTCGAGTTACCCGTGACGGCTCGTCTGGCGACCCGGGGCCTCGCGCTTGAGAGCGAGCGTGATGTCCTCTCGGGAGCCGCCGCCGGACGCCCTGTCGGCGGGGACGCGTCGGCCATCGGCCACGAACGGAAGAATCCCATGCTTGCCCTGCTGATGTCGTTCGTCCTTCCGGGCTGGGGTGAGCTTTACACCGGGCACACCACGCGCGCGAAGGCCTTCCTCGGTGCCGAGGCTTCGATCTGGGTCGGGTACGCGGCGTTCAGCGTGCAGGAAGGCATGCGGAAGGAAGACTACCGTGAGCACGCGGCCCTCTACGCCGACATCGCAGAAGGGCGCGACGGTCAGTACTACGAGGACATCGCCGACTACATCCGCAGTGAAGGCTACGACAGCTACAACGAGGCGATCCGTGCTGACGCGAGGAGCCTCTTTCCGAACGATCTTGAAGCTCAGGCCCAATACCTCGACGAGAACGGCTACTTCGGGAGCGATTCGTGGGAGTGGAAGAGCGAGTCGCACTTCGATGTCTACCGGGACCTGCGCCACGACGCAGCCGTCTCCGGCAGGAACGCGTTCTACATGACGGGCCTGGCGGTCCTGAACCGTGCCCTGAGCGGCATCGACAGCGCCTGGATGGCGCGCCAGCACAACGCGCGTCGGTCCGGCGAGCCGGCGGTCAGGGTATCGGTGGCCCCCGTGCTCACCGACGAGTCGTGCGGCGGGCGGGCGGTTCTTGAGATCACGTACTGACGACGTTTCCTCTTCGAGCGCTCGATCCCCCGTACCGAGTGTCCCTGTCGCAACGGAGGCGAACCGGTGAACGGTCGTGAACAGGACGCCGGCCGGTCCGAAGGGCGAGGCGTGCGCCCCGGCGGCCCGGGCGGTGTTGCTGCTGTTCTGTGTATCCTGGCGCTCGCCACGGTCGGGTCCGGCACACCGCGGCCGGCGGAGCTCCGGACGTGCGTCGTCGCTCTCAGGATGACCTCGTCGGTCGAGATCGCCTCCGATCCGAAGCCGTCGCGTCCCGAAGCCGTAGCGGTCGACCATCACGGGAGAGTGCTCATTGCGGACACGGGCAACAACCGCGTCCTCGTGCTCTCATCGGAAGGCGATGCCGTCGGTGAATTCGGGGGCTACGGGTGGCAGGCAGGCCGGTTCGACGCGCCGACAGACATATCGCTCCATGAGGGATTCTACATCTATGTGCTCGACGAGGGGAACCGACGGGTGCAGCGGTTTGATGTTCGAGGGGACTTCGTCGACGTGGCCATCGAGGAGGGAGACGCAGGCACTCCGGTGGGCATCGAGGTGGGGCAGGCCGGTGAGCTTCTGATCGTCGATGATGATCGGCAGGCGATTCTGACGTACTCGCAGTTCGACGAGGTCACCGAGGCCATTGGGCGCTTCGGGCAGGACTTGGGAGGTCTCGTCCGCCCCGCGGACGTGGCCGTCGGACCGTCTCGCGAGATCGCCGTGGCCGACCCCGGTCGCGGAGTGGTGGCCGTCTTCGATGAGTTTGGAAGTCCCCTTCGGTCGCTCGCGTTCGGTGATTCGCTCGAGCCGGACGACGTGCTCTTCGACCCGACGGGGTGTCTCTTTGCGGCGGATGCGGAGAACGGGTTGGTGCTGGCGTTTCCGCCGCGGGGGCAAGGTCCCACGGCGGTTCTCGGGCGCGGCGACGTCGATCGGGAGTTTGCCCCGAGCGGGATGGCCTTCTCTCCGGATGGATCGCTCATCGTTCTCGACCGGGACGGAGGACGAATCCTGACCGTCGCGATCGAGCATGGCGAGTGCCCCCGATCGGAATAGGATGTGATGACGTTCGCAATCCATCCCCGGCCCCGCCTTCTCGGCGGGGCCTCCTTGCTGACGGCGGGGCTGACGGCGGTCGCGCTGCTTCTGTCGACGTCTGCCCCGGCCGGGACGATCTCGCGAGGCGGGGGAGTCCGGTCACTCAGTCTGTCGGGCGCGGACGCTTCGGACGGCATCGAACTGCCGGATCCGCTCGTGCTCTCGGAGTCGGACAGCGTGTGGATCGACGGTGCGCGGCTCGTTCGGGGAGAGGACTACGTCCTGGGCCCGTCCGGGGAGCTCGTTCTCGCGGCGGCGCCCGGTGAGAGCGCATCGATCCTCGTCCGCTATCGCTACCTTCCCTTCTTCCTCGAACCCGTCTATCGCAGGGCACTCCTGGACACGTCCGCCCGGCGGGAGGCGGAGCCCGGCGGCGACGCGCTCGTTCCCGTGCGGCCTGCCCGGCCTCCCGTACGAGGTGGGCTGTCGGTCGGGGGAGCGAAGACCTTCGGGATCACCCTCGGATCGGATCGTGATCTGCGACTGGAACAATCGCTTCGCCTGAACGTCAGCGGGCGGATCACCAGGGATCTCAAGGTCAACGCCTATCTCTCCGACCAGAACACGCCGCTCGTCCCCGAGGGCGACACCGAGGATCTCAGGACACTCGACAAGGTTCTCGTCGAGATCGAGGGCGAACACGTGGCCGCGACGATGGGCGACTACGAGCTGGGCATTCAGGGGGGGCAGCTGTTTGATTTCCGCCGCGAACTGACGGGAGCCATGATCAGAGCCGAGAGTGGGCGTGCGGGTGTCACTCTGGCCGCGGCGCGCGCCGCCGGGGAATTCGCCACACTGACGTTTCGCCCCGCGGAGGGCAAGCAGGGGCCGTATCTGCTGACCGGTGGTGACGGCAAGACGGGAGTCACGGTCGTGGCCGGAAGCGAGGAGGTGTGGCTGGACGGTGAGGTCCTCCGCCGGGGGCGCGACAACGATTACGTGATCGACTACGCGGCCGGAGAGATCGAGTTCACCGAGAGACGACCCGTCACGAACGACAACGAGGTGACAGTTGACTACGAGTACACGGCCGGGGCCTTCGAACGCGATGTTTACGGTGCAAGGGCGTCGACGGCGCTGTTTGGGGGCGCCGCGACGGCCGGCCTCTCCTTCTTCCGGGAGGCCGACGACCGCCGTGCCTCGGCCGTCGCTCTCTCGAAGAAGGACGTGCTGATCCTCACCGCGGCGGGCGACGATGTTTCTCTCGCTCACGACGACGGCGTCGACTCGGTCGGCGTCGGTCTCGGAGACTACGTTCTGATCGCTCCCGGTGAGTTCGATTACGTCGGAGCCGATTCTGGGGGCGTCTACGATCTGAGCTTCGAACGCTCGAGCGGGGGCGGCTACGACTACGACTACGCGTCCGGGCACTACGTCTACGTCGGTGAGGGCAAGGGCGATTACTCCCTCGGACAGCGCCTCCCGATGCCCGAGGATCACCAGGTGACGGCGGTCGACGGGCGCTGGGACTTCGCGCACGGAGCGTTCGCATCGGCCGGGGCCGCGGTGTCGCAGCAGGATCTCAACACCCTCTCCGAACTCGGTGACGACGACAACCTGGGGAATGCGGTCGTCGTGTCCGCCGGGCTGCCGGCCGTCTCCGGCGGCGCCTTCGGAGGCGCGACGCTCGAGGTGGCCGGCCGGGCACGACGAGTCGGTGGGAAGTTCCGTGGAGTCGGGCGGTACCGGGACGTCGGCTACGTCGACCGGTGGTACCTGGAGGGACTCGAGCTTCCGGAGGGAGAGCTGCTCGCGGAGGGCTCGTCGAGAGTGACGCTGTCAGGAGGCGCCGTGGCTGATCTCTCCGTCGCGCAGCTCGAGCGCGAGGACGTCTTGGATTCGCGGAAGATCGAGTTCTCTTTGGCGGGGCATCCCGGGGAGGGCTCGCGCGTCTGGGGAAACGGCGGATTCGTCGATCTCGAGTATCGTGACGAGTTGCCGATCGAGCGCGCGCGGAGGTTCTATCGCGCCGGAGCGGAGCAGGCACTCGGCTTCGTGCGGCCGGGCGTCACGTACCGGCACGACGAGCGGGTGGAGAACAGCCTCGGAGAGATGTACAACGAGTACGGGGGGACGATCGCGAGCGAGGGTTCGCAGGACCTCGAGTGCGGCGTCCGGTACGCCCATCGCCTGACCGACCGGAACGAAGGGGGCGGTTGGGAGCGGGCCTCGACGACCAGAACGGAGGAACTCTGGCTTGGGTACAGCGGAACCGAGGCGCTCAGCGTCGACGGCCGCCTGACGCGGCGCCGAACGGAATTCACCGAGTCGTTCGAGGACCCGAGCACACGATCCGACGTGGCCGATCTGAGCGTCAGGCACCGCTCCCTCGAAGGCGGAGTCTCAGGTCAGGTTCGCTACTCCGTTACATCGACGGAGGTCGAGGAGCGGGAGAAGATCGTCTACGACGAGGGCGGCGCCGAGGTCACGAAGATCGTGTCGACAGGTCAATACGTTCCCGTCACCGAGCTCTCGGTGAGCTCCCGCTGGGACTTCAAGCTCGGCGCGCTCTCGAGGACGCGACGCGGCATTCCCGATCCCTCCGCCTTGAGGAGGTTTCTGAGCGCCCTCGAGCTCACCTCCGACATCAAGCTCTCCGAGACCTCGACGACCGGTGACCGGGGCCGCCTCTACATCCTCGATCCCGCCCTCATACAGGGCGACGGAACGATGACGGGGCGGATCACGAGCCGGCATGTGTTGAGGTATCTCCGTCCCGACGGGACACTGAGCGCGCGGCTCTCGGTCAGCGCGGGCGATTGGCTCGATCGCTCCTACGTCAGCGCTGCCGAGAGAAGGCGGGAGCGCACCAGCACGCTCGACGTGAAGGTCTCGTCGAGGTCGGGGGCGGTATACCGCGCGCAGACCGAAGTCGGGCGACGCGATCAGGACGCCGGCGGCGTCCTGATC
>Ga0272444_10005298_pt1 | contig 11177 bp, 1 predicted proteins | sample SSMForm13_FD_201033 | JGI IMG/M metagenome (GOLD analysis project Ga0272444, IMG submission 201033) | Marine sediment archaeal communities from Little Sippewissett salt marsh, Falmouth, MA, United States - SSM-Form-13 | ecosystem: Environmental > Aquatic > Marine > Wetlands > Sediment ... | reverse complement strand
TGACATCCGCGATTCCGTTAGTGTCTCCGACCCATTCGTCAAAGTCCTGGCCGGAAGGCGGAGTGTCCGCATCGATATCAGCCACTGCCGCAACCACATAGTCGCCATCGCCTGTTCCGCTGTTAACCGTCAGCGTCCAGGTCTTATCCGTATAGGTAGCCGTGATCTCTTGGTTCGCAGCCGGCATAGTCAGCGTAGTGTCTGCAGTTGTTACGCTTGCTATTCCGGAGGTGTCACCGACCCATTCATCGAAGTCTTGGCCCGATGGCGCGGTGTCCGCGTCGATGTCGGCGATGGCATCCTCGGCATAGCTACCATCTCCGGTTCCGCTGTTTACCGTGAGAGCAAAGAGTATCTGGGCATACGTCGCCGTTACCTCCACATTGGAGGCCGGCATGGTGATACTGGTCTGAGGTCCGTTCGGGTTGGCGATTCCGGACGTGTCGCCGGACCACCCGTCGAACTCATAGCCCGTGGCGGCTCCGTCCGCGGAGATGTCCACTATCTGCCCTTCACAGTAGTCTCCATCTCCCGCTCCGCTGTTGACCGTCAGTGTGTAGAGCGTCCGCTCAGACAGGAGCGCCAATTCCGCCAGATTGAGCGCCCTGCTGTAAAGACGCACATCGTCTATCATCCCGTCGAAGTACGTTCCGTCGGCGGGATAACCGATACGCGCCGCGGTCCGGTCGGTGGTCAACGTATCAATGGACAAATTGGTGCTTTCCTGCAGGACGCCGTCCAGGTAGATGGCCTTGAGCTCGTCGGAAACGCTGTAAACCACCACGAGGTTGTACCAAGTGTCCGCCGAGTAGCTCGGCATGGTCATATCGTTGTTGCGAGAACCCGTAGATCCGGTGGACGTGTCACGCGTGAAGAAACTGTCATTGGTGAGAGAGAACTGCCAGTAGTTGTAGGTGCTGGTGTAATACTCATCGTAGATGGCGTCTGAGCTCGCCCACTCGTCGGCCTTCATCCAAAGCGAAACGGTCGCTTCGCTCCTTCCGGCGGTCATGTTGGCCGATGGCAGATCAACGTAGTCGTCGCTTCCATCCAAGCTGAGAACACTTCCCCGAGTTCCGTCGGTTGTCACCGACGCTCCATTAGTCAGCGTTCCATCGTTGGTGCCATAGCTGTCGGAAGCATCCACATCGAACGTGTAACGCGAGACAAGCCCGCTGACCACCCACGTATAGGTCGCCGTTATCTCCGCAGTGCTTGCCGGAATTGTTATCGTCGTGCTGGGATCATTGATGTCGGCTATGTTGGACGTGTCTCCCGTCCAGGCGTCGAACAGCATGCCCGAAGGGGCGCTGTCGGCATCGATATCGACGATTGTGCTCTCACTGTAGTCGCCGTCGCCTGTACCGGAGTTGACCGTCAGCGCGTAGGTTATGTCCGCGTAAGTAGCCGTGATCTCCGCGTCGGCGTATGGCATCGTCAGCGTCGTGGACGCGGTGGTAACCGAGGCTATTCCATCCGTGTCTCCGACCCACTCGTCGAACGTCTTGCCGGACGGGGCAGTATCGGCATCGATGTTCTGGATGGTCCCGACAACATAGCTTCCGTCGCCCGTTCCACTGTTTACCGTCAACGTCCAGGTCTTGTCGGTATAAGTCGCCGTGACCTCCTGGGCCGATGCCGGCATCGTCAACGTAGTCGAAGAAGACGTGACGCTGGCGATTCCGGATGTGTCGCCGACCCACCTGTCGAAGTCCTGGCCGGACGGAGCGGCGTCGGCAGTGATCGTCGGAGTGGCCGCCTCGGCGTACGTTCCACTCCCGGACCCGCTGTTGACGGTTAATGTGAAGTGGTTCTGGATGTACTCATACGAGATCTCCAGCGAGGGCTTGTTGCTGCCATTCTCAGAAGCTCTCCCGATGATCGCGCCGTCGGCATACAGCACCATCCCGTAATTCGTGCCGTCGTCATAGATCTCGGAAATGACATCCGTGACGTCCAGTTCGCACTCTTCGTTGTAGCTGTCAACCCAACTGCCGGTGTTGCAGGTGGAACTGTCGTAATCGCTGTCCGACCAGTCGCCGGATGCCCAGGTTGTGGACTGGGACTCTTCGGCACATTCGCCGGATACGTCGTTTTCGTTATCCCCGGCATCGTCAGGAAGCCAGTCGGTTGTTACGGGATAAACGGATATGGTTGTGCTGCTGGTTCCCGTGTTGTAGCGGAATATATGCAGCGTAGCCGAGTTGATCTGGATGTCACAGCCTCCGCTCGTCAAAGGAAGCTCAGTGAACATATCCGCCACCGCGATTAGTGCTATGCGCGTCCCGCCGGTTCGTATGCCGTTGTAGCTGTCTGTTCCGTGTGTGCTGTCGTCGGCGGGATCATAGAAGACCCACGTGTCGTCGAACGTGACATCCGTGTAACCCGTTCCACCTCCTTCCCTGAAGTGCATGGTGTCGGCTTTTGCCGACGGCGCGACCATCAAAAAGGCCGTCGCCACCAGAATGAATACAACTTGCGATCTCGTCATGTTCTGCTCCTTTCGCTCGAATGTGGATGGTCGCGTGTGTCCGCCTCCGTCCACGCTGACAAGACTGCCTTTCCACTGTCATTGAACCGGCAAGAATCTCTCAATTGCGCAAAGCGCCGGCACTCGTGAGGAAACGCAGTAGACACCGACCCCATCAGATCCGACCCGCCATGCGGCACATTTATCATCGCGATGGCTGTTCCTGTCAATGCAATTTACGGCTTTGTTTGACAAATGGAATGACTTCCGCCGTACCGGTGTGATCCGATAATTGACCTGAGGGACTGCCTGTGAAAGGCGCCCCAACCGGCGGGCGACTGCAGCATAGCGAGGCCTTGCCGATGCTATCAATGTCACCACGGCATTCCTTACAGCATTGCTGTACGCATTGGCGTCATTGATCATCCCGGTATCGGCAACCGTCTGCCCGTTTCGGACTCCCCAAGCGCTGCCTCAGTATCACACAGTTACAGGGGTTGACGGATTCCCGTTCTCGTCACAATTGGGCTAGGACGACGAAATCAGGACCCGCTTTGTCGATGCCCTTTCTCGTCTCGCCATGTACTTGGCTTCTCAGCCCCCTTCTCCCGTAAGCGTATGCCCCACTGCGTCTCCAAAGGCATCGACAAGTTTCGTCGCGTTTAAGCTGCGCATTATTGCCTGAGGACAATTCACCCTTCACAGGCCCCCTCATTGACAAGGCAGCGAATTACTTAATGCTCCTGAGATGTCAACGTAGAGCCTTCTATGGTGTCCGCATATGTGGTGTCCCCACGGTTCCAACAACAGATGCGGCTGCCGGCGTATCGTATCACAGCTGCCGCTTGTGTGACTTCTCCGGCTTCTATCCCTCTCAGTTCTGACGTGTTGGACCGACTATGCAACTGCGACCGGCGGGGAGTGGAACCCGCCGGTCGCAAGTGTGTGCTTTAGCGAACGGATAAGTCTTCTGTTTTAGATGATGTTGATGAATCCCGGCGGGGCCGAGACGACCAGCGGGTCCCCGGGCAGTCTGAAGCTCAAAGCCGGGTCAACAGTATCCTTGTGGGATATCTTCTGGAACTCGTCTCCGCCCTGGTCCAGCATGTGGAGGGCGGAATCGTTAAAGTCCACGTTCAGCAGGCGGAAGTCCCCGAAGCTCGCCGCGGCAACGTTTGAGTCTCGCATGAACCTCGGGGCGGGCGTACCGGGCTGGCCCCTCATTCCGGTGACGCGGAACGATCCGATTGTGGCGGGATCTACGAAGTCGCCCGGCGCCGTCGGTTTCCTTGCAGCCAGAGGGGAAATCCCCGCGAGGAAGTCCACTGAATCGGCAGCTCCGACTGAAACGGCGCCCATGTCTTGGCCGGTGCGGATGGCAGCCGATCCGCCGTCTCCGGAGACCATTCCTCGCACGGTCAGCTTGGCCAGGTTCTCTGCGATGTTCCATCCGGTGGTCTCGACGTTGCCGCCTACCGTCGCCGTGCCCACATTGGCTGAGACGTTCACCTCCCCGAGCACGTTGCCGCCAACCTTCCCGGCCGCCTTGACGCTCAACTGCCTGAACAGGGTTCCTTGTTCCATTTGGATGCCGGCCCCGAGCAGGTTCCCTCCGGTAACGGAGATGGACTCGAACCCGGCCTGACCGGCAAGAGTAACCGCATCGCTTGTTACCCAGGCGCTCACGAATGCGTCGCCTCCGTTGACCTTGACGAAGCCGACACGGTCGGATATCAAATTGGTCATCAGGTCTCCGCCTCTGACGGTGACGTTCTTGATTCCGTACTCGCGCCGATCCTGTCTCTGGTTGACCAGGTTCGCGGCAAATGTTCCGTTGGAGTAGATACTCTGCAGGACGCTGCCCTGAATTGTCCCGCCGGCCCATCCGCTCGTGCGCGACGAGGATACGATCCCGCCTGTGAAGAAATCGACGAATCCCACGACGTCGGCCTGGAGGGAAACCCTCTGTCCGGACTGCCCTCCGAGCATGATGTCGGCGCCGTCGTGGATGTCATCGAATCGCATGGTCCCGACAATGTCTGACAGCTGGATGCCCGCTCCGACGAGATCGGACTTGGACGCGTTTATCATTCTTGCGCCTGTTCCCTCTCCCACAATGGAGCCGATGGAGGTCTCGTCATCGGTTCCTCGCTGGCGGCGGACGCCGACGGTTATGGCGCTTCGGGCGGGATCCGTATGGATCAGCGTTAATGAGTAGATGTCGGCAGTCCTGCCGTCGAAGATGTCGCGATAGATGTCCACCGATCCGGGCCCGCTCATCCTGACAAATGACTTGTTCCCGTCGGCATCGACGAAGCCAAACTTGTTTATCTCGACGGTCGCCCTGTCTGCGTCGATTCGCCGTCCTTCAAGCACCTTAACATCCTCGATGTCCGTCAGGATCACCTGGGACAAACCAAAGACGTTGACCATGCCTGCTTGGGTGAACTGGTCGTTTCCGGTGTCGCCTTTGATTATGGCGGAGTCTCCGTCGTCGTGCGGCCCGCCATCGACAAAGATGGTCGTGGCCGGGGCCGGGTTGGCCAGGTTGATGAAAACTTCGTCGTCGGCGTCGCCGGTCTCCACGTTGACATTCGGGACGAAGCCGGCATCGACGTCCATTGCGACGGTGTCACGGTCTCCGTTGGTGGTGAGCGTGAGGAACTCGAACTGCTCGATAGTGTTCAGTTCGGTGTTCACCTGGACGTATTGGCTGGTGATGTGAACCTGGTCAGGCCCGGAGTTGGCGATGAACTGGGCGGTGTCGTTTCCGGGTCCGCCCACCAGAGCGTCGCTGCCGGATTGTCCATCGATCAGGTCGTCTCCGAAGCCTCCCAGAAGGGCATCGTCTCCTTCGCCGCCGATCAGTTCGTCGTTCCCGTCTTCGCCGCGCAGTGTGTCGTCACCGCCGCCGCCAAGTAGAACGTCGCCGCCGGCAGAGCCGATGATCGTATCGTTATCGGCGCCGCCGTCCAGGACGATGGAACCCAGCCCGGCCAGATGAGACTCGTTGTTCAGATTGATGGTGTCAGCTCCGGCCAAGCCGTTGATCGTCAGCGAATCCTTGTTGCCGAACTCTATGGTCTCGTAGTTATCCACCGAAACCATCGCCGTATCGATGCCGCCAACATCAGCCGTGCCGCTGTATGTACCGACACCGTAGGTAATCACGTTTCCGGTGTTCGTGCCGTTAACCGTCAGCGGCCCGGGAACGAGGTCAACCACGGGCTCCAGACCGGTGAAGAGAATCGTCTGCACATCGCCGGCAAGACTGTGGATCATCATCCCATCGCTGACGCCCGGGCCAACGTTGTAGGTGGCCATGTCCACTGCGGCGTCGCCCTGAAGCTTCAGCAGGTCGTTGCCCGTGCCGCCATCATAGTAAACGCCGCTTGGGAGAACGATGAGCCCGTCGGACTCGTTGACCACGAGCAAGTCGTTTCCGCTTCCGCTAAGAATGCTGAGAATCGTAAAGCCGTCGAACTTCACGCCCATCCAGTCTGCGCCGGCTTCGTGCTTCAAGACGGCAGTGGCGGTTCTCGCGCGGGTCAGTTCCAGGTTGTCGTCACCGAAGGTTCCCTGCACGACGATGGCATCGACGTTGCCGCCGCCGATGATGGCCAGGCTGTCTATCTCGTTGTTGAAATCATCTACGACGATTGTCGGGACGTCCGCCGAATGGCTGATCTCCGTCGAACCAACCCCTTGCGGCGTGACCGTGACTTCGTCGCTGGCGTCGGTCAGGTAGAGTTCGATGGCGTCTCCGTCGTTGTTGTCAACGTCGCCGCCGGAGAGGTTCACATATCGCAATTCGGAAGCGGACCCGTATCCCTCTACTTCGAAGACTTCTCTCACACCATCCTGGCCAAGCAAGTTCAGTTCTTCGACGCGGTCCATCTGGATCCCGCCACCGGCGACCCAGTCAACCCGGCCGTTAACGAAGTCCAAACGCACGTTCACACTACCGTCGGAGATGCTTACGATATCGCTGGCGAACGTCGGATCGCCGCCGTCAATAAGCATTCCGTTTATGAAGCTGTTTCCGGTTCCGATGTAAACCTCGTCGCCCCCGCCAAGCAGATTCAGAATGAGCGCATTGGCGGTCGAGACGTCAGTCGAGTTCTGCCCGCCGAAGAGGTTTGTGACAGTCACGATTCCGTCTTCAATCGTAACGTAATCGTTGCCGTTGCTACCCTCGATAACCACCACGTCTCCTGTGAGAATCGAAGTTGATTCGATTCCGCTGAACACCAGGTCAAGCAATCCGCGTCCTCGAAGATCCATGCCCGTTGCCACGCCTGAACCGGGGTCGGCATCGGGCGTAATCTGGGCGTTGTTGGCGTTGAAGACCAGCGAGTCGCCGGGCAGGTCGCTGACGTTGCCCCCGGCGAATGCTTCCAGTGATTCGACATCGACTATGTCGATACTCAAGCCGTTCCAGACCACCATGCCGCCTGTTGGCGTGGTCGGCGAATAGCTGAACAGGTCGTCGGCGTCACTTCCGGCAAGCAGGAGAGAATCGTCGCCTACCGAACTCCCGCCATCGATCCGAAGCACGCTCAGCGTGGGACCTAAGCCTTCGATCTCGATTCGAATCTGGTCGTCGCCTCCGCCTGCACCGATCGTTACGTCGGGCTTGTTCTGGAAGTAAACCTTCACGCCCCCGGTGGTCACTTTTCCGTAGCCACCGTCATCTACAAGCTCGATGAGATCATCCCCGGACGAGCCCTTGACTGTCATCGAAGCGCCCTGTGCCATCGGCGTCAGATCATAGACGCTGCTTGACGAGCGAATGACAAGCTGCTGACCGTCTGCGAAGTCATGGGTGCTCTTGCTGCTGGTGTGCTCAATGGACAGCGCGGCCTCGGCCGGATCTCCTTCGAACACGACCTTGTTCATTCCGCCCCCGCCCGAGAACTGAATGCCCTCTGAGAACACAATCGGCCCGGCGGTGTTGTCGATGATGAGCGTATCGCTGCCGTCGCCACCGTTGATCTGTATCGATTCCACGTCGATCAGATCGGAGAAGACCGTCTTGGTCAGCACGACGGTGGCGGACCCATCGTTTCCCTTGGTATCCTCGGTGACTTCCGGAGTTCCGCCGGTATAGACAAGTGCACTGCCGTCGGCGGTGATGTCGCTCTGGTCCTGTGCCGCCCGCGATCCCGTAAACTCGATGTCCCAAGGCCCGCCGTCTCCGCCGGATACCAGAAGGTCGGCAGCGCTGACGCCGGCAAGGCCAGCCAATGCCGCCTTGACCGCTGCGTCGCTTGCGTTGTGGGCAATCGCCCCGGTCGTGTTTCCCTCGAAGGTGAGCGTGAAGGTTCCGCCGATCGTTGTAACCGGTAATTGGACCCGCTGCACCTCATTGACGGCAGCTCCGACCTGGCGTTCCTGAACGACGATATCGTTGGTAAGTCCGCCTCTCAAGCCGTCGCCATCGGCGCCCAGCAGCAGATTCTCCTTTCCGCCGAGATCTCCTGTGAACTCCACCAGCCAGGTTCCCGCGCTCGGCTTGGTGACGCTGACGTTGCCTGAGCCTATCGTGGACATCGCTTCCAGTGCCGCCTGCACAGTTCCCGCCGAGGCGTTGTAGGCCAACGGCCCAGTGGAATCGGCGACATAACCGGCGCCGAACCACAGCTCGAAGGTTCCGCCCGCAGCTTCCGCCGGTAGCGTTGCGGTCTGCACCTGGTTGACTGCGGGGGTGGCTGAAATCAGTGTCGTGAGGTAACCGCCTGTGAAGGTCAGACCGGAAATGTCCACGCTGAACAAGGGCTGATCTTGGTTGGCCAGATCGCCGGTGAACTCGATTGTCCAAGGCCCGCCTGCATCGCCGGTAACGACCACGTTGCCCACGCCAATATTGCCCAGATCCTCAAGCGCCGTCTGCATCTCATATGCCGTCGCATCGTAGCGCAGCGGAACAGTAGTCCGCGTTACCGAACCGCCAGAGAAACTCATTGTGAACGTGCCTGCCGTCGCATCTGAAAACGTAAGCCGCTGGTGTTCGTTGGTGCCCGGATCGGCGGGCGTAGTCTCGACGACATCCATCTCCAAGCCGCCGGCAAGTCCCGCTCCGTCGGTCTGCATCATCGGCTGGTCTGTATGGCCCAGGACGCCGGTGAAAGTGACGTAGAAGATCGGCGACTCGCCGTGCACCTCGATGTCGGCAGTGGTCAGCCCCGGCGAAGCCGACAGAATCGCATCCCGCACGTCAGTGGGGCTGGCGTCGTGCTGAATTGGCGCCGTCCAGCTGTACCCGTCCAGCTTCAGCTTAAACGTACCGTCGGTTGTCGCGCCGGGAAGGACAATCCGCTGGACTTCGTCGGCGCCCAGGGATGAATCGGCCTGATGGACTTCCGCCACGCTGATCGATCCGCCTTGACGCTCCAGACTGGAACCATCGGCGCCCAGCGCAGGGAGGTCCGTATTGCCCAGTCCGTTGGTGAAGCTGATGGCCCACGAGCCGGTCGTGAGGTCGCTAACGGAAACGTCGTTGCTGTCAACACCGATGGCCACAAATGCCGCCTTTACAGCGCTGGCCGGTGCGTTCCATAGAATCGGGGCCGTCTCGCCCACGCCATCAAGCGTCAATTTAAACGATCCGCCGATTGTGTCGCTCGGAAGCGCTACAAGTTGCACCTCGTCGGCCAGCGACCCTGCGTTCTCGTTCTCGCCTTCGAAACGGATCTCCTTAAGCGAACCGTCCGGACCCGCAACCAGCCGGATGATGTCCCCGAACGGAGTACCGTTGATCACCAGCCGGTCCGATCCCTCGCCACCGTCAACCAGCGTGTCGCGCGAGTAGAAATTCGGGTTGATGATGAAGGTGTCGTTTCCCTCGTCGCCATAGTACTTCAGGACCTTGTCGTTGACGTTGTCATAGAACGATACGCCCCAACTCGAAATGATATTCTGGCCGCCGCCCATCATTATCGTGTCGTTGCCCGTACCGGCTATTACCGTCTGGGGCAGCCCGGTCAGGGTGGAAAGATTGATCGTATCGTTGCCGTCAAGTGTGCTGATGGTGATGCCGGTCGTGGAGAAGCTGCCCTGGAGGAAGTCCAGTACCCCTTCGACCGCCGATATCATGTTTCCGACCGGGTCGGGAAGCAGATCAAATATGTCCCGCAGACTGGTGGGCGCTTCATCAAGGAACGCTTCTACGCCTTCGGGTATTGGAAGGCTCCAGCCTGGGAATATCTTTACCCCGCCGATAAGGGGCACCCACTTGGGAACCTTCAGCGACGGTATGACCAGCATGTCGTCTTCTAGGAAGTCGGCAATGTCGAAATCCAGGAAACCGTTGAAGGTGTCAACCAGATCGTTGAGCCCTGGGATCAGCTCGGTGAGAGCGAGATCATTCACGGCGATCAGGTCGACCTTGGGAAGCTGCAGGAGATTCTTGAACGTCGCATCGATGAGACCTTCGAAGTTCAGGCCAAGCCCGCCCGCGATATGTCCGACGAACGAACCTCCGCCCTCTCCCTTGGCGGTAAAGGTGAGCTTAACGGACTTTATCACGTCCGGACTGATTGCCGGTGGCAGACGAATCATTGCCACGTCGCTGGATTCGGTGAGCATGATCAGGCTGTTAGCCAATTCACCGAAGACACGCACATTGTTAGTCTCGCCCGGAAATGCCTGGTAGATGAATGCCGAGTTCATCGCCAGGAGGTCCTGCTCGAATCGAGCGGGAAGGGCCTCGCGGACATCCTCGGGAATCGCGTCGAACGCCAGTTCCATCAACTCGTTCTTAATGGAAGCGATCGACGCAGTGCCCGGAATCGACGGGACAGCCACCGACAGCAGCATCCGCGGTTCCAGGGTCTCCATCATCGGCTCAGACATCGTCCCCTTCTGGGCAGCCCTTCGGGAAGCCGAAGCTTCGAGGTCGTTTCTGCGTTGGGACGGTTTCATTGTCCTGCTCTCCTGGTGGGTGACTCGTCTAGTTCCGGGCAATACGGGTCAATCGGATGTGAGGGGCTTTGCGCAAAACTACCGCACGCCTTGGAGTGCCGTCTTGAACGGTGGAGCTAAACGGATCTCGCCGCGATACAGCACCAAATGCATATACAGTCCAATCCTGATTGGGCAATTCCATTCGACAGGCGGCAAGGACAGGTTATCTCCCGAAAAGATGCGTACGAACGTTCTGCGAGCTGGAAAGTGACACCGGTGTTCGCCCCCGCACGGCATCAACAGGGCGAGCCCGGATGTCGTCAACTTAACCCCATTAGTCTAAGGCAAGAACGTGGATCCGTCAACCCCCGCAACTGCTGGGATAGTGTCAGCTATTGCGTCTAAGTTTGATTTTATGCCATCGTAGCAGTTGTCCGAAGACGGCTCGCTTGATGCGGCAGCATCCCGTCCGCAAACTGGCGAACGCAAAAGTGGCTTTGCTGACGCCAGCAATAAACCATAGCACCATGCGTGAAGACCGCGCACACTGCAACCGATCGGCACAGACAGGCGCCGGCGGATCGGATGGGTCGGCAGGCTCGGATGCATTAGTTAAGCCTTTGTTATTGCACTGCGGCCGGTGCCCAAGGATAATTCGTGTTCTCAGCGGCAGGGAAGATGGAATATGGGTCGAGTGGCTGACACGGTGGGCAGGAAACTTCGTTACGTGCGAAGGCGGTGCGACCTTAACGAGTTCCTGCAGCAGTGCGGCCTTGCCCTTGCGGCAGGGGGAACCTTCGCC
>Ga0272444_10005297_pt1 | contig 11177 bp, 9 predicted proteins | sample SSMForm13_FD_201033 | JGI IMG/M metagenome (GOLD analysis project Ga0272444, IMG submission 201033) | Marine sediment archaeal communities from Little Sippewissett salt marsh, Falmouth, MA, United States - SSM-Form-13 | ecosystem: Environmental > Aquatic > Marine > Wetlands > Sediment ... | reverse complement strand
CATCCATAAATGGTCTTTTTGCCCAATCTCTGCGTTATGCTAAAAAAATAATCCTCGGAATATCAAACATATGCCTGTGGTTATTTTTTTCGCATGCCTTGATCTTGAACAAAAATCCTCATTTATGGACGGACACTAACTAAAACTTGAAACTTCATGAGATAGAGTTTATGGTTACCCTGCCATCGGCTAACCAAACGATAAAAAAATATGGATGAAAATGAATAAAGTACTTGTCAGCGCCTGCTTAATTGGAGAAAATGTGCGGTACAACGGACAGGTTAGAGTAAATAAATACAGCAGGTTAAAGGATTGGAAACTCCGGGGGCGCCTGGTACCCTGCTGTCCCGAAGTGGATGGCGGGCTTCCGGTGCCCAGACCGTGTTCGGAAATTTCCGGTGCAAACGGAAGTGCGGTATTACGTGAAAATGCAAGGGTCATGAACATTAAAGGAAAGGATGTTACCCGACAATTTTTGACTGGTGCACGGAAAGCGCTTGAGCTTGCCCGCTTACACAAAATCAAACTCGCCGTTCTGAAAGATGGCAGTCCGTCGTGCGGCAGCACCTATATTTACGACGGAAGTTTTTCCGGAATAAAAAAGCCGGGCAAAGGCATTACCACTGTTCTTCTGGAAGAAAATAGTATCCGTGTTTTCAGCGAACGGGAAATTTTCAAAGCCGTCGAATATTTAAATAACCTTGACATCTGATTTGAGATTTTTATGGCCCATCACACCATTAAATCCGGGTATGTACAGCTGGTGGATCGTTTGAATCGATTTCCCCAGGGCGCGCCTCCTTCAAAACTATTATATAAAATTCTAGAAATGCTTTTTAGCAAAAAAGAGGCAAAACTCTTATCCCTATTACCCTTAAAACCGTTTTCAGCTGAAAAAGCCGCCCATTTATGGAAAATGGACAGGGTCCGAACCCGAAAAATTTTAGATCAACTGTGCGGCCGGGCGATTTTACTGGATATCGAAGAGAACGGCCGTCAGGTTTACTGCCTGCCCCCCCCAATGGCGGGATTTTTTGAATTTTCCCTGATGCGTATCAGAGGCGACATTAATCAGAAGCTATTGAGCGAAATGTTTTACCAGTATCTCAATATTGAAGAGGATTTTATCAAGAATCTTTTTCTTTTAGGAGAAACCAAGCTGGGACGTGTTTTTGTTCATGAACCGGTTCTTTCCAGAGAGGACGCATTGCAGATATTTGATTATGAAAAGGCGACCCAGGTCATTAGGACTGCTTCACACATCGGGATCAGCACTTGCTATTGCCGTCATAAAATGTCGCATGTGGGCCGTGACTGTGATGCGCCCAAGGAAATATGCATGACCTTTAACGCAGTGGCGTCATCGCTGATAAAATATGACTATGCCCGTCCGGTGGAGGTGTCCGAATGCCTGGAACTGCTGGAAACGGCCTATTCACACAATCTGGTACAATTCGGAGACAATGTTCGAGAGGGTGTGAATTTTATCTGCAATTGCTGCGGGTGCTGCTGCGAAGCCATGATTACCGCCAGGAAATTTGCCATTTTGCAGCCGGTTCATACCACCAATTTCATCCCAAACCTTCAAGATGAGACATGCACGGGGTGCGGAAAATGTGTCACCGTATGCCCGGTCGAAGCCATGAGCCTGGTTTCGGCCAACGATCCCCATCATCCCAAAAAGAAAATTGCACGGGTTAACGAGAAAATTTGTCTGGGATGTGGCGTCTGTGCCCGGGTATGTCCCGAGGATTGTATTCTTTTGCAACCCAGAGATCAGAAGGTGATTACCCCGCTGAATACCGCCCACCGGGTCGTGGTCATGGCCATTGAGCAGGGCAAGCTTCAAGATCTGATTTTTGACAATCAGGTATTAAACAGCCACCGTGCCATGGCCGCTGTTTTAGGGGTCATTCTCAAACTACCACCCATTAAACAGGCCATGGCCAGTCAACAAATGAAATCGGTTTATCTCGAAGCCCTGGTAGATCGGTTGAATCTCTAATTAGTTTCCATCCAGAAATGGCCCTTTTCCGCAATCTCTGCGTCAATCTGCGGAATCACTTGTGCGGCGTACTACGTGTACGCCTCCGCGTAATTCCTTGATTTCCTTGACCTTGCGAAAAACTGCTCATCTCTGAATTGGAAACTTAATTTATGCCTTTTATAAATTAATGGATGAAAACTGCTGCATATTTTTCATAAACAACATAAAAATTTATGGCCATTTAAAGGCACGGAAATTCTGCAATGTTTCGAAAATAAAAGTTTTTCGTTGCTACCTGTTTGTGCCATCGGATTAAAATAGTGGGTAAAGTCAGTAAATTATGTGACTTCTTTAAATAGTTGTAAAAGGCTCGGCAAGGCTTTGCTGCTGGGTTGTTTGACAAAAACCCCCCGCCCGCTTTTTAAGGCCAGGTTCGAAAACGGGTTTTCCTCAATATTAATATCAATAATAATGCCCCCATGATTCTTTACTTCCCATACCACCTGATTCGGCAAATTGGTGGCACCCGAGGTTCCAACCACAATCAGCCGTTCGGTCTCCCCGGCGACCTGCAACGAACTGTGATATCGATAGTGGTGTTCATTATAGATTTCATCAAACCACAACACATGGGGGCGGGAACGGCTTCCACAATCCGGACACCGAAGTAAGTTGCGATCGTTTTCTGTAACGGTTTGATCTTTTGTTCTGCCGGTCAATTTCTGGGGAACCGGGTAAATTTGTGGGGTACATTCTTTGACACAGCGCATGAAAAACACGTTTCCGTGAATCTGATACGTATTTTTTAAACGGTTTCCTGCCCTAAGGTGCAAATTGTCCACATTTTGAGTGATCAGTGTAAAGCGATTTTTAAAAAAATTTTCCATTTCTACCAGGGCAAAATGGCCTGAATTGGGTTTGGCCTTTGCACATACACCGATTCTATATAAATACCACTTCCAAACTTCATCCGGATACTGCATAAACATGCTGTAGGTGGCCATTTCCTGGGGATGATACTCCTTTGAGTCCACCGTCCAATACCCTTCCGGACCACGGAATGTCGGAATGCCGCTTTCGGCAGAGATGCCGGCACCCGTTAAAATTGTAATACGGCCGGAACGTTGAGCAACATTTTGCAAAATCTTGTTGAGATGGTGACTCATCATATATTTCTTCATAAATAAAGGCCTTACAATTAATGAATCGTACCAAATCATAATAAATCGTCAAGGACAAATGCACCGGTTGCATCCTATATATCCTCTAAAGTTTTCACTGCAACATACCGAGTTACAATTATAATAAAACAAAACCAAATATATTTATTAAACGGAAATGTCGCGAGTTTTTTCGCACCAATCATTGTTGGATTGAAAAACCATATGGCCAACCCATCCAAAATGGGCATGACTTAAGGATTCTCATGTACTTTTTCCTATTTGTTATTCTTGTTGTATTGATACTCCAAATCCTCTCCCTTCGAAAACGAATTTCCAAACTGGAAAAATTACAACAGACCACACCCGTCACACCGTCTCCGGAATCTTTACATAGGTTTGAAGAAGCCAAGAAAAAGGATCCAGTCGTTCCCGAGACAAAAGAAGATCATAAAGAAATATCGATGCAAATCTCTCAACCGGAACCGGAGACGCAAGCAGTGACATCCCCGGCGGATCACCCCGCCGGGTCCGGCCCCTCAGAGGAGACGAAAAAAGGGAGTGCTTTTAATACCGTCACTAAAAGTATCGAGATGGGTGTCGATTATATCAAAAAGTTTTTTACCACAGGCAATGTGGTGCTCAAGGTGGGCATTATTATCCTTTTTTTCGGGGTCGCCTTTCTCTTGAAATATGTGGCGCAACGAAACTTGATTTCCTTGGAATTCCGTCTTGCAATTATCGCCACGGGTGGCATGATATTGCTGTTGACCGGATGGTGTTTACGGAAGCGGGCTCTTTTGTACGGCCTTGCCTTGCAGGGCGGGGGCATTGGCATCATCTATCTCACGGTTTTTGCATCTTCTAAACTATACCACTTGCTTCCAATTCCCCTGACGCTGGTGATCATGATTTGTCTGGTGGCCCTTACCGGTGCGCTCGCAGTGCTTCAGGATTCAAAAACCCTTGCCATCTTCGGCATTGTCGGTGGTTTCATGGCCCCTGTGCTCATGTCCACAGGCAGTGGCAGCCATGTCATGCTTTTTTCATATTATGCCCTGTTGAATGCCGGGATTCTATTTATCGCCTGGTTCAGGGCATGGCGGGAACTCAATCTGCTCGGTTTTATATTCACCTTTGTAGTCTCCGTCTTCTGGGGCTACCAGTATTATCAGCCCGCCTATTTTGTAACAACAGAACCTTTTCTTATCCTGTTTTTTATGTTTTATGTGGCAATTTCCATTCTCTTTGCCCATCGCCAGCCACCAAAACTGAAAGGATTCATCGACGGACCGCTGGTTTTCGGCTTGCCTCTGGCAGTCTTCAGTCTGCAAGCCCGTCTGGTCAGTGATATGGAATATGGTCTGGCAATCAGTGTCCTGGCCCTGGGTATCTCATATATCCTTCTGGCAACTTTTCTCTGGCGCCGTTTGACCCAAGGCATGCGCATGCTAACCGAGACCTTTCTGGCCCTTGGCGTTGTATTCGGAAGCCTGACCATCCCTCTTGCTTTAGACGGACACTGGACCGCAACGGCGTGGGCTCTGGAGGGCGCGGCCATGGTGTGGGTGGGGATACGTCAGGCGCGTTTGCTTGCGAGACTGTTCGGAATATTGTTGCAGGTCGGTGCGGGTCTGGCGTTTCTCTCTGAAAGCGGTTATCCGTCTTGGGAAATGGTTCTCTTTTTGAATCGAATCACCTTAAGCTGTTTTTTCTTAAGCATCTCAGGACTCTTTTCAAGCTATTATCTGCGCCTTAACCAAGGCAAGCTTCGGGAATGGGAAACCAGAATCCATATACCGCTTATGGTTTGGGGCCTGTTCTGGTGGTTTGGGGGCGGAATACGTGATGTTGAACAGCATGTCCCCCATAAGGATTTCTATTCCTTTGTCCTGTTGTTTTGTGCCATGAGTTGTTTGGTTCTGGCAATGATCGCAAAACGTTTCAAATGGCAGGAACTCAAATACCCATTGCTGGGTCTTTTGCCGGTAATGATCGTCATCATCCCTTTTTCCTGGCCGGATTTCAGATTTCACATACATCTCTTTGCCCGTTGGGGCTCTCTGGCCTGGGTCTTGTCTCTTCTGGTTCAATATGGTCTGTTGTGGGGATTCGATGAGGAATGGCCTGAAAAGATCAGGCCCTTCTGGCACCTGGCAACATTCTGGCTGGTCTTGTTTATAGCCACCCACGAAACCGCCTGGACGGTGCAATGGTTGATTAACGGCTCTCAGATCTGGCCCTTGATCTGCTGGGGAATTGTTCCGGGATGCGCCATGTTGTTGATGATGAATGCCGGCAGGAAGATGGGCTGGCCGGTTAAAAAATATTACAGCCATTATCTTGATAACGGTATCATTATCCCCATGTGCTTTCTGGTTTGCTGGGGGCTGATCACTGATTTTTCTTCCGGTGACCCGGCCCCCATCCCGTATCTGCCCCTCCTGAATCCCATAGAGTTAACGCAACTCTTTGTCTTTCTCGTTCTGTTCCGCTGGGCCTTGCATAACCAAACCCAACCTCATTCGTTATTGGAAAACTTGCCTGACCGAACAATCCCCTGTATGGTGGGCGCATGCATTTTTATCTGGCTCAACTGTGTTGTGGGGCGCATCGTCCATTTCTATACAAACATTCCTTTTCAGTATGGAGATCTGTATGGGTCGGTGGTTTTTCAATCGGCTATTTCAATCCTCTGGACGGTTTCGGCTCTGGCCATTACCATATGGGCAACCTGGCATCTCACCCGCCGAGTCTGGTTTGCCGGGGCAGCGCTCCTTGCCATGGTTGTACTCAAACTGTTTACCATAGATCTTTCAGGCATCGGGACCATTGCCCGCATTGTATCCTTCATTGCGGTGGGAATTCTCATGCTGCTGATCGGCTATTTTTCACCCCTTCCCCCTAAAACCAGAGAGGAGATTTGATGAGATATTTCCTGATCGTTTTATCCATACTTTTTTTGTGTGCGGAAGCACAGGCAAAACCGCTGATCACAGATGATTTTGCCTATGGGCTTCCCATCAATGTGAACGGCCGAGGGGCGGTCTACTCCATCACCCTGCCAAAAGAAGTGTATACAAGCTGCACCCGCTCGGACTTGGGTGATATGCGGATGTTTAATGCCCACGGCGAAATAGTACCCCATACCATCCGTCGTCCCAAAATCGCCACAGAAAAATTAACCGTCACCGAGTCCGTGCCGTTTTTCCCCTTGGTTGATGAAGAAAAGATTCCATCAGGAGACGATCTCTCCCTGACGATCATCAGAAATACGGACGGGACCCTTATCAAGGTCGATTCCAGTAAACGAAAAACCACTTCCCAAACAAAAGCCAACGCCTATCTGCTCGACATGAGCAAAATCAAATTCTTCCCGGTAAATCTTGAATTCACATGGCGGAACAGCGGCGATCATTTTATCACCACAGTGAATATAAAACATTCAAACAATCTCACAAGATGGATCAATCTGACCGGGGAAAATACCCTGGCTGAACTTGAATTTTCGGGAAATACAATCCTTCGTAACATCATAAAGCTTCCCAGAAAACCCGGAAAATATATTCATCTCTCGTGGGATACCGGCCAACAGAGCGTTGAGATCACCCATATAAAGGCTGTATCCCCACCTCGGGCAACAATGATTGAACGGGAATGGACAGATCTTAATCCCAAAAAGTCTACCAAAGACGACGTAATTCTTCTTGATTTTGAATCACATGCCCATCTGCCGGTTGATGCCCTACAGATTAAGTTCCATGAGCAAAACAGTATTCTACACGCAACCATACTATCCCGTGACAATAAGGAAGCCCAGTGGGTGACACGCCGTCAGGCCATCTTTTACAACCTGAAGATGAAAGGGCTGGAACTGAACAATGACATAATCACTTTTCCGCAGACCTCTGATCGTTTCTGGCGTCTTAAAGTCCTCCAGGATGGGGCAGGTATTGAAATTTCTAAACCTTTACCCGTGTTGCAGCTCGGTTGGAGGGCCCATGAGCTTCTGTTCATTGCCCGGGGCCCTGCACCCTACATTCTCGCATTTGGCAGCGGACAACTTTTTAACGAACCCGGGAAATCATCCTCGGATATAATTCTCCCGGCATTGAAAAAAGAGAAATCACATCAACTGATCACCCCGGCGCTCATTGGAAAACAATTGCGCCTGGGTGGAGATAAGGCTCTTAAAGTCCCTTCTCCTCCAACACCCTGGAAAAAATGGATTCTTTGGAGCGTTCTGTGTATTGGCGTCGCCGTCCTAACCTGGATGGCCCGTAGTCTTTACTGCCAGATGAATAGTTCTAGGGGATCCGGAAACATCCTAAAATTATAAGTTTCTATTTTATCTGATATATGATAAAGGCCTGTTTTGCCAAGTAACGCCCGTATGGATACTTCCGGCGTCCTTCGTCATATTATCGTAAGAGGTATCAATCGAAAAGAAATATTTAATGACAAAGATCGTAATGAAAGATTGCCATGCCCACGGAAACAGTTGATACTATAATTATTGGAGGCGGCATTAGCGGTATCTATGCCGCCTACCTGCTGTCCCAAAGAAATAAATCTTTTGTTGTTCTCGAAGCCCGTGAGCGTATGGGCGGCAGGATTTTAAGCCGTGAACATCAAGGGCTTTTCTCCGATCTCGGCCCCTCCTGGTACTGGCCCGAGATTAACCCGAAAATGGCCCACCTTATTCAAGCCCTGGGCCTCAAGGGGTATCGCCAGTTTGAAGAGGGAATGGGCCGTTATCAAATTCCCAATGGCGCCGTCCATAGTGTCAGGGGGTACCCCATGCAACCCCTCTGCTGGCGGCTTTCCGGCGGCATGATGGCGCTGATCACAAAACTTTGCGAGTATATCCCTGATCGCACCATCAGACTCAATCACCCGGTTTGTGAGATCGAAAAAAAGTCCGCCGGCGCTTTGGTCAGCGTGGGCGAACTGGACAAAGAGCCCTGGACCCAATTGAGTACCCACAAGGTAATCCTCGCCCTGCCGCCGCGTCTTGCCGCCGCCACCATTCTCTTTACCCCCGACCTGTCTCATAATTTGACCCAGGCCATGCTGAAAATGGGTACGTGGATGGCGGGTCATGCGAAATTCTGCGCCCTTTACGAAGAACCCTTCTGGCGGCAAACGGGCCTATCGGGCCATGGTTTCAGCGAGCGCGGTCCGCTGGGCGAAATTCATGACGGATCCAACAACGGCCAGGGCCCCTACGGACTGACCGGATTTGTCGGCATTCCGGCGGTGCAACGCAACCATCAACAACACCTCACCGAGGCGATTATCTCACAACTTGCAATCATTTATGGCAAACCGGCGGCGCAGCCCACGGCCTTCTTTTACCAGGATTGGGCTCGCGAACGATTTACCGCCACCCAGTTCGACCAGCCGCCCATGTACCAACACCCCATCTATCACCCCCCGGCAGGTCAAACTTCCATTTGGGATAGTACCATCCACTTTGCCGGCACGGAAACCGCCACCCAACACGGCGGTTATCTCGAAGGCGCCCTGACCGCCGCCGAACGGGCGATAATGAACCCCTAAGGGGGGGAATCAACAGCTCTTTTCAAACCATATGGTCGCGGGCAACCGCCTCTTGGGCAAAATCGATAAATTCCTGGGGAACTGAGTAATTACCTGCCCGATTACCTGTCCATATCTCATCCGATCCCGGAGAAAACAGCCTCTGCGGTCACCTCATTTCAACCTGTCACGTTTTTGCCATATGCTTAAGTTGTTTTGCCAATATTTTCCCATTTGGGATGTATGGAAGAAAATTGAAGAGATCTACCTAACTTATTAAAAACAAATAGAATATAAAATAGAATGGCCCAAAAAACACCTCTGGCACGAGATTTGCTGTTTTATTTGCTAATTAATAAAAAAAGGGAGGTTCACTACAAAATGCAAGCAACTAGCTCTGTTCAAATCTTTAAAAAGATCCATAACGTTGTGGAAAAAGACCTTCATGGTGACTCAATGTTTTTCTTTAAGGGCGCTATTATTGGGGGTATTCTCAGTCTGTTCTTGTGGGCCATGTTATTCTGGGTCATCACCTGATTATTGACAATCATCGGCTTTTGGCAGCTTCAACATCCCATTTAATATCTCTTTGTCGATTTTTGCTTCGGTGAGTTCGGGGCGATTGCCCTCCTGGATGCCTTTCTGAAAGCACTACTAAAAAAGGGCTTAGCAAAATAACGTTTGCTAAACCCCTTATTTTTCTGGTGCCGGAGCTCGGAATCGAACCGAGACGGGGTCGCCCCCGCGGGATTTTGAGACCGAAAATGACTGTTTTAATAAAGCCAGTGATTACAGTTAGTAAGCTGTTTTCACTGGCTTTTTTTGTGTCTAAAAAGTTGGGAAATTTTAGGCTTTTCTTGAAAAAAAGCGGCTTGTCAGGTACAAAAATAGGCACATTTTGGCAGGATTTTTGGGGGATAGGCAACGCGAGCCGATAAGACCGGATTTCCTGGCCGGTCTTTCCCCGATAAACATTGGAGAACTCCAACCCTAATTTTTGGAGAACTCTAAAAAAAACAAAGATTTTTATCTGCTTTTTTTCAGTAAGATACAACGAAACGGTTCGGTTCTAACCCATCCATTGACTGCCTAATATTGGAAATCTCCAACTATATAAGTGATAGGTCAATTTACTGTTCAACAATATTTAATAGGAAGGAACACCATGAAAACAGACTTAACTGTCGATCAAGTGGCAAAGGTTGCGGGTTGTCATCGAAACACCGTCTTAAATTATGAGAAGCGAGGATATATAAAAACGATGCGAGATAATAATAACTTCAGGCGCTATTCTTTGCAGGACGCAATTAAGAATAAAAAATTATTAACCATTAGAAAATCTGTTTAACGTGAAGCTGATAGATAGCTGAAATTATATGATAGCAACACAAAAAAATAATATTGACATTGTGTCAGTTGTGGAATCCGCCGGTGTTGGATTGAAGCGGTCCGGGATCCGGCATGTCGGCATTTGCCCTTTCCATGCGGAACGAACGCCAAGCTTTTATGTTTTTCCGGATAACAGGTTCAAGTACTTCGAGTGAAGGGAAGCCTAACCGGAAAATGGCAATTCTTGATATCTAAAAACACAAGTTTACGGTTTTTAGCCAAGGAAAAGATTGCAGGTATCAACATTTCTCTTTTAATGTTTAAAGGCTGAATTTCGTATGATATAAGACCCTATTTCTTATATTTTCAGCCAATTAGTGTGGCGCGACCCCGGTTCACAATTCAATCTAAACTGTTTGCAATCCGTTTTCTTATATGATATCGGGCCGGTTTGCCGAATATTTTTACAAGGTGTAAAGACAAAAAAGAGCTTGGCGGCAGCATTTGCTGCGGTATTGCGGCAATATCCGGCGATTATGGCCATAGCATAAGCAAATCAACCGGTTATCAGCCCTGAAACACGAACCGCTCTTAATACAGTTCTTGCTGATCTGTAAGGCGGCCGGAAAAGAAAAAGGGGGGCAAGTCCGCTCTTGGCTCATGATTTAATCTGCGTAAAAGTCAAGAGCAGACGTGTCCCCTTTATTGTTTTATTTTTAACACCGGAGACAAAAGCATAATGAACGTAATTTTTCACAAGGATTTTTATCAGGTTTACACATCTGATCCCGCGGCCGCCGCCGGTCGTATGGAGGTGATTGTTCAAACCATCCAGGACAAAGTTGAATTTGTTACCGCTGTCCCTGCAACCGAAGACCAGATCTTGGCGGTTCATACGCGATACCATATAGAGCTTATTCGAAAAAGAGGGCTTTATTCCATTGCGGCACTAGCTGCCGGAGGCGCGGTGCAGGCAGCGACACTGGGTCTGACGGAACCGTGTTTTGGGTTGATTCGCCCTCCGGGGCATCACGCCTCTTCAATTTCGGCCTGGGGATTTTGTTGTTTTAATAATATGGCGATTGCCATCGAGGCATTAAAACAAAGCAATACAATCCAAAACGCCTATGTATTGGACATCGATTTGCATTACGGGGACG
>Ga0272444_10005296_pt1 | contig 11178 bp, 11 predicted proteins | sample SSMForm13_FD_201033 | JGI IMG/M metagenome (GOLD analysis project Ga0272444, IMG submission 201033) | Marine sediment archaeal communities from Little Sippewissett salt marsh, Falmouth, MA, United States - SSM-Form-13 | ecosystem: Environmental > Aquatic > Marine > Wetlands > Sediment ... | reverse complement strand
GTCCGTGAGTGCCCCGCATGCAGGATAGATTGTGCTCCCGGCAAGAAAAAGGATGGTTCAATTAGCTGCGCGAATATGGTGCGCTTCGAAAACATGGGTAATCCCAGGCCTCCCAGCAGCAGCGTGAAGCAGGCAAGTATTACGAGCGGAACCGTCATCAGTGAATCCGGCTTATGTATTGGTTTGCTGAATCGAGGACGGCTCAGGAAGGCGACGCCGAATAGTTTCCCCGAGTAGAGAACGGTCGCAAATGCGGCAATAACGCCCATAGTCCAGTAGTAAACACCATATCGTTCGAAAGTGCCCCACAGGATGGCATCCTTGCTGAAAAACCCGGAGAGGGGGAAAATGCCTGCCAAGGCGAGGAGGCCAAGAAAAAACGTGATGGCAACAACGGGAAGCCTCGCCCTCAAGCCACCCATGTTATAAATATTCAATTCACCCTCCAAGGCATGCATAACCGCACCGGCACAAAGAAACAACAGGCCCTTGAAAAAACCATGTGTGACGAGATGAAAGACACCGGCCACATAAATACCTGAGCCGATTGCCATAAACATGAACCCGATCTGACTGACTGTTGAATAGGCAAGTACCTTTTTGATGTCACTTTGTCCAAGGGCCGAGAGGGATGCATACACTGCCGTAATGAGTCCGATTGCTGCGATAAAGGGTAAAACATACGTTGTTTGTTCGAGAATCGGAAAGATGCGACACATGAAATAGACCCCGGCATTTACCATCGTTGCTGCATGAATAAGGGCCGAAACCGGGGTGGGACCTTCCATTGCATCAGGAAGCCATACATGAAGCGGGAATTGTGCCGATTTCCCCATTGCACCCATGAAAAGAAAGAGAGACACAAGGGTCAGCGTTGTCATCGAAACGGTATGATTCGTCAGCAACATAGCCGTCAGCTCTGAGAAATTGACTGTATGAAATGTAAGAATGGCCAGCAGGATACCAAGAATAAATCCGAAATCACCGACCCGGTTGACGATAAATGCCTTTCTGCCCGCATCGGCAGCTGATTTCTTGTCAAACCAGAAACCGATTAAAAGATATGAGCAGAGTCCGACACCCTCCCATCCTACAAAAAGCAAGACAAGGTTGTCGGCTGCAACCAGAACCAGCATGAAAAAAATAAAGAGGTTAAGATACACGAAAAATCGTCTGAAACCGGGGTCATTTTTCATGTAACTGACCGAGTAACAGTGAATAATAAATCCAATAACGAGCACAACCAACATCATAACCATAGCAAGCGGATCAATCAGGAAGCCGATGTCAACGTGCCACGTCTGTTGCGACAGCCATCGATAAAGCGGTCCGGCTATGACTTTGTGGCCGGTATCTGAAAAAAGGATTTCACGGGCAAGACCGAATGAGAGTAAAAGCGGTATACCAACTGATCCAAGGGCGATGCCGGCCACCCATCGATTCGAAAACCGAAAGCCCATAAGGCCATTGACGAGTACCCCTACTGCTGGAAGAAAAATAATCAGATACACCGTATAATGCGACATGCTTTCCTAACCTTTCAAAAAATTGATTCGGCTGACATCAAGTGTACGAAACTGCCGATAGAGATTTATGATAATGGCAAGCCCGACTGCCACCTCTGCTGCCGCCACTGTCATAATAATAAACACATAGATCTGACCCGTCGAACCGCCATGAATAAATCGTGAAAACACGACAAAAATCAGGTTGACTGCGTTGAGCATCAATTCGACGGATAGAAGAAGAACAATAACATTACTCCGAATCAAAAAACCGATCACACCTATGGAAAAAAGTAAAATTCCTAAACCGAGAAAGAGATCCATTTCCATTTTCACACTCCTTGTTTATTTTCTGGTCATCACAATGGCACCAATTGTGGCGACCAGGAGAAGAACGGATGCAAGCTCAAAAACAAGTAAATGTCTGCTGAAAAGTGCAAGCGCAATATCCTGTATGCTCTGTGTAAGGTTGAACACAGGAAGTGTCGCGGTATTACTGACGGCAACCGCCGAACGATGGAAAAGCCATGCTATGACACCAATAAGGCAGATTAACAGTATACTCAATCCACTTGTGAATGGCCTGACGGCCAAACCCTTTGCAGCTTTTTTCAAGTCGAGCATCATGATAACAAAGAGGAATAAGACTAAGACGGCTCCTATATAAATGATGATTTGAAAAAGGGCCACCACGGGGGCTCCCAGGATAACGTACAGCCCTGCAAGGGCGAACATCGCCGCCAAAAGGCACATGACACAATTCACCGTATCCGTCATGCCGATAGCACCCAAGGCTGATAGAATAAGCGTTGTGCTTAAAAAGCAGAATATAATCTGTTCCATTATTTTACCCCACGTTACCTAATCTCCGGAGTTGTCCGGCAAGTTTCATTCTGAAATGTCACCCGCAAGACGTCACTGTCCAATACAAATTCTTCTTTATGAAATCCTGCCAGTTCATACTCGTCTCCCATGGTGATAGCGTTCAACGGACACGCTTCGACACATAAACCGCAGAAACAGCAGCTCAAAAGGTCAATAGTATATCTTTCAAGCATCCGCCTTCCATCAACCCCCGTTGTGGGAACAACGGTGATACAGTCACAGGGACAGATTTTTTCGCACAATCCGCATGCTACGCACAGGGGCTCTCCGTTATCGTCGCACAGAAGCGCGAGCCGTCCCCTAAACCTCTCCGGCGGAACCCACTTCTCGTCCGGATACTGTAGCGTTATAGGTTTCTTAAAAAAATGCTTCAGCGTTACCTGAAGACCATGCAGCAGTGGTTTCAGCATATCAGCTCCTCGTATTGACGACATTGTTCATACAACGACAATCCATAAGGCGGTTGCAATCAGATTCAAAAAAGACAGGGGTAATAATACCTTCCACGAAAGGGCCATCAACTGGTCATACCGCAGGCGGGGAAAGGTCGCCCTGATCCATATAAACAGGAAAACGACAAGAAATACTTTCAGAAAGAACCAGACATATGCCGGCAAAACGGGACCGTACCATCCGCCAAGGTAAAAAACAGTGATGAGGCATGATGCCAGGAGAATATGAGCATATTCGGCCATATAAAACATGCCGAATTTCATGGAAGAATATTCGGTTTGATAGCCTGCAACAAGTTCATTCTCACATTCCATAAAATCGAATGGCGTTCGATTTGTCTCCGCCAAGACGCAGACGGCATAAATGACAAGCCCCAATGGTTGTTTGATAATGTTCCACATACCGTCTTGACTGTTGACAATCTCGACAAGACTGAAGGAACCACTCAGAATCAATATACCTGCGAGTGCGAGGGCAAGTGGTATTTCATAGCTGATCATCTGGGCCGCTGCTCGGTATGCGCCCAGCGTTGAATACTTATTATTTGATGACCAGCCTCCCAAAAGAATGCCATAAACGCCACCCGATGAGACGGCCATGAGATACAGGACACCTGTCGGAATGTCGGCGATATATGTCGTCCCCGAAAAGGGTACTACGGCAAAGCACAGAGCAACGGCCATAAAGGAAATAAACGGTGCTAATACAAAATAAAACGGCCGTGCATGCAGAACAATCATATCCTCTTTGAAAAAAAGTTTAAGCCCGTCCGCAATGGGCTGAAGTAAGCCCATCGGGCCAACCCTGTTGGGTCCGAGGCGAAGTTGAAAAAAGCCAAGGAAGCGCCGCTCCATCAACGTCAGATAAGCAACGAGCCCCATGACGACGGAGAAGATAATAATGATCTCAAAGAGATGCCAGACTAGATCAGCGTACATAGTTGTTCATCCTTGTAATATTGACGGGTACAATTTTCTGATGTTCCCTGAGGAGGGACAGACCGTCGGGATTTCCCATGATGTTGATTGCCAGAACAGTTTTTTCTCTCACCCGTTGAGAGATTTCCAGTTTCGCCCGTGAAATACCAAAGGGGGACGCGATGGTAATCGCAGCATGGTCCGCAAGGTCATACCGCGCAGAGTCGGCAGGATTCATCAGGATCTTGAAACCACCGTTCAGGCTGGCAAGTGCACTGCTTTGTCTTGAAATTACGCTGTCTCCAAATTGTGATGGGACGGGTATCATCATGAAAGGAAAGTCGTCCGATCGCTCCCGCGTCTCTTGTGAGCCCCATGTTATTTCGTTACGGGGTATGCCGGTTCCGGCGATTCTGCTGGTAAGGCGACAATGGATATATTCAGGCAACTCGTTTTCGATCCTGTCCGGAGAAAAATCATCGCTGTCAAAACCCATGGTCGCTGCAAGTTCGCGCACTATCTCGAGGTCGGTCTTTACATATGCGGGTTTGGGTAATGTCGCTCTCACATTATTGACGGTACCGAAGAGGGATATGACATACCCGCTCTTTTCAGGCAGCGTTGCCGAGGGCAACACGATGTCGGCCAGTGACGCAACGGAACTTTCATAGGGACTTTGGAAGAGGAGAAAATCGAGCTGCTTCAAAAGTGTCATCATCCTTTTAGGATCAGGATATTGCTCAAGCGGGTCATCACCTACAATATAGAGTCCCCGAATTGTACCCTTTTCGATGCCTCCGAGGATGTCGCTAATTCCGGTGAAAACATTATTGTGGCACCGCGCCGGTAATCCGCCCGGGAGCATACCCGCGCCGAAGCCTGCGTGAAGAAGCGAACCTCTGCTGTTGCATTGCGCGCCAAGAGGCAGTACGGCTTTCATGCGATTATGAAGATATGAAGCAAGCTTGCCGAGTTGCTCATTATTGCCGAAAAGGTATGGTACAATCATCAATAGTATTTTCTTTTGTCCCTCGAGCAACGTAACAAATTTTGCAAGAGACGAACAGTCCAGCCCGAAACAGGCCACATCCGAATGATTGTTATTTGTATTTCCGGACAGCGCTTCCCTGAGTTGCGAAAAAAACTCCTCCCGGAGCAGAGGGTTAATTTCAAGTGGGATGGTAGCCTTCTGAAGGAGGTAGTCTTTCCAAGTCGATATTACCACAAGCTCTCGCCCTTTTTTTCTGAGAAATGTATTGATCATCGGTTTTAAAACCGGGTGCAGGTCTGTTGCCCCACCTCCGATTATGAGCAACACATCCGCATCTTCAAAATCCTTCATCGACCCTGTGCGTAATTCATCACCAACCTGATCTGTCAGGATCTGCGTCAGTTGACGATATCCCTCAGCGGCAACTGAGCACATATACTCACTGTCCATAATGGTTCGGCAAAATTTCTGGTAGGCGTAGGCTTCTTCGGTTGTCCATATATCAGATGAAACCACAGCGAAACTTCCGTTGCCATATGATGTTCTGATCTTGTTGATTTTTTCCGCTGCCAGTCTGACTGCCTCAGACCACGAGGCAGACGCAGAACCTTCACTGCCTCTGATCAGTGGTGTTTTCAGACGGTCAGGACTTTGATACGACGACCAGCCGAATCGGCCCCGTACGCAAAGATTACCGATATCGCCTTGATCGGAGACCGGTGCCGTAATTCGTCGAAGCGTACCGTTTTCTATGCCCATATCAATTCTGCAGCCAAGGCCGCAGTGGCTGCAGACAGTCTCCTTCTTTGCGAGTTTCCAGTTGCGAGTTGTGTTTTTAAACAATTTATCCGTAAGGGCCCCCACGGGACAGGTTGAAATACACTGTCCGCAGAAATCACACGCCAGCGGTCGTCCACCGTCGGTTCCGATAATCGTTTCAATACCTCTGTTCATGAAATCGATTTCGTTTCGGTCCTGCAGTTCGCTGCAGATTCTGACACACCTGCCACAGAGAATGCAGCGGTTCATATCGCGCTCGATAAAAGCTGACAAATGATCCACGGGCTTGGCCACTTTTTCTATTTTGTATGGACTGTCAGTAATTTGATACCGTACAACAAGATCCTGCAGTGCACACTCGCCGGCCTTATCACAGACTGGACAGTCGAGGGGGTGATTTATGAGCATGAGTTGCAGTTGAGTTCTTCGCGCTGCAATTATTTCGGGTGTATCCGTTACAATATCCATCCCGTTACGGGCTGGAGTGAAGCATGACGGTATCAATTTGCCGGGACGATTTTTTTCTTCGACTATACACATCCTGCATGCTCCATAAGGTTCAAGTCTGCTGTCGTAACAGAGTGTCGGGATGTATATCCCCGCGGCCCGAGCTGCATCCAGAATGGTTGCACCCTCTTCAACGGAGACCTGTTTTGTATTGATTTTCAGTGTAATGCTCATAACAGAACTTTCTTTCCCCTAAAAAATAGCCCTGAATTTACAGGCCCTGATGCATGATTTACATTTGATACATTTTTCCTTGTCAATAACCGGAATCCCTCCTTTTGCCCATGTGATAGCATTGGCAGGACATACACGGGCGCATACCCCGCAGCGTTTGCATTTATCTTCGTCAACTTCAAATCGGATCAGATTCGTGCATACCAACGCCGGGCACCGCTTTTCGTAAATGTGTGCTTCATATTCATGCCTGAAATATCGCAAGGTGCTCAATACCGGATTTGGTGCTGCCTGTCCCAGACCGCAGTGCGCAGTTTTTGCAACGTGATTGGCCAGAAATTCCAGTTTTTCGATATCACTGGGCTCTCCTTCACCAATGATTATTTTTTCCAGGATTTCAAGCATTACCTTTAACCCCGTACGGCAGGGAACACACTTCCCACATGATTCATCAACGCAGAACTGTGTAAAAAAACGGGCCACATCAACCATACAATTTGTGTCGTCCATAACCACGATGCCACCGGAGCCCATCATGGCACCTTCTTTCTGAAGTGAATCGAAGGTTACGGGAATTGTCAGATGCTCGTTGGTAAGGCACCCTCCGGAAGGTCCACCCAGTTGAACGGCCTTAAACGTGCCATTCCCTCGTATACCGCCACCTATATCGAACAATATGGTTTGCAAGTTGGTCCCCATGGGAACTTCAACGAGGCCAACATTCTTGACTGCGCCGGTCAATGAAAAAACTTTTGTTCCGGTACTGTTCTCAGTACCGATTGACTTGAACCAGTCGGAGCCATTTATGATGATTCGTGCTACATTGGCGAATGTTTCGACATTATTGAGGCATGTCGGTTTTCCCCACAGCCCTGATTCCGTCGATCTGGGCGGTTTTACACGCGGCATACCCCGTCTGCCTTCGATCGAGTACATGAGGGCCGTTGACTCACCGCACACAAACGCACCGGCACCGGGATATATTTTTATGTCAAAGTCGAAACCGGATCCCATAATGTTTCTACCGAGCAAGCCCCGGTCTCGAGCAGTATCGATGGCATTCTGCAGCATTTGTATCGCCAGCGGATATTCGGCCCTGACGTAGATATAGCCCTGATTCGAACCGGTTGCGTGGCCGCAGATAATCATTCCCTCCAACACGGCGTGCGGGTCGGATTCCATGATGCTGCGGTCCATGAATGCACCAGGATCACCTTCGTCACCGTTACAGATGACATATTTCGGACTGTCCGTGTATTTGCGTGCCTCTTCCCACTTACGTCCCGTCGGAAATCCGGCCCCGCCCCGCCCTCTCAGCCCTGACTTTTTGATTTCTTCAATTACTTCCTCGGGAGACATGGCGGCCAAGGCTTTGTACAGGGCCTGATAACCATCGTGTGCGATATATTCTTCTATACTCTCCGCATCTATATGGCCCCTGTTTCTGAGCACGATCAGCTCTTGTCTACCGAAGAAATCGATGTCTGTAATATGAGGTATTTTTGTGTTTTTCGCGGAAATATTATAATTGAACGAAGTCGAATGCTCCGCCGCTGTAATAAGATCACGAAGAATCTCTGTAAAATTCTCCGTGGTCGAGACTTGATAAACTCTCCCACCAGGAAGAAACATTATCGAAGGACCGTCGAGACATGAAATGAGACATTCTGTTTCGACCAGTGCAATCTTTTCGCTTAATCCAAGTAAGTCGAGCGCATTGATCAACAACTTCTGCACATCGATATCTTTACGATATTTACACTGCGTATCGCTGCAATATGCAATTTTAGTGACTGTTGAGATCACCTTATTCTCCCGCTAAACGCTTTTGAGGCCGTTCAAAGCCGGCGCTGATGGCATATTCTGTTTTTATCCGACCGCCTAATGCATGGCTGTAAAATACCTCAACAGCCTTTTTTGCATTGAGATTGCCATACCGGACAGGGCTGTGATCGGGGGGCTCAATTGTTATCATCGGCTCCATGCTGCAGAGCCCCGCGCAACCTGTCGTTTTCAGCCTGATATTTGCAAGATCCAGCTTCCCGAGTTCTGTCACCAATGCATCAAGTACGTCCCTCGCTCCAGCGGAAATGCCGCATGTTCCCATGTGCACGACGACATTCACCATACCTTGACGGGCTTCCGCTTTCCGGTCCTCAATATATGATTGTTTTATATCTTCGAGTTCTTTGCCTGACATATCATTCCTCCGATTGATTAATATTTATTTTTTAAGGATTTCTTCCGCTTTTTCCGGCTCAACCAATCCAAATGCTTCATTGCCTACCATAACGACCGGAGCGAGCCCACAGGCTCCCAGACATCGGACCTCCTCCAGTGAATATTCGCCATCTGCAGTTACCTCGTTTTCTTTAATGCCGAGTTGTTGCAAGAGTCTTGACTTGATATCCTGCGAGCGCTTTACATAGCAGGCGGTGCCGCTGCAAACCTTGATAACTTTCCGGCCCTTGGGTACGGTTGAAAAATACGAATAAAATGTAACAACACCCTCAACAGAAGCTGCTGATACATTCATGCTCCGAGCAATGTAGCGTTGCAACCGAAGGGGAAGGTATGAGCAAATCTTTTGTACCTCTTCCAGGACGATCAACAACGATCCCGGTATGGCACAGTATGAATCGATGATTCCATCAACGGCCCTGATCTGTTCGTCCGAAAACTCCTCGACAAGTTGTTCTTTCATGTCATAACCTCTATAGTATATAGTTGATATGCCGCCCGCGCTTATCGGTCCACCTCAGCCAGAACGATGTCAATGGTTGATATCGATGCAATTGCATCCGACAGAAGTTTCCCCCTGACCATTTTGACGAGACTCTGAAGATTAACAAAAGACGGCGGTCGAATTCTTAGTCGTATTGGTTTTGTTCCTCCATCGCTGACGATATAAAAGCCGAGTTCACCACGAGGTGACTCAACACTGTGATATACCTCACCCGAGGGCGGCTTCATTCCCTCCAATACGAGCTTGAAATGGTGTATCATTGCGTAAATATCCGATGCAACATTGTGTTTATCAGGAAGGACGGCAGCCTGTTCCCGGGCAATCCAACGTCCTTCGGGAAGGCCTTCGATGGCCTGATTCACAATCCATGCACTCTGCCTCATTTCCTTGATTCGGACAAGATATCGATCATAGACGTCCCCGACAGAACCGACTGGAATCTCAAAATCGAAATCGTTGTATGATGAGTAGGGTGTCGATTTCCGGATGTCCCAAGCACAACCCGAGGCCCGTAAAAGCGGGCCTGAAATCCCCAGATTAATACATTCATCGGACGATATGATTCCGACTCCCCGTGTCCGTGATTCCCAGATGGGATTCTTTGTCAGAAGCCCTTCATAATCGTCAACCCGCTCGGAAAAAGTTTTGATAAATGTCCTGATGTCCCGCACCGATTTTGAATCAATATCTGCCGCAACACCGCCGATCCGCATGAAACTGGGAGTAAGCCGCGAACCGGTTATGGTTTCGAAAATATCCATAATTGCTTCACGTTCCCGGAGTGTGTAAAAGAGCGGTGTCATGGCGCCTAGATCGTGGGCGTGGGTACCGAGCCAGAACAGGTGACTCGCAATACGCTGTAATTCTGTAAGTGCCACTCTTATATAGTGCGCTCTCTTGGGAGACTCGATCTGCAAAAGCTTTTCCACAGCCAGCACATACGCAAGATTATTGCTCAATGCCGCAAGGTAATCAACACGATCGGTGAGAACGATGATCTGATGGTAGGTACGGTACTCGGCCAGTTTTTCAATGCCTCGATGAAGAAACCCGATATCAGGTTTTGCATCAACGACGATTTCGCCATCAAGTACAAGCACCACGCGCAACACACCGTGCGTACTGGGATGCTGCGGTCCGAGATTTAATGCCATCGTCTGGGAAGTCATATCCTTACTCCAGTCCTTCCAGGGGAAAATCTTTCCTCAATGGAAACCCCTGGAAATCGTCAGGCATGAGGATTCGTCGCATATCGGGATGGTTCCTGAATTTGATGCCAAACATATCATAGCATTCACGTTCCATCCAATCGGCCGACGACCAGATCGAAACAACCGAATCGGCAACAGGTTCTGCATCGTCGAGTGTTGTCTTGATTCGCATACGATGATTGTGAGTAATCGAGTACAGATGATAAACTAACCAGAAGCGAGGCGATTCGGGAAAACGATCGACACCGCAGCAGTCGGAAAGAAAATCAAATGAAAAACGGGAGTCGTTTTTCAAAAAATCACACACCGCCAGTATCGACCATTGATCGACGACCACTGTTATTTCATTGTTGAAAGATTCGACCCGCGTGATGCAGTAACCAAAGGCTTCATCAAGAATTTTCACGTTCATTTTTAAGCTATCCTCGTTCTATGCGGTTTTGTAACTTTATGAGGCCATCGAGAAGTGCTTCGGGCCTGACGGGACAGCCGGGAATGTACACATCGACTGGAATAATCTGATCGACTCCCCGGATAACGGAATAGGTGCGGAAGAGACCACCAGAACAGGCACATGCTCCCATGGCAATGACCCATTTTGGTTCGGCCATCTGATCGTAGAGGCGTTTCACCGCCGGTGCCATTTTTCTGGTAACTGTTCCTGCGACTATCATGACGTCAGCCTGCCGTGGCGATGGTCGGAATACTTCCATTCCGAACCGGGCGATATCGTAGCGGGATGCCGCCGCTGATATCATCTCAATAGCACAACAGGCAAGTCCGAATGTGAGTGGCCAGAGAGAATTTTTCCGGGACCAGCGAATGATTTTGTCCAAATTTGATGTTATAATATTAGCGTTATCAATTTTCACGATTCCCACGAGAGCCCTCCCTTTTTCCAGACATAAAAAAATGCAACCAGCAGTATTCCGATAAAGGCACCCATTTCGACTAATCCGAAGAAACCCAGTTTTTTCACCACCACTGCCCACAGATATATGAATACGGT
>Ga0272444_10005294_pt1 | contig 11184 bp, 10 predicted proteins | sample SSMForm13_FD_201033 | JGI IMG/M metagenome (GOLD analysis project Ga0272444, IMG submission 201033) | Marine sediment archaeal communities from Little Sippewissett salt marsh, Falmouth, MA, United States - SSM-Form-13 | ecosystem: Environmental > Aquatic > Marine > Wetlands > Sediment ... | reverse complement strand
GTTGTAATCTGGCGGTTCTTACAATAGGAAAGTAATAATCATGAGAAATATGACATCTTCCGGGATGTAGATACACCACATCAACACCCCTCTTAAACGGAATATCATCCTACGATTGAACAATACATCAGATTCTTAGATCTTCAAAATCAGGAATTTCCGGATACAACAACGGACAATGGCGACGTATAGATATAGTCTAAAGAAACATTATCTGTCCCGCAGATGACATGGTGAAAAGCATTTTTTAGGTGGAGACACATTCATGAAAAACAAGGAAAACCGAGATCACGTATTTTACAGGAATCCGATAAAATATTACCCGACCGTCCAAAGAGGTGAAGGCATCTATATCTACGATACGGACGGAAAGCGATACATCGATGGTACGGGAGGCGCCGTTGTCGTATCTATCGGTCACGGCGTGAAAGAAATTCAAGACGCCATGCTCGAACAGGCGAAATTACTTTCTTTTGCCCACGGCTCACAATTTACGAGCCAGGCAGCCATTGATCTGGCTGAAAAAATCGTTGCTATGGCTCCATCCGGGCTAAACTGGGTTTACTATCTCTCCGGGGGGTCAGAGGCCGTTGAAACCGCGATTAAAATGGCTCGTCAATATCAGGTGGATCGAGGTAAGGCGTCAAAATACAAAATCATATCCCGATGGACAAGTTATCATGGAAATACTCTCGGAGCCCTGGCATTGGGAGGACACACCGGACGCAGACGATACTATCAACCGCTTATCCAGCATACACCTCATATTGCTCCTGCCTACTGCTATCGCTGTCCCTTCGGGCGTGAACCGGGCACCTGTAATCTCGAGTGTGCCGACGATCTGGAACGGGCACTTCTCTATGAGGGCCCTGACGCCGTATCGGCATTTATTGCGGAACCGGTGGTCGGCGCAACCGCCGGGGCACTGGTGCCCAAAGATGGTTATTTCCACAGAATCCGGGAAATCTGCGACACGTACGATGTCCTGCTCATTGTGGACGAGGTCATGACGGGGGTCGGAAGAACGGGAAAGAATTTCTGTGTGGATCACTGGAACGTTATCCCCGATATGATCGTCGCCGCGAAAGGTCTGGCAAGCGGTTACTCACCTATTTTCTCTGTGGTGGTAAAAGACGATATTCGCACCGTCATTTCGACAGGAAACGGGGCGTTCGTCCACGGTCACACGTACAGCCAGAATCCTCTATCCTGTGCAATTGCTCTTGCTGTTCTCAACTACATAGAGAAACACGAGCTTGTGCGGCGCTCCGCCGGCATGGGTGATTACTTACTCAACAAATTAAAAGACCTCTATAGACACTCCATTGTGGGAGATATTCGAGGGCTGGGCCTCTTTGCGGGAGTAGAATTCGTGAAAAACAAAGAATCAAAAGAGCCCTTTGATCCTTCACTGAAACTGAATACTTTGATCGGCAGTCGGGCATTTGAAAAAGGACTCATATGTTATCCGGGAAGCGGCGGTGCCGACGGGGTTCACGGAGATCATGTCCTTATCGCACCACCCTTTATCGTTACGGAGGAACAATGCGATGCAATAGTCGAAATTCTCGATGCGTCAATCGATGAAGTGATGAAGGAGCATAATCTTTAATCCTATCGTACGAAAAATGTGATACCGATATCTATTCAATGACAGATTTAGTTCAGATGAGAAAGAAGAACAGTATGGACAAAGTAATCATTACGGCAGCAATTACAGGAAGTCGAATGCAACGGGACATTGCACCGTATATACCGATAACTCCCGAAGAAATAGCCCAGTCTGCGATTGAAAGCTGGGAGGCAGGTGCTTCGATCGTCCATATTCATGTCAGGGACCCGGAAACCGGTATGGGGTCCCAGGATGTAAACCTCTTCCGGAGAGTTTTAGAACCAATCAGAGCACAGACGGATGTTGTTGTGTGCCTGACCACGAGCGGTGTCCCCGGATTAAATCTACCGACCCATGAACGACTGGCTCCCCTGGAATTAAAGCCGGAGCTTGCCTCTTTTGACGCAGGATCGATAAATCTTGGTGATCAGCCATTCATAAACACCAAGGAATTTCTTGATGAAGCGGCAATTAAAATGAAAGAATTCGGCGTCAAGCCGGAAATCGAAGTATTCGACCTCGGGATGATAGTGACAGCCCTGCGCATGCGTGATGAAGGTAAGCTGGAAGACCCTCTCCACTTCCAGTTTGTCCTGGGAACACCGGCGGGAGCACAGGCAACACCGAAGTCTTTCCTGCATTTTCTGGAGCATATCCCCGGCAATGCAACGTGGTCAACCATAGGTATCGGAAAACGACAGCTTGACATGGCACTGATGGCTCTTATCATGGGAGGACATATCAGGATTGGGATGGAAGATAATATCTACTTACAACACGGGATACTGGCAAAAACGAATGCCGAACTCGTAGAACGGATCATTCACGTTTGTAAGGAGTATGGCCGGGATATTGCCACGCCGGATGAAGCGAGAGCAATCCTCGGACTACGAAAAAATCCCTGACCATATAGTTCCTTCTTTTTTTCTATAGTATCTTTGGCGGAGAGCAAAAAGATTATTTCTTGAGTTCCTGGTAATGACGGCAATCAGTTTTTCAAGGTTTTTTCAATACAGGCTATCAAGGCCTGTAATTTAACCGGTTTTGCAATATACGAACTGCCGCTTATCGTCCTCTCCTCGGTTTTTTTTATGAGCGCCGTTACAAAAACGATAGGCACATCCTTTAGTTTCGGATCACCCTTAATCTGATCAGCCACATCTCCACCGCCGACATCGGGCATGATAATATCGAGCAAAATAATATGTGGATTAAATTCCTGTGCAGTAGCCAGTGCGCGGGAACCCTTATTTTCTTCTCTAACCCTATATTTCCCGGTTCGTTCGAGATTTATCTTTGCGATTCGTGTAAAACTTTTTTCATCATCAACAATCAGAATTCGTGTCTTCGCCATTACCAACCTCTTCTTCACATTTTAAACACAGCCGTAATCTTAACCCCGCCTTCTTCTCGATTCATAATATCAATCTGCCCTCCGTGTGATTCCATAATATTTCTCGACACGGTCAGGCCCAGACCGGTTCCTTCACCGATCGGTTTGGTCGTAAAAAACGGATCAAAAACATGCGTAATCTGTTCGTCCGGTATTCCGGTACCCATATCTTCCAGTTCCGCAACAATCACCCTCTCGCCCGGGGTAAAAACTCCATTGTTCACGTATGTTTCATGTATATCATTGCCGGTTAACTGCTTTTCATATGTCCTGATTATCATTGTTCCACCCTCAGGCAAAGCCTGTATGGAATTAAGAAACACGTTCACGAATACCTGACAGATCCTGTCTTCGTCGAGTTGAATCACGGATAAGTTTCTATACAAGTCTTTCTTCACTCTGATATTTTTTTTGTCCATTTCATGTTTCACGAGATTTATCGATCTCATGACAATGTCATTGAGTTGTAACGCTTCATATTCAATATAGCTTTTTGATGAAAAGTCCAGCAAGCCTCGAACTATTGTATCGGCACGGGTAACAGCTCCTTCCATGTCTTGTAAAATATACTGTACGTTCGTATCATCAGGGTAAGACAGGTCTGACATATATTCTATGCCCATCAGTATTGTTGCCAGGGGATTCTTTACTTCATGGGCAATTCCTGCCGCCAATATGCCGACGGACTCCATTTTTGCAGACTGAATCAATTGTAATTGTGCCTCTTGTAAATCTTCATGTGTTGTTGCGAGGCTTGAAAAGGCTTCCTGGAGGTCTTTCTGGGCTTGTCGGCGCTCGTCTATTTCCCGCATCAATTGTGTGTTTTTCAGAGAAAGCTCAAGGGTGCGATCTCTTACCTGCTGTTCCAGTTCATTCTTTGTCGTTTGCAGCTCTTCTTCTATCTTCTTGCGCTCGGTAATATCCCAACCGACCGATTGATATTCTATGAGTTGGTTTCGATCATCGTATATCGCTTGATCAGTCCAGCTCATCCAACGAATATCTCTGTTGGGCATGATCACACGATGTTCATACGTGACAACCCGGTTTTCCGGAGTGAGAAAATTAAACTTTTGAAAAACCGCATCCTGGTCTTCTTCCGGAATTAAGGTCATAAAGTTCTGACCGATCAAATCCTCCTGTTTCATGTCGAAATACCGACAATAGGCATTGTTCACAAACGTGAGCGTTCCATTCGGTAAAAATCGACAAATCATTTCTGTCTGGTCCTCTACAATAGCGCGATACCGCTTTTCACTTTTTTTTAATTCTTCTTCTATCCCTCGCTCCCGGGTTACCTCTCTGCCGCACCCGACGGTGCCGATCATTTCACCCTCATCATTCCAGAAAGGGGCTTTATAAACATCCAGGTACAGGAATTGCCCTTTTACATTGCCGAACTCATCAAATCGCTCCGATTTCCTGCTCTTCATAACAACCGAATCAGAATCCCGGCAAATCTCGCCAAAGGTATGCCAGTCGGAATTACCAGGATGAGACTCTCTTTCTCTTTCAGCAAAACACATATCTGTTTTCCCAATCGGTTCATCGGTATTGTGTGCATTGAGTAGTTTTTCGCAGATTGCCTTATTGGTAAATATAAATCGTTTTTCCAGATCCTTTGCCCATATGAAATCGGGAACATTGTCACACATTAATCGCATCATACGGTACAGATCCCTGTATCGTTTTTCACTCTTCTTCAGGGCTTCGGTCATTGTTCTGTATTCGTCTTCTATGTTTTCCAGTTCGGCAATTCGGGTACGTAACGTTTCCACTTCTCTGACAAGTTGTTCATTCGTGGTGGTTTGACTGGTCATCATAACCTTTTCCCTCTGTCTCCTCGGCGTTAATGGTAAGAAACAGCAATCAGTTAACAGTTATCCATAGATGTATCTCGCGCTATATAAAAATTTTTCAGAACACAGTAACAGAATGACTTATTTTGAGTTACATCTATAAGAGTGAATCATTGATTTGAATCTTCTGATATCAAAGCTTACCCTGCGCTTTGAATTCCTCCTCGTGAACACGCTATACCATGCTTTAACGATTTGCTCAACATCGAAAACCGTCTTGCGTCATATGCCGCGAAAGTTTTTTATTCTAATGCCTTATCCATGAGAATTAACTCAAGACACCCATTGTTTATCTTTCCTGCCAGGTAGGTCTTACCGTCAATTCATTGAGAGAAACACCATCGGGACGAGTCAGGGCATAGTGTATGGCATCGGCTATGTCACCGGGCCTCAGGATTTCACCCTTATCAAGAGGTACGGGAGAACCTCTTCCGGCAAAGGAATCGAAGAACGGTGTGTCCGTCATACCCGGGTGAATCAGGGTTACTCGAATATCATGTCCCTGGACCTCATTCCGCAGAGCCTCCGAAAAGGCACGAACCGCAAATTTGGTCGCTGAATATATGGCGAAATTTGGTGAGTACTTCACACCGGCTACTGATCCGATGTTGACAATATCACCACTTCGCCGCTCAATCATTGACGGCAATACGGTCCGAGTCATGTGATAGACACCTAATATATTTACCTTGACCATCTGTTCTGCCTGCTCGGGATCCGACTCAACAATTTTACCGGAAAAGCCGACCCCCGCATTATTCACGAGAATATCAATTGTGCCGAATCGGTCTAATGACTGCCGAATCAGACTTTCACATTCGGATAACCGGGTCACATCACATCTCTGAGCGAGGCATTGGACACCCATACCCTCAAGATCTTTGCGGAGGGTCTGTAAAAGATCAATACTGGTTGCCGCAATAATCATACGAGCACCATCTTCAGCCAATCTCAGTGCGGTAGCCCGACCGATTCCTTTGCTGGCACCACTGACCAGGGCAACCTTCCCTTGTAATGAAGTCATTGAACGGCTCATAAAACCTCCTTACAATATTTATGAATAATGTATCCTTCTGTTTCTTCCTTTATATAATGATCGGGTTGTTTCTAAAAGGATATTTTTCTTAAAGCAGTTCTGCATTCTAACTAGTTGATTTGTATGAGACATAACGTAGCCTTTCCCAGAATTTTCCTTGACGGTATCAGCCACGGAATGTTAGAATATTTTATATTTTTCAAATCTGATTTCTTATTTCCGGTACTTTTATCCTCAGGAAACAGCTTTGAATTTAATCTCCGGGCATCCCTCATTCTTCCGAAGAAAAAGCTGAGTACGGTCTGACGTTACATCAAATAAAAACTTCGATCCTTACCAATAACAAAACCCGTATAAGCATGAAAACATATAATGTCTGGCAGCATAGCGTTCACAAACAAAAACACTTTCTATCTTCCTGTCCGGGAAACCTTTCCAAAGGAAGGAGGTAACATCATGGAAGCAATACCACGAATCACGGTTGAAGAGGCGAGGCAAAAAGTTCTCACCGGGGAATCTCTCCTTGTTTGTGCTTATGACGACGATGTCAGATTTAACCAGCTTCGCCTTGATGGAGCCGTTTCTCTGAAGGAATTCCAGTTACATTTTACAGAACTACCCCGGAACAAGGAGATTATTTTCTATTGCGCATGACCCACCGAGGCTACATCTGCCCGTGTGGCAGCATTATATATCGCAAAGGGATACAATGCAAAGGCTCTTCTGGGTGGAGTCAGTGCCTGGAAAGATGCGGGTTATTCCATTAACCCTTCAGAATAAAATTGTTTGTCTGATGGCTCAAAACAGGCATCTGTTCCCAAAGCCACGCTCCGCTATCAAAAACATTTCAAAGACACTGATCGACAATCAGGCCCCGGGTCACGTTATTTATTCTTTTCCAGTCGCCGACAGGAACCTTTTCGGATATTTAAATTCCACGGTTTTCTGTATCCGGTCCGGTATATAGCGGAAAATCAGGTATTCTCTTTCTTGACACCCACAGTTCATTTCACTACAATCCTAATGAGCACAGCAGTACGTTCCATTATCTGTTGACGATGCTTACACAGTAACACATACATCCCACAGAAATATTATCCTGATCCGGAGATAATGATGAATCAATTCAAATATATAAGCGATGCGCCATTCTGGTATCTCCTCGCCAAAAGAGTAATGAAAATGGCTCAGTCTAATCTGCCTTTCTTATTTGAATCATTGAGCAAACGAGCCGCTGAATTGGAGTTGCCGATTACGTATGGTGGGACGAAAAGCCTGTCCTGGGCGGTCATCTGCCATCTTTTTGTGTTATACGATACCAACGCTCCGACGATGGGGAGGAAGGGTTTCTTGAGAATGAAAGCCGGTTTCAAAATGGCGTTTCAGCCACGGCGCTTTCCTCAGATTGCCATCAAGCGTATTGTCGCCAATATTACGTACCCCTTTTCTCCCGATAGAACGATAAGGGAGTCAGTTGCCGATACGTTTCTGGCAAACGGCCTGACCGTGACGGAAGTATATGACGATACCTCGTGGGATGATATCATATTGTCCCGATCTATGGTCGATCCGGAAATGATGTCCCTGTGTCAACGGATTGTGACTCCTCCTTCCGACATCTGGGAATCCACGATTCAATATTACACACACCATCGACCAGGGTTTTTTTACAGATTGTCTATGAATACCAGGAACTGGTTCATTGATTAACATTATCAGCTATTATTGAGTTTTTTCTTTTTCATACCCGACCGTTTTGAGAGTGTACGTTGTTGAAACATGATCGTTCCTTTGCAGCTGTCAGCCTGATAGTAACCGCCTATGTACTACTGTAAGAACAATGGCATAACACATGGAGATAAAAGATGCAGATTGTTACCGCTGCCGTTATGGAAAAAGACGGGAGAATTTTGATAGCCCAGCGGCGCAGAGGAGATCACCAACAGTATAAATGGGAACTGCCTGGCGGGAAGCTGGAATCTCATGAAACTCTCGAAGAGTGTCTGCAGCGAGAACTTCGGGAGGAGTTCAATATAGAAACAGAGATTGGAGAATTTGTAGGATCAAGTGATTATCACTACCATCATATATCCATACGGCTGATGGCATTCAGGGCATATCATATTTCCGGTGAATTGAACGTCCTGGATCATGAGACAATACAATGGGTATTACCTTCGGAACTGGTAGATTTTGATTTCTCCGAAGCGGATAAACCCATAATTCAACAGTTGATGGAAAAAAAGGAATCAGCATTTGTTTGTATCAACGCGACTGCTTTTATGAAATTAGAAACGTGAATACCCCGTTTTGTAAACGGGGATGAAACGCTTACCTGTCGAAGGCAGGTATGAAATATCGACAAATATTCCTTACGATGCCCCGCCTTGTAGGTGGGGTGATTCATGATGAAAGATAATCGAGGATATCAAAAAAGGCTTTCTTTTCTATTATTTTCACCCCGTCATGAAATCCTGCACAGACTATTTCTTCTTTAATAATCTTCCGCCTGGGAAATGATTCCAAGTTTATATAGTCACCTTGAAAGACGGGAATAATTCCCGATTCACGACACTTTTTTTCCAGTTTTTCCTTTTCCCGAGTCATCACTTTGTAGACATCGATACTGTCATATACTGTTTTGTAGCCCATTGTTCGGCTGACGGTGAACCTTCGTTCATATGAATGAGTTCCCGCCGGCAAATCTCGCAGAACCAGAGGGAGACCATGATGTAAGGCAATTGCTCTTCCTTTTTCTTTTTCTTCTATAGTTGCCCGGTATGTGCGCTCAAAAAGTCTCATCGTGATTTTGTTTAGTGTAATAATACATAGATGCAGCAACCGTTATATGTCTAAACCCATCAGTACCTGTCTTCTCGGAAGCACCTGATGATAACCATTCAGGTTTTTCTGTCTTTATGTACTGACGCCCACTCCATCGTTGCCATGTATGGAAAATGATCCGAAGGATATCTACCAGCACTATGATCCATTATGATATGTCCTTCTGTGACACGAAAATGAGAGCTGATTAAGATCCAGTCCATTCGGGTTTTTTGAGGAATCCCCTGAAATCCATGATAGGTAAAGCTGTTGATATCTTCTTTGTGCCCCAAAACCTGCCAGGTATCCCGGAGATCCGTCTCCGGGGCTGTCAATGTCCAATGTACGGGTGATTCGGGACTGTCGTTAAAATCTCCCATGATAATTATAGGATCTGACTGCCGGTCCCGCCAGTCGGCAATAATTTTCCCCTGCTCGTAGCGAGCCCTGATACCGATATGATCCAGATGTGTAACAGCAACAAAGAGTTCCTGTTGTGTCGTTACTGTTCTCAGGCTTGCATAACTGATCAGTCTTGGAAAAGCACTATCCCAGTCCATACTTCGATGCACTTCAGGGGTTTTTGAAAGCCAGAATTCTGTCCCTCCTGCCACATCAAATTCATCCTTGCGAACAAAGAGTGTCGGATACTGACACGTATCATCAAATACCCTTCGAGGAGTATGAAGATAGTAATCCGAGAGATGATCTTGAAGATAATCGATTTGCGAGCATGTGCCTTCCTGTGTTCCAAGTATTGACGGCGAATATGATTCAATAACGGCAACAACCATTTCACGCCTGAGAGACCATGCATTAGACCCGTCCCGGTCATTTTCAAAGCGAAGGTTGAAGGTCATGACTCGCATATCGTACCGCTCCCGGATGAAGAGTTTCAGGTGATTTTATATCATGCCCCGACGTCTTTGAGCGTTGCAAACGCCGAAGGTGACATTATCTTAATCACGTTTTTTATTTTCTCTCGTTTTTTCATCTCACCGTTTTTTTTTAGGAGTAAATGCCTGGCATTCAATGCCTGAGCAACTGAATGTTACTGTTGATGGTAATTGACGGGATTTAAATCCCATGGCTCGGCATCCATAAGGAAACGACGGTTCATGAGTAATATAAAAGTGCGAGCACTGCGCACAGTTCACGTTCGAAGTTTGTGAATGCCTGTTCCCGAAATTATTTTCAGATTTTTTATATGAGCTTGTCATGTCTCATTATCCATGTTGTACGACGCTTTACCGGAACGGCTTAAAAATGTAATACCAAACCATTATATTACGTTTTTCCCTTGCACAATTGTTCAATTACGGTCATATCGAACGAAAGGTTATCACCCTTTTCACATTTCCACAATTATGTTTAAATCACCATAATGAAGCATTGTGGATGATAGGAGTAATACATGGACACACCTACTCAAGATTATGCAGATCAAAATCATATATTACAAGAGAAACTCTATGTGAAGAACAATCTGTTAAACCATGTTTATGAAATCAGCTCATTACTGACACAGTCCCCCGATCTCGATAAAGTTTTAAACAACATTGTTGATCGTGCCATGAATGGTCTTAATTTTGACAGAGCCATTGTGATGCTTCTTAACAAGGATGAAACAAAACTGGAATGTAAGTGTATCAAAGGATTTACGCCACGGGGAGAACAACGTGCATGGGATAAGCCCTTATATATCAACAAACATGATTGTTACGAAACAAAAGTCGTCCAACGTGGCGAACCGCTCTTTGTAGAAGATACGGCAAATGCTTCCAACATGACAGAGATTGATACAATCATAAATACATACCAGGAAAGAAAATCAGTTCTCCACGTTCCACTTAAATTAAAAGGGAAAGTTATTGGCATAATCGGTGTTGATAGATACCGAACTCGAATGAAGATTACCAGGGATGACGTCGAATCACTTGCCATATTTGCGAACCAGGCTGCAATTATTATCGAGAATGCAAGACTTTATAAAGCGGTGCATGATGAGAAACTTCTGTCAGAAAATATAATTAAAAGTTCAGTTAATGGTGTGGTTGTCAGTGATCTTAAAGGACGTGTTTACCATCTCAATCCCAAGGCAGAAGAAATTTTTGACATAAGTCGGGAAAAAGCAAAAAAAATGAGGATAGACCAGTTGCTTCAATTTGATGAGAAAGAAAGAAAAAGAATATTGCATGAATTGAAAAAAAAGAAAAATATTGATCATTTTGAAATTGATTACCATAGAAACGACGACAAAAAATTAATACTTGAATTGACTGCTTTTATCATTTTGGATGAAAACCAGGATGTATTGGGTGCCGTAACATTAGTTAACGATTTAACTGAAAAAAAGAAGATGGATGATTATCTGTCACGGGTTGAGAAATTCGCGGCTCTGGGACGGATCGTATCAGGTATCGCCCACGAAGTCAGAAATCCTCTTGCAAGTATTTATACA
>Ga0272444_10005293_pt1 | contig 11184 bp, 7 predicted proteins | sample SSMForm13_FD_201033 | JGI IMG/M metagenome (GOLD analysis project Ga0272444, IMG submission 201033) | Marine sediment archaeal communities from Little Sippewissett salt marsh, Falmouth, MA, United States - SSM-Form-13 | ecosystem: Environmental > Aquatic > Marine > Wetlands > Sediment ... | reverse complement strand
GCATATTACATGACCGACCGTAATGTGTACTTCCTGAATGCGGGGAACACTGTTCGATGCAACATTGAGGGTATAATCAGCTATCTTCTCAGCACTTCCACCATCTTTGCCGGTCAATGCTATTGTAATCAGCTTCAGCTTTTTTGCAACTTCGAACGCTTTTACTACATTTGCTGAAGAACCGCTGGTGCTTATTCCCCAGGCCACATCGCCGGCCTGCCCGATTGCTCGTATCTGTTTTGCAAAGATATCCGAAAATTCATAATCATTACCAATACTGGTTATGACGGACGTATCGGTGCTCAGGGCAATTGCCGGAAGGGGCGGCCTTTCTATAATGAACCTGTTCACAAATTCTGCTGCCAAATGCTGTGCATCTGCCGCACTTCCACCATTCCCGAAGAGCAATAACTTTTTGCCACCTTTGAGAGCTTCTGTTATGATGTCAACAATCTTAACGATTTTGACTGCATTGTCATTAATGAAAACTTCCTTAACATGACAACTTTCCTTAAATATCCTTATGATTATGTCTTCAATATCCTGCATTCACAACCAACATTCCAGTTTTGAATTTAATATAAGAATCGACCTTTCATATGTCAAGAAAGGGAGCAATATTAATTCGAGAACCTTCAGTAATGAGGGTTTCGTTGCATGGTTACAATAAGAATCGTGTCCGACAAAGATACAGCAGTGAATAATCGCTTTGAAAGAATGCACTATGGACCTGAGAATAATGATTGTTTATAAAGGAAGGAATTATTTCAGAGACACGTATGTTGTGATTACTTCCGCATGTGATGTCTGAATAGTCATATCTAACCGATTACATCATTTGGTAATAAAGTAGCTTCCATTTCTCTTTCTATCTCTTAGCTCGGCAAGTTTTCCCTTATTCCAGCTGGATATTTTTGAATAATATCCTGTGATTTTGGAGATTCCTTCCACCTCATCAGAATTACAGTGAACACACTGTTTGTTAAGACCCCGTGATGTTCTGCCACAAACGAGACATGTCGTAAAGTCGGGAGAAAACGTGAGTCGGCGATTTTCCGTATCATTAAATACCCGTATAATAAAGTCGGCTAAAGACTCCTTTGACGGCTGTGCCTCTCCAAGCCATATATGTGTCACCGCCCCCCCCTCTATTAGCGGATGGAATGATCCATCGCTCCTTACTCTATCGAATGGACTTGTCGGTGATGAAACATCAAGAAGAGTGGAATTTGTATAATATACTTCTCCTTCTGAGATATCCCCTCTGATAAAATGTCCGGATTGGGGCGAGAAATGCTTTAGATCCAATCGAGCAAATCGATAGGCAGTACTCTCCGCCGGTGTCTGAACCATGACAAATTTCATGCCATGTTTTTCTGCCAATTCATTGGCAACTTCCTTCATACGACGAATAACGCTCAAGCCGAAATCGCTTGCATCTTTTGACTCGTGAAGGTTAACACCCTTGTGTATGTTGATCAATTCGTTCAGACCGACCATTCCAATCAGATATGAGGCCCGCTTCATGTTGAGAAACGGCATCCCGTCGTAACACATGGTCAGAAGAGAGAGGGGACCTCCATCACCGTAGGATAAAAGCCTTTCTATAAAATCCTTTTTCTGGACATGTGCCTGTGTCGCAAGCTCCATGACATCGTGAATAAGAGAAAACAATTTCTCGTCGTCTCCGTCGGCCTTATACCCCAGACGGGGAAGATTGATCGTTACATTTTGAATTGCTGCATATCTCATCTTCCAGGGAGTTTTCGTGTTTTCAAATTCCTCTTTATCCGTCATAAAATCGATGCAACCGCATTCGGATATGCTGAGGATGTCATTGCGATCGAGAACGAAGAATGTATTTCCCTTATCACTGGCAACATCACAAATATGGAGTAGAAAATCTCGATAGCCCGATGTAAGAAAAAACTTATCCGTAATATGCACGACGGGTCGGGGAAATACAAACGGTTTATCTGCTGCATCTCCTTCCTTAAATACGTCGAAAATGGCCCAGACAAATCTCTGTGCATCTTGCTCATAGTCACCATACGTTTTGCCGGTATAGTGACCCCCCGGTCCTATGGCAGGAACGGTTTCAAAATGTCTGGGGACTTCCCAGTACAGTTTTAAATCGGTAAATATCGTCTGCCCTCCCCTGGCAACAGCCTGTTGTGCGAATTCATAAATCAACATCTGGGCGCATTGTTTGACTTCTCGGTCGCTCAACCCTTCAAGATAGGGTGCAAAAAAGAGATTAACCGCATCCCATATAATGGCTGCGGCAAAGTTTCCCTGAAGGGCTGCAGCAAATCTGACCATCTGGGCCACGAGTGTTTCGGCATGTCGAGCCGGTGCGGCAACGGCGAGGGAGGAAGGAAGACTCAAACCAAATTTTTTGATGTATTCGATGGACTGATATGAACAGTGAGGCCTGTCAATGTAGCCCAGATTGTGAAGGTGGATATCTCCGACCATGTGTGCATAGGCAACATCATCAGAAAAAACATTCAATATGGCATATTCCTTTTTGATACCTTCGGCAAGCGTCAGATTGGTACCTTCAGGACTGTGGGGTATGTTTGCGTTTTCTTTATTATGATAGAGAATCAATTGTCCCACATCGTAAAGGGGAAAACCGAGACGGGCATGCATTTTGGTGGCCTTTTCCAGACCCCTCTCAATCAATTTTGCATCGACAAGCTCCCTGATCAGCGGTGCCGTCAGTAAACTGATCCCCGATGAAACAATCTGTTTTTCAACTTCCTTACTGATCTCATCTGCCGTATTGATATCTACATTTGTCTCCAGAATCAAAGCATCAATGATTTTCCGCCTGTCCCAACTGATAATATCCTCACGTGACGTTCTGACGAAAAGTGCAATATCCGTTGTTTCCGTGTTAGACATTCACCTAATCTCCCCGATAAAAAGCAAAAGAAATCAGAATGCATGGATATCCTGATTTCTGTCCCCTGATTCGTTATTTACACGTTTGTCTTTATCCCATTACCCAGAGTTCCGAGTGCTTTTTCCGATGCAACAGTCAATTCTTTGTCATAATCATGGTTAAGAGAAAATACCCTGAAATGAACGATCCTGGAAGGGATAAATCGATAAATTTCCCGTAAAGGCTCCAACGATGAAGAGTCTGTCGATGGGTTGAATATGTTTATCCTCTTGTTCCCTTCAATCATGGGATTGATCGGCCGAGGGTCCTGCGTCGCCAGGTCAACCCGAAATTCTATGCCTTGTAAAGGCTTCGAAAGTCGTTTTCGTATCTGATGTTCGTAGTCCTGTGCATCGGAAAACTTGACACCCCTCTGTATCTGGTCCACGGAAAGCTCTGCTGAGTATGACATCTTCCATTTAACCTGTCGCAGAAAGATTTTTTCCCACTCTTTCCCCAGCCTTTTCTTTCGTCTGTCTTTTTGTTTTGTCCAGTTTTTTACCTCTTGGTAGAGGCTCCACTCATCACAATTGAGATAGTCATCCAGATGTTCTGAGGGATCATGTGGTAAAATAGTATCCATGGTGGCTTTGAATATCTCCTGAAGGTGAAGATCAAGAGCCCTTGTGGTTCGATGATAGTAGACATTCGAGTAAAGGCTGAGCCGTGCGTTGAGGAATCTGCCGAGAGCAGACGTGCCTGCCTGATGAAGGGTGAGACCGTCCTCCGTAAAAAATGTATAAAAGCACAGTCTCTTGATATCCACAATATCGATAGAAAATCCTGTCATATAGGCATCGCGCTGAACATAATCAATATTATCAACAGTGTAAGTTCCTGAAAAGAGTTGTCTGAGAAATTGTAACCACTGGGGCTGCGCTGTATCATCTCCGTTTTCCGGTTTCCTGATCAGATAGCTGATCTGCTTCTGATTCAGAAATTCCCCTTCTTCGAAATGTCCGGTCGGGCTTCTGCGGATATTTTTAATTATTTTCCCCAGTTTCTTTTCAATGATATGTTGCCCCAGAATCTCATGGGTGAGACCGTACTGAAACAGAAAGTTATCATCTAAAAAATGTCCGTACGGGCCATGTCCCACATCGTGAAGAAGTCCCCCGACCCGGAGAAGTTCCTCAATAAAGTTGATTGACGGCATATCGGGAAATATTTCTTTGAGACTCGGATATAAATACCTTCCGAAGTCACCCGCCATATGCATCGTTCCCAGGGAGTGCTGAAATCGGGTATGTTCGGCGGCGGGATAAACCCAGCGGGCACTTTGAAGTTGGTGAATTCTCCTGAGTCTCTGCATCCAGGACGAATCAATAAGGTCTTGTTCGGTTTTTTCTTCAGGGCCATCCGGAGATGGCACGGTAAACCAGATATATTGATAAATAGGATCGGCAATCAATGCCTTCCCTTTATAGGTTCTGGCAAGGTCTGTAGGGGTGGGTTTCATAATATTTATCAGTACAAAACTTTTCGGTAAATATCAATCGATAATGCATTCACCCACCGTATCTCTTTTTTCATTGTGTTTTGTTCAGATAACATGACTAGATGTCTGACAAAGGGGTGTTACTCGTCCATTTCAAAAATCTTGCCGGGATTCAATATATGGTGTGGATCAAAAATTCGCTTTATTTCCTTTTGCAAGCGCATACTTTCCGGAGAGAGTTCTAACGGTAGGTAGTGCTTTTTGGCTATTCCTATTCCATGTTCACCGGAAATTGTCCCACCCATTGAAAGGACTCTGACCAAAATCCTTTCAATTCCTTTTTCCAACCTTTGTTTTTGTGCCTCATCTTCTGCCGTAATGTTCAGATGGATATTCCCGTCTCCTGCATGTCCGAATGAATAGATTTTTATATCATGTTGTCGTTCAAATTCGGGTAAATACGACACAAACTCGGCAATTCGACTTATGGGGACAACCACGTCCTCAGGTACGTAGACGGGCGAATTGTGTTCGATCCGCAAAGCGACTTCTCTTCGGATTTCCCACATTCGATTTCTCTTTTGTGAATCGGGAGCAAGCATAACGTTCAAGGCACCGTTTGTCATACAAATACTTCCGATGGCTTCAATTTCCCTGTTTATAACAGTTGAAATGCCGTCTGTTTCTACCAGGAGGAATGCTCCTGCGTTGTCGGCACCATTAAAAGGGAGAAGATCCCCGATCAGTTCGAGGCATCTCCTGTCCAGAAATTCGACAGCACTCGGCACATAACCATGAATCAATATATTGGTAACAGCATCCATGGCTTCAGTGAGTTGGGGGAAAAACGCGACAAGGGTCGTTGTTGCTTCCGGAAGGGGTATGAGTTTCACAATTAACTTGGTAATAATACCCAATGTCCCCTCTGATCCGATCAGCAAACGGAGGAGGTCATAACCGACAACACCTTTGCGAGTTTGAACCCCCACATTTATTTTCTCTCCGGAAGGAAGGACCACATCGATACCGAGAATATAGTCCCTGGTTGTTCCGTACTTCACGCAGGAAGGTCCCCCTGCATTAGTAGCGGCGTTGCCTCCGATAGAACAGGTATCGAGGCTTGCAGGGTCCGGAGGGTAGAAAAGACCCTCGCTTTGTACAGCATTTTTCAGATCAAGATTGATGACGCCCGGTTCGACTGTTGCGATAAGATTGTTTCTTTCAATAGAAATGATACGGTTCATTCCGTTCAACGACAGGACGACTCCTCCCCGGAGTGGCACCGATCCTCCGGCAAGGCCCGTACCGAGTCCGCGAGGAGTAACGGGGAAATGGTAATAATTGGCCAGACGGAGCAGAGCCTGAACTTGATTGGCGCTGGTAACATTGACAACAAGATCGGGGCTATTAATATATTCTCCCGCATCTTGTCCATATTCCCTGACCTTGTGCGGCTCCTGGATGACGCTATCAGCACCGATGGTTTCTTTAATGCGGTGTATAATTTCTTTCGTAATAGACGAATACGATACCATAAGTTTTTTTCACATGGCCCCGGAAGGTGGCCGTTCACATTACGTCGGATTACGTACTATAATGATCAAAGCCGGGAAGACGGAGACGGTCTTCGAAACGGTTCAGGAGCCATGTTGCTACGGATGTTAACACAAGATAATATGCCCCGACGATGAGAAAGATTTCCGTATATTTGAACGTTTCGGAGGCAATAATTTTCGCCTCACCGGTCAGTTCAATGCAGGTGATCATGTATGCCAGAGATGAATACTTGATTAAATAAATAACTTCATTGCCGCACCCGGGGAGAGCCCGTCTGAATGCCTGAGGAAGGACAACGAAAACGATCATTTTCATCTTTGAAAAACCGAGGGACTGGGCGGCCAGCAACTGTCCTTTCTTAATAGAAAGAAGGGCACCTCTCACATATTCCGAATGGTAGGCACCGCTGCAGAGAGAAAAACCGACAATGGCCGCTACGAACGGACTAAGATAAATACCGAGGTGGGGCAGGCCAAAGTACCATATAAACAGTTGAACCACGAGAGGGAATCCCCTGAATACTGCAACGTAGGTGTTCGCCATTCTCGCAACGATGGTATTGCCGAAAACCCGCAAATTACCGATAATGATGCCGATAATCAATCCGAAGATTGCCGATGGAACAATCAGCTCGATACTAACGATCATTCCTCTCCACAGGGCCGGTATAACTTCATGTTGAATGAAAAACAATTCTTCCATGTATCAGGCATTCCCATACAACTCAAGGATCTTGGAGCAGAATTCTCTCGTCCGTTCACATTCTGCGTGAGTAAAGATTTTATCGGGAGATCCCGTTTCAAGGATACACCCATCCTCTAAAAAGACAATCTCATCAGCCACTTCACGTGCAAATCCCATATGATGCGTCGACATCACCATGGTCATTCCATTTGCCCTTAAATTCTCGACGACAGATAGAACTTCCGAGATCAGTTCGGGGTCAAGAGCGGATGTGGGTTCATCAAGCAACATTACTTCGGGATCCATGGCCAGAGCTCGGGCGATGGATACTCGCTGTTTTTGCCCACCCGAAAGCTGTGCCGGATATTGATTAATATGGTTTCTGAGATCAACTCGCTCCAATTCTGCAACGGCTTTTTCACGTGCCGCTTTTTTCGCCATACCTTTAACCCGTTCCAGACCGATTGTGACATTACCCAGGGCGGTGAGATGGTCGAACAAATTAAAATCCTGAAATATCATGCCTACTTTCTGACGGTATGCATACAGATCGTGTTTGTGCGAGCGAATAATCTCTTCTCCCTTCAGCCAGACACGACCCGTATCCGGGATAACGAGAAAATTGATACATTGTAGCAACGTACTTTTTCCTCCTCCCGACGGGCCGATGAGAATCTTCAACTCTCCTTTATTGACACGTAAAGAAGCCCCTTGCAGGACTTCTTTCTGGCCGTATCTCTTCGTCATGTTTTCAACCCGCAACACGGGGTCTTTTTCTACCATGATGATACCTGTGTCCTTACCTGGCATATCCGGGAATTCTGACCTTCTCTTCTAATAGTTTGAGCCCTCTGGTTCCCAGATAGGTTAAAATCAAAAAAATAACGCCGGCCGCAAAATAAAGGGGAAGATGTTCATACGTTCTCGACGCAACGAAATGAGCTCTGGCCATGATTTCCATAACACCGAGCGCATAGGCGACTGCAGAATCTTTCAAAACGATCGAATATTCATTGGACCAGCCGGGAATTGATAATCTCAAGGCCTGAGGTAAAATGATGAACAGGATTGATTTCTTATCACTCATTCCGAGGGCTCTGGCTGCTTTGAGCTGTCCTTCCGGCAGAGACAAAATTGCACCACGAAAGATCTGAGACTGATAGGCTGCACTGATGAGGCCGAGAACGATAGTCGCGACGGTAAAAGCGGGAAGATTGATGTGCAACAACGTAAAAAGACCAAAATAAAAAAGAAATAAAAGGACAAGAAGCGGTACGCCCCGAAAAAACCATACATATGCTCTCACCAGAAATCGGACAAAAGGATGTCCATAAACCTGCCCCACAGCAAGCAAAATACCGAAGGATAACCCGAGTGCCATCGCTCCGCAGATAATGCCGATCGTTACGAACGATCCTTGGATTAAATAAGGCAGGGCTTCATAGATTACGATAAAACTTTCCGTCATTCTTAAAATCCAAGTCCTGTCATCGTGTGTATATAAAACTTGGAAGGCATCAGGGATATGTCCTGATGCCTTCCAATAAATGTCATGAAAATTGAAATGTGCCGTTTATCATGGCTTATATTTCTCTTTTAATTCTTCCCAGTAGGGAGACGCCATAAGTTGCCTCAGCCCCTCATTCAATGTTTCCAGGATCTTTGTATCTTCTTTCCGAACAGCATATGCGAAATCCTCTGACGGCATTCCGAAACTTCCGATAATCTTGACGGGTTTCTTTCGTGCCGCATCTTTAGCGGGGGCATCATCCATAGCGGCAGCAACGATGCGACCGTTCAGTACGTCTTCAACAGCAAGAGGAGCTGAATCATATTCGATCAGTTTAAAGTTTTTACCTTTTTTTATCAGATTTGCTTTCATCCACTTGGCCTCTGTCGTACCTCTTTGAACACCGACCTTATTTCCGTTCGATAAAATCTGGTCCACCGTAAGGGTTGAATTCTTCGGCACAACCAATACCTGGGCTATTACCCAGTACGGAATAGTGAAATTCACCTGTTTCTTTCTGTCCTCGGTAACACTCATGCCCGATGCTATCATGTCAATCTTTTTTGTTTTCAAACTTGGGATTATTCCATCCCAATCCATTGGCTTGTGTACGACTTTGAATCCCATTTTATTGGCGATCCAGTCCATCGATTTTACATCGAAGCCATCAGGAACACCTTTTTTATCGACATAAGCAAAAGGCGGAAAATTAGCATCGATGCCATTGATGAAGACTTTTTCCTTTGCGATAGTGTTCGCTGGCGTTGCCATCAAAACAAAAGACAGCAGTAACACTAAAGACCACAAAACCTTCTTTCCCATGCGTACCCTCTCCTTTCTTCCGGTGATGATTAATTTTCGAAACCGTAATTATACTTATCAACAAAACCAATCTATAAAAACGCAACATAGACAAAATCAGGATATGTGTCAAGCTTAAAGCAATCATCATAGGTGTTTAACCAGGTTATGCGGCAACCACTAAGAAGACCCGGTACTATATAAATTTATGATTTACTTACATTTCAACGGTCCCCCGAAACGTGGCAATGAAGAATCTCTCAAACTCCTTGCCGTACCGTTTGTTTTACAATGTTATTCTTCAATGCCGATGAATCGCGACCTGCATTACAAACTCGTTCCGGTGGCTCGGCTGAGTTTGCCGAGTACGGCGCGTTTCGCTACAGGAGCTTCTGTAAAATATGGATTGGAAATAATCGCATCTGCTAGATTATATTACGTTTAAAATCAATACAATGTCTTCAAGGTGATGACATTCAAGTTTTAAAGAACCAATGCCGAATAGACTTTTATAGATAGTAACTATGACTTTCACCTCACGTGAGACGAATATAAAAAAGACATCGACCGTCCTTAATCTTCAGAGGACAGGTATATGGGAAAGTTCATGAAAAAAATAGCCGTCCTTTTTACAGACATCATCGGCTCGACCGAATTCTTTCAATCTCATGGTAATCTGGCCGGACGAAAAATGCTTCGGCAACATGAGGACATCGTAACAAATACAATCACACAATTCGGGGGAACGGTTGTAAAAAACCTGGGCGATTCGGTCATGGCGTATTTGCCTGATCCACAAGAAGCTGTGAAGGTTGCCATAGAGATCCAAAAAGAATTGGACCGGTATAATGTCAATAAAGATAAAAAAAATCATATTCATATCAGAGTCGGGATTCACTTCGGCGAAGGCATTATAGAGGATAGGGATATTTTCGGAGATGTTGTAAACGTTGCATCTAAACTGACAAATCTTGCAGGTGGTGATCAAATCTTCATATCCCGGGAAGTCTTCGAGTGCGTCGAGAATTTATCATCACTGCAATTTGAGCCGGCCGATACGGATAAAGCAGGTACACCGAAAGGGCTGACTGCCTACCGTGTCATATGGGATAACAGTATTCATTTCGTTCCCGTTAAGAAAACGGTTATGTGGCTCAAACCAATCTGGGAATTGGGGATTGTCAATTTTGACAAGATCTGGGGTGAACTTATAAAAAAGAAAAGACATTTCTGGGGAGGTAAAACTGAAAAGGAAATAATTCTTGACGATAAATCTGTCATTCTCATTGTAAAGAGACCACCGCTTGCCCTTGATGTAGCCTACACCGTAACAACATTTGTTCGGGAACATTTACATAAGGATGAAAGTCAGAACCTGAGCTTTTTGCCGGTACAGATTATTATCGATTCCGGTGCCTATCTGGATGCAGATAAGTTGGCTCAGGAAGGCCTAGCGGTTCAATGGGACCGTTTTAATCCGGGTACAATATGCATCTCACCGTCCGCTTATGAGTTAATGAAAATGGAACAACATCCATCGTTTGTTCCCTCCCTTTCGCGATATGCTGATCAACATCAATCATTTTACGAAATTACGATAAATGACAACAGACAACAGAACGATTCGCTTCTTTTTTTGTACCAGGGCGCCATGCTCCACGGTGCGGACCGGCCATGTTTCTACTGCGGTAGCCGAAAACATGTAACGTTACGCTGCCCTTCAAAGGAACTTTCCGAACTGACAGGTGCTCTCAGCAAATTAGGATATCTTTCTTTCGATAAAATAAACGATCTTTATCTGCAGTATCTTGGTAAAAATGAACAGGATCAAAAAGTTGCTGCAAAGCCGGTAAACGATTCCGATAATCTAAGCCTTTTGGCATACCATGGGTTCTATGAACTGAAAAAAGTTTTTCAACTTCGTTTTTTTAAAAATATCTGGAATGCGCAGAGTAATAACTGGAGCATGATTTCAACAAAAAAAACCGGCGAAGAAGGGAAAGGGGGGTTTGTTTGGCTGGCCCAAGATTGCATCCGAGTGTCGAACCTCTCGCAGGCAGAATCGCTCCTGCAAACCTGTTTGGAGAAATATCCACAGGATTACAGAGTCTATTGTTCGCTTGGATTTCTCAATATTGAGAGAGATAATCGGATCGGTGCGGAATATTACTTCACAAAAGCAGTCGATCACGCGAAAACAAATCCCCAGAAAATATTTATTCTCTTATTGTTATCCCGTTTATT